>MDSW01107592.1_pt1 | contig 22281 bp, 20 predicted proteins | sample 811171 | NCBI WGS metagenome assembly MDSW01 (sample SAMN05326641, study PRJNA326480) | marine metagenome | isolation source: seawater | place: Atlantic Ocean: North West | collected 2012 | reverse complement strand
TAAATGGTAGTGAAAAATTAACAACAAATTTTGAAATTAAAAAAACTTTTGATACTTTTAATTTGGATTTTAAACTTGGCTATGACATAAATACACCAAATCCAGAACGTCTTGCACAAATTAGAATTAACAAAGAATTTTAATTAATTATTTAATAAAAAACATAATATAAGACCCAAACAATTAAAGAATACTCAAAAAAGGTTTTTGCAATAACTAATTGCTTTTCACTGAACTTTAAGGTCAAAAATTTTGTTAAAAATTTAAAACCTAAATGAACCAAAACTATTGAAAAAATAATACCAATCAAAGTAAATTTAATAGGAAAATTTTTATATCCAAAATAAATTGCAGCAATTAAAGTAAGCCATGAAACCTTGGATATAAATATTTTAAAAATTAGACCAGCTTTTTTACTGAAAATAGATTGAGTCTTTATTAATGAGTATGACCAAACTACTCCTAACAAGAAACTTAAATATTTGACTAACATAAATATTAAATCTTAGGTTTAAAAATTAAACATACTCCATTATTGCAATATCTTTTTCCTGTTGGCTTTGGGCCGTCATCAAATATATGACCGTGGTGTACTCCACAATTTTTATAGTGATATTCTGTTCTGGCATAACCAATAAGATAATCTGTTTTGGTTCCAAAAGCATCAGGTAATGCTTGATAAAATGAGGGCCAACCAGATCCACTTTCGTATTTAGAATATGATTCAAAAAGTTTTACATCACAGTTTACACAATGATAAGCACCATCTCTTTTTTCATTGTTTAATTCACTAGATCCAGGTGGTTCAGTTCCCTCCTCAAACAAAACTAACTTTTGTTCTGCTGTAAGATTATTATTTATTTTTTTTACCATTTAAGAAATTTTAGTTTTTTTATTTGATAGTGTAATCCCTAATATAATGAAAAATGCACCAAGAATGTGATAAAACATAAACTTTTCTCTAAATATTAACATTGCCATAACTGCTCCAAAAATTGGCATCAAGTGTAAAAATATTCCTGCTCTGTTTGCTCCAATAATTCCAATACCTTTTATCCAAAAGAAAAAAGAGGCAAGTCCAGGAAATAAAACTACATACATTAAAGTTAAATAGAATGGTTTTCCAAATTGAATTTTATTACCTAATGACATTTCAATTAAAAAAATTGGTATTAATAAAATCAGTCCTGTAACTATTACCATCTCAAGAAGAGCAATTTGAGATATTTTAAGTTTATCTTTCTTCAGAAAAGCTGAATATACAGCCCAAGCAAACATAGCGACAACCATTGTTAAGTCGCCTTTATTAAAATCAAGATTAAGTATCAAATTTAAATCAGCTTTAGTAATAATAAATATTACACCTATTAGAGACAATCCAACTCCAGATAGTTGAAAAATGTTTGTTTTCTCTATATTTAAAAAAGATGAAATAAAAATTATCCAAACAGGTATCGTTGAGATCATTAATACTCCACTTATTACTTGTGTATGATAAAGAGAATAATAAACAATTGAATTAAATATTGTGATACTGGTAAATCCTAAAAGAATAAAAATTTTAATTCTAGATTTGATATAATCAAGATTATTAATTATTTCTTTATAAGTAAAAGGCAAAAGAATTAATCCTGCAAAAAGCCATCTATAAAAATTTAATGAAAATGGAGGGATTTCATAAATACTTGCAGCTTTACCAACTATAAAGTTGCCCGACCAAAACAATGTTGCAAAAACCAATAATATATATGCTAGTACGTTTTTATTTTGCACAAAGTTAGGAAAACCTTAAAGAACTGTAAGGTTCGAGATCTAGATTAGTTTTTTCTTTTGAAATCATTTTTGAAATTATTTTTCCAGATATTGCTCCTAATGTCCATCCTAAATGATGATGTCCAAATGAATAGTATATATTTTTATAATTTTTCGAAGGTCCTATGACTGGCAAAAAATCAGGTAAAGTTGGTCTAAACCCCAGCCATTCATCTGCATGCTCATCAAGACCATCAACCATATCTTTAGCATTTAAAATTAGATTTTTTATTCTAGATTTTGACAAAGGATTTTTTAAACCACCAAATTCAACTGTACCAACAACTCTCAAACCTTGCTCCATTGGAGTCATGCCAAAACCTCTATTTGCCCAAACTATTGGTCTAGAAATTAAATGATCCATATTTTTAAAGTGGACATGATATCCTCTTTCAGTATCTAAAGGTATTTTTTCTTTTAAATTATCCGTTAATTGTTTTGAAAAAGCCCCACACGCAATAACTAATTTATTGACAATAAATCGTTGTGCGTTGGTAATTATTACTGGATTGTCATTATCAAATTCTATTTCTCTTACATTAATTTTGAAAAACTTACCACCTTTTTGGATGAAATCTTCAAATAGTTTAACAAGTATTTTTTTTGGATTTCTTGCATGTCTTGCATAATCATAAAAAACACCGCCATGATAAAATGGTTTAAGATTAGGTTCTAAATCATGAATTTCTTTTGGATTTAAAATTTTTTGTTTTACACCAAGTTTTTCCCTAATATTAATTTCTAATTCTCTACTTCTTATATTCTTTTTCTCCCAAACATACATTATTCCTTTTTTTTCTATTAAACCATCAAGATCCACATCATCAAAAAGCTCATCAAATGCTGGTAGTGATAAATCTAAAATTTGATGCATATATTTTGCTGTGTGCATCATTTTTTTATTTGAACAATTAAAAATAAATTTAAGAAACCAGGGTAACATTTTTGGTAAATAATTCCACTTTAACGCTAAAGGTCCTCTTGAACTTATAAGCATTGAGGGGATATCAGTGAGTATATCAGGTCTATTTAATGGTACAGATGCATAGGGAGAAAAATGTCCAGCATTACCATAAGAAGCTGCGTTTCCCGGTTCATTTCTATCAAAAAGGGTAACTTGATATCCTTTTTTTAACAAAAACAAACCAGCGCAAACACCTTGTATTCCGGCTCCAATGATTGCAATTTTCTGATTATTTTCCATCACATTAACTTATATAATATATATAATTTTATTAAGCGACAAATTGAACCTGTATGTAAATACAACCTATTAAATAACTTGATTCCCGTAAATTTTAACACTCATTACAATACCAAAGGCTATCATAGTGGCTAACATTGAGGAACCTCCATAGGACATAATTGGTAAAGGAGAACCAACTATGGGTAATAATCCTAAAACCATACTCATATTTACTGCAATATATATAAATAATGCACCTGCAAAACCGTAACAAAATAATTTACCAAAAAAACTTCTTGAAGATGAACCAATTCTTATTATTCTAAAAATAATAATTGCAAAAAGAACTAATAAAATAAAAGAGCCAACAAATCCGTACTCTTCGGAAAATAATGTAAAAATAAAGTCTGTATGTTTTTCTGGTAAAAACTCTAAATAATTTTGAGTTCCTCTCAAAAAACCTTTGCCAAATAATCCACCAGACCCTACAGCAATTTTTGATTGTATAATTTGATAGCCCGCACCTAAAGGATCTCGACTTGGATCTAAAAACGTTAAAATTCTTAGCTTTTGATAAGGTTTAAGAAAGGATATAACAAAAGGAGTGCTAATAACAAATATTAATGCTGAATAAGTAAAAAATTTTAAATTAACTCCTGCTAACCAGAGAACACAAATAGCACTTAAAGCTATTAAAATTGATGTTCCTAAATCTGGCTGTGAAACAACAAGAGCCATAGGTAAAAATAGTAATACAAATGAAATTGATAATGTAGTTAAACTGTTAATATTATTTATAGGAATTCTATGAAATAATCTTGCAAAACATATTATAATTCCAATTTTCATTAATTCTGATGGTTGAAGATTAAGGAAATATAAATTTATCCATCTCTGAGATCCAGATACTGTAATGCCATAAAAAGATGCCCAAATAAGCAGTCCTAATACTCCTGCATAAAACAAGTATGCAGTTGTGTACCAAAACTTTATATTAATAAATGATATAAATATCATTAAAGAAAAAAATAATGCAAATCTAAGAATATGGCTCTTTGTATGGTATAACATTTCACCACCATCTGTTGAGTACATTGTAAAACAACTAATTATTCCAATAATAAAAATACTTAATAACAAAATAAAGTCTATAGATCTAAGTTTTTGAAAAAACGTTAATTCATTTGAGTAACTCGTCCTTTGATACATTATGCTTTGATCATCTCTTTTCTATTAATTTTTTCTCTTTCCTCATGTCTATCTATTATGAGTTTGAAAAGTTTTTTTGCTAATGGCGCAGCAGCTTTGCTTCCAGATCCACCATGTTCAACTAAAACAGTCATTGCATATCTTGGTTTCTTATAGGGTCCAAAAGCGACAAACCAAGCGTGATCTCTTTGTTTATATGGTATTTGCTCAAGATCCAAATCTAATTCTCTTTCCTCCTCGGTAATTCTTTTCACCTGTGAGGTTCCGGTTTTTCCTGCAAATTGATATTTTGGATCATCTATTCTTGATCCATAAGAAGTGCCCATTACCTCATTGGTAGACCTAAACATTGCATCGAGAACAAATTTTACATTCTCCTGATTTCTGTATAAAGGAGCATAGTCATTCACTTTAGGTTTCAAAAATTCTTCTGTAGATTTAATTAAAAAATTATCCTCTTTTTTGCTTTCTGTTATTTGTTTATCAATTTTTTGCTTAATCTGCTCATACGTGAGTTGATTTTTATCAACAACAATTTTTGGGTATATTTTATGACCTCCATTTGCTAATTGTGCTGTCATTAAACAAAGTTGTAATGGATTACTTTGGATGTATCCTTGACCTATACCAGTAATAAATGTTTCTCCTAAATACCAATTTTCATCTAAATTTTCTTTTTTCCATTTTGTTGATGGCACAAGACCTTTTTTTTCATTTGGGTAAAAATCTCCTAGAACTTTTTGCCCTAAACCGAATTTATTTGCAGTTATATTAAGTCTGTCTACTCCAAGTATCCTAGCAAGCTCGTAAAAATAAATATCGCATGATTGTTTAATTGCATTCTTGAGTGAAACATTTCCATGTCCTTTTTTTTTCCAACAATGATATGTATGACCATACATTTCTATTTTTCCCTCACATTTAACATTCATATTAGTTCTGACTAAATCATTTTCTAGTGCAGACAAGGCAACAATAGGTTTGATAGTTGATCCTGGCGAATATAGTCCAGATATAGTTTTGTTTAATAGTGGTTTTAAATTATCTTTTTGTAACTCCTTCCATTTTTTCTCATCCATGCCATATAAAAAAATATTTGGATCAAATGATGGAGAGGAGTTCATTGCTAAAATTTCTCCAGTAAAAATGTCCATTACACAAATGGATCCTGCTTTGTCTTTAAGAAGTTCTGTTGTGTAATTTTGAATTTCTGTATCTATAGTAAGATGAATTGTTTTTCCTTTTTCCCCACTTATAAAGTCTATTTGTTTAATTTTTTTTCCGTAAGCATTTACTTCGTATCTTTGAACACTGTTTGTTCCAATCAATTTATTCTCAAAAGTTTTTTCAAGTCCTGATTTGCCCACTTTTAGCCCGGGTGTATTTCTTTGTTTTATAATTTCATTAGACAATAAATCTTTTGGGCTTACTTGAGCAACATAACCAAGAATATGAGTATAATTTTCCTTAAATGGATAACTTCTACCTAGTGTTATTACAGGTTTAGCTCCCGCTAATTCATGTAAATAAAAATTAATTTTAGAAAAATCCTCCCAAGATAAATTTTCCGATACAACTAGGGTTTCCCATGGTTTTTGCTTATTTTTTTTCTTGATCAATCTTTTAATATCATCATTTTCTAAATCTAAAATTGTTTTAATTCTTATTATTAGTCTTCTGAAATTTTCAACTTGCTCTGGAACTACATGCAGTTGGTAAACTTTAAAATTTCCAGCAACAGTTTTACCAAAAAAGTCTTTAAACTCACCTCTTATAGGTGGAAGTCTAGACTCCCTTAATCTATTTTTATCTGAAAGAGTAAGATATTTTTTATTTTCGTTTATTTGAAGTGAAAACAATCTGCCAACTATTCCAAAAAAAACTATAGCTTTAGCTGCAGAAAATATGAACATTCTTCTATTTATCACATTTAGTTTTTTAAAACTCGAGTCACTATCTCCACTAATCATTATTTCCTCTTGATAAATATTTTTGATATTTATTAAAAATATAAGCAAATACTATGTATAGCAAAAAGGTAAAAAATATATTTCCAACTAAATCGTAATAATTAATTTCCACAGAAAATATTAAAGATAAAAGAATGTAATTGACCGCCGTAACAACTAAAATGGTAAATAAAAAGAAAAACCAATCATTTATTAAACTCGGTCGTAATGTAATATTTCTTAAATAAGCCGAAAAACCACATATTAATAGATAACTGAATGCACTTAAACCGATAGGAAAACCAATTACAACATCATTTATTAATCCTGCAAAAAAAATATGAACATAACCCATATTTTCATACCCTTTTAAGCACCAATAAAAAATAAGAATAGACGTAAAATTGAAAGAAAATAATTTAAAATTTATGTAATTGAAATCAAATTCATTTAACACTGAAAAATACAACAATATTAGTGGTATTGACTTATTTATTTTTGATAAAATTATTTTTCTAGTATTTATTGTCATCGATTCAAATCCTTTTCAAAAGATATAAGTTTTACAAAAGTTAATTGGCTAAGATCTGAAAAAAAATCGATTACTTTTGATTGACTTTTTTCATCAAATATAACTTTTCCTATAGGTATTCCAGATTTAAAAATGCCTCCTGAACCTGATGAATAAACAATATTTCCTATTTGTATATTGTCATCATCTTTGACGTATTGTATTTGGCCAAAATTTTTACCCGATCCACTCAATATTGATAGTGTGCTATTAGGTTCTATTATCACGGGAATTTTACTATTTAAATCGGATATTAAAAGTGCTCTAGATGTTAAATAATTAACCTCAACAACTTTTCCTATTAAATATTCACCATCTAAAACTGCCATACCAAGTTTTATATTTTCTTTACTTCCTTTGTTTAAGATAATTGATTTTAGAAAAGGACTATTTTTGTCTAAAAGAACCTTGGCAACAACTTTATCCGTGTCTATTATATATTCATCAATTATTTTTTTTAGTCTCACATTTTCAGATTGAAGGTATTCAACATTGTATTGTCTACCTTCTAAATATTTATAATTGTCTTTAAGTTCATCATAATCCTTGTACATTTTAAAATGATTTTTAATTAAAATTGATGTATTTCTTATTTGTTGCTCTGGTATAGATGCTACAAAGGATAGTCTATATATCCCTTCTTTAATGGCAAGCCTTATATAATCTACAGTTTTGATATTAAATTTTGATAAAAAAATTAAAAATATTGAAAATAATATTAATCCACCCAAAGAAAATTTTTGTTTATTTTGTCTTTTTAGAAATGCTGACCGAATAGCTATAACAAAGTCATCTCTACTCGCAGACATAAATTTTAGTACTCAGATAGAACTGTCGAGAATGTTTCCTCTTGATCTAATGCTTTACCTGTTCCAACTGCAACACAGGCCAAAGGATCATCAGCTATATGAATTGGTAAACCTGTTTCTTTAGAAAATCTTTTATCTATATTTTTAAGTAAAGCTCCACCACCTGTTAAAGTAAGCCCCATATCAACAAGGTCTGCAGAAAGTTCAGGTGGAGTATTTTCTAATGCATCCTTTATGCCATTGACCATTTCTTTAATTATTGGATTTAAAGCTTCTGCTGTGTCATCCTCAGTAATATTTACTTCTTTAGGCGTTCCAGATCTTATATCTCTACCTTTGACTGGATATTTATTATTATTAGTTGGTATAGCTGTACCAACCTCTTTTTTAATTTTTTCTGCTGTACTATCGCCTATTAAAAGATTGTATTCTTTTCTCATATAGTTAGCTAAAGAATGATCCATTGCGTCACCTGCAACTCTTAAAGATTCTGAGTAAACAACTCCACCAAGTGACATAACTGCAATTTCTGTTGTTCCACCTCCAATATCTATAACCATTGAACCAGTTGCCTCTGAAATTGGAAGTCCAGCTCCTATGGCTGCAGCAATAGGTTCCTCGATTAGTTGAACTTTTCTTGCTCCAGCTGCTAATGCGCTATCTTGAATAGCTTTTCTCTCCACTGGTGTTGATCCAGTTGGTACACAAATTAATATTCTTGGATTTGCAAATGTGCTTCTTTTGTGAACTTTTTTAATGAAATGTTTAATCATTTCTTCAGTTACAATAAAGTCTGCTATTACTCCATCTCTTAGAGGTCTTATAGCTTGTATATTACCAGGTGTTCTTCCAAGCATAGTTTTTGCTTCATCTCCAACTGCTAAAACTGATTTTTTTCCTTTGTTATCTACTACTGCAACTACAGAAGGTTCATTCAATACAACTCCTTGTCCTTTTAAAACAACTAATGTATTAGCTGTGCCTAGATCAATTGCCATATCCTGTGACCATATTTTTGATAAGTTATTTATTATTCCCATTATATTCCTCTCACTTTTTGGTGTTTAATATTTTGAGATGGTGCTTTTTTCTCTCTTTTAATTAACATTTTATTCAACGCATTTAAATATGCGTTTGCAGACGCAACTAAAGTATCTGTATCTGATGATTGACCTACAGTAGTTCTATCATTCTCTTCAATTTTTACACTAACCGTAGCTTGTGCATCAGTGCCCTCGGTAACAGCGTGAACTTGGTAAAGAGATAATTTTACATCATGTGGGTACAATTCTTTAATGCATTTAAATATAGCATCTACAGGACCGTCGCCTGTTTGGACTGTTTTCTTAATATCTCCAAAAACATCAAGGGTCATTTCTGCTCTTTGAGGCTCACCAGTACCTGCAAATACTTTCAAAGATTTTAAACTAACTGCATTAATCTTATTATCAATAATTAAACTATCATCAACTAACGCAACGATATCTTCATCATATATATGTTTTTTTTTATCTGCTAAAATTTTAAATTTTCCAAATGCAGCTTGAATAACATCATCAGTTACATCTGCATATCCTAAATCGCTTAACTTATCTTTAAAAGCGTGTCTACCAGAATGTTTTCCCATCACTAAAGAAGTTTTTTTAACACCAACACTTTCTGGTGTCATGATTTCATAAGTTTCTCTGTTTTTAAGCATTCCATCTTGATGAATACCTGACTCATGTGCAAATGCATTTTTTCCTACTATCGCTTTATTGAATTGAACGGGGAAACCTGTTGCATTAGAAACTATTTTTGATGCTTTACTAATTAGTTCAGTTTTAATTCCTGTTTCATATGGCATTAAATCATTTCTAGTTTTTAAAGCCATAACTATTTCTTCCAAAGCAGCATTTCCTGCTCTCTCACCAATACCATTTATTGTACATTCAATTTGTCTAACACCTGCGGATAATCCAGCTAATGCGTTTGCGACTGCTAAACCTAAATCATTATGACAATGAGCAGAGAGTATAGCCTTATCTATATTTGGGACTTTGTTTTTTAAGTGAGTAATAGTTTTAGCAAATTCTTCAGGTATCGAATAACCAACCGTATCTGGAATATTAATTGTTTTTGCTCCACAATTAATTGCTAATTCAACAGATTTACACATGAAATCTAAATCTGTTCTAGTTCCATCTTCACAAGACCATTCAACATCATCTGTAAATTTTCTTGCATAGGTTACGCTTTCTTTAATTGCATCTAAAACCTGATCATTGGTCATATCTAATTTATGTTTCATGTGTACAGGACTCGTTGAAATAAATGTATGAATTCTGAATCTAGGTGCATATTTTAATGATTCATAACATGCATCTATATCTTTTTTCATAGCTCTAGATAGTCCACAGGGTATAGAATTTTTAAGACTTTTGCTTATTGCACTAACAGCCTCAAAATCTCCTGGAGATGAAATTGGAAAACCTGCCTCAATAATATCGACTCCCATCTCATCAAATACTCTTGAGATTTGAATCTTTTCTTCAACACTCATCGATGCTCCAGGTGATTGCTCACCATCTCGCATTGTTGTGTCAAAAATAAATACTTTTTCTTTAGAGCTCATTTTTTAAATAATTTGCATTTAGATAATACTACCTCTAGTGGAGATTGCAAAATAAAAGAATTTATAAACCCAATTTGGAACTAAAAAACTAGTTCTTGTCGCTATCAACCAATTTCTTTTTTGTTATCCAAGGCATCATTGCTCTCAATCCAGCGCCTACTTTTTCAATAGGATGTTCTGCAAGTTTTTCTCTAGTTTTTAAGAAATTTTTCTGTCCATTTTTACATTCTTCCATCCACTCTTTAGTAAACTTACCTGACTGAATTTTTTCAAGAACTTCTTTCATTCTTTTTTTTGTCTCTTCTTTGTTAATTATCTTTGGTCCAGAAACATACTCGCCATATTCTGCTGTATTTGAAATAGAATAATTCATATTTGCTATACCTCCCTCATAAATGAGATCTACGATTAATTTAACTTCATGAACAGTTTCAAAGTAGGCCATTTCAGGTTCATATCCTGCCTCTACTAAGGTCTCATAACCATTTTTTATTAGTTCAACTAAACCACCGCACAGTACTGTTTGTTCACCAAATAAATCTGTTTCTACTTCATCTTTGAAGGTGGTTTCAATTATTCCAGATCTTCCACCACCTACTGCTGATGCATAAGACATTGCTAAGTCCCTTGCTTTTCCTGAACCATTTTGATGTACAGCAAATAAGCATGGAACACCTCCGCCTTTTTCAAATTCACTTCTTACTAAATGACCTGGTCCCTTTGGTGCAACCATAAATACATCTAAATCTTTTCTTGCTTTAATTAGATCGTAATGAATGTTTAATCCATGTGCAAATGCAATTGAAGTTCCTTCTTTTACTCTTTGCTCAATATGATTTTTATATATTGAAGCTTGTAATTCGTCAGGTGTCAATATCATTACCACATCAGCCCATTCTGCTGCATCGGATAGATTCATTACTTTTAAACCTTTTGACTCTGCTTTCTCTTTACTTGATGATCCTTCCCGTAAAGCAACTATAACCTCTTTAACTCCGCTATCTTTTAAATTTAATGCGTGCGCATGTCCTTGGCTACCATAACCAAATATTGCAATTTTTTTATTTTTTATTAAATCGACATTTGTATCTTTTTCATAAAACATTTTCATATTTATCTCCTATAATTATTTAAATACTTCTGAACCTCTTGTCATAGCAACTGCTCCAGTTCTTGAAACACTCACTAATCCAAATTTTTTTAAATTAATTGACATTTTGTCTATTTCTCTTCTCAAGGCCGTTATTTGTATTACGCAAGATTTTTTTGTTTTATCCAATATTATAGCATTATACTTTTTACAAGCATTTAACGCTTTTTTTCTCTTGTTGTCATTTGAAACTAATTTAAATAAAGCCATTTCTTTAAAAATTACCTGTTTATCTTCTCTTCTAAAATCTGCAACTTTATGCACAGGTACTAATTTTTTTAATTGAAGTTTAATTTGATCTATTACTTGAGGTGTTCCTGTAGTCACGATAGTTATTCTCGAAATATTTAATTTTGCATCAATTTGTGCAACGGCTAAGGACTCTATATTATAACCTCTACCTGAAAAAAGACCCACAACTCTTGCTAAAACGCCTGCCTCATTATCAACCCACACGACGATAATATGTGTATTAAATTTTCCTAATTTCCCTGGGATGCTGTAAGCTGATTTAGATTTTGCCATTAAACTAAAGTTTTTCCTTTTCCAGTAATTTTATTATCCTCTTGATCTTTTGGTCCTAGAAGCATTTGATTGTGTGGTTTTCCAGATGGAATCATTGGAAAACAATTCTCTTGTTTGTCAACTAGACAATCAAATATCACAGGTCTATCAGTATTTATCATCTCAATTATTTTATCATCCAATTCTTCAGGCGTTTTAGCTCTAATTCCAATACATCCATATGCCTCTGCTAACTTTACAAAATCTGGTAAAGCGGCTGTATAACTTTCTGAGTAATTTTTATCATGCAAAAGTTCCTGCCATTGTCTCACCATTCCCATATATTCATTATTTAAAATAAATATTTTAATAGGTAAACTGTATTGAACTGCTGTGGACATTTCTTGCATAGTCATTAAAACTGAAGCCTCACCTGCGATATCAACTACCAATTTATTTGGATGAGCAATTTGTACACCCACTGCTGCGGGTAATCCATATCCCATAGTTCCCAATCCTCCTGAAGTCATCCATCTATTTGGTTTATCAAACTTGTAATGCTGAGCTGCCCACATTTGGTGTTGACCAACTTCAGTTGTAATATAAGTGTCTTTATTTTTTGTAAGCTCATATAGTCTTTGTATTGCATATTGTGGCTTTATAGTTTCTCTGCTGTTTATAAAATCTAAAGATTTTTTTGATCTCCATTTTTGAATTTGCTCCCACCATTTAGAGATATTTTGTTTATTAGATTTTATAAAACCTGACTTATTTTTTTTTATCGTTTTAATAGCAGCAGTCATAACTGCCTGAACATCTCCAACTATTGGTAAATCAACTTTTACATTTTTATTTATTGAAGATGGATCAATATCAATATGTACTTTTTTTGATTTGGGTGAGAATTCATCAATCTTTCCAGTAATTCTATCATCAAACCTTGCTCCTATATTGATCATTAAATCACAATCGTGCATAGCATTATTTGCCTCATAAGTACCGTGCATTCCCAACATTCCTAAAAACTGATTATCATCTCCTGGGAATGATCCTAGTCCTTGTAAAGTTGATGTAATTGGAAAACCAGTTAAATAAACTAACTCTCTTAACAGCTGACTTGCTCTAGGTCCTGAGTTTATAACACCTCCGCCAGTATAAAATATTGGTTTTTTTGATTTACTCATTAATTCTATAAAATTTTCAATTTCTTTTTGACCAAAATTATTATGACTTTTCCCATTTAATTTTTTTATTTTTTTAAATTTAGAATAAACAGCTTTTTGAAATTGAATATCTTTAGGAATATCAACTAGCACAGGTCCAGGTCTTCCGGTAGTTGCGACCTCAAATGCCTTGTGAATTGTTTTTGATAAATCTTTAACATCTTTTACTAACCAATTATGTTTAGTACACGGTCTTGTAATTCCAGTTGTATCACATTCCTGAAAAGCATCTGTTCCTATAAGATGTGTTGGAACTTGACCAGAAATACAAACTAAAGGCACAGAGTCCATGTATGCGTCAGTTAATGCAGTTACAACATTTGTGGCTCCAGGTCCTGATGTAACTAAAACTACTCCAGGTTTACCTGATGATCTTGCGTAACCTTCTGCTGCATGACCTGCTCCTTGTTCGTGTCTAACTAAAATATGCTTTATAGATTTATGATGTTTTAACTCATCGTATATTGGAAGAACCGCACCGCCAGGATACCCAAAAATAAATTCTACTCCCTGATCTTCAAGGCATTTAAATACAATTTCAGATCCTGTTGATAATTTTGACATTTGTTCAATCTAGCTGAAGTTGTACTTAAACGTCAAGGTTAAGAGTGAAATAATTAAATTTTTTTTAGAAACGAGTTGAGCTGTTTTGGATTGATTTTGTGCCAGTTAGTCATTTTTCCTCTAGCCCAAGTACTTTGTCTTTTAGCATATTGTCTTGTTTTTATCACTATTTTGTCTTTCAGCTGATCAATTTCCATATTTCCTTTAAGGTACTCAGAAATCTCACTAATCCCAATTACCTTATTTGAGCTGTTTTCTTTTTTAACTCTTAACTTTAAAAATTTTTTTACCTCATTAATAGCAGCATTATTTATCATATTATCTGTTCTATCTTCAATTTTCTTGATTAGTTCTGATCTTGGATAATCAATATAAATCTTAACAAATTCTCTATCATCAAATATTTTCTTTGTTTTACTAAACCAGTCCATCAATGACTTATTTGTAAACTTCTTAACTTCATAGGCTCTTATAGATCTTTGAACATCCTTTGGATTAAATTTATTTTTTACTTTTGGATCTAATTTAATTAATTTTTCATAAAATTTAGATTGACCTAGCCTTTTTTGAAGCCTCATGATACTAGATCTTGATTTTTTAGAAATTGTAGGGATCTCTACCAATCCCTCAATTAAAGCACTGAAATACATTCCTGTACCTCCAACGATTATTGGTACCTTTTTTTTTAATTGAATTAATTTAATTTTTTTTTTTGCTAATTTAATCCAATCCCCAACTGAAAATTTTTTATTAACATTTAAAAAACCGTACAAATGATGTTTTATAAATTTTTGAGCTTTTTGATTTGGCCTTGCTGTCAAAATTTTTAATTCTTTATAGACTTGCATACTATCTGCATTAATAATTTCCCCTCTAATTTTTTTTGCTAGTTTAATTGAAAAATCAGATTTTCCAGATGCTGTGGGACCAGCTATTAAATAAATTTTGGACTTCATGTCCTTAGATTAATCTAGTTTGACACCAATGTATCTTCTTTGGTTTTGGTTATTATAAATGACTATCAATATATTTTTTTCTTTAGCTTTAATAGTTTTTTTTAACACATTATCTAAGTCGCCGGGTGTTTTGATCTTAATCTTTTTTGCTTCAACTATAATGTCATTTATGTTTAAATAATTAATTGGACTGTCTTGTTCTATTTTAGTTATTACAACTCCTGTAGTATCTTTAGGCAAATTTCTAGACTCTATATCATCTTTTTTGAGGAGCCTTACAGTTACTTTTAGTCCTTCAATATATATTTGTTTAATAATTTCTTTTTTCTTTTCTTGTTTTTCTGCTTTAAAATCTTCAGAAGTTTCTAGTCTTCCAAGTTTTATTTTTTTTACTAATTCTCTGCTATTTCTCCAAACTTTTACATCTACAACTTTTCCAACATCTGTTTGAGCAACTATTATTGGCAGTTCTTTCATCTCATTGATTACAACTCCATTAAACTCTATGATGATATCTCCAGCTTTAATTCCCGCTTTATCTGATGGACTATTTTTAGCTACACTTGCTACTAATGCTCCTCTTGGTCGATCCAATTTTTCTAAGTCTGCAATCTCTTTTGTAACAATCTGAATTCTTACTCCTAACCAACCTCTTTTTGTTTCACCAAATTTAATTAATTGGTCTATGACTTTTTCAGCACTATTTGATGGAATTGCAAAACCAATACCAATAGATCCTGACTGACCAAGGATTGCCGTATTAATTCCAATTACGTTTCCATTAAGATCAAACAAAGGTCCACCTGAATTACCCTGATTAATCGATGCATCAGTTTGAATATAATCTTCATACCTTGATAGACCTATACTTCTATTTCTTGCTGAAATGATTCCAGCAGTTACTGTTCCACCTAATCCGAATGGATTCCCAATTGCAATAACCCAATCTCCAATTCTTGCTTTATCGGAGTTTCCAAATTTAACCGGAGTAAATTTATTATCCGACTCAATTTTTATTACTGCTATATCGGACAATGGATCTGCACCTAAAATTTCTGCACTATAGTCCTCTCCATCAACCCTAACAAAAATATCATCCGCTCCTTGAATTACATGATTATTTGTTACAACAATTCCATCCGAGTCAATTATAAAGCCTGAACCTAGTGCACTGGCTTGTCTTTGTTTTGGTGTACCAAATTCTTTAAACATATCTTCAAATGGTGATCCTGGTGGAAATTCAAAAGGAAAAGGATTAGATCTTGTGGTTACAGTCTGAGTCGTTGAAATGTTTACAACAGATGGCATTAGTTTTTCTGCTAAGTCAGCAAAAGAACCTGGTATTTCTTTTGATTGCCCTGAAAAAGTAAAATTTAAAACAATCAGACTTAATGTGAATATTTTTAATAATTTTCTCATTTAATTTTTAAAATACCAAATAATTATAAACCCCAAAAGCGCAAATATTAGTCCACCTGTTCTAAGATGATTGCTATTTACTTCTTTTAATCTAAGTAACATATTTTTCATTTTTGATGGAAATAAGGCGTAAAGTATACCTTCAATAAATAAGAAGAGACCAAAGGCTATGATCAATTCTTTCATAAACTTAAATTATTGTTGAGTTTTTGCTTTTATATTTCCAAAAAATTTAAAGAATTCACTGTCTGGTGAAAGAATTAAAGATGTTTCACCACCTATTAATGCTTTTTCATAAGCTTGCATTGCTCTATAAAATGCGAAGAATTCTGGATCTTGACCAAATGCATCTGCAAATATTTTATTTCTTTGACCATCTCCTTCACCTTTCATTATTTGAGATTTTTTTTCTGCGTCTGCTAAAATTACTGTTACTTCTTTATCTGCCGTGGATGTTATTGTAATTGCCATTTCTGCACCTTTTGCTCTAAATTCTTTAGCTTCTCTCTCCCTTTCTGTTTGCATTCTTCTGTAAATTGCTTCACTATTTGCTGGAGGGAGATCTGCTCTTTTGATTCTAACATCAACAATTTTAATACCAAATTTTTCTGCCTCTGTATTTACTCCATCTTGTATCAGTGACATCTGTTTTGTTCTATCTTCTGATAAAAGTGTTTGCAGTCTTTGTGTACCAAGAACACTTCTTATTCTTGAATTTATAATTGTTGATAATCTAGATCTAGCAACTCTTTCATTTCCAACCGATATATAGAATTTAAGGGGGTCTACAATTTGAAATCTTGCGAATGCATCTACTATAAGTCTTTTTTGATCAGAGGCAATTACCTCCTCTGGGGGTGCATCTAAATTTAAAATTCTTTTATCTAAAAATACTACGTTTTGAATAAAAGGTATTTTAAAATTAAGACCTGGTTTAAGAAGTATTCTTTTAGGGTCACCAAATTGTAAAACAATAGCTTGGTTGATTTCTTTTACTATAAAAACCGAGAAATATAAAGTTGCAGCAATAAAGATTATAATTGGAAGTACAAATTTTTTAGGGTTCATTTAATTTACTTTCTTTTTTAATTCTGGAAGAGGTAGGTAAGGAACTACACCTGAACCTGCGTTTTTTTCTATAATCACTTTGTCAATATCTGCTAAAACTTTTTCCATAGTTTCTAAATACATTCTTTCTTGAGTAACTTGTTTAGCATTTTTGTATTCATTAAATATTGATGTAAATCTGCTAGCTTCACCTTCGGCTTTTGCAACAACTTCTTTTTTATAAGCTTCAGCAGCTTGTAATATCTTTGCAGCTTCTCCTCGTGCTCTTGGTATAACATCGTTAGCATAAGCTTCCGCTTCATTTTTAGATCTTTCCATATCGGCTCTTGCTGCTTGAACATCTCTAAAAGCGTCAATAACTTGGTCTGGTGGGTCAGCTTTTTGTGTTTGAACTTGTGTCACCTCAATACCACTTGTGTATTCATCCAGTATTTTTTGGATTATATCTCTAGTATCTGATTCTATAATTGATCTTCCTTCAGTTAATATTGGCTGAATATCTGACCTAGCTATAACCTCTCTCATAGCTGTTTCTGCTGCAGCTTTTACTGTTCCTTCTGGATCTTGTATTTTAAATAAAAAATTTCCTGCATCTTTGATTACCCAAAATACTGAAAAATCTATGTTTACAATGTTTTCATCTCCAGTTAGCATTAAACTTTCCTCGGGCACATCTGCTACTGCACCACTTGAAAATCCACTATCTCTCTCAGATCTAAATCCAATGTCCATTCTGTTAACCTTTGTTACTTTAGGCGTAAGTACGCTTTCGACTGGAAATGGGATATGATAATTTAGTCCTGGTTGAGTTGTTTTAACAAATTTTCCAAATCTTAAAACTACACCTTGTTCGTCGGGCAATACTCTATACAACCCACTTAACGACCAAACTACTATTAATACAACTAAACCAAGGATAATTGGTTTTTTGCTTCCACCACCTGGAAAAAATTTATTTATAAAACTTTGAATTTTTTTGATAGATTCTTCTATATCTGGTGGAGTTGGACCTCTTCTGAATCCTCCGCCATTTCCACTTCCACCTCCTCCTGGAGGTGAACCCCACGGACTTTGATTTTTGAAATCACTCATTATGACAATCTATATAGTGTCTTTATGCTCAAAAACAAGGTAAGTTATTGTGACATTAAGGTATTAAACAAGCAAATTTTACATTATGAAACCTAAAACATTCACAAAAAACCCAATATTAGGAACTAAGTTCACCATCGCAGTTTCTAGTGCAAAAGGAGGTGTGGGAAAATCAACTTTTGCAACAAATTTGGCTTTAGCACTATCAAAAACAGGTTGCAAAGTTGGATTACTGGATGCCGACATTTATGGCCCTTCCTTGCCAAAACTTTTTTCAATAAATGAAAAACCAAAAAGCGATAAACAAACTTTAATACCTGTGATGAAATACAGTATCCAATGTATGTCTATAGGTTTTTTAACTGAGGAAGAAACTCCAATGATTTGGCGTGGACCAATGGTTACTAGTGCTATAAAAACTTTTACCCAAAAAGTAGCATGGAAAGATTTAGATTTTATTATAGTTGATATGCCTCCAGGCACTGGGGATACCCAATTAACATTTTCCCAAGAAATTAAAATGGATGGAGTTATAATCGTTTCGACACCACAGGAAATAGCGATACAAGATGTGAAAAGAGGTATAAGAATGTTTGATAAGCTTGGGGTAAAAATTATTGGATTGGTAGATAACATGAGTTATTTCAAAGGAGACGACGGGAAAAAATATCCTATTTTTGGAGAGGGCGGAGTAAAAAAAACAGCAGATGAATTTAACAAAGAGTTTCTGGGAGAAATTCCTATTGATCCAGATGTAGGTAAACAAGGTGACTTAGGAAAACCAATAGTGGAAAGCAAACCAGAAAACGAAGTATCAAAAATTTATTTCAACTTGGCTTCTAAAATAAAATCAGTCTTTTTCAAAAATTAATTTATATTTGATACTTGAATGTATAATCCATACTCAGGATCATCCTCAAAAAAATCATAATGTGTATCCACATCAAGATTAAAATCCTTAAATTTTCTATTGTGGGAAAACTCTGCTGAGGCATCATTTAGAGACATGGTATAAAGCGCTCTTTCAGAATTTTTAAAATCTAAGGCAATAATGAAGTTGTCATTCTTGCTATGTTGAGCTTGATCTCTAGTATATTTAGTCATCAAGGTAAGTCCATTTCCTGACAAATAATCAAATCCAATACCACTAATAAAATTATGAGTAGAATTATTTATATTTTTTAGAGTAAAATTTTCACCATTTGAAGCGTAAGAGAATGACTGTTTTGAGGACGGACTCATGTCAGCATAATACTCAAAATCAAAATATGGAATGAAAGTACCCATTTTAAAATCATAGGTGTTATCTAAACTTGTACCAATAGAAGATGTAAAATTTCCAATGTATTGATCATCAAATTCTAAATTTAATCCTGTAGATCCTGTTTCTGTATATGCGCCTAGATGAGTTAATCCATAATTAATTTTTAATTTAGGAGTAAAATGTAATTGATTTTTTGAAAATGTATCTCTTAAACTTAAAGATCCGTATAATTGTTCTCCATATCTATCACCTTCAGTTGATTGGGAACCGCTATTATTTATCAAATCAGAATTTATAAAACTTAAACCTAATAAATGGTCAACAAATCTTTCTTCCCCTTTAGGTCTGCTTTCATAAAAAGTTAAACTAAATGAACTCATATCCAAAGCACTTCCAAGATCACCAACATCAACATCATCACTGCCAAATCTCAAGGCAATACCTCTCATTATATCGTCATCACCTTTTTTATCTGCACCAAGCGTTATTGCCGAAGTATTTATATTTTTTGAGGAAGATTGGCTTGTATCGCCGACACTTCCAATGCTAATAGTTCCTTCACTCCAGAAAGACCAACTCGAATTATTATAATTTTTTTCATTGTCACCATCATTAGAAAAATAAAGAGGAATTAAACTGTTTGAAAGAGCATTTAGCATTTCATTATTAAACTGAAATTTAATATTTTGATTTGTTAAGTTTACTCTTCCACTATTTCTTCTTAACCATTCCATACGATTAATTACTGGATATGTAGTGTGTTGTATAAGTTTTTTGCTAGCTTCAGATTGGCTCTCAATAGAGGCAACATCATCTTTGTTACGAGTTGGATCTATACATTTAACTACTCCAAATCCACATGTTAAATCATATTGAAAGACACCTCGGGCCGCACTATTATTCCAATCCGCAACAATCATTTTAGAACCATCTGAACTAAAAGTAATAGCTCCTAGATCTACAACGTCAGTCACAATGTGCTCTCCATCATAAGTTACTGTTGCAGTCAGATCGAATGGATTTGATAAACTAAATGCCAGAATAGTGTCTTCAGCATTTCCCGTTATAAACATTTTTGTTCCGTCAGAACTAAATTCTAATCCTTGTGCAAAGTCTTCAATTGAATTTAAATCACTATTGTGACCTACATACTCTGTTACTAAAGTCGGATTTGATAAATCAAACGAACTTGAAAGTGAATATTCTTTGATTGAATGTTTTCCATCATTTCCGTCTTGATCAAAAATGAAAATCTTGCTGCCATCATTACTAAATGAAAATGACCTCATCTCCATTCCACCTCCAAAATCTTGTGGACTTCCAGCTACTAATGAACAAGTAGAAATATCGTAAGCTGTGGTCAATGAATATTTGTCTATAGTCTCTGTGGTCGCTGTATCAAGTACAAATATTGCAGTTCCATCAGAATTAAATCTGAAATTTAATGCATCATTTTCACCAGTCAGATTACATGTTTTTGATGAGTACGTTGCTGAAGTAACAGTAAAAGGTGTTGTCAAATTATACATATAGATTTTATTTTGTACTGTGCCGGTGCTGTACATTTTAGTTCCATCAGGATTAAATAAAACACCAGTTGGTTGTCTCTGTTCACCGGTACCCCAGTTTTTTTGTCCAACTAAAGAGGAGACTCCTCCAAAAGACTTTGAGGAAAAAAGTGATAAACACATTAAAAAAATAGCAAAATATTTATAAAATTTTTTAAAAATTTTCATAAAATTATAGTTTAAATATTATAATAAATTTAATCGCAATATATTAAAAAGTATTGGATATTTCTAGGTTCAAATAATAGTCATCTACTTTACTCATCAGCTTATAATTGGAATTTAAGCTTAAATTATAACCATGAACCTCAGTTGTATAACTTAATTCAGTCTCATTATTTTCTAGAGGGTTAAAGTTAAGTGCTAACTCTGCTCCATCCTCACGAATTCTACTAAATTTGAGGAATATACTTTCCTGATGACTGCTATCATTCAAACCCTGGAATCGTTCATAGTTCACTGCAAAAGTTCCACCTTCAAGAAGCAAAACTTCAAATCCAATATTACCTCTAACATTATGTCTTGAATGAGTTTCAACTGTTTTAACCAATAATTTTCCGTCGGCATTATTTGTAACAGAATAATCTATATCAGGTGATAAGTCTGCTACGTATTCAATACTTCCATTTCTAGATAACTTTCCAATATCAATTTGAATCGTATTATCAAAATTAAATCCAGTTTCAACTGTTCCATTTCTAAATATTAATGTCTCATAACTATCAATACTATTTGTAGATGATGTTCCAAAATCTGTATAGGAAGATAACTTAGTTATTCCTAATTGAACTTTTCCTGATGGTGTTATATTAAATTTACCATATCCTTTTTTAGATTTTAAACTAAATGCTGTAAAGATTTGTTGACCATTACGTTCACCAGCAATTGTGTCATCCATTATTTGATCCATCCTTAATAAACTTGCTCCTATTAATGCGTTTAGATGTGAGTTATAACTAATTGGAGCTGTGCCATAAAAATTTAGAGAAAAAGACTCCCCATCTAGTTTTGTCTCATTTGGATTTAAATAATCAGTATCATTTCTACCATATCGAACGGCAAGACCAACGAAAGTATCTTTACCGACTTTTTTATCTTTTCCAAACATAATTCCAGAAGATCTTATCTCTCTTGGATCTGTTAGAATTGTATCTCCTAGTCTTCCAAATGAAATATCTCCGTGAGTCCAACTAGACCATTTATTTTTGTCAGTTTCTACTTCATTATTTAAGGATACTTTTTTATAAATTTTTTTACCAAAATTTGATTGAAGTTTATTTGTTAAAGCAGCTAAAAGTGGATTGTTATTTTTAATATTAATAT
>MDSW01000153.1_pt1 | contig 22288 bp, 21 predicted proteins | sample 811171 | NCBI WGS metagenome assembly MDSW01 (sample SAMN05326641, study PRJNA326480) | marine metagenome | isolation source: seawater | place: Atlantic Ocean: North West | collected 2012 | reverse complement strand
TCTTAAGACAAAGTACCATCGGCGCAGAAAGGCTTGACTTCCGAGTTCGGAATGGGATCGGGTATTACCCTTTCGCAAAAATCACCAGGCCATGAAGTTATATTAAAAAAAAATGAAAATGCAAACATAAATTAATGTTTAATAAGTTAAATTTTATAAGACAAATTATTTATAATATTTACTTAGAAAATCTTTATAAGTTATTTCAAAACCTTTTTTTAGAGAAAATTTAGCTTTCCAGCCAAATTTTTTTGCTCTGCTAACATCCATTACCTTTCTATAAGTTCCATCAGGTTTTTTTATATTATATTTAATTTTAACATTAAGTTTAAGTTGCTTAATAATAAAATCTGCATAATCTTTAATTCTCATATCTTTTCCTGTTCCAATATTTAGAACTGTTTTTTTTATTTTTTTTTTTAAAAAAAAAATGCAAGCATCAGCAATATCGTCAACAAAAATTAATTCTCTTAAAGGTTTGCCCGATCCCCAAATTTCAAGTGTTTTTTTTTTTTTTATTTTGCATTCATGAGCTTTTTTAATTAATGCTGGGAAAAAATGGGAATTTAAAGAATCGTAATTATCATTAGGTCCATAAGTGTTTGTGGGCATTAAACAAACATAATTTGTTTTATATTGCTTATTGAACGCTTCACACATTTTAAGTCCTGCAATTTTTGCTATTGCATATGGTTCATTTGTTTCTTCTAGTTTACCATTCAGTAGGTATTCCTCTTTTAAAGGTATTTTAGAATCTTTTGGATATATGCAGCTAGATCCAAGAAAAACTAATTGTTTAACTTTATTTTTAAAACTTCCATAAATTAGATTATTTTGAATTTGTAAATTTTCATAAATAAAATCTGCTCTATCAAGATTATTATGATAAATTCCTCCAACCTTTGCAGCAGCAATAATTACTGAGTCGGGTCTTTTTTTTTTCAAAAAATTGAAAACATCATTTTGATTTAGTAAATCTAACTTTTTTCTTTCTACAGTAATAATATTTTTATATTTTTTTTCTTTTAATTTTTTTAATATTGCAGATCCAACAAGGCCCTTATGACCAGCAACATAAATTTTAGAATTTTTATTTATCATTAAAGTATTCGTAATTTATCATATCTTTAATAAGTTTTTTGATATCGAATTTAGGTTTCCATTTTAATTGTTTTTTAGCTTTTAATGAATTTCCCAATAACGAGTTTACTTCATTTGGTCTGAAATATTTTTTGTCAATTTTTATAATACACTTTCCATACTGGTCATAGGCCTTCTCTTTAATCCCTTTCCCCCTCCATCTAATTTTTATTCCAAGTAGTGAAGATGTAATATTTATAAAATTTTTTACACTATATTGATTTCCAGACGATATAACGTAATCATCAGCTTTTTTTTGTTGAAGAATTTTCCAAATAGCCTCAACATAATCTATTGCATGGCCCCAATCTCTTTTTGAATAAATATTTCCCAAATAAATGCACTTTAATTTTTTTTTTTTAATATTTACCAATCCATTAACAATCTTTTTTGTAACAAAAGTTTCTCCTCTTAAAGGGCTTTCATGATTAAATAAAATTCCATTAGCTGCAAAAATATCATAGGACTCTCTATAATTTTTTGTTATCCAATGTGCAAAAAGCTTTGATGTGCCATAAGGGCTCTTAGGATAAAATGGTGTATTTTCATCTTGAGTTTTATTATAACCTCCAAACATTTCTGAGGTACCAGCCTGATAAAATTTAATTTTTTTTTCTAATTTCAATGATCTTATAGCTTCTAAAATTCTTAGAGTTCCTAAAGCATTAATATTAGAGGTATATTCTGGCAATTCAAAAGAAACAGCAACATGTGATTGCGCTGCTAAATTATATATTTCATTTGGCTGAATTTTTTTTATTAAGTTTAAAATTGAGGTACTATCAGATAAATCTCCATAATGTAAAAAAAAATATTTATCTTTTTTATCATGTAGATCTAAGTAAATGTCGTCTACTCGTACTGTATTAATTGAAGATGTTCTTCTTTTTACTCCATGAACAAAATAATTTTTTTTTAATAAAAATTTTGCAAGGTAAGCACCGTCTTGGCCTGTTACTCCAAAAATTAAGGCTTTTTTTTTCATTAATTATTCTATCTTAATTTTTTTATTTATATAAAAAATATTAATACTAGTTTTGAAATACTTGTTTTCTAAAATTTTACCCATTTTCAATTTTTTAATATCATTATTTTTTAATTTTCTTAAATTATCTTTTTCAATATCGTATATGTAACAATAATAATCAATTCTTAATTTATTATAAATCTGAAATAATAATTTTAAATTTACTGAAATTGTTATAAATAAATATTTATAAAAGAGGTATTTGCTCTATAAATTTTAATACTTTATATTTAAGGTTGAATAAGAACATTAATTTTCAAAAAATCTATATCTTAATAATGCAATTATTGCCTTTAAACCATCAATAGCTTTTATTTTTTTTCCCTCATTATATGTCCTTCCTTGGTAATTAATTGGTATTTCAAATATATTTACACCAATCTTTGATAGTTTAGTCGTTACTTCAGGACAAAAAGCAAATCCTTTTTCTTTTAATGTTAGAGATTTGAATATCTTAGAGTCTAACATTTTATAACAAGTATGTGCATCAGTTAAATTTTGATTATTTATTTTATTTGATATGAAGGTTAAAAAAATATTTCCCCATATTCTTATTTTATGACTAAAGTTTTGTACATTTAAAAACTTATCTTTTTTTAATACTCTTGAACCATAAATTGCTTTATAATTATTTTTTTCTACTTCTTTTATAAAAATTTCATATTGATTTGGATTATATTCTAAATCAGCATCTTGAATAATTACATAATCTCCATTGACAAATTTTTGAGCACTACAAATTGCTGCACCTTTACCTTTATTTTGATCATGTAAAATAATATTATCAATTTTGTCTTTAAAACTTTCTAAAATTTTTTCTCTAGAACCATCTGTAGAAAAATCATCTACAACAATTATTTGTTTTTCTATATTTGTTTCTAAAACTTTTTTTAGCAAAATATCTATTGATTTAATTTCATTGTATACAGGTATGATAACTGTTAATTTCATTTTTAAATTTTAGATGATAAAAATTATATTATCCAGCTTTTTAGTTACACTATTGTATACCCCTTTAGGTATATATTTCCATAAAGGCAATAACTTAATATCTTTTTCATTACAACTAATTTTTGGATTAATAATAATTTCTTTTTTCGCTTTATTTTTAAATTTTTTTTTTCCTTTAAGTCAGATATTAAATTCAATATTTATATTATTAAGTTTTTTAATTCTTTTTAAATATAGAAAAATTTATTTTAGCAAAAATTTTTTTATTTTTTGTACTTTTTCTTCATTTATAATTTTTTTACTTATAGCCAGTAGCGATATATATAGGCCTGATGCAGGTCTATATCATTTACCATTTATAAATATACTAAATGAAGAAAAAATCATAATAGGAATTTCAAATTTACATTTTAGATTTGGCCATATATCTATTATCCAATATATATCTGCATTCACAAATAACATTATATTTGAAACAAATGGAATTATTTTTGCTGGCCCTCTAATTGCAAGTTCAGTTATAATTAATTTTTTGTCTCACTTATATATAAATATTAAAAATAAAAAAATTGATTTTCACTTTTTATTCATTTTTTCTGTATTAGTTTTTATTTTATATAAAATGAATAGATTCGGTGAGTACGGTAATGATGCTCCCGCACATTTCTTAATGTTTTTTTTAGTATCAGAGATAATTAAAAATTTTCACAATACTAAAATTAAAGATATTTCAAATTATTTTCTAATATCGATATTTATAATAATGAATAAAGTAATTCTTATTACATCAATTTTATTTCCTATGGTATTTTTTCTTAAAAATAAAATGACGTTTAAAATATTAGATAAAAAATTTTTTTTTATTTTTCTATTTTTAATTTTATGGAGTTTAAAAAATATTTTGGTTAGTGGTTGTTTTCTATACCCGCTAAAAATTTCATGTTTAAGTAATTTAAGCTGGAGCAATATAGAAAAAGCTAGTAATGTTTCTATAGAAAATGAAGCATGGGCTAAAGGATGGCCAGATTTTAGAAAGATAAATATTAAAAAAGTTTCTCAGTCGGAGTACAGAGAAGATTTTTTATGGCTTAAAACTTGGGCAAATAATCATTTTTTAATTATATTAAAAATATTAATTCCATATATTGCTCTTCTAATTATTGTTTTAATTATATTTATTTTAAAAAGTGAAAGAAAGACAAAATTAAAAAAAGAAAAGTTTATCTACATCTTGTTAGCAATTAGCTTAATTGGAATTCTTATGTGGTTTTATAAAGTTCCAACTTTTAGGTACGGTTATTCATATATAATCTTATTTATATCAATCATATTTGCTATAATTGGAAGTAAATTTTTAGCAAAGAAAAAATCAATACTAATTTTTAAATATTTAATTGTATTTTTGTTAATAATTTTTTCTTTAAAAAACCTAAATAGAATTATATTTGAGAACAAAAATTATTTTAATTACCCTTGGCCAAAATTTTATTCGTACAATAAAGATAACAAAATTTTAAATCATAAATATAAGGTTATAAATAACAAAAAAATTTATTTACCTTTAAATGAATACTGCATGTATAGTAAGGCTCCTTGTGGAAAGATACATAAAAATTTAAAAATTGAATATAAAAAAAATTATCTATTTATGTTGATTGAATCTAAGTAATTTTAAAATCATTTCTCTAGATAAATCATTATATTTTGTTGGACTATTAATCCTAAACAAAATTCGATCTTTAAAACTATCTAAACCATTTCCTAAATTTTTTTGACAGCAATGTGGCATGTGCCAAGTTGTAGCATATAGAATTAAAATAATAAAAAAAATAAAATTTTTAAAATTTAATTTTTTTATTACTTTAGTTTTCTCTTTCAAAAAAAATGACGAAATAAAAATTAATACAAATATAAAAAATATATTAAGATATCTTCCCCAGTCATTTACAACTATAAATATTGAAAACAAAAAAAATAATTGTAAAATTAAAAAAGTAATAAAAATATATATCTCTTTTTTTTTTAACTTTTGAAGTAATAAAAATAAAATTAAAGGAATGAAAAAAAGTAATATAGCTATAGTGTATGTTTTTATATAGCCATAGGAAATAATGTATTCAGACAAACCAAAACTTTTATAAGAATTTAAATACTTTGAAAAAGTTATTTCTGTTAGTGCTCCTGTGCAAATTTCTGGCGTTAGTCCACTTTGTATTAAGCGACCACAAACCAAACTCTCAATGTTTGACTCATTGCTTGAAAAAAAAATTAATATAAATACAGCAATAAAAGAACCTAAAATCAAAAATAATTCATTAAACAAATTATTTATATTTATTTTTATATTATTTTTATATAGATAAAAAATTTTTGTGAAAATAAAAAAGGTTGAAAAAAAAATAAATATTTCATGTATTAAAACAAATGAAAAACCTATTAAAAAAAAAAACAAATTTCTAGTTAATGACCATTCTAATTTATTTAATAAATATGTAATATAAATTGTAAAAAATGTAAAAAATATAACCTCTTTTCTTCCAACAGTTAAAGGATCATAAAAAGTAAAAGCTATAGTCACAGGAGAAAACAACAAAAATAAAAATAATAAATTTATTTTTTTTTTGCTAATTATCTTAAAAAAAAAAAATAAAAATAAAAAAAAAAAAGATGTTTGAATAAATATTAACAAGTAAATTACATTAATCGACAAAGTATTACTTATTAGCAAAATTATTTCTCCTGATAGACCTCTTCTTAAAATTCCGCCTTCATAATTCATTAGCCAGTCACCTGCTATCCAGGAATTTTCTCTTAATGATAATCTAATTGAAAAATAAAGGTAATTTAAAAAAATAAAGAAAAAAAAAATTTTTATTAATGTATGTATATTAAATAAGTTTAATTTAAACATGCAAAATCTTTATATTCCAAATATATTATAAATTCGATATCAATCTTTAATGGAGAAATTATATTATGTTTATTGAGGATACCTCATTAATAATAGCAACAAAGGAAAGATTAAATAGTCTAAGAAGATTTTTTTTTTCTATTAATGAATATATTAACAAATTTAACGAAATTTTAATTATAGATAGTTCATCAAAAATAGTTCATAAAAAAATTATTGATAATTTTTCAGAATATAAAAATTTGAAAATTATTAATTCTGAAGCATCTTCATCTTTACAAAGAAATATTGGAATTAAAAACTTCAATAAAAATAATAAATTTGTGATGTTTTGTGATGACGATATTATATTTCATGGTAATTCATTTTTAAATATGGATCAATTCATAAATCAATTTCCAGATAATGTTGGTTATGGTTTTAATTTACTAGAAAAAAAAAATTTAGGTTATTTAGAAAAATTAAAAAAGATTGACTTTTTAATGAATAGTGGTTTCTATCATAATAATCCTGGTATTGTTTGTCAAAATGGATGGCACACCAAAATATCAAATGCTGAAAAAAATCATAGAGCTATGTGGTTAAGTACGCAAGCGTGTATATATAATTCAAAGTATATTAATAACAAAACGTCTTTTGATATTAATTTAGGAAAGTATAGTTATTTAGAAGATTTATTTTTCAGCTACGATTTAGGAAAGAAAGGAAGATTGGATATAGTTTATAATGCTACTTATCTCCACCCAGATAACATTAATAGGACAAGTATGAGCTTTGGGATTAAAGAAGTTTTAAATAGGTACAAATTTGTAAAAAAAAATAACTTAAATTTAATAAAATTTTTTATTACTATTTTTTTAAAATCATTAATTACCTTTTTACAAATTTTAGTTTTAAGGATTAATTTGATACCTAAGTTTTTTGGGAATCTATTTGGGATAATTTTATGTATTATAAAACTAAAAAAATAATTAATATTTATTTTATTTTACCAATAATTTACTTGATTGGACTAGAAATAATTTTAAGAATTGTTATTTTTTTAATTACTCTTAATTCTGGTATTTTAGTTTATGGGATTAATAAAAATATTAATTTAAATTTACATAGTATAAAAAAAAAAGAATTTTTTATTTTAAATAACTCAAAGTTTTTTAATAAAGAAGAAATTTATAAAATTGAAAATGAAAACCAAATTTGGATATTTGGTGGATCAACATCAAATTCTGGTTTTTGCGATAGTAAAGATTTATCGTGGGTGGATTTATTAGAAACTAACTTAAATAAAAAAAATTTTTCCAAAAATGGAATAAATTCAAGTTTTTCACTAAATTTATTAAAAAATGAATTACAAAAAAAAGGGGGTCCAAAAATAATAATTTGGGCAAACAAAGTTAATGAAATATTACATAGCAAAAGAACAAATAAATCTAAAGATGATTTCTTTTATTTTATAAATTCTTTAAAACTAAGTTTTAAGGAAAATTTGGTTACATTTTATTTTTTTGATGAAATATTACTAAGATTATTTGATAAAATTAATATAAATATCAGATATGAAAAAAATGTTTTAAGTGAAAAAGATTACTTATTTTCTTCAGAAAAATTTTTTCAAAACACAAAGATGGCAATTGATTTAGCAAAATTATACAAAATTGAAAAATTTGTTATCGTATCAATTTTCAATAAATCAAATTTAACAAATTCAGATACTGAGTTTTATAGATATTATTTAGAAAAAGTTAATAGATTAATAAACTTATATAGTTTTGTAAAATTTATTAATACAAAAAACTACATCAAACCTCATGAAAAAAAACTAGATCTGTTATGTGATACAATGCACCATAATTACATAGGAAAAAAAATAACAGCAAAAATAATTGCAAATTATATAAATGATTAGTAGCAATAATCTAAATTATTTAATTATTTTTCTATTCGTAGGAATTTGGTCATCTATTGGTTCTGATCCATATAATTTTTTAATTGTATTTGAAAAACCAAATTATCTTTATCTGAATATTACAAAAATGAATTTAGTTGAAATAATAAATTTTTTACGCTCCTTTTTCCCACTATTTAGTTTGGTTATCTGCTTATTTATTTTAATAAAATACAAATTATTCAATAAACAAAAAAATTTTATTTACATACTTTTATTCATTCAAATAATTCAAATCATAACTACTTTTTTTTCAAAAAACTCGATTATGTCAAATTTTGAAAATTCAATAGACCATATTGGTAGATATCATTGGACAATATCTTCTATAGCTTCAATATTAGTTTTCATGATTGCATTTAAATTAAAAAATTTTGATATAAAAAAACTTTTTTATATATCTGTTTTTTTTCTTTTTTTAATGTTTTTAATTTTTTCAGTAAAAAATACAATTGACTTTTTTGCAATGGATATAAGAACTTCCTTATATAATATTAGCGTTTTAAGAGAAGGCGCATACTTTTTAAATCATCAAATGCCTAGAGTAACTGGCATATCCAGATCAATTATTTTTTTGTATGTTGTAATATTTATTTTAAGCCAAAATTTAAATAAAAATTCTAATTATTTAAATTATATATTCTATGCAATGCTAATTACATTGGGAGCTTTTATTTTTATATACCAATCAAAGTATGCTCTTGGTGCATTTATTATAATTAATTTTATTTTCTTTTTTAATTTTAAAAACAAAATTCAAGGAGCAAAAATAATATTAGTATTATTTATTTCACAATTTTTAATATTTTTTATTTTTTCAAATTCAAGAATTATAATTAATAAAATTGACTCTAAAATCTTTTCTTTTAATGAAAAGGAAGACCTTTATAAGGAAGATAATAGAATAAAACATTTTAGAAAGTTTGGAAATATTGGATTGGAAGGAATGGATTATGCTGATCATGCTATTTTTTCAGGTAGAATAGCATTATGGAAAGAATCAGCTAAGTATATAAAATCTAGACCCTTTTTAGGTTATGGCTCGATGTCAGATAGGGCTATTATTAACAAAAAAAGACTTAAAGATAATCAATTAATCAATCCTATTTCAAGTGCATTTTTCTATGCATTAATATCCGGAGGAATTTTTTCATTAATTTTATTTTTATATTTTTGGTTAAAAATAAGAGAAAAAATTTTTAATATTCTTATAATTCATAATATGAATAGTATTGAGAAAAAAATTGGAACAATTTTAATTTTATTAATTGGATTAAGATGTCTGATCGAAAACTCAATAATGTTATTTGGAGTAGATTATTTATTATTACTAAATTCTTTATTTTTAACGGAAAAAAAATGAAAATATCAATAATAATGTGTGTTCTAAACAGTATGCCTTATATTATGTCATCAATTGAGTCTTTTAGAAAACAAAAATATAAAAATAAAGAATTAATAATTATAAATTCAAAATCAAATGATAATACCGATGACTACTTAAAAAACGTAAATGATAAGAACATAAAAAAATTTAACTTAAATGGTTCAATTTATAAATCATTAAATTTTGGAATTTCTAAATCAAAAGGTGATATTATCGGTATTTTGCACTCTGATGATATTTTTTTTAGTAAATTAACATTAGCAGACATTGCAAAAGAGTATAAAAAAAATAAAGCAGATATTATATTTGGGAATATTCTTTACAGCAAAAAAAATGATTTAACAAAAATAAAAAGGAATTGGTCTAAAATAAATATTAGAGAAAAATATGATATTCCACCTCATACAGGTACATTTATAACGAAAAAAATATATAATAATTTTAAATATAATGAGAAATATTTAATTTCTTCTGATACAGATTTTCTAATTAGAATATTTAAAGATCAAGCTAAATATAAATATTTAAATAAGAATATAACTATTATGCGAACTGGTGGTTTAAGTACAAATTTATCATTTTTGATAAAAAAAACTAAGGAGGATTTAATTATATTTAAAAAACATAAATTATCAACTTATGACTATTTTAAAAAAATATTAAGCAAAACTAATCAATTTTTATTTAAAGAAAATATAAGAGTCACACAGTTTCATAAAATTATGAATAATTGTTCTAGAATTAAATTCTTAGAGATAAAAAAAATAAGTAAAATTTATGGAAAAGTAATTTCAGCTTTAAATTTAGCTTTTATATCTTACAATTACAAATATAATTTAAGAACTCACAATTATTTATTTTGGTCTGATGGAGTTTTTTCAACTTTTTTCACAAAAGTAAAAAAAATACCGGGGCGAGAATATTTTTTAAAAATTATAAATATTATAAACAAAAAAAAAAATAATTATAAATTTAAAAGAATATATGTTCTTGGAAATCTACCACCAATTTCTAAAAAATGGTTAAGTAAAAATCTAAATTTTACTTATAGTCATATCAATCTTCCATTTGGAAATATTGAAAAAATAAAGAAATTTATTAAAAGATTAAAACTTCAAAACAATTCGCTTGTCATTTTGACGCTTCCAACACCTAAGCAAGAACTTTTAGGAAATTTTATTTTAAAAAAATTTAATAAAAATATTATTTTATGCATTGGTGGAAGTATAAATATATTAAGTGGTCAAGAAAGGGCATCACCGGATATATTAAACTTATTTAATCTAGAATGGCTATGGAGACTAAGATTCGACACCAAAAGAAGATTTAATAGATTAATTGAGAGTATATTTATTTTTTTTAAAATAATTTTTTTCAATAAAAATAGCATATTTTAATGAAGAAATATATTGGGTGGAGTTGTGAATTTTATAATAATACTGGTGAAGGTCAGTTAGCTAGAAAATTTATAAATACATATTTCAAAGATAAAAAAGTAAAAATAATCACTCCAAAATTTAATTTTATTCTCAGTCAATATATATACCAAATATTCGGTGTATTTGTTTTGTGGAACTTTTATTTCAAAGGGAAAAAATTGATATATCTAAATTATTTACCACTATGGAATTTTTTTATTTTTTTATTTTCACCACCTACAACAATTTTTGGTCCTATAACAGGAAGTATTCAAATAAATAAAGTAAATAGTTTCAAATCTATTTTACGTTATTTCCTGATGCCTACATTATATAAATTAAGTCTTGTAATTTTAAATCTAAGAGCAAAAAAAATAATATTTGCTACCAATTTATTAAGTAAATTTATTAGTAAAGATATTAAAAAAAAAACAATATTAAATTTTGTTTATCATAATATAAAATTTAAAAAAAATTTAAATAAAAGAAAAAAAAAATATGACTTAATTGTATATTACAGAAATCATGAAAACAAATTTTTTTCTCATCATTTAGTATTTATTAAAAAACAAGTTAAACTTGGAAAAAAAGTTTTAATTGTTGGTGACAAAATAAACATAAAAGGTTTAAAACAATTAAATAGAGTTAGTAAAAAAAAAATTTCGTCATTTATAAGAGAATCTAAATATGCTCTTTCTGGTGATGAAAACTTATTATCATTATTTAATTTGGAATGTTTAAAAAATAGAGTTAAAATTATATTTAATTATAAACTTAAATTTCAAGCATCTAACATAAATAAAAAATTACTAAAATCTTACAATTTTGAATTACAAAAATTTACAAAATAAATTAATTTATTTTTTTATCATTTTAATAAATTTAGGTATAATTTTATTGTATGAAAAATTATTTTTATAATAATCATAAGATGTAGTTGCTAATTTTTTATATTTTTTATAATCATGAAATATATTTATAATATAGCTTGCGACAATTTCTAAATCTTCTTCTTTATCAAAAATTTTACCATTAATTCCATTTTTCATAATATGATTTATTCCTCCTACTCTAAATGATAAATTTGGTAATCCTCTTGAATTAGCTTCAACTATAGAAATTCCATAAGCCTCATAATTTGAAAACAATATGTGGAAATGACTTTTAAGAAGATAATCTGATATATTTTTTTCCCCTGAGGTTTTGTTTTTGTTAATAAAATTAACTATTTTAATATTTTTATCATTAATTTTTTTATTTTTTAAACCAATAATTTTTAATTGTGAATTAATTCCACGTCTATTTAATATTTTATTTAAAGTTATCGCTTTATCTAAACCTTTTCTTTTCCATTTTACACTCAGAGTAATTAGGTATAATTTTTTTTTTGGTCTTTTGGAAATATGACTCTTTATTTTGCTTCTAGTTACAGATGAAATAAAACTTGGTCCAATATGAAGCAACCGAAACTTGTAATATAACTTTTTATATTTTATTTTCGCACTTTTTAGTGCCCATTTACTAGCAAGAAAAATTCTGTGACAATTTTTTAAAGCATTTTGTTCTATTTTTTTTATTGAAATTTTTGTTTCATTTGAAACTTGTAATTTTTTAAAATAATGATCATAATAATCTGAATAAAGTAAATCTGTCCAAAGAATTATTGGAATATTAATTTTTAAATAAGCAACTAAAGATGAATCAAACGCAAGTACAAAATTTATATTTTTGTGCTTACTTAGTTTATTTTTAATTTGTTTAGCATAATTTTTTGATACAAATAGATTATAAGTTTCATCAAACTTTATTTTTTTCGTATATTTCAAATATTCTCTCTTTAATGCAAAGAGTTTTCTGAATGAATTATCTAATCTATCAATTTTGATAATTTCTATTTTATTATAAGATTTTAGTTTATTAAATATTGTATTTATAGCCCCAGACCAATAAACCCTATCATCCAAATTTGATCTAGAAATAATTGCTATTTTCATAATTTAATCAAAGATTTAAATTTGAGTTTTAATAAATTTCTAGTTTTTTTATTTGAATAATCAAATGCAAATATAATTAATAAGTAAGTTATTAATGTCGAATATGCTGCACCATCAATTCCAAAATTATTTATTAAAAAATAATTTAATATAATATTAATAATAGCTCCTAAAAAAACATTTGTAGCATATAACTTTTGTAAGTTTTTAGACACATACCAGTGTTCATTTATAACTCCATAAAATACAAAGATTATAGAAAATGATAAAATTTTAGTTGAGGTTATGCTGCCAATATAAACTTTACCAAATATATATGGTATTAAATAATCTGAACTTATTAAAACGAATGATATAATTAATAATGATAATTTAAAAATAATTGAATTAAGTTTTAATAAATTGAAATTATATTTTTTACTAATCAATAATATAGGTAACAGAGAAATTATAATAATTTTTGGTATAAAGTGAAAAATTTCAATATATCTTACAGATACTGAATAAATACCTAAATTATATTCATCTAAAATAGCATTGATCATTATCTGATCAATTCTCATATATAAAATTATGCTTATTGCTGAAATTAAAATAGGAAAACTTTTTAAAATTATATTTTTTATATTAACTAAATTTATTTTAACAATAAAATTGTTAGATTTTAAAAAATATAAGATATTTATTAAAATAAATACGATTAAAGAGTCTAAAATTAGTGCATAAAATATGTAAATAAAATCAAGTTCATATCTAATAATATAGAAAATAAAAATAAAAGCAGATATCAAACCTATTAATTGAGATATTACAATATACTTTGATAATGATTTTGCCTCAAAATAGCTAAAAAAAACTTCACAACTTCTAAGAATGATTCCTATTCCAATGATAAAAGAATAATCAAAATAGATTTGATCATTATTTATGAGATATATTAGTAAAACAAATATTAAGTAATTTATTAAGCTAAATATAAATCTGAAATAGTAAGCATTCATAATAAATATATTATGATTATTATTTTTATTTTTAATTATCATATTTGTTAATACTGGATTCATTCCTAGAGATGAAATAGATGTAAATAAAAATAAAAATGCTAATAAATAGTTTAATATTCCAAATTTTTCTGGACCAAGATTTCTAGCTAAAATAATAGATAAAAATATATTTAATGAAGCTCTAAATAACTTATCAAAAACTAACCAGGATAAGTTAATTTTAAATTTTTTTTTATTAAATAATTTTAACAATTTATTATTTTTTTTTATATTTTATTTCATATAAATAGTAAGAAATAGGTATAAAATAAATCATACTTATCCAATTATTAAAAAAGTTTCCTGTTGGAATAATTGGCCATAAATTAATAAATATTCCAATTAACAAAGCACTTTCTGGATAAAATTTATTACTATCTTTTTTAAAGTAATCAATAATTTTATAACCTAAGTATAAAAATATAATAAACACAAATGAAAATCCAACTAAACCTGTTTCAGCCAAAAATTGAAGGTAAGTATTGTGTGGATGAGTAGAACAACCATAACCTTTTCTAGCTTCTCTTGTTGCCACTAAAGATTTAGAATATTTGTAACCATCTAAAAAAGATTTTTTTATATCTACAGTTGGACTATATTGAAATTTTTCACATTCATATCTAAACATTTTTACACCATGACCAAAAATTGGCTTATCTAAAAACATTCTTAAAGCAGTAGAATAGTGAGACTGATGATGAAAACTAAATATCATAAAATCAAGCTTTGTTTCACTAATATCTTTAATTAAAAATTTTTCATAATATTTTCCTTTAAATTGGTTAATGGTATCATAAAAGTTTCGCTCGAAAATTTTAGGATTTTGTAAAGTAAATAAAGATGAAATAATTACAAAAAGTGCGAGAATAGCTAACATCTTTTTTCTCAAATTTCCATTTATAATAAAAAAAATAAAACTAAATAAAATTATCAATCCAAATGCAGATCTATCTCCCGATCTATAAATCATTACAAAGGTAAAAATTATAATAATTATATCAGATAATTTAATTCTTTTTTTTAATTGATAAATTTTTAATACAAAATAAATAAACACTGGCAAAATTTTTTGTAAAAAACTTCCTAATATATATTTATCGCCAAAAGGTCCACTTATTCTCATCAAATTTTGATTATCTGGTTTTAAACCAAATAAATCTACACCAAAAAAAACTTGGATAACGCTGTCTACTAGTACAAATATAAAAGTATATTTATATAATGAATATATGATTTTAGTGGAATTTTGTACTATGTTTAAAAAATAAATAATCGCTAAAGTGTAAAGTCCAAATCTCAAATAAAAAAAAGAAGATTTTAATGATATAGATATCTCTGAAGCAAAAATAGATAAAGTTACAATATAAATCCAAAATAAAATAAATATTTTAAATAAATTGTTGTCAATCAAGTGTAGAGGCTTATCTTTTGAAAAATAATAGGAAAATAAAATAAATAAAACAAATAAAAATAATTCTCCTACAAAAGGTCCAGCTACTAAAGCTAGAGGCAATAAACCAATTATACAAATAGAGATTTTTTTTAACATTGAAATAAATTATGGTTTATATATAACAATTTTTTAAGAAATGACTAAACTTTATTGTGATACATCAAATTTAAGTGAAATTTATAATTGCATAAAAAAATACAAAATAAATGGGGTAACAACAAATCCTTCAATAATGAGGAAAGAAGGTGTAAAAAATTATAAAGCGCATTGCTTCAAAATACTTAATATTATCAATGGTAAACCACTGTCCGTAGAAGTTTTTGCTGATAAAAATAAAGAAATCATCAGTCAAGCAAAAAGTATATCTAAATGGCATAAGAGTATTTATGTGAAAATTCCTGTAATAAATACAAAAGGTAAATTTCTAAAAAATATAATTAAAGAACTAAATAAAAATAATATTAAACTTAATATAACAGCTGTTTTTACTTTAAAACAAATATTACAAATTAAAAAAATAATTAATAAAAAAACTCCAACAATAATTTCAGTTTTTTGTGGAAGAATTGCAGATAATGGTATTGATCCAGAGCCAATAATAAAAAAAACTAAAAAAATATTTAAAAATTATAAAAATGTTCAGATACTTTGGGCAAGCGTAAGAGAAGTTTATAATTTTTATCAGGCAAAACGAACTAAAAGTGATATTATAACTGTACCTCCTAATCTAATAAAAAAAATAAAATCAAAAAAAATAACTCTAGAAAATTATTCTAAAATTACTGTTAAACAATTTTTTGATGATGGGAGAAAATCTAAATTTAAAATTTAGTAAGTTTTTACCATTTAGTTTTGTTTATTTGAAGTCTCGGATGAGATACAAATAGATGCCATAGGAGTACTTGAAAAGTTTCAGATATCGGGGTTACTAACTTTTTATTTTTTACATTTACATGTATTTTAACATCGGAGTTTTTATAAGCATATCCATCAGTTCTGCCAATTATACTAATAACTTTACTTTTTTTAGTTTTTGCAAGCTTTATAGCCTTGATTAGGTTAACTGAAACTTTTTTTTTTAAATTTCCTCCTCCTACTGAAAAAACCATTAACACATCATTTTTATTAATCTTTGATAGGTTTAAATAAGTGTCAAAAATTGTTTCAAATCCTTCATCATTTGTTTTCGCAGTTATTTCCGAAACGTTATCTACTGGAGTATAAGCATCAATATTACATAATTTTCTAAAATCGTTTACAGCATGAGATGCATTTCCCGCACTTCCTCCTACTCCAATTATAAATAACCTGCCTCTTTTTTTTCTAAGCTCTCTTAAAATTTCAATACTTAAAATTAAATTTTTTTTATTTAAAGAAGTTAGAGTTTGATTAAGATTTTCAAAAAAAGTATTTATAAAATTCATCTATTTGCTAAAAATTTTTTTGTATCATTTATTCCTTTATATGAACCAATCTCATAAAATCTTTTTTTTACCACAAAGCCTTCTAGCATATTTTTTTTTGAAATTTGCTGATAAAATTCTGAAAGATCAAATTTTTTCTATTTATTCCTTTAAAAATCTGTTTATTAACATATGAAACCCCATAATCTATGTATTTAAGGCCTTTTTTTGAATTTTTTTTAAAATACAATATTTTTTTTAATTTTTTTAATTCGATATTACTTTTGTCATATTTATTTTTATTTTTGAATATTGCCATTGTGGCCAAATTTTTTTTTTTTATCATTTTTTTTAAGTCAAAATTTAAATAACTATCGCCATAGATTATAAAAAAATTTTTATTTAGATATTTTAATGCTTTTAAAGTTGCCCCACCTGTTCCCAAAGGTTTTATTCCATCATCTATGGTTTTGGTGTGTATGAAGTCTATATTTTGCTCTAAATATTTTTCAACTTTTTTACCAAGATATCCGATCGATATAATTATTTTTTTAAGATTATTTTTTTTTAAATATTTAAGCTGATGATATAAAAAAGGTTTTCCATTTACATCAACCAAGCACTTGGGCTTTATTTTAGTATATTTTTTTACTCTTGTTCCTTTTCCGCCTGAGAGAATTATTGCATCAAATTTTGTCACAAGATTTGTTTAACTCCTTCAAAGTCAAATTTAAATCTAACTTCTTTTAAAGTTGTTTTTTCTAAAGCTTTTCTCAATTTTGAAGGTGTTTCTGAATAAAACAATAAAAAACCTCCGCCTCCAGCTCCTACTATTTTTCCACCTATTGCACTATTTTTAAGTGCATAATTATAACAATCATTTATAAATTTGTTTGTCATGTTTTTTGATCTTGATAGTTTATATTTCCAGTGTTCATTCATTAAATAACCAAAATTTTTTAAATCCCCTTTTACTAATGATTTTTTAATGTCTATTGCTAAATTTTTAACAAAATCTAGATTTGATATTATATCTTTATTTTTTAAAATTGTTTTTTTGTTTTGCTCTTTCAAAATTTTAGATGAACTTCGAGAAAAACCTGTAAAAAAAAGTAGCAAATTATCTTCTAGCTTATCAATTATTTCATTTTTTAAATTCAAAGTTCTTGGATAAACTTTTCCAATTTTATTAATTTTAAATTCTGAGATACCGCCATATACAGATATATATTGATCTTGTTTTCCACTTGGCTGTTTTAATTTATTGATTTCAATATCACAGGCTGATTCTGCAAGGTCTGATTTTTCTATAAATTTTTTTTTATAGCTATAAATTGATTTGATTAGGCCTGCTGTAAAGCTTCCTGATGATCCAAGACCTGTTTTAGCAGGTATATCCGTTAAAGTTGTGATTTCTATTTGATTAATATTTCTTTCTTTTTTTAATACCTCTTTTATAATTTTGTGTTTTATATCCTTAATATTATCAACCTTTTCACTTTTAGAATATTTTAGATAAATTCCTTTTTCAAAAGGTTTTGTTATTGAAATATACACGTATTTATTAATTGCTGCAGAAATAAAATAGCTTTCGTTAATTTTATAATAAGAGGGGATGTCTGTTCCACCACCTGCAATGCTTATCCTTAGCGGACTTCTAACTATTATCATTTTGATATATCTTATTTATTATTTTTAAATTGTTCAAAACATCATTAAGGTTCGGGTGACATCTTTTAGAAGTTATAATTGATTCGTAGAACTCATCCATCTCCTTTTTCCATGAATTGTTAACATCTGACAAAGAAAAATTATAATCTTTCTTTGTTGGCAATCCCATTCTATTTGACATTTTATATAATCTTAGCTTTTCTTTTCCATAACTTTTTCCCAATCCATTTATTTCTATTTTTCCGAACTGAAAAAAAATCTCAAAAATAAATTTATTTTTCCACTCAGTAGATGATGAATGAAGAAAAGAAAAGTTATTTTTATTGTTTTTTAAACAAATAAAACAATTATCTTCTAATTTTGTTTTCCAAAAATAATTATTTAAAAAAGATGAATGAACTTTTAGTTTTCCTAGAAAAAATCTTGATAAATCTATTAAGTGTGAACCTTTGTCAATCAACTCTCCACCTCCTGAAAGTTTTTTATTAAATCTCCATTCCTTATGATAATTTTTTCTTCCTCCATGTCCATATACTGCTCTTATATATAAGATATTTCCTAATTCATTTTTAGAAATTATTTTTTTTGCCAATATAAATCCTGGATGAAATCTATGATTATAACCAAATTTAATTGAAATCTTTCTTTTACTTTTTGCTAATTTAATTAACTCATAAGTTTTTTTAATTGATATTCCCCCAGGTTTTTCACAAAAAACATGAACATTTTTTTTCAAAAATTCTTTTATAATTTCACTTTGTATGGAATGATACGTTGCAATAAAAACTGCATCTAAATTTTCTAATTTTAATAAATCTCTCCAGTTTTTTGTAAGAAAAATTTTTTTTTTAGGAAATGCTTTATTTAATGTATTTATATCTTTATCTGCACATGCATTTAAAATAAATTTTTTATTGAAATATTTTAATCTTCTTAAACCTACTGTACCACAACCAATTAAAGCAACATTTAAACTTTTCAATTAAAATTCCTTTCTTATTAAAGTGTACATATTACTATTAACCAATTTATAAATTATTTTAGAATTTATTTTATTTATTTTATCCCATGCAGAACTTATTAATTTTCCAGTAATTTTTTCACCTTTATATGAATTTAGAAAATTGATTGTTGTAAATATATTATTTAAATTAATTTCTGAATATTTGATATTTCTGTTTATTTTAATTAATTCATATTTCGAAACCTTATTTTTATTTTTCAGAATTTGTTTTGTCATCTTAGAATATATTATTCCTGGCGACAAAATATTAAATCTAACTTTCTTGCTATGTATCTCTTTACTCATTATTTCTGTTAATTTTACTAAACAAACTTTACTTAATGAGTAAGTGCTAAAATTTTCTCGAAATGAAGTCGAGCCACCGCCTGAAAATAAAATTACTAATAGTTTTTTATTTTTATTCAATATCTTGAACAAAATACGAAAAAAAATTACATAAAATAAAAAATTTATATAAAATGATTTATTAAAACTTTTTGAATTAATTTTAAAAAAATTATTAATTTCTCCTTGTTCTGCTATAGTTATGACAAGTAAATCCGTTTTTTTAAATACTTTTTTATTTTTTTTTATACATTTAATCAAATTATTTTCACTCGACGAATTAAATTTTAATAATTTAATTTTATTTTTATAATTTAAATTTTTTAATTTTCTTTTTATTAAAATTTTATTTTTTTCTTTACGATAAAATAAATTAAGATTATGTCCTTCTTCTAGATATTTATTGGCCAAATATAAACCTATTTTGCCAGTTGAGCCGAGTATAGTTACGTTTATTTTTTTTTTAGTATCCATTTATTATTTAATATATAATCTACAGTATCTTCTACTGAGCTTTTTATAGTAAATTTTGGTTTCCAACCAGTTGATCTTATTTTTTTTGTATCTAAAAATATAAATGGGTTATCTCCAATCCATCCTTTTTTTCCACCCGCATATATTACTTTAGGATTAATTTTTAATTTTTTACAAATTATTTTGATTGATTCATTAACTGTAATATATTCTTTTGTCCCTAAATTAATAATATTAACATTATTTTTAAATAATTTTAATGAAAACCATATAGCTTTTATGCAATCACTTACATGCAAATATGACTTCTTTTGATTTCCATCTCCTAGTACATTTAAATTATATGGATTTTTTGTTAATTGATTTAGAAAATCATAAACATGCCCATGGGAGTATCTTGGACCCAAAATAGATACAAATCTAAATATATAACATTTTAAATTGTATGCCTCTGAATATGCAGATATTATTGACTCTGCTGAAACTTTTGAAGCACCATACAAAGATGTTTGTGTTGGAAAAGAGGAATCTTCTTTAGTTGGAATTTCTTTTGCTTCGCCATATACCGATCCCGTTGAAGAAAACACAAAATTTCTTATATTATTTTTTATTAATTGTTCTAAAATACGATGAGTCACAATAATATTCTGATTAATATCTTTGTGCCTATGCTTTAATCCATATCTTACATCTGCGTTTGCAGCTAAATGAAAAACTATATCTACATTTTTAAAAAAATTATCTATTTTTTGTTTTAATAAATCTACTTTATAAAATTTGAATTTTTTTTTATTAATTTTTTTTATAAAAATTTTTTTTCCTGTTGATAAGTTATCTAGGCCAATGACAAAGAAATTTTTTTTAATCAAAAATTCTACTAGGTGACTACCTATGAATCCAGAACAACCTGTTACTACTGCGATTTTACGATCTTTTTTCAACTTAATCTTGAAGTAAATATTATTGTTTTTACCGGTGTTAAAAATGTAGGAAATATATAACCAAATTGCAAAATAAATTTACCTTGCTTTATTACTTTATATTCTACATTTTTAAAACCTACTTGATTTAATTCTTTTAAAATTTGCTCTTTAGTGTACTGAAAAACTGGTGGATGATTAATAAATCTAAGCAATAATAAACTTGCGAATTTATATACAATTTTCTCAAATAAATTAAACCATTTTGGTACACAAGACTCTACTATAATTAACTCGCCTTTTTTTTTTAAAGTTTTTTTTGTTTGTTTAATTGATTTTCTTAAATTAGAAAAATTTTGAGAAACATTTTTACCAGTTAAATGATGTAAAAGCATATTCATTAGAACTTTATCAAATGATTTTAAATTATTTGGCAAATTTAGTACACTTCCTTTAACTAACTTTATATTTTTTGGTAATTTTTTATCATTCATATAACTCAAATCAACTCCAACAATTTTATGTATTACTTTTGTATTATAATCAAAAGTTCCGCCATGACCAATATCAAGCAATTTATTTGTACCTTTCAATTTTTTCGAAATTTCAAGATATATATTTTTGTAAGTATCAATTTTATAAATATTTTTTTGATACTGAGAGTTTTTATCAAAAAAACTGATATTTTTTTTTTCTACGTTTTTTTGATTTAGATGATCACTCATCAAAATTAATTTTTTTGTCAATTATAAATTTTGGTCTATTTTTAACATCGTCATGAATTCTTCCAATGTATTCACCTAAAATTCCTAGTCCTATTAATTGTAAACCAGAAAAAAATGTAATAAATAATACTGTTGATGATAAACCTGGTGTGATGCTTGGGTCAAATAATTTTAAAATTATATAATAAAAACCTACCAAAAAACTTAAAAATGCAAAAAAGAAACCAATTAAAGACATTAAAAATATTGGTTTTGAGCTAAAGCCAAATATTCCATTAAAGGCTATTTTGATAGATCCAAAATATTTATTGTATTTACTTTTTCCCGCATATCTTTCTTCTCTATCATATTCAATATATGTTTGTTTAAACCCAACATAGGCAACTAATCCTCTAAGAAAAGCATTTGGTTCATTAAATTGATTTAAATGATTTATTATTTTCCTTGAAATTAGCCTAAAATCACCGGAATTAATTGG
>MDSW01197616.1_pt1 | contig 22290 bp, 18 predicted proteins | sample 811171 | NCBI WGS metagenome assembly MDSW01 (sample SAMN05326641, study PRJNA326480) | marine metagenome | isolation source: seawater | place: Atlantic Ocean: North West | collected 2012 | reverse complement strand
TAATAAAAAATAAATTTCCTGTTTATACTTCTTTTTTAATTCCTACGATATTTATTTACTTATCAATTTCTAAAATTTTTGAGGACTATAATTCATTTTCTTTAGGTATTTCAAAATTTATTGAATTTACGTTCATACTAATAACTATTTTGATTGTTCGTAGTTTATTATTTACTCTTAGGGATTATTCCAAAAGTCATTCTCAATTCAAAAATAAACCTATTGATAGTTATGTTCAGGTATTTTTGATTATAATTTGGTTTGTAGGAATAGTTATGATCTTATCTTTATTAACAGGAAAGAACATTGGTACTTTTTTGACAACTATAGGTGCTTTTTCGGCTATAATTTTGTTAATATTTAAAGATACTATTTTAGGTTTTGTAGCAAGTATTCAAATTACCATTAACGATACTGTAAGAATTGGGGATTGGATAACCATGAATTCAAGTGGAGCTGATGGAGACGTAATTTCAATTAGTTTGTCTTCGGTTAAAGTTCAAAATTTTGATAAAACAATTACTACAATTCCAACATATAAACTTATTTCAGACTCATTTATAAATTGGAGGGGTATGAGTGATTCAGACGGTAGAAGAATTAAAAGATCACTTTTAATTAAACCCTCAAGCATTAGATTTTTATCTGAAAATGAAATTAACAATTTGAGAAATATTGATATAATTAAGGATTACATTGATATTAGACAAAAAGAGATTGTCAATTATAATTCCTCAAACAAAACTAATAAAGATCTAATGATTAATGGTCGCAACATGACTAATTTAGGTATATTTAGAAGATATGCTGAAACATACCTTGAAAAACACCCATTAATTAATAAGGATATGATGATCATGTGTAGACAACTTGATCCTACATCTCAAGGAATTCCAGTTGAAGTTTATGTTTTTAGTAAAGATAAAGATTGGAAAAAATATGAGCATTTGATGTCAGATATTTTTGATCATCTTTTAGCTTCTGTTAATTTTTTCAAACTAGAATGTTTTGAATTGTCATATAACTATTCTAATTTAAGAGGGAAATAAAAATGAAAGAAGTCGTTACATTTGGCGAAATAATGATGAGATTGTCTCCTCCTAACAATCTTCGTTTTTCTCAAACAAATACTTTTGAAATTGTATTTGGTGGAGGTGAATCAAATGTTGCAGTATCCCTAGCAAATTTTGGTGTACCAGTTAGTTTTGTATCTCAAATTCCAAAAAATGATATTGGAGATTATGCAATAATGGAACTAAAAAAACGTAATGTTAGAACTGATAATATTTTAAGAAAAGGTAATAGATTAGGTATATATTTCTTAGAAACCGGTGCAGTATCTCGCGGAAGTAAAGTCATTTATGATAGATCAAATTCATCTTTTTCTCAAGTTGATTTAAAAACTATTAATTGGTCAGATGTTTTTAAAAATTGTGATTGGTTTCATTGGACTGGCATAACACCTTCTATTTCCCAAAATGCATTTAATGTTTGTTTGGAAGCATTAAAAGTTGCAGATCAGATGGGAATAACTATATCAACTGATTTAAATTACAGAAAGAAACTTTGGAAATACGGAAAATCCCCCTCTTCTGCAATGAGTGAATTAGTTAAGTATTGTGATATAATTTTAGGTAATGAAGAGGATGTTTCAATGTATTTTGATATAAAACCAAAAAATACAGATGTAATAAAGGGAGATCAAATAGATCCTAACCAATATGTTGAGGTTAGTAAAAGTTTGATGAAAAAATTTCCTAAAGCAAAAAAAATTATTACAACTTTAAGAGGTTCTATCAATGCATCTAATAATTTATGGTCGGGAGTGCTTTACGATGGTAAAAAAGCATTTTTTTCAAAAACACACAATATAACTCATATAGTTGATAGAGTTGGAGGAGGGGATTCCTTTATGGCAGGTTTAATTTATGGATTAAGAGTACTTAAAGATGATCAAGATGCACTAGAGTTTGCAGCAGCAGCATCTTCATTAAAACATACAATTAAAGGAGATTTTAATTTAGTTACAATTGATGAGGTAAATAGAATATTATCTGGAGATACGTCAGGAAGAGTTTCACGTTAAACAATTATTATGGCAAAGTTTAGTAGAATTGATGTTTTTAATGTTATGAAAAATGACGGGTTAGTTCCACTTTTTTATAACTCTGATATTAATATTTGTAAAAAAATTATTGACTCTTGTTATTTGGGTGGTTCAAGAATTATAGAGTATACTAGTAGAGGTGATAATGCACATATTATATTTGAAAAACTAATAGATCATGTTAATAACAATTGTCCTGGACTAATTTTAGGCGTAGGGTCTTTAACAAACTCTGCTGAGACCTCATATTTTATCCAGATTGGAGCTAATTTTATTGTAACTCCTGTACTAAGAAAAGATATAGCATATTTATGTAACAGAAAAAAAATTTTTTGGTCTGCAGGTTGTGGATCTTTAAACGAAATTTGTGAAGCAGAAGAACTAGGTTGTGAAATTGTCAAATTATTTCCTGGTCAAGTATATGGAGCAGAATTTATAAAAGCGATAAAAGGACCTCAGCCTTGGACTAATATTATGCCAACAGGAGGTGTTCTTAATGATAAAAATAATATAACTAGTTGGATTAATTCAGGTGCTATTTGTCTTGGGATGGGATCAAAACTTATTACAAAGGATATAGTTGAGAGTGATAATTATGAACAACTTACCAAGGATGTAAAAAATATTCTTAGTATAATTAAATCCTCAAAGAAGAACAAATAAAATATAAGTGAGAAAAATAATAACTCCATTTAGAGCTAATTTGTTTTTTTTTTTTAAACTCCCTGCAGCATGGTTAACAGGTGTTAGGGTTGATAAAATTGATGATAACTCAGCCACAGTTAGACTTAAACACATGTGGATAAATCAAAATCCATTTGATTCTATTTTTTGGGCTGTTCAGGGTATGGCTGCTGAAATTTCAACTGGAGTTCTCATACTTAAACAAATTCAAATTGAAAAGATTGATATATCTATGCTTGTTGTAAATAACAGTGCTGATTTTTCAAAAAAGGCTAAAGGTCGAATCTTATTTAGCTGTAATCAAGGAGAAATTGTTAGTGAAACAATTAAAAACTTAAAAATTAAAAAACCAAAAATTATTAAATTAACTTCAATTGGAATTGATGAAAAAGGTGACCAAGTATCAAAATTTAATTTTTATTGGAGTTTGTTAAAAAAATAAATTATGAAACCTAAATTTTATGATAACTTAGATTTACCAGTTGTAGCAGCTCCGATGTTTTTAATTTCTGGACCAAAGCTAGTAACTGAATGTTGTAAAAATGGGATAGTAGGGACTTTTCCATCTCTAAACCAAAAATCGTCTTCAGGTTTTGAGGACTGGATCATTGAAATAAAAGAAGATTTGAAAAAATTTGAGTTGGAAACTGGAAAAAAGCCTGCCCCATATGGAGTTAATTTGATTGTTCACCCAACAAATATAAGAGTTAAGGATGATCTTGAAGTATGTATTAAACATAAGGTTCCTTTGATAATTACATCATTGGGTGCTGTATCAGAGATAGTTGAATCTGTTCATAGCTATGGTGGAATTGTTTATCATGATATAATAAAAAAAAGACACGCTGAAAAAGCAACTGAGGCTGGAGTAGATGGACTTGTTTTAGTATCAGCTGGTGCTGGTGGACATGCTGGATCTACAAATCCAATTTCTTTGATCTCAGAAGTAAAAAAAATTTTTAAAAAAACAATTTTGTTATCTGGATGTATAAGTAACGGAAATGATATTGCCTCTGCTATGCAAATGGGAGCAGATTTAGCTTATATGGGGACTAGATTTATTAATGTTGAAGAAAGCTTAGCTGATGATAAATACAAACAAATGATTATTGAAAGTTCAGCAAGTGATATTATTTATACTGCTGCTGTTTCAGGAGTTAATGCTAATTTTCTTAAAAAAAGTTTAGAGTCTGTTGGAATAACTGAGGATTTATGGAATCAATCAAAAAAAATTGATTTTGGAAAAGAATTAAGTCACTCTGAAAAAGAGGCTCAAGCATGGAAAACAATTTGGTCTGCTGGACAGGGAGTAACATCAATTAATGATGTTATGAAAACCTCGAAACTTATTGAGAGATTAAAAAATGAATTTAAAGAGTCATTATTGAAGCAATCCAAGTTGTTGAAAAAATTTTAAAACTTTTCTATAATTTTAATTATATCTTTTTTTGAAAAAAATTCATTAATTATAACTTTAATTGAAGTGTAAATTGGGATTGCCAAAATCAAACCCAATATTCCAAAAACATATCCAAAACAAAGTATTACAATAAAAATTTCTAAAGGATGTGATTTAATACTTCTTGAAAATATAAGCGGCTGTGATACAAAATTATCTATCAATTGACCAAATATGAATCCTGAAAAGACATAAATGGTTTTTGGCAACAAGACCTCTAAAAAACTCATTTCTATATTTGAGGTCATTGTTAACAGAATAATCAAAATTCCGCTGATAAAAGGTCCGACATATGGGATAATATTTAAAAGTGCTGCTAAAAGAGAAATAATTAGTGCATTTTGAATTTCCAAAATATATAGTATTGTACTATAAATAATAAATAAAATTGATATTTGAATAATTAATCCAACAAAATATCTTCTTAAAAGATAATTTATTTTAATAAAGGATTTTTTTAATTTTAATTCTTGTTTTGTATTTGTTAGATATAAAGTGATTTTTTCTAGAAGATTTTCATCAATAAGAAAGAAAAATGTTATAAAGGATATTGAAAAAAAACCAATTGTAAATCCGCTTAATAAATTCAATAATCCATTAAAAAAAATTGGAATAGATTTTAAATTTAAATTTGAAAATAAATTTTGACTTAATATAATATCCTTCCAATTCTCACCATATACAGATATATATTTTGAAATTTCAATAATTAAATTTCTTATTTTAATTTCTAACTGATTCATATCTAAGAGTGACAGATTTTCAATTTGTTTGGAAAAAATTGGAATGAATAAGCTAAAAAATCCAATAGATGTAATAATTGATATTGATATAGTGGTGACTACTGCAAAAATTTTTTTGAATTTTAATTTTTTAATTAGAAAATTTACAAATGGTCTCAGAATTAAAGAAATTATAGCTGAAACACAGATGTAACCAATTACTAGTCTAATCGTGAATACGAAATATATCAAGCATAAAAATAGCAAGACAAGAAAAAAACCCTTAAAAATTCCTTTAGAAATTATATTATGATTCATACCATAAATATAGGAGTTTTTACAAATTGAAATTATTAGCGTTATTACAAATTGAACAAATGTAAATAGCGGCAGTTTCAGATCTTAAGATTTGTTTTCCAAAATTAATTGAGACGTAACCATTCTTTTTTGCAAATTCAATTTCGAAATCTGAAAAGTCTCCCTCGGGTCCAACCAGAAAAAGTGGGTTGTTATACAATTTTATTTCATTAAATTTTTTACTATCAATATTTGAACAATTTGCAATAAAGCCTTTTTGTTTTTTTACAACAAAATCTTTAAAAATAGAAATATTCTTAATTTCAGGTAAATAAAAGTTATTTGACTGTTTTGCTGCCATTTTAATTATTTTTTTACACCTATCGTAGTTTATTTTTTTTTTTTCGGTATTGTGTGATATGATTGGATAAATATTTCTAATCCCAATTTCAGTAGCTTTTTCTATAAACCACTCAAATCTTGATGTTTTTTTTGGAATACAAATACCAATATCAGGAGAGTGTTTGTTAGCTTTTATATTCATTTTTTTTAATAACAACCCTATTAATTTATTGGATTTTATAGATGTAATTTTTATTTCTAATAATATTCCATTTCCATCAGTTGCTTTAATTATATCACCCTTTTTTTTTCTCATAACTTTTATTATATGATAACTTTCATTATCATCAAAAAAAACCTCCATCGAATTCAAGTTTATACTTTTAAAGAAAAAAAGCTGCATATTAAAATGTTAATTTTGATTTTACTTCTTGTGATATAGTAGAAAATATTTTTTCTTTAAATTTTAAATAACCTACAATACCTATCATTGCGGCATTATCAGTTGTATACTCTTTTATGGGTAAATGTACTTTGATTTCCTTCTTTATTGAAAGATTAAGTAATTCGTTTCTTAGATTTGAATTACACGCAACCCCTCCTCCAATAACAACTGTTTTTATATTAAATTTTTGAGTTGCTAAAACTATCTTATTAATAATAATTTTATTTAATGTTGACTGAATTGAAGCACATAAATCAACTAAGTTTTCTTCTATAAAAGGTTTACTTTTTTTTGATAAAAAATTTAAAAAAGAGGTTTTAACTCCGCTATAGCTTACATTTAAGCCGTCTACTTTTGGTAATGGAAATTTAAACCTAGAATTATCCCCATTTTTTGATAATTTATCAATTTGGGGACCACTTGGATAGTCTAATCCCATAAGCCTTCCGCATTTATCATACGCCTCTCCAATTGCATCGTCAAGTGTTGAGCCAATTAATTTCATATCAAAGAAATTTTTAACTATAATAATCTGGGTATGACCTCCAGACAAAGTAACACCGATAAATGGAAAATCTGGTTTTTCAATATTTTGGTCTATAAAATGACATAAAAGGTGAGCTTGCATGTGATTAACAGCTATTATTGGGATTTTTAAACCAATTGATAATGATTTTGCAAAAGAACTTCCAACTAATAATGAACCTAATAAACCTGGACCAAAAGTGTAAGCAATAGCATTTATATCTTTTTTTTCAATACTTGCTTTGTTTAATGCCTCAATTACAACAGGAATAATATTTTTTTGATGTTCTCTAGATGCAAGTTCAGGGACAACTCCATTAAATTTTTTGTGTATTTCCTGATTTGCAATAATATTTGACAAAACTCTATCGTCTTTTAAAACTGCTGCTGAGGTTTCATCACATGAAGATTCAATACCCAATATATAACATGGTTTTTTTGACATTAATTGTTTAACTTAGATGTTATTGCAAAATTAATTTTTTAATATAATAAATTGAAAAAAAATATAACAAGACTTTTAGTTTTTATATTATTAACAACTAGTGGTTTTTATGTATTAATTAATTCTGAATTTTTTCAAAAAAAAATAATTGAACTAATAATAGATAGATTTCCAAATGCTGATAATTATAAATTTTCAATAGACAAAACAAAAATTGGTCTAGATGGAAATTTAATGCTTAAAAGAGTTACAATAAATGATACTTTAGACAATAATGTTGAAATAAATGAACTAACTATGTCATTATCTGAATTATCTGACATTTTTAGAAATGAATACAACTTTAAACAAATAAATTTAAATGGTCTAGATTTTAATTACTCTGTTGATAGTTTTGATCTTAATTCAAATAAAAATTTGTATGACAAAAATCTGAGTTTTTCAATTAAAGAAAAAATTAGAAATATTTTATCTGAAGAAATAAAAAGTTCAATTAATGTAGAAAAAATTAACATCAACGAATTAAAATTTAATTTAAAAGATCCATCAAAGAAAAAAATTGATTCTTTTTTAATTGATAAATTGTATGTTTCTGATTTTTTAATAGAAAATAAGTCTTTGAGTTATTATATTAATAATTTTAATTTAAGATATTTTGATAACGAAATAAAAAATGCATCCGGAAAGCTAGTTTTAAAGAAAGACTACCTAGAATTAAAAAATTTTGATTTTTATTTTGATGATAGTAAAATAAAATTTGATCTGAAAATAAATAACGATAACTGGATTCAATCCAATAACCTTGATTCTTTAAGACTATCATTAAATTTTCACTTAGATGATTTTAAATTGAAAAAAACTTTTTCAAATAAAATATTTAAGGAAAATAAATATGATTTTTCATTTAATCTTAATGGACAAATAAGTAAGCTTGAAGGATTTTTAAATATTAATCTAGAAAATGTTATTGATTTAAGTTCAGGTATTTTAATTAATAATTTAGACACTAATCTTAAAAATACTGTCCTTCATTTGGATTTAAAAAAACTGAATTTATTTAATGATTCATTTAAATATATCTTTTCTGATAATTTTTACTCAAAGTATAAGAAATATTTAAATGAGTTAACTTATATAAACTCCAATGGAAAAATTAGAATTAATTCTAGTACAATAGAATCAAATTATAATATTCATTCAAACATTGGATATATTGAATCAGAATCAACTTTTTCAAAAAATAAAGGCAATTGGGTTTTTGAAAATAAAGTTTTATTTGAGGATTTAAAGATTGGGGATTTGGTTCTTTTTAAACAAATTAATTCAGTTGGAGGAAATTTACAATTAAGTGGATTATTTAAAGAAAATGAGATTATTGTTGATGCCTGGAACTCACAGTTTAAAAAAATTAAATTTAAGAATTCAGTTATCTCAAATCTTAATCTTGACGCATCTTTAAATAATAATATAATTTATACAAAGTTTTTTTCAGATTCAAAAGATTTTAATATAACAGGTAACATTGATTTTGATATGTCTAATTATAAAGTTGAATCTATTCAATTTGATTTGAATAGAATTAATCTTTCAAAACTAAAAATTGCATCTCAAGAGAGTGAGGTTATTTTTTCTGGTGTTTTAAAAAGTATTAAAAATCCTGAAAATGATAATATTCAAATAAATATTTACAAACCAAATTTAATTGTTGATAAAAAAAATAATTTTTTCGATGACATATTAATAAAGTATGAAGCTATAAATAACTTCAAATCTATCAATATAGCAGAGACTGATGCTTTAAGTTTTGATCTTGAGGGAAATTTTAATTTTAATAGAATTAAAAATATTGTAGTGAATTCATTAGAAGATTATTATCCTTTTTTGAATTACAATTATAGAAATAAAAATGAAAATTTAAAATTCAATTTAAATATTAAGAATAAGTTTGTGAGTAAAATTTTCCCTGAAATTCAAACTTCAGATAAAACTTATATTAAAGCTGATATCTCAAATCAAAATTCAGTTTTAGAGGTAAATTTACCAATTTTAATTTTTGGTAATAATAAATTTGAATCAATAAATTTTTCTGCAATAAATGATAATAGTTATGAAACTAAATTACAGACTGGAGAGATTATTATAAATAAAACAAAATTAAAAAAACTAAAACTTGTTAGTTTAAAAAAATCTGATTCCATAACTTTTGATTTTAAAGCAAGTTTTGAAAATAAAAATGGAACAGAAATCAACTCAAACTTTTCTTATTATAATAATAAATCCTATGATAAAATAATAAAGATAAATGCTCTTGAAATAATTGATATCAATAAATGGGTCATTGCAAATAATAATGAAAATAAAATAACAATAAATAAGAAAGATAATAGTGTTTTTTTAAAAAATTTGACTTTTAGTTCTCTAAATCAAAAGATTAGTTTTGAAGGAAAATATTTAAATAATGATAATTTGAGTTTTGATTTAAAATTTGAAAACGTTAACCTAGATGAAATAATTCCAGATAATGATAAATTTATTTTTGAAGGTTATTCAAATCTTGATTTAAAAATTAAAAATTTAAATGGAGAAAATTTATCTAAAGCAAATGTTTTTATTAGTGAATTTAAAATAAATGATACAAATTATGGTAATTTGAGTTTTGATTTAAATTCTACAAAAAACAATCATTTTTTAGTCGATTATAAAATTTTCAACAGCAATGATATTTTTTTAAAATCTGAAGGTTTGATTTCTATTGTGGAAAATAAATTTTTTAGTGATATTTCTTTAAATTTTAAAAAATTTGATCTTTCCTTTTTGTCTAAGCTGGGAAAAGACAGAGTAAAGGAAGTTGAAGGAAATGTCTCAGGAATAGTAAATCTCAGTGGTTTTTTAAATAAAATCTCAGCTAATGGATATTTAATACTTGACGAAGGTTCAATTTTTTTACCATACACAAATGTCACATACAAATTTAATCCTTTAACTTATGTAAATCTTTATGAAAACACATTTGATTTTAAGAATATTGATTTTTATGAGGATGTGATTGAAACGAGTGGAACACTAAATGGATCTATTAATCATGAAAATTTTAAAAATTGGTCGTTAGACTTTCAGATTGATTCAAACAATCTTTTAATTTTTAATAAAATTGAGGAAAATGAACCTTTATTCTACGGAAAGGGACTTTTAAATGGTGGGGTTTTGATGTCAGGTTTATTCAAAAATTTGACAATTAAATTATCAGGCTCAACTGCTGATGGAACATCAATTGTTATTCCTTGGGCTGATCCAAAAGGATTACTGGATACATCTTATATTGATTTTTTGTCTTCAAAACAAAATAATAATCTCCGAACTCAAGATTTATTAAATACTGATCAATATTTTAATGATCTCGAACTAATAATCGATTTGAAAGTTAATAAAAATGCTGAGTTGGAGATAGTTGTTGACAAAAATACTGGTAGTACACTAAAGGGTAGAGGTTCCGGAGATATTTTAATGGAAACTAACAATTCTGGAAAATTTAATATGTGGGGTGATTTTGTAATGAACCAGGGTGAGTATAATTTCAAAAATTTAGGATTTATTGATAAAAAATTTGATTTAAAAGAAGGAGGGAAAATTTCATGGAACGGTAATCCTGTAAATGCAAAGATGAATTTAGAAGCTGTCTATCAAGTTCCTGGTGGTGCAAACCCTGCTATTTTGGTTGATAATCCAAATTTTAATAAAAAAATTGACACAAATGTTGAAATAAAATTGTATGGAGATTTATTAAAACCTGACGATCCCGATTTTTCAATTTTGTTTCCAAATACAAGTGAAAATTTTTTGTCAGAAATCAATTACAGAATAGCTGACAAGCAAATTAGACAGTTACAAGCGATTTCATTACTTTCTCAGGGAATTTTCATAAGTGATGTTTCAATATCCACCCAGGGTATTGCAAATAATTTATATCAAAAAGCCTCTGGTATTATAAATTCACTACTATCAAGTGATGAAAATAAATTAAATGTTGGTTTAGATTATTTGAAAGGAGATAGAAATCCTGAAAACTATGTTAGGACTGAGGATAGGATTGGATTAACTTTAACTACTCAAATCAGCGATAAGATTTTAATAAATGGTAAAATTGGTGTCCCAGTTGATGGATTAGAGGAGACTTCAATTGTTGGTGATGTCCAAATTGATTTTATTTTAAATGAAGAGGGTTCTTTAAAAGGAAAGGTTTTCAACAAGGAGAATGAATTTAATTATATTGGAGACGAAGCTGGATATACACAAGGAATTGGTATTTCTTATGACGTTAACTTTAATAATTTTAAAAGTTTATTAAAAAAAATATCTGTAAAAAAAAATAAAAATTAAATATATACTACATCATAAATGAAATACTTATTTTTGGTTTTTAATTATGAAAAAAAATAAAATAAAAAAAGTGGGTTTTTTAACTTCCGGAGGAGATTCTCCTGGTATGAACGCAGCTATAAGATCTGTGGTGAGATCTTGTTCATATCATAATGTTGATTGTTTCGGAATTCAACAAGGATTTCAAGGTTTAATTAATGACGATATGGTTCAGATGAATGCAAGATCAGTTAATAATATTATTAATAAAGGTGGTACAATTTTAAAATCAGCTCGATCTCTTGAATTTAGAACTAAAGCAGGTAGAAAAAAGGCTTTTGAAAATTTAATTAAGAATAATATTGATTCTCTAATAGTCATTGGTGGTGATGGATCCTTTACTGGCGCTATGATTTTTGAGGATGAATATAAAATACCTATTATTGGTATTCCTGGAACAATTGATAATGATATATTTGGTACGAGTTATACAATAGGATATGATACTGCTATTAATACCGTTATTGATGCAATTGATAAAATTAGAGATACAGCAAGTTCTCATAACAGACTGTTTTTTGTTGAGGTAATGGGTAGAGATGCAGGTCATATTGCCTTAAATGCTGGAATTGGTGCAGGTGCAGAAGAAATTTTAATACCTGAGGAGGATTTAGGTTTAGATAGATTATTAGAGTCATTGAAAAGAAGTGAGAAATCAGGAAAATCATCAAGTATAGTTGTTGTAGCTGAAGGTGAGAAATCAGGAAAAAATGTATATGAAATAGCAGCATATGTAGAGAAAAATTTACCATATTATGAAGTAAGAGTTTCTGTTTTAGGCCATATGCAAAGAGGTGGTACTCCAACTTGTTTTGACAGAGTTCTTGCTTCTAGAATGGGAGTTTATGCTGTTGAAAAACTCATGTCTGGGAACTCAAATGTAATGGTTGGAGTAATTGATGAAAAAATGGTGTTGACACCTTTAAAAAATGCTATTAAGAAAAATTCAAAAATTGATAAAAATTTGATTAAAGTTTCAGATATTTTATCAATTTAATTTTAACACAAAAAAATATTATTATGTCATTAAAAATAGGAATTAACGGTTTTGGAAGAATAGGAAGATTAGTTTTCAGATCAGCTATTAAACGATCAGATATTGAAATAGTTGCAATTAACGATCTTTTAGCGATTGATCATTTAGCATATTTACTTAAATACGATTCTGTACATGGATTATTTGAAGGTTCAATTGATATTTCAGATAATTATTTGATAGTTAACGGAAAAAAAATTAAAATTTTCTCAGAAAGAGATCCTGAAAAAATCAGTTGGGGAGATTTAGAAACTGATATTGTAGCTGAATGTACTGGTATATTTACCTCTTTAGAAATGGCAAATAAACATATTAATGGTGGTTGTAAAAAAGTTGTTATTTCAGCCCCATCTCCTGATGCTCCAATGTTTGTAATGGGTGTTAATCATAAAGATATTAATTCAACTCATAATATTGTTTCAAATGCATCTTGTACAACTAATTGTCTTGCTCCAATAGCCAAAGTATTAAATGATAATTTTACAATTGATGAAGGTTTGATGACTACAGTTCATGCTGCTACTGCAACTCAATTCACTGTGGATAGCCCTTCAAAAAAAGATTTTAGAAGTGGAAGAAGCACTCTTTTAAATATAATTCCTGCTTCAACTGGAGCAGCTAAGGCTGTTACAAAGGTTATACCTTCACTCGTAGGCAAACTAACCGGAATGGCATTCAGAGTCCCAACAGCTAACGTTTCAGTTGTGGATTTAACTGTAAGATTGTCAAAAAAGACATCTTATGATGAAATAAAAGATACAATGAAAAAAGCATCTGAATCAAATCTAAAGGGAATTCTTGGTTACACTGATAAACCTGTTGTCTCACAAGATTTTATTGGAGATTCTAGAACCTCTATATTTGATGCTTCCGCAGGAATTGAATTAAACGAAAATTTCTATAAGATAATTTCATGGTATGACAATGAATATGGTTATTCAAATAAGTTGATTGATTTAGCTATTTACGTTAATAATATATAAAATATGTACCTAATTGTTGATAGCGGTTCTACTAAGAGTGATTGGTATGCAATAGATGACGCAGGTCATGTTCTTTTTTCTACTCAGACACTAGGATTAAACCCTCATGTACTTTCTTCTTCAATTTTGAATGAGAGAATAATCAATAATTTTACTTTGTTTAAGAACAGAAATAGTGTAAAAAAAATCTTTTTCTATGGTGCCGGTTGTGGTATTTTTTCATCCCAAGAACGTATAAAAAAAGTTTTTAAAAAAATTTTTGTGAATTCTGATTTTGATATTAAGGAAGATACTTATGCCGCTGTATATTCAACTGCAGAATTAGATGAAGAGTCTATTGTTTGTATAATGGGAACTGGTTCTAATTGCACTTATTTTGATGGAACTAAAATTCATCAAAAAGTGGTTTCACTTGGTTATATTTTAATGGATGAGGCAAGTGGAAATTTTTATGGAAAGCAATTAATTAGATCTTACTATTTTAATTTATTACCAAAAAAAATTGCTAATAAATTTAAAAAACAATATGATTTGTCTCCTGATACAATTAAAGATAAAATTTATAGAAACGAAAATCCAAACTCATATCTAGCAAAATTTGCTAAATTTTTAATTGAGCATAAAAATGATCCATTTTTGAAGGAAATGATTTTTAAGGGTATGAGAAGATTTATTAATCATCAAATTTTACAGTTTGAAAATGCAAAAAAAATCCCAGTTCATTTTGTTGGTTCAATATCTTACTTTCTCAAAGAAGAATTAAAAGAGGTATTTAAAGAGTATAATTTGAAATTAGGTAAAGTAATAAAAAGGCCTATAGATGGTTTAGTTGCGTTCCATAAATCAAACCTAGATAAAACTTTCCCCTAGATTCTACCTTCTTCTATCCGGCTCTCTTTTTTTATCATATTTTAAATCACTTAACAAACCGGATTTTATTCCAATAAAAAAATCCCATGATGCTCTTCTTCCAAATGGTACCCATGTAAAATTAAGTATCCAGCTATCCAAATCTCTATCAAATCTAAATTGAGTGTATGTAACACCTTTACCTTTAAAATCGTATCCTGACGACATACCAACCTTCCATTTTGGTGTAATGTCAATATTACCTGTAACCATTAGAGAATTATTGGAAAAGTCATTTTGTCTTCTATTATTTGCATATGTTAAACTATAAGCAAATTTTAGATCCCAAGGAATTTTTGTCCTATATAATTCCTCTTGACTATTGTCTGCAGAATTAAATTCTCTTGCATTTCTGTTAGTGTAATCATTTGCAACACCAAATAAATCATCCTCTCTACCTCCTCCAGTCAAACTTTCCATTTCGCTATATGTTATTTCCTCATCCTCATCTTCAGCCAAATTCTTTGATTTATCTTTTTTTGATTTATTAAAATCTTTGCTAGAAATACCAAAATTCATATTCATATTTGCGCTGGTTAATCTTAATAATCCACCACCATCAGAAATATTAAACTTTGCAGACCTAACATTGTTTTCATCAAGACTATATGGATCCAGCGTAGCTGCAAGGTTTAGACTAATTTTATTTTTAAATAGACTTGCACCTGTTGATAACCTTACAGGTGACCAGTTCAATGAATCAGCAGCAATATTATAACTTGAACTAATACCAAGATTATTTAATATAGTTACTTTTTTGGGTTCAGGTGACAGGGAGTCATTACTTCTTACTTTTGCTTCAAAATTATTATTAATATTAATTCCAACAGAATTAGAAAATGATCTACTTGGAATCCCATAAATTGAATTTTCAAATCTTGTATACTCTGCTGTATTTCCTTCAGCATCTATTATGTATGTATCATAATATTTTTCAAAACTTGGCTGAATACTGTAACTTATAGATGGACGAATAGTATGTCTTATTGATTGTATTTTTTTTCCATAACCAAAATTAAACGTTCCGTATATTGTTGTTCCAAGACTAGCACTATAATTATATTGACTAAAAGATGAAAATTTATTAATTGTATCCTTTGGAATTAAATTATTTTCATTAAAATTTGAATATTTTATAATCTTTGGAGTAAAAACAGTGTTCAAATTTCCAGATGCACTTAAACTAAAATGTTTGAATAATTTAAAATTTGTACTAATTGGAACATCAAATCTCATACCTGACCTAGCATCATCAAACATTTCTTTTTTAAAAAGATTTTCTTCAGTAGTCACAATTCTATTCTCAGCTCTTGTAGAAACTTGAAAGTTTATATTTTTGATAACTCCTTTCTTAATAGTCCCTTTTTTACTAAATGGGTATATTCTTTCAAGACTTGCATTTAAAGTTGGTAAAGTTAAATTAGCAATTCGTGTGTTTGTGTTTTGAGATAAGGAGGATGTTAGGGCAAAATTTACTCTTGGATATTCTGGAAATGTTTTTGAATACGAAATTGATGAACTCAGAGTATTATTTAAAAAATTACTTGAATTTAGTTGGTTTACTGATTCTTGAAAATATTTACTACTCCCTAAATTAACTGAAGCAGAAAATGAGGAATTTGGGTTTGATTTAGAATCTTTACTATGAGACCATCTAATATTATATATGGTGCTTTGACTGTAGTCAGGGAATCCTTTTTCACCTTGAATTAACTTTTCGTACCTGTAGCTAAATGTTCCTCTATATTTGTATCTAACTCTATACTGAGTGTCAAATCTAAGACCATAACTTCCATTGGTGTAATAGTCACTTAAAATATTCAGATCAAAATATTTCGAAAGCGGAAGGTAATATCCGAGTGATTGAAGATAATAACCTCTTTCGTTACTTTCTCCAATAGTTGGAAAAATAAATCCGGACTGTCTATTTTGAGTTGTTGGAAAATAAGCAAAAGGCAGTGCGACGGGTGTTGGTATATCAGCTATGTAAAGATTAGTAAATCCAGCAACAATTTTTTTTCCAGGAACCATTTTACCTTTACTTATTCTGATATAGTAATCAGGATTCTTTTCATTTTGAGAGGTAGTCATTTTAGCATTTTTTAAAAAATAAACAGAATCATTTTCTTTTTTTGTGAAACCAGAATAAACATTCATACCGCTCTGGCTTGATTTTGAATTCCAAATAATTGCTCTTTTTGTATCAAAATTAAATCTTATTGAATCAGGATTAACTTCATTATTTGCTTGCCTAAAAAATGGTTTTTGAGAAAGTTTTCCAATACTGTCTTTTATTCTTCCAGCATAAACCTCACTTTTTTCATAATCAAGGACAATGTATCCAGCTTTTAATTCCATGTCCTGATATTTAATGTTTGCTTTATTATATAAATAAATTCTACTAAGCTTTTGATTGATTTTTACTGAATCTTTTGCAGTGTATTCAATCTTATCTAAAATAAAAGCTTTCTGGTTTTGAATAGTATCATTTTTATTAATATTTTCATTTGAATCATTATCATCATCAATATTTTTTTGGGAAAAAAGATATGGTAGACTTAAAAAAACAAATGTTGTTAATAAAAAAAGAGTTTTTTTTAGCAAAGTGATTTGGCCTAAATTTGTGATTTGTAAAATTACACATATTTTTATTCTAATAATATTTAATTATTTGTTAATTAATGAATAAAAGATTCAAATATTTATTAATAATTTCAGTATTATTAGTTCTATTTTTAGAAAATAATTATTCTCAAAATAAAAAAGATAATTTTATTGTTGTTCTCGATGCAGGACATGGGGGAAAGGATTCAGGAAACAGAGGTAATGGTCATTACGAAAAAAAAATAGCTCTTAAAATAGCCTTAGGTATTGGTTCAATTTTAGAGAAGGTTGATGATATAAGAGTAATTTATACAAGAAAAAAAGACGTTTTTGTAAGCTTAATTAAAAGAGCAAAAATTGCGAATGATGCAAATGCTGATCTTTTTGTATCAATCCATTGTGATGCTCATTCATCAAATGCTTATGGCGCTGGAACTTTTGTACTTGGATTGCACGCTAATCAGAGAAATTTTGAAATTGCAAAGAAAGAAAACAGTGTGATTTTTTACGAAGAAAATTTTGAAGAAAATTATGATGGATTTGATCCTAATAGTCCCGAATCTGTTATAAGTTTGACATTAATGCAAGAGGCTTATCTTGATCAAAGTATATCTGCAGCCAGTGAAATTCAAAAAAGTTTTGTTAAAAATTTAAATCGAAAAGACAGAACAGTTAAACAGGCTGGATTCATAGTATTAAAATATACTTATATGCCCAGTGTTCTTGTTGAAGCAGGATTTTTAACTAATAAGAGAGAGGGCAATTATTTAAACTCTAGAAAGGGTCAAAATGATATGGCTAAAGCTATATCGAAAGCGATTATAAACTATAAAAATCAAATACAATTAACAGTTAATTCAAATGAAATCTTCAATGATAAAAATCCAGGCGAAAATGTTAAATTGATTTATAAAATTCAAATTGCTGCAAGTAAAAATAATTTACCATTGAAAAAGTACAATTTTAAGGGGTTGAATGATTTGTCAAAAGTCAAAGAAAATGGATTATTTAAATATTTTTATGGAAGCACTAGTGATATTAAAGAGGCTGAAAAATTAATGAAAATTGCAAAAAGAAAAGGTTATGAATCAGCATTTATTGTCTCATTTAAAAATGGACTTAAAGTTAAATAATTTATAATGGCTTATTTTATGACGTGTTTTCGCCAAATAATTATTAATTTTGATGCTAATTTAAATTAGATGTCAAAAGAAATAAAATCTTTGATTTTAGTTGTATCTGGTATTATTTTGTTCATACTAGGTTTCAACTTTTTAAAGGGTACTTCGTTTTTCTCAAATCAAATTAAACTTTTTGCAATTTTTAAAAATGTTGAGGGACTTCAAAACGGCACAAGTGTTAATCTTAATGGGTTGAACATAGGTAAAGTCACTTCAATTGACCTTTACAAAGATACTTCAGTAATTGTTACTTTTAATATTAGAGATGATTTAAAATTTTCTAAAAATAGTATAGCTGAACTTTATGAGTCAGGATTAATTGGTGGTAAATCTATAGCTATTATTCCAAAATTTGATAGCAATAGTAATTTTAAGTCTGGTGATACATTAAAATCCAGGATAAAGCCTGGTTTAACTCAAACAATAAGTGATAGAATTGTTCCACTTGAGTCAAAAATTGAAAGTGTTTTGACAAATGCAGATTCGCTTTTTATGGATATAAATGATGTTCTTGATTCAAAAGCTAAAAACGATTTAAGATCTATAATATCGAATTTGAATTCAACTTTGGAAAAAGTTAATTCTATATCATCCTCTTTAGATAAAATTACAAAAAGTGAGTTAAGTAACATTAAAAATACTGTATCTAATTTCAATGATATCTCAACAAACTTAAAAGTTTTTTCAGATTCTATTAATTACAATAATTTGAAAAATTCACTTAACGAAATAAATAATGTTTCAGTTAAATTAAGTAGTATACTTGAAAAAATTGATAGTAGTAAGGGAGATATAGGTAAAATGATTAATGATGATAATTTGTATAACAACCTTGATTCAACTTTAATTGAATTGAATAAATTGATTATTGATTTTAGATCAAATCCTAAAAGATACGTTCATTTTTCAATCTTTGGAAAAAAGAACAAACAGTATAATGAAAAATGACACTGTGTCATTTTTTTATTTAAATTTGCAATATATTTTAATTTTAAAAATAAAAACTTTTAATTTTAAACTATCAAATGATTCAATATCTGCCTAATATATTATTTGCTTTAGTTTTTTTAATATTAAGTGGAAATTTTATAAGAAACCTAAAAAAACTTTTTTATAAAATTAATCTTGGAAAAAAAATAAAGAGAAACAACAATAAGTATATTAGATTAAAAAAAATGTTTCTTTTAGCTTTTGGTCAGTCTAAGATGTTCAACAAACCAATATCTGCTTTTCTTCATTTGATAGTATACATTGGTTTTGTAATAATAAATATTGAATTGGTAGAAATTATAGTAGATGGTTTTTTTGGGACGCATAGAGTATTTGCTCCATTTATGGGTTCGTTTTATAATTTTTTGATTGCATCGTTTGAAATTTTAGCATTATTAGTTTTAGTATCGGTTTTTATATTTTGGACTAGAAGAAATTTATACAAGATTAAAAGGTTTATTAGCAAGGATTTAAAAGGTTGGCCAAAAACTGACGCTAATTTGATTTTGTATTTTGAGGTTATTTTAATGACCCTTTTTTTATTGATGAATGCTGCTGATTATTCAATACAACAAAATTTCCCTAATGACGACTATTACACTAATGCAGGCCTATTTCCTATTAGTAAATATTTATCTTATTATTTTATAAATTTACCTTACAATACATTAGTAACACTTGAAAGAATTTTTTGGTGGATGCATATTGTAGGAATATTGTTATTTGCGAACTATCTTTATTATTCTAAACATTTGCATATCTTGCTTGCATTCCCTAATACATTTTATTCAAACTTAAACAACCTTGGTAAATTTGAGGTTTTAGACGAAATTAAAAATGAAATTAAAATGATCATAAATCCTAACGAGGTTATAAATTATGATCAAAATCAACCTCCTGAAAAATTTGGTGCATCTGATGTTACAGATTTAACAAGAATCCAATTATTAAATGCTTACACATGCACTGAGTGTGGTAGATGTACTAGTGAATGTCCAGCAAACCAAACCGGAAAAATGTTATCACCCAGGAAAATTATGATGGATACAAGAGACAGGCTTGATGAGGTTGGACGTAATATATATAAAAATGGTGAGTTTATTGATGACGGAAAACAATTGCTAAACGATTACATAAAACCAGAGGAATTATGGGCTTGTACGTCTTGTAATGCTTGTGTTGAAGTATGTCCTATTGATATTGACCCTTTATCAATTATAATAAATATGCGTCAATATCTAATTATGGAAAAATCTTCAGCTCCTAATGAATTAAACAACATGATGAGTAATATTGAAAATAATGGTGCACCATGGCCATTTAATCAACAGGATAGATTATCTTGGTTAAATGAAACTTAAAAACTTAAATTATGCATAAAGAAGAAGCTGAAAATTATTTACATCAAAAAGTTGAGAACGGAGAGGAGGTTAGTCCTGTATTACCAGAGGGAATAAAAAATTATTTAATCGATATAGATGGTACCATCTGTGATGATATTCCCAATGAAGAGCCTGAAAGAATGTCAACTGCAAAAGTATATCCTGATGCATTAGAAACGTGCAACAAATGGTTTGATGAAGGACATTTAATATGTTTTTTTACTTCACGTGTTGAAAGCCACAGAGATGTAACCGAAAAATGGTTAAAAAAACACGGATTTAAGTATCATAGCTTGCTTATGGGTAAACCAAGAGGAGGTAATTACCATTGGATTGATAATCATTTGGTAAAAGCTACCAAGTATAATGGAAAGTTTACTGATTTAGTTGATAAGGAAAGAACAATTCAGGTTTTTGATGATGGTAATGAATAGATAAAACTATGAGTGATTTAAAAGTTTTAACTCTCAAGGAATTTAAATCTAAAGGAATTGACGTTGATGTTCTTTTTTGGGTTGGTTGTTCAGGTAGTTTTGATGAGAGATCAAAGAAAATAACAAAATCATTTGTAAAAATATTGAATAGTGCTAATATTTCATTTGGGGTCCTGGGGATAGAAGAATCTTGTACAGGTGATCCTGCCAAAAGATCAGGAAACGAATATTTATTTCAAATGCAAGCCACCAAAAATATTGAAACCTTAAAAAAATATAAGTTCAATAAAATTGTTACAACATGTCCGCATTGTTTTAATACTCTTAAAAATGAATATCCAGAATTAGGTGGTAATTATGAAGTAATTCATCATACACAATTCTTAGAGGATTTATTTAACAAAGGAAAATTGAAAGTTGAAAAAGGTTCATTTAAGGGTAAACGAATAACATATCATGACCCCTGTTATCTAGGAAGAGCAAATAACATTTATGAGGCTCCAAGAAATTTAATTAAGCAGCTAGATATAGATTTATCTGAAATGAAAAATTGTAAGTCTAAAGCACTATGTTGTGGTGCTGGAGGTGCCCAATTGTTTAAAGACCCTGAACCTGGTAATAAGGAGATTAATATAAAAAGAACTGAAGAAGCTCTTGAAACTAATCCTAATATAATTGCTGCTGCTTGTCCTTTTTGTAATACTATGATGTCAGACGGGATAAAAAATAAGGAAAAAGATAAATCAATTAGCGTAAAAGATATTGCTGAATTAATATGTGATTCAAAAAAATTATAGATTATGATTATTCCTTTTGAGAAAATGAGAGAAGATTCAAGGGTATGGATTTTTCAGTCTTCTGATTCAATTGTTAATGACAAAAAAGAGGGGTTAATTAAGGATGTTGAGTTGTTTCTGAGAGATTGGACCTCTCATGGACATGAAATTGAATCAAGTTATAAAATTAAATATCAAAGATTTATTGTTATCGCACTTAACAATAATCACAATAATCCATCTGGGTGTTCAATTGATAAGCTATTTAATTTTATAAAATATTTAGAAAAAAAAAATAATTTAAATTTATTGAATAGATTAAGCGTCGCTTTTAAAATTAATAATGAAATTAGAATCCACTTGATTAATCAAATTCCTGATCTTTTAAAATGTGGTGATATAAATTCTGAAACTATTGTTTTTAATAATTTAGTTAAAAACAAACATGAGTTTTTATCAATATGGGAAAAGCCAATATCTGAAAGCTGGCACAAAAAATATTTGAATAACTAATGAGATTTACAATTATATTTTTTCTAGGTTTTTGTACATT
>MDSW01196501.1_pt1 | contig 22299 bp, 10 predicted proteins | sample 811171 | NCBI WGS metagenome assembly MDSW01 (sample SAMN05326641, study PRJNA326480) | marine metagenome | isolation source: seawater | place: Atlantic Ocean: North West | collected 2012 | reverse complement strand
GCTGACGAGGAGGCCAGATCCTCCTCCTCCTCCTCCTCCTCGGCTTCGCACAGCTGACACCTCCCCCCCGCCTGCTCGAAGAGGGGAAAGACGCACACGGAGTCGTCGCGGTACTCCTCCGCGGCGGCGTCGCACGGGTCGTCGCGCCCGGGGGGTTCTCCGCCCGGGGGCACGAGCGCGAGGACGGGCGCGTCCGGGTGGCGGAATCGCACGAGGGCGCGTAACGCGTCGACGTGCGCGCCCACGCCCGGGGGCCCGACGACGTGCACGCGCTCGTGGCCGTCCGCGCAGAGCCTGAGCAGGGTGCCGCCGAGGCCGCCGCACGCGCGCGGGTGGAGGCTCGGGAGGAACACCGCGCGGAGCTTCGAGCTCGGGCGCGCGCGATGCTCGAGGGCGAGCCGCGAGAAGCCCTCCGCGCACGAGAAGAGGTACTGGCGCTTCGCGCCCGTCGCGCACGTCACCAGCAGCGAGGGCGAGACGCCGTCCGCCTCCGCGGCGACGACCGCGACGCGCGCCGAGGCGGCGGGGGGTGGGGTCGGAGACGCCATCCCCCGCCGCGCGCGGACCGCGAGAGCGCGGCGACGGATGAGGAGCGAAGACGACGAAAAGCGCACTTGATTCAAGCCAGAACTGCGCGCCGCGAACCGTCGCGCGTCGCGCGGCTGCCGCTCATCAACGACCCGCAGTTGCGTTCCGCGCCGTCGACGGATTTCGTCGACTCCGCGCGCGCGGCCAAATCCTTCCCTCTCCTCGCGCGCCCGGGGCACACCGTCCCGCGCCGTCCCCTCCGCGATGGACGACTTCTACGTGCGGTACTACGTGGTGCGCGCCCGAACGCGCTCGCGCGCGAGCGCGCGTTCGACGATCCCCCCCCGCGATCGCGAACCCAGAAGTCGTCCCCGTCTCCCTCTTCGCGCGCGTCTCGTTCCCGCCGACGCCCCCGCTGACTTGACTGACCCTTGTGTCGTTCCTCCCGTCACGCTCCCGCTCGCCAGGGCCACCGCGGGCAGTTCGGGCACGAGTACCTCGAGTTCGAGTTCCGCCCCGACGGCATGCTCCGCTACGCGAACCGCAGCCGGTACGGCGCCCGGCGCTCGGACTCCTCCGAGATCATCCGCAAGCAGATGCACGTCTCCCCCGCGGTGCTGGCGGAGGCGCGCCGGATCGTCGCGGACTCGGGGATCGCGCGGGAGAGCGACCGGGACTGGCCCGAGGGGAACGAGCACGACGGCACGCAGGAGCTCGAGATCGTGGACGGGGACGAGCACGTCAACTTCGAGACGGCGAAGATCGGGTCTTTGCTCGACGTCAACAGCTCGAAGGACCCGGAGGGACTACGGACCATGTACTACCTCGTCCAGGACCTCAAGTGTTTCGTCTTCTCGCTCATCAACGTGCACATGAAAACCAGACCGCTGGGATGAAGAAGAAGAAGAGAGACGTTCGTTCGTCGGGGCGCCATCCATCATCAGGGCGTCGCGGTGGTGTGGCGCGACGAGCTCGTGCGGACGCGTCTCGCGCGCGCGACGATGAGGATCGATACGCGAGCGCGCGAGTACGCGAGCGACGCGCGCGCGAAAAAAAAACCATCGCGCGTTCGTCGTTTCCACATTCGCCGACATTCGTACCTACGGGGATCGTCGTCATCGCTCCGGCCCCTCGGTCCCCTCGGCCCCCGCCGGCCCCCTCACGACCGTCGTCCACACGAGCGGCGCGTCCGTGCGCACCGTCACCGCCTTCGCGCGGCGACCCCCCTCATCCTCATCATCACCCCCCTCCGAACCCGCCCCCCCTCCGAACCCTCCTCCCCCTCCTCCCCCTTCCCCATGATGGCTCGCGGTCCCTCGGTTCCCTTCTTCGACGCGCTCGAGCCGGTTGCTGGTGCTCACGAACTCGCCGAAGCGCAGCGTCTCGCCGGCGAGGTTCCATCGCAGGCCTCGCGTGTGCACGCGCGCGGGCCCCGCGAGCGGGACGAGGCCGCACGTCGGGCCCTCCGCGCTCGCGTCCGGGACGATGACCGTCTCGCCCGGCGGGATGAGGGTCGCGGTGGAGTATCGTCCCACGAGAACCACGCGATGGCGGTCGAACTCGTGCATGACGCTGAGGTGGGCCATCTCGTGGTCGAACCGACCGCCAAGACCCCCCGCGACCAAGATGCGAGGTTTGCGAACTTTGGCTTCGGGTTCGGGTTCCGACGACGCGCGGGGAGGAGACGGCGGGTTCGCATCATCGGGGCTCGTCGCGCCGCTCCCGGGGTTTCGCTTATCCGCCGCCGCGCGTTTGGATCGGTTCGGATCGCGTTTGGCTTCATCCGCCCTCGCGGCGCCCCACTCCGCCTCGGCGAACTCGACGAGGTGCTCCGTCTCCGCGACCATCGCGGTGACGGCCTTGCGCAGGTCGGTGGTGTCCTGGTCGTGCGACAGGTCCACCGCGCGGCACCCGCCCGCGCGGTAATACGCGAGCACGTCGGGTCGGACCGAGTCGAGGTCGCCCACGATGGCGTCGGGGACGTGCGACGCGCGCACGTCCGCGGCGGCGCGCGCGGGGAACATCCCGGGGAGCTCGTCGTACAGGCGGTTCGCGCCGCCGTCCGCGCACACGCGCGTGGCGCTGCGCGCCCACATGAGAGGCGTCGCCGCGGGGAGGTGGTAGTTCAGCACGAGGAGCGCGTCCGGCGCGTCCTCCGCGCCCTCGCGCGAGGGCGCCGCGTCCTCGAGCGGGTCGAGGAGGGGGCGAGGCGACAGGAAATCGGTGACGAAGCGCCGCGCGGGCATGGCGCGCGCGGATCGGGGCGGCGCCGCGCGCGGGGTGGGGCGGCTCGGCGCGCGCGACCGAGGGGGCGGGCGAGTGGGGGGCGTGCGCGCGATCACCGACGCGAGCATCGCGCGAGCATCGCGCGAGCGCGCCCAGAGCCAATGCGAGAAGAGCGAGAGAATTTCTACTGCTAGAGGCCGCCCCGAGCCGATCGACGACAACGAGTGCGGACGCCGCCGACACGTGAGACCCCGGCGGGCAGGCAAACGCCCGCGTGTTGCACACCGTCGAGCATTTTATTCTTCTTTCGGTGTTATACTGGACAGACAAAACACGAAGGCTACGGGGATACCTCTCGTTCGCCTCGACGCGCTCGCGGCTTCCCTCGCGCGTCCTTCCTCGCGCGCCCTTCCTCGCGCGCTCTCTTCTCTCGCTCGCGCGGCCGTTCTTTCTTCGCCTCACGCGTGCGCGACGACGTTGCGGAAGACCGTGAAGCACTCCCCGCCGAGGCAGACGAGCTGCCCGGGCTTGAGGCGCAGTTTCGACCACGACGTGGACGGGACGGGGCGGCCGTCCACCTTGAGGTCGAGGGGGGCGTACGTGCTGCGGCGCGACGGGCGGGGCGGGGCGGGGGGGGCGAACCGGAGGGGAGGAGGGTGAGCGACGGCGGCGGGGCGTGGGACGCGGGGCGAGGCGGGGCGCGACGGACGCGAGAGGAGAAGAAAAAAGAGCCGCGAGAACCGTTTCGGCCAAGGCCGGCGCGCGGGTGTGGCAGCAGGCGGTTATTCCATGCTGCCGCGCGACACGCCGCTCGGGAAGGCCATATATCATAAATGTCATCTTGGCGGGAAGACGCGCGGGCGGTGCGCGGGAGGGACGCGTCGCGCACGCACTCGTCGGGCTTGCATCCGTAGATGTAGAGGTCGTCGCCGACCTGCTCGAAGATGGCGTCGAGCATCTTGAACTTGCCGCCCTCGTGCGAGGCGCAGAGCTCGGTCACCGCGATGGGTTTGATGGGGCAGGCGGGCGCGTCGCGCTTCTTGTACGCGACGATGTTGTTCTTGAACTCGCCGGTGTCGCCCGTGCGCGCGCCCGCGCACCCCTTGCCGTCGAGGGTGTACGTCGTCGCCGCGCGCGCGGAGGTGTTGACCTTCGCGGCGGAGCGACCGCGGCGCTCGCCGAGGCGAACGGGGACGCGAGAGGCGAGGGAGGCGGAGGCCGAGGCGAACATCGAGGAGGAGCTGCGCGCGAAGGGAGAGGCGCGTCGAGAGCGAGGGCGGGGCGAGATATTTGCGCGTCAGCGAACGCGCCGGTCCCGGCGGAGTGGGGGGAAAGAAACCCCTGGCCCGATTCGATCGAGCGCGCGCATTGGAGGGCGCGCTCGGCGCGCGCGACGCGCGACGCGCGGACGGACCTTTTCGTGCGGGCGGGGGCGGGGAGGCGCGTGCGCGTCGACTCGTGTGACGGCGCGCCCAACGGACCGCGCCATTTCTCGTCGATCGCTTTTTGGTGCACTTTTTGCGATCCGCGCCCGCCGAACAAGATTTCAAAACCGATCTTTCCGCCCGAAATCGCATCTTCTCATCAACTGCTGACGTCCTCTTTCTTTTTTTACACACACGCCGCGACGATCCCGTCCCTCCGCGGCGCTCGTTCGTTAGCCTCGCGTTTATACTCGTACAACACGACGCGCGCACTCCCGCGCGTCCTCTCATCGTTCCCGCCCGGAGTCGAACCCGCGACGCCCCGCCTCCCGGCGGACGCCCTCACCGCTCGGCCGGGCCCCGCTCCTCAACGCCCCCCCCCCCACGCCTCACGCGTGCGCGCGCACGTCCCTGTGCGCCTCGAACACGCGCCCGCCGAGCTGGAGCACCGCGCCGGGGCGCACCTCCACCCTCCTCGGCGAGCTCGGGATCGGCGCGCCGTCCACGGTCAACACCGGCCTCGCGGGTTCGCGCTCGACCGGCTCGAACGCGCTCGAATCGAACGGCGACCGGGGTCGTTCGTCGAGCGTTCCTTCCGCCGTCGCGGCGGCGGCGGGGGCGGGGGAGACTGTTTTCTTCTCCGCCGCCGCCGCCGCCGCGACGACGGGCCAGTGCGTGGCGGCGAGCCAGGCCCGCTGGACGGCGACGAAGAAGAGGAAGAATCGAACGGTGAACGCTCGGACGCGAGGATTGAGCTTTTGCGCCCACCAGGAGGACGCCCACGGGACGTCGGGGGACCTGCCGCGCGCGGAGAGGGGTGAGCGGGGGGTCGGGGTCAGTCAATCGTAGAGCACGTGTGCGCCGCGTCGCGGCGGATCGGATTTGAAACGCTGACGATGAAATTGCCGTCCGCGTCAGCTTTTTTTTCCTCGCGAGGCGGTCGGGGGCGTTCGCGGGGGGCGCGGCGAGGCGGGGACGCACCCCGCGGCGTCGTCCTCGGGGACCGCGCAGCGGACGTAGAGGTGGTCGTTCTCCTGCTCGAAGACGGCGTCGAGCATCTTGAACGTGCCGTGCAGGGAGCACAGGGAGGAGATGTCTATGGGCTTGAGCGGGCAATTTCGCGCCGCGTGCACGTGCGCGCCCCGCCCGAGGCGCGGGCGGTTGTACCCGATGAACGGGCCGTCGCCGCTCCGCGCGCCCGCGCACCCGACGCCGTCGAGCGACCACGACGTGGACGCGGTCGTCGGGCGCGCCGCGCGACGCGATCGGGACGCGAACCGACGGCGCGATCGAACCGCGCGCGCGACGCGCGGGGGGAGCGCGTGCGCCGTCGCTCGCGAACGCGTCGAGCCGAGACGCGTCGAGTCGCGCGCGAGACACCGCGCCGTCGCGAGCGACGACGCCATCGGGGATCAGGACGGCAGCGCGACGCGCGCGTGTGCGCTGTGACGCGAAGCGACGGCGGGCGCGGTGGCGGAAAGCGCGCGCGCGCGAGGCGAAGTGTCAGAGAAGGAAGAGCGAGGGGGCGGGATGGTGCCGCAGGAAGAGACGACGGAAACCGACTCGAAGCGTCGCCGATCGGTCCGATCGAGACGCGAACCCGGTTCGACCGGGGGCCGCCGGGTCGTAGTCTCGAGGCGTCGTCTCCTCAAGTTGGTCCGACTGATACTTTCCGCCCCCTTGTTCGTCGGGCGACGAACAAGGAGGCCCGCGCGCGGCCACGGCCGACGCGCCTCTCGCCGTCCGACCCCGTGTCGGACCTCGGCGCGCGTCGAAGAGATGGACGACTTCATCCTCGCCAAGTTCCCCGACGACGACCGCGTCCTCGGGCCTTTCCTCGGCAACCTCCCCCCCGAGATCCTCGACGTCGTGGTGGAGCATCTCGGGTGGTTCCAGACGACGTTCGCGATGGCGGGGAGGACGTGCCGCGAGGCGGTCGAGCGCGCGCCGACCGCGCGAGCGGTGCTCACGCAGAGAGAGCGAAAGGATCTGCCGCGGGAGATGATGCCGCTCGCCGTCGCGTCGGCGGAGGGAGACGTCGAGGCGCTGGAGTGGCTGATACAGCTGTTCGACGGGAAGGGCCCGGAGTGGCGCCAGTACGACTACGGAGGGGAACTCTCTCTGTTGGCCGCCGGGCGCGGCAAGATCGCCATCCTCGCGTTTTTATGCGCGAGAGGGTACAAGTTGCACGTGAGCGCGTGCGCGTACGCGGCGCAGGGAGGGCACCTGGAGGCGCTCGAGTGGGCGCGTCGGAACGGGTGCCCGTGGGACGAACACACGTGCTTGGTCGCCGCGGAGGGAGGGCATCTGGAAGTGCTCCGGTGGGCGCGTCGGAACGGGTGCCCGTGGGACGAGCGCGCGTGCACGCATGCGGCTTCGGGAGGCCACCTGGAAGTGCTTCAGTGGCTGCACCAACACGGGTGTCCGTGGGACTCGGGGACGTGCGCGGAGGCGGCGAACGGAGGTCACCTGGAGACGCTGCGGTGGGCGCGCGAGAACGGGTGCCCGTGGAACGAGTACACGTGCTGGAGCGCGGCGCGGGGAGGCCACCTGGAGATGCTGCGGTGGGCGCGTGAGAACGGGTGCCCGTGGGACGAGGAGACGTCCGCGATCGTGGCGGGGGGAGGCCACCTGGATGTGCTTCAGTGGGCGCGTGAGAACGGGTGCCCGTGGAACGAGTTGACGTGCACGTACGCGGCGGAGGGAGGCCACCTGGAGGTGTTGAAGTGGGCGCGCGCGAACGGGTGCCCGTGGGACGAGCACACGTGCGATTGGGCGGCGATGGAAGGCCACCTGGAGGTGTTGCGGTGGGCGCGCCGGAACGGGTGTCCGTGGGACTCGGGGACGTGCGAGGAGGCGGCGGCGAGAGGCCACCTGGAGGTGTTGCGGTGGGCGCGCGAGAACGGGTGCGAGTGGGACGAGAAGACGTGCTGGAGAGCGGCGGGGGGAGGCCACCTGGAGGTGTTGCGGTGGGCGCGTCGGAACGGGTGCCCTTGGAACGAGTGGACGTGTTCGGCCGCGGAGGCTGGTGGCCACCTGGAGGTGTTGCAGTGGGCGCGTGAGAACGGGTGCCCGTGAGACGAGCGCGCGCGCGGGTACGAGTAAAGAATACGCGCTTTGTCTCTTCGTAGACATTTCCGTTTCGTCGCGTCGCGGGCGCCGAGCGTCGGGAGTCGTCGGTCCTCTCCCTCCTCCTCCGTCCTCCCATAGGAATCATCTCCTCACAGCCCGAACGCGCCCAGCTCCGCGCGCCGCACGACGGAGACGGCGTCGACGAGCCATCTCCCCTCCCCGCCGCTCTCGCGCCTGAGAAGCCAAAGGTACGCGCGTCCTCTCTCCCGGTTTATAGTTCGGCCCGGGGACTCGGCGGCGGCGGCGCCGTCGGGAACAACCACCCGCGCGAGCCTCGCGAACGCGTCCGCGCTGAGCTGCGCGTCCCTCAGCGTCTCCCACGTCGCCTCGGGGTCGGTCAGCGGCGCGTACGACTCGGAGCGGAGTAACGCCTCGAGGGTCCCCCGGGTCCCGCGCGCAAGGGCGGAGCGCGGGGAGGCGCACGCGAGAAGCGCGGCGGCGCCGAGCGCGACGCGAGCCGACGAGGAGGAGGACTCCGTAGGGGCGCTCGCGTCGTCGTCCGAGTCGATCGCAACGCCGCCGCCTCCGACGAGCGCGTCGCGAACCGCGTCGATCGACGTCTCGGGGTGGAGCAGGCGCCCTGAGGGGATCGCCGGTCCCGCCGAACCGCGGGGGTCTCTCGAGCGATCCGGGCGCGGGGGACGACGCGCGTCTTTTCTCGCCGGAGCGTCGCGCGACACGTCCCTCGAGCGCCGAGTGGGACGCGCCGAGGCGAAAAAATCGGAGGCGAAAAAATCAACCGGCGAAGAATCCACCGCCGACGATTCCTCCTCCTCCTCCTCCTCCTCCTCGACGACGCACTCGCCCTCGACAGACTCCACCGCCCACGTCTGCACGACCCTGGCGGACTTGTAGTCCGGCTCGAGCCGTTCGTCGAGGCGCATTTTGATCGTCAGGACGAACACCTCGCCGCCGGCGCCGACGATTTTGCACCGCTGCGCGTACGCGTCCTCGCCGAGGAGAAGCGACGACACGACGGTGGTGTTGGCGAATTTTGGCTTCTGGTACAGAAGAGCCCTCTGGCTCGGGGCGTCCATCCGGCGAGCGAGCGCGAGGAGGTGCGCGCGGTCCTCCGCGAGCGCCTCGGGGGTGTCCGCCTCGAGGTGGAAGTGTTTCGCCAGGGACTCCGCGCACGCGAAGCGTTTATTTTTGCGCGGCTTTTCGCGCGTCTCGCCCGATTTCGCCGAGATTTCTTCGCGAGCGCGTCGCATCGGGTCCAGGGGCGTCTCGAGCGCGCCCAGGACGTCGTCCACGGGGAGGAAGTCGACGAGGGTCAGGGCGCACCGCGCCTCGAGGCCGACGCGGAGGGCCTCGGCGCGCGCGGCGCCCGCGGCGGCGCGGGCGGCGCGCCGCGCCGCCTCCCGCCTCGCGTGCTTGCGATGGGCGCGGCGGATGGCGTGCGCGGTGATGGGCGCGGTGGACGACGACGAGGGGATGCTGCGCGCGACGTCGCTCGCGTCGTCGCCCGCGGCCTCCCCGGCGAACGAGCGCGCGCCGTCGTCGTCGCGCGAGGAGGCGTCCGCGCGAGGCGCGAGGCGCGCCAGGCGCGCGCGGAGGGGCGAACGCCGCGGCGGAGCCGACGTCGACGACGACGACGCCCACCGCCGGTTCAGCGCGGGGGGGGCTACTCGCGGCGCGCGCGCGGCCGGCGCGACGCGCGCGACCGCGCCGGACGCGAGCATCGCGCGTCGGGGCGCCCGGGGCGGGGCGAGGGGAGCGGCGTGCTTCGGGCGAGCGGCGCGACGCGCGACCGCGCGCGGGTCCGTGGAGCGGCGCCGCGCGACGTGTTGTGCGCGCGCGCGATAGAACGCGTGGAAAGCCCGCGAAACGTCTGATCTGGACGCGGGACGCGCCGCGTCGGGCGCGCTCGACCAATCACGACGCGCGATGGCGCGTCGCGCGAGGGAACGAAAAGGCGGACGCCTTCGCCCGAGGCGCCGCGTCAGAAATTTGTTCACTGCGCGTCATCGCATCGAATCTCAGTCATCACATCGATGACACCGCTCGCCGGGTCAATCTGACGGGTCAATCTGAAAATATTGATTTTGGTCATCACAGAAGACTTTCACTCCAGGTCCGGCGCTTCGCCTCCTTCCCGGCCCTCCTTCGCCTCCTTCGCCTCGCCTCCTTCCCGGCCCTCCTCACCTCGTTCACCTCCACCCCCTCTCCTCCCCGGTCGACCTCACACCCACCACCCTAAAAAACCCCCTCCTCACTCACCATCCCATGTCCTCGATGGCCGCCTCGGCGGCCATCCTCCCGCTCCGCATGGCGCCGTCGAACGTCGCGGGGCTCCTGTGGTCGCCGCACGCGTAGACGCCGTCGCCCAACCGAACGTCGCGCTCTAAGTCCGTCGGAACCTGTTGGTTCGGCTGCGCGAACGGAATTTCGTACGTCCGGAGATGTCTCCACCCGTCCACCTCCGCCCCGAACCACGCCCTGAGCTCCCCGCGAACCGTCTCCACGAGCGCGTCGCCCGTCGGCGACGCCGGGACGCCGACGAGACTCACGCTCGCGAGCGCCGTCCCCGCCGGCGCGTACGTGTCGGCGACGGCGGAGGGGAAGCAGCAGTTGTTCACGAGCCCCGGGCCGTCGCCGTTCAGGTAGAGAATAGGACAATTCTGCCTCGGCGCGGGCCCGTCGATGGCGAAGTACAGGCACGTCGTGCCGACGGCGTCGCCCGACGCGCTCGGCTTGAGGCGCAATTTTTCGTCGACGCCGGCGAGGCGCTCCGCGTCGGGGCCGCTCGTGGCGACGATCACGACGCCCGATCTCGATTCCACCGACGCGCCGTCCCGAAGCGTCACGATCTTAGAGGACGACGACCCTCCGGGGTCGCCGTCGGCGGCGGTCTTCGGTCTCACCTCCACCGCCTCGGCGTTGAGCCTAACGGCGTCGCTCGGGAGGGTTCCGAGGAGCTGCTCGGCGACGTCGCCGATGCCCCTCGCGGGGAGGCAGTTTTGGCCGACGGCGAGCATGCGCATGACGAACTCGAACAGACGCGAGCTCGTCCCGAGCTTCGGGTCGAAGAAGATGCCGGACATGAACGGGCGGAAGAACCGGTGCTGCATCTCGGGGGAGAACCCGCGCTCGTTCAGGCGCCCCGCGATGGTTGTTTCCGGGGCGGTCAAGGAGTCGTAGACGTCGCCGAGCAACGCGTTGAGGCGCACGAGGCCGACGAGGATCTTGTCAAAAACGGAGCCGATGGGATGCGAGGGATTCAGGCTCGCGATCGCGTCGAGGGGGTGCCGCAGGGGGTCCGCGACGCGGTGGAACGCGCCCTCGAACCGCACGTCCGCGCCGGCGTAGAACGGGCGGAGGTCCAGGGCGTCGTAGTCCAGCGTCGCCTTGGCCTCGGGGTAGCCCGTGAGGAAGATGGCGAAGCCGCGATCGAGCAGGAACCCGTCCACGACGTCCGTGCGCAGGCGCCCGCCGACGCCGTCCGAGGACTCGAGGAGGACGAAGTCCACGCCGGAGGCCGCGAGCCGCCTCGCGCAGCACAGACCCGCGAGCCCGCCGCCCACGATCACGACGTCCGCGGAGGTCTTCACGGGGGCGGGGGACGAGGAGGAGGCGGCGGCGCGAGCGACGACGACGCCCGGGGGGGAGGCCGCGCCGCGGGAATCGTCATCGGCGCCGCGGCGACGAAGATGATGACGACGACGAGGACCGCCGCGCGCGGGGGATCGCGGCGCGGCGGGGCCGGCGCGCGGGGCGAGCGAGACGCCGAGGGACGAGCCGGACGCGAACGCGCCCGGGGCGAGGCGCGCGGCGGCCATCGAGCGCGAACGAGCGAGCGATGCGCGCGGGGGGGGAGTGGTGCGGCGGCGACGACGGGACGACGTGCCAGGTGGCGCGCCGGGCGGCGTCATCAGCCGATGAGCCGCGATGATTCAATCCAAATCGCGCGCGCACCGCGGCCTGCTGCTCGCGTGATGAGTGGGCAGGTCACGGACGTTGAACGCTGTCGCGCGGCGTTTCGCGCCTCGGCACGTCTCCCCCGCGCCCCTCCTCGTTCGGGCGCCGCACTCGCCCCCCCCGCGCGGGGCCCGGCCCGCTCGCGCGCGATGGCGCCCGCGCGCGCGCCGCTCGGCCCGCGCGCCGCGTCGCTCCGCGCCCCTCGCCCCTCGCGCGCGAACGCGCGCGGCCCCGCGTCCTCTCGCGCGATCCGACGACCCGCGCGGCGGCCCTCGACGACGACGACGCGCCCACCCGGCGGTGATGGGCGCGGCGCCGCGCTCGCGGCGTGGCTCGACGGCGCCGCGGACGCCGCGGCCATGGGCGGGTCCTCCCCCTCGGACCCCGGCGGACGCGCGACCTCCTCCCTGAACCGCCAGCGCATCCCCGCGCGGCGAGAGAAACCCCCTCCCTCCGGCGGACGAGGCCCCTCCTCGGGCGATGATGATGACCCTCATCAGCGGAACGGCGACGATCCCGACGATCCTCTCGATCCCGACGAGGACGCGTCGTCGTCGCGCGGGGCCCGCTCATCGTCGAGCGCTCTTCTTCTCTCCGAATCGTCCTCCTCCGCCGGCGCTTCTCCTCCTCCTCTTCCTCCTCCTCCTCCCTCTTGGACGTGGGACGACTCGGACGTCCTCGCGTCCTACGGCGCGGTCTTCGCGGTCCTCGCGCTCGGCTCGACCGATTCGGCGGCGGACCTGCGCCTGGGCTACGTCCCGTACTTCGCCGCGCTGGCGTTCGGATGCATCTACGTCGGCGCGCACAGAGGCCTGTGCCGGGACGACCGGGAGAACCTGACGCTCTCGCAGACCGCCGCCGCGCCGCTGGCGCTGAGCGTCTCCCTGCTCGGCGTCTACGTCGTCCTGAAATTCACCGCGTTCGATCCGGGCGCGCTCGTCGGCGGGTACTTCTGGCTCCTCGGATCGCTCGCCGCCGGAAGCACCCTCTCCCCGTTCGTGAACGCGGCGGCGAGAAGGTTATGGTTCGCACGAACATCCTCCGATCCCCCTCCGCCGCTGTTCACGCTCCCGGTCCCCCCCGGGCTCGCGACGGACGCTCGCACGGGCGCGGCGGCGACGGCGCTTCCGGTGTCGCTCGCGGACGCGATAGCGTACCCGATCGGCGTCGCGTGCGCCACCGCGGACCTCGCGCTCGGCCACGGCGACTTCACCCTCAACAACTTCCTCGCCTTCTCCATCGCGGCGGATTTCCTCAGCGTCGTCGGGCTCGGCTCCTTCTCCGCCGCCGCCGCCCTGTTGCTCGGCCTCCTCGCGTACGACGCGTTCTGGGTCTTCGGAAGCGGCGACCTCGTCGCGAGCGTCTTCGGCGGCTGCGGCGGCGAGGAGGGCGGCGCGAACGCCAGCGTGATGATGACGGTGGCGACGAGCTCGAGCTTCCAGGGTCCGTTTCGCATCCTCTTCCCTCGCTTCGACGACGTGCTGGACCCGGCGCCCCCGGGCGCGTTTCCGTTCTCGCTCCTCGGCCTCGGCGACGTCGCCGCGCCGGGGCTCCTCGCGTGTTTGGCGCTTCGGTACGACGCGTCGCGGGCGACGGATATGCGCGCGAGGGCGGTTTCGGCGGCGGAGGCGTTCATGGGCGCGTTCGACGACGCGTGGTCGGAGGCGGACGAGCGCAGCGCGACCGGCGTCGCGGACCGCCTCGACGAAACCGTCGCCGCGCGCGCCGCCGACGCCGCCGAGCGAGCCTTCGACCGAACCGCCGACGCGCGCGACTCGCGAAGACGCTCGGCGTCCGGAGGAACGACGGGAAACGTGTCGGACGCCGTTTTTTGTTCGTCGTCCGACGACTCGGACGCGCCGCCGCTCGCCGCGCCGCGGGCGATGGGCGGGCGCGCGACGTTCGCCGCGACGATGCGAGGGTACGTCGTCGGGTTGGCCGTCGCGATCGCGATCAACCGCGTCACGGGGACGGGACAGCCCGCGCTGGTGTATTTGGTCCCCGCGACGCTCGGGTCCGCGTGTTGGAACGCGGCGCGAAGGGACGAGCTCACGCGGTGGGTCGGGTTCGAGGAGACGTCGACGCGAGACAAAGAGAAGAGGGGGAGAAAATAACCTTTATTTTTACGTGGGGGGGGACGCGGTGGGGGGCGGTGAGGTCGTCGTCCGCGTGTTCGACCGCGTTCGTATCTAATAGGGGACGCGTTACGATACACGTAGTCTACTTTCGAAAGTATCATCAGCGACTGGGTTGTTCCTTCACCGCTCGCTTCCCTCGCCTCGCCTTCCCCCGTCCCCTCCTCGCTCCTCTGTTTGTGGGTTCGGACTTTAGTTCGTCGTCCGCCCCCGCGACGCGTCGCATCTCGTAGACAGCGAGCGGCAGGGTCGGGAAGAGCAATGTCGCGTACGCGGCGAAGACGCGTTTCCTCTGCTCGCGCGTCAGTCGCCGGTACGCCATCCCGGGCCGAACCCCGGGCGGTAACAGCGCCAGCTTCGCGCGTTCCCGCGCCTCCTCCTCGGCCGCGGCCTCCTCACTACTATCTTCCGCGGGGTCGTCTTCGTCCACCGAGGAGGAAGAGGACCCGTCCGTGGAAGAAGACCCGTCGCTGTTATGAGCGACGGACCCGCCGCGACGAGTAGTACGGCGCCCCCCGGCGGCGGCGGCGGTTTTTGATTTTTTGGCGCCTCGCGAGTGGGCCTTCTCGTCGGCTAATAATTCTTTTTCGCGCGAGAAAAATTCGAGGCCCGCGCTTACGAGCGCGTCGACCATGGGCGCGATCTCGTCCGCCGTCGGCGGGTGTTCGTTCGCGTTGCGACAGAACCGGAGCAGGTCGCCGAACCCGTCGCCGTACGGCCTGCGCCCGACGTCCGCGCGACTCCCACCCGCGGCGTTGTTCGCGCTCGCGGCGGCGTCGGGACGGTGATGCTCCACGCCCGTCGTGACGTGGGCGGCGGTGATTCTCGTCAGGATTCGGTCGTCCATCGCGCGCTTCCAATCCGTCAGCTCCATGCCCGCCGCCGCGAGCAGCGCCCCCCGCTCCGCGTTCCCGCCGTCGTTGCGCGAGAGCAGCGCCTCCGTGCTCACGTCCGCGAGCATGGACCCGAGGTCGCGCTGCAGACTCGCCGAGCGCGCGTGCAGCTTGGTCGCCTCCTCCATCGCGCGCTCGTCGTCCCAAAACAGCGGATGGCTCGTCACCTCCGCCGCCGCCGGGCGCTCCGCGGGGTCGGGCGCGAGCATCGACGCCAGGAGATGCCTCGCCTCCAGAGCGCGCCTCGGCACCAGGCCCCGGACTGACATGAGGGGCTGGAGGCGGTGCCGCCCGTCGATGATGGCGGACTCGTCGCTCTGACCGCCGCTCTTGCCGGAGGCGCTGAACGGCGACGCTCGGCCGGTGAGGACGAAGTAAAACACGACACCCATCGCCCAGATATCCGCCGCGGGGGTGAGGGGCTCGCGCTTCAGCATCTCGGGCGCGCGACCCGCGAGGACGATGTCGATGCCGTACTTCCGGAACGTGCTCATCGTGTACTGATCGCTCGAGGCGTCGCCGCGTCCGGAGCGTTTCCCCCCGGCGCGCGGGTCTCTGTTCCTCAGCTGCACGCCGAGGCCCACGTCGGCGATCTTCACCGCGCCGGCGCTGTCCACGAGAAGATTCTCGGGCTTGAGGTCGTTGTGCGTGATGCACCCGCTCGGCTTCTCCGCGTCGTGGAGCCACTCGATCCCCGCCGCGACCGAGCGCAGAATCTCGAACCGCCGCTCCACCGCCATCCCGGCGCCCTGCCTCGCGACGTGCTCGCGGAGGGACTCCGAGCACAGCTCGAGCGCGATGAACACGTGGCTCGACGTGATCCCCCAGCAGTGGAAAAAAGGCACCCGCGGAGACTGGTTCAGCGCCGTCAAGAGCTCCACCTCGCGCTCCACGAGCTTCAAGAGCTCGCGACCCTCCTCACCGGGAGGACGCTGGATGCGCTTCACGGCCACCGCGTGCTTCGCCCGAGTCGTGTGCTGCACGTACCCGCGAAACACGTACGTCCCGCTCGAACCGACGCCGATGATCTCCTCCTCGTTATAGATGATGGCGTCGCCCACCCGACGCCACCGCTCGCCGCCGCGAGCGGCGCGAGCGCCGCTCGCGGACGACCCGCCGCTCGAACCGCCGCCGCCGCCGCCGCCCTCGGACGACACCGAGGACTCATCGGGCTCACCCATCGCCTCGCCCGCGCTCCCCTCGTCGGGGACCGCCCGCGCCCACGCGCGCGACCCGGGGTCGGAGTCGGAGCCGTTTCCGGAGGCGTTTCGGTCGAATCCGGCGGCGTTCACGTCATTCTCCGCGTCGTAGGAAGTCCCGGTGAACCCGGCGAACCCTTCCCTCGGGCCCGCGCCGCCGACGTAGAGCTCCACCTCCGGGTCGTCCCAGTTCAGCACGTACAGCTCCGTGACGGGCTGAATCGCGTCCTCGTTCGAGCCCTCGAACATGGGACCCCGGACGCCCCGCCCCGAAGCCGCGAACGAGACGCGGTTCATCGTCGTCTGGTTTTGGTTTTGTCCTCCGCTTTCGCCGCCGCCCGAAGAACCCGCGGTAAACGTATTCGCGTCGCCGCCTCGTGTTTGTTCCTCCGCCTCCCGCATCGCCTCCGCGCGCGCCGCCTCCGCCTCGGTTCTGCTCCCCGCGCTCGCCGCCTTGGTCACCTGCTCGTGCTCGGCGTCCGTGATTTGCAGGCTCGCGCGGATCGTCGCGAGCATCTGCGTCGCCTCCGCGTCGGGCTCCCTGCCCCCCGCGCGCGCCATCTTCGACGCCGCGAAGTACGCCCGGAGCCGCTGGTCGCCCCCCTCCAGGTTGCGCTCGGCGTCCAGCGTCGCCAATCGGTCCTCCGCGGAGGCGCAGTCCAGCGCGGGGAACTGCTTCGTCGCGTACGAAATCTCGCGCCGGATCCGAGCGACGTCGCGGGAACGCAGAGCCTCCTCCACCCGCGACGCCGCCTTCCAGCGCTCGAGAACCGTCTCGGCGTCCCCGACGGCGTCCTCGAGCTGCCACGGCCACGCCGACGACTTGGCGCGCGCCACCGCCTTCTCCAGCGCGGGAATGTTCCGCGAGAACGAAAACGGCGTCGACGCCTCGCCGTCCGCCGTGGAAGAACCCCTCGAGCGCCGCTCGATCCACCCTCCGCTCTCGTCGTCGTCGCTCGGTCCGACGGCGAGGTCCGCGCCTCTCAGGCTGGGCTCCAGCGCCTCCGCGAGCTGCGCGCGGGCGCTCTCCATCTCCTGCAGCGCGACGGCGCGGGTGAAGCACCTCGAGACGAGCGTGTTGAGCTTCGCCGCGCCCTCCTGCGTCAGCGGGGGTTTGCGCGCCGCCGTCTTCGCCGCGCGGAGCATGAGCGCCTCCAGCCGAGGCACGGCGCTCGCCGCGAGCGACGACTCGTCCTGGAGCGCGACGCGAAGGTCGGACTCGAGCTCCGCCGCCTCCAGCGCCGCCTCGGCGGAAATCGTCGCCGCCTTCAGAGCAGCCAGCGGGGACGCGGCGGCGGCGTTCGTCGACAGGCCTCCCCCGCCGACGAGGTCGCCCGCAGCTCGCGTCGCCGCGTCGCCGCCGGACGCGTTCGTGAACCGGTCGATGTCCTCCATGGACCCGAGGACGGACCCCGCCTCGGGGAGCGCGACGCCGTCGTCGTCGTCGTCTTCGGCGGAGGCGTCGGCGACGCCGCGCCGCTCCCCGTCCTCCTCCTCCGCGCCCGCCTTCGTCGCGTTTTCTTCTTCCTCCTCCTCCTCGTCCTCGTCTTTGTCCTCCTCGCCATCGATGAGCACGCTCTCCGCGTCCTTCTCCATCCTCGCCTCCGCCTCGACCGTCTCCAGCATCCCCCTCGCCCTGACGAGGTTCGCTCGGAGCCCCGCGACGTCCACGGGCACCTGCAGACACGCCCCCCTCAGCGCGTCCGCGAGCGCGTTCTGCTCCTCCTCCCTCGCCGCGCGCCGAATCTCGCGGAGCATCGCCGCGCCGTCGCCGCCGGCGTCCCACACCCCCGCCGCTCGCGCCTCCGCCAGCGCCTCCTCGAGCGCGACGTACCCCGCGCCCTGAGGCGACCTTTTGGCCTCCGCGAACGCCGCGCGAACCGCGTCGCGAGCCTCCTTCCGCTTCACCGACCGACCCAGTAAAATCCGGGTCCGGCGCTCCATCCGAACCCGAAGCGCCTCCTGCTCCGCGACGCGGCTCTTGCCGCTCGCGACGGAGCGCTTCAGAGCGTCGTCCTTCCACAGAGTCAAAACAACGAACGGAACGCCCAACTCCAAGAGCGTCTCCGCGCAGTTCACCATGCCCTCGCCGTCAGACTCCGCCGCGAACTCGTCACCGGGGCTGGAGACGTTGACGATCAGAACGAGCCGCTTCTCGCCCTTCGGCCAAGCCCGGCGAGACGCGTCGCGAGCGATGCGGCCCCCGATCTTCTTCCGCAAGGAGGCGGGCTCCTCCTCGGGATCCTCCTCGTCGGGATCCTCGTCCGCGGCGATGTTGCGGAACCACTTCGTGTCGCTGTTGACGCTCGTTCGGTCGTACGTCCCAAACGCGTACGGCGCGTCCGGCCAGAGCGTCTCGAAAAACTCGCGGAGCCGCGTCGCCTCGACGCTGCTCGAGGAGGAGGAGGAGGAAAGCACATCGTCCCCCTCCGACTCGGCGGGGAAGAGAATCTGGGGCCCGCGCCGCGCCTTATTCGCCGCCGCGCTTCTCGACTCGTCGCCCGCGTTCGTCTTACTCTTCTCGTCGCCTCGCTTATCCGTCTTCTGCGCGATGCCGATCATGGGCTGCTGCATGCCCGCCGCGGCGGTGAGGGCGCTCGCGGTCATGAGCACGGCGCGGAGGGTCAGCGCGACGGAGGGCTCGGTCCATCCCTCCCACTCGGGGAAGCGAAGCAGCGCGTCGTCGGAGGCGGCGTTGGCGGCGGAGCGTCCCGCCGACGATAAAGGGGTACTTTCGTCCGGCGTTCGATCGGCGTTGGCGGCTCCCCTGCCGTTCGCACCCCTGTTGTTGTTACGCGCGGCGTTCGCCATGGCGGCGGCGTCCGGCGGCGGGCCTCGCTGGGCTTCTCGGATGACGGCGACGGGGACGTGCATGGCGACGCTGGGGCTCTCCCCGACGCTCACCTTGTCCACTGGGAAGCTCGTCACCTCCTGCACGATCGCGTCCTGGACCTCGCGGAGGACGAGCTCCGCGGACGTGTCGTTGCCGAGGTGCCACTGGAGCATGGCCTCGAGGAAGTCGACCTTCGCGCCGGGGGCCACGGGGGGGGGCGCGGGGGCCTGGTAGATGGTCACGCCGAGCTGACGCGCGAGGCCCTCGAGCGGGCGGAGCCAGGACGGCGACCCGCCGACGCGATCCGACCCCGAGGCGTCGCCGCCGCCCCCCGAGGCGCCGCCGCCGCCGCCGCCCGAGGCGTTCGCGGCGCCCGCGGGGAGGGGGCGTAGCGATCGCGCGCGGCGCGCGCGCCGAGGCGCGAAGCCCGGGGGGAGCCGCGGCGCGCCGGGGAGGAGCGGCGCGCGCCGGCGGAGGGGAGACGGCCCCCCGCCGGGAGGAGCGGGGCGCGTCGCGCGGGCGGGGCCCGGGGCGCGTGCCGCGGGGGGCGGCGCGGCGCCGGGCCCGGCCGACATGGCGCGGGGCGTCGCGAGGCGACGACGCGCGCGTGGGACCCGACCGACGCCGAGGGACCCGCCGAGGTCGCCGCGCCGGGGCGATGTGGGCGCGGGCGAAGCACGCGAGCGCGCCGGGTGCAGCAGAAAATTTACACGTCACCGGGCTGCTCATCGACAGCGAACGGATCGAGGCGGGAACGAAATCCACGCACGCCCGGCGCGCGGAATCGTCCTTTTCACATCGGCGCAACAGTCGGCACGCCTCGTCCGCACGCACGTCCTCGTCTTCCTTTCCATTCATTCCCGGGGGGCGCGGCGGCGGTCGCGCGTCGTCGGTCGCGCGGCTTGGGTTTTGCGCCATGTCGCGGCCCTCGCCCGAGGTGGAGGAGCTCAAGGCGCGCGGCAACGCGCTGTACCAGAGGGGCAAGTACGGCGCGGCGATCGAGACGTACACGGAGGCCATCACGCTGTGCCCGCGCTGGCTCCCGCTCATCCTGAACCGCGCGCTGTGCCACCGGAAGAAGAAGCTCTGGGCCGCGGTCAAGGCGGACTGCCTCACCGCGCTGGACATCGACAGGGACAGCATCAAGGCCAACTACATGCTCGGCCTCTCCCTCATCGCGGAGAGGCGGTACGCCCCCGCGATCCAGCGCCTGACGAAAGCCCTCGAGTGCGCGCGCGAGAAGGACGCGACGATGCAGGATGAGATCTGGCGCGAGCTCGCGAGGGCCAAGTACCTCGAGTGGGAATTACTCGCCGCCGAACGCGCGAGGAGGTGGGACGCGCTCGAGGCGAAGCTCGGGCCGGCGATGGAGGAGGGGGGCGGAGGGGTGGAAGGCGAGGGGGGGGGTGCCGACGAGGGTGCCGAGCGGATCGAGGACGACCGCATGGACGTCGACGACGACGACGCGGTGGTGGACCTGACGCGCGCCGACGACGAAGACACAGCTGTGCCGCGCGACGACACAGCTGTGTCGAGTCGTCGGCCCGGCGGCGGGCTCGCCGGTGGTGGTGGTGGCGCGCCCGTCTCCGTCTCTCTCTCCTTTTCCGCGGAGGAGAGGGAGACGCTTCGCGAGCTGTTTCGCATCGCTCGCCGGCGCGACGACCGCTCGGAGGACCCTCCGGACTGTTTCTGCTGCAAGCTGACCCTGGAGGTGTTCCGCGATCCGGTGACGTGTCCCTCCGGGCACTCGTACGAGCGCTCGGCGGTGACGACGCACCTGAGGGTCGTAGGAAAGTTCGACCCGGTGACGAGAGAGCCGATGACGGAGAAGGATCTGAGGCCGAACATATGGCTGAGAAACGCCGCGCACGAGTGGCTGAACGCGCACGCGTGGGCGTACGCGGACATCGTCAAGCCGGACGCGCCGCTGGGGGGGGAGGACTGAGCGTTGAGAGCGCGAGCGCGAGCGGTCCATAGGACGTGAGCTATCCCAGTCCCTATCATTTTTTATTTTCCCGTTTTTCAACAAAGGGGACCTCGTCGCGACGACGACCGTCCTCGACCGTGAGATAACCTTCCGCTCCTCCGCACGCCCGACGCGACCGCCGCGCGGTGGAGTCGCCGCGTTCGCCTCCTCGATGCGCCGCGCTTCGCGCGGCCGTCGCGCCGCGTCGCTTCCGCGCGCCGCCTCGCGCGTCTCCTCGCCGCGCCCTCCTCCTCCTCCTCGCCCCCGGTGGTGCCTCGTCTCCGGCACTTCGTCTCCCCCGCCTCGGGGCTCGCCGCGCGCGCTCCGCTCCCGCCCCCTCGCGCTCGCGCTCGCCCTCGCCCTCGCCCTCGCGGCGGTTCCACCGCGCGCCGCCGCCGCCGCCGCCGCGCTCGAGCTCACGCCGTGCGCCGCGAACGCGCCGGCGTTCGCGCGACGCCTCGAGCGCGTCGAGGCGACGCTCGCGAACGCGACGAGCGCCGGCGGAGCGCTTCTTCTTCGCGTCGGCGCCGCGAATACTACCCACGCGGCCTCCCTCGGCTTCCTCGGCGCCGCGTTCGAGGGCTGGGGCCGACCCCCGGTCGCCGCCGCGGAAGATCAAGCCGCCGTCTCCGCGCAGTCCTCCGACTCCGCGGGGGCGAGCGAGGGTGGGTCTCGCGGCTCGGGTGGGTCTCGCTCGGGCGGGTCTGGCTCGACCCGTCCTGACTCGGACGCCGTCTCGGCGACGGGCGCGCGCGCCTCCGCGCTCGGCGGGTTCGCCACCTCCGCCGCGGGCGACTACTCCTTCGCCGCCGGCGCGGGTTCTCGGACCGCCGCCGGGTCCGTCGCCTCCGTGAGCCTCGGCCGCGACGTCCTCGCCTCCGCGGACGCCTCGGTGGCGCTCGGCGACGGCTCGACCGCCGCCGCCGTCGGCGCCGTCGCCTCCGGCGCGCTCGCCGTCGCCTCCGCGCCCGCCGCGTTCAGCGCCGGCCGCGCCTCGGTCGCCTCCGCCGACGCCGCCGTCGCCGTGGGCGACCGCGCGGAGGCCTCGGGCGAGGCGGCGTTCGCGACGGGGTCGAGCGCCAGAGCCCGGGGCCGCGCGTCGTTCGCCGCCGGCGCCGACGCGGACGCGCGCGCGGACTTCGCGTCGGCGCTCGGCGCGCACGCGAGCGCGGAGGGCACGAGCTCGGTCGCGCTCGGGCCGGGAAGCACGAGCGCGGGCGAGGCGTCCGTCGCGATCGGGCTCATGCCCGTGGCGAGCGGCCGCGGAAGCTTCGCCGCGGGGGACAGGGCGCGCGCCGAGGGCGACGGGGGCGTCGCCGTCGGACGAGACGCCGTCGCGCGAGGCGCGGGCGCCGCGTCGGTGGGCTCGGGGACGATCGCGGCGGGCGATTTCAGCCACGCCGCCGGCGCCAACACCAACGCCGTCGGCCTCGCGTCCGACGCCAGGGGCCTGGTCACGATCGCCGACGGCGTCGGGGGTGGTGCCTCTGGCGTCGCGAGCGTCGCCAGAGGCACCGCGGCGAAGGCGTTCGGGTTCGCGTGCGTCGCGTCCGCCCGAGGCGCCGTCGCCGGCGGGGTCCTCTCCAGCGTCGCCCAGGGGTCCGCCGGAGGCGTCGCGCTCGGCGCGGGGGCGAGGGTCGGGCCGGACGCACCCGCGGGGTTCGCCGCGGGGGCGAGGAGCGAGGCGAGGAGCCCGGGATGCGTCGCCGCGGGCGAGGAGGCGTGCGCCGGCGTAAAGTGCGCGGAAAAGTTGAATACCGCCGAGGAGACGCGAAAGATGAACGAAGCGACGAGGAGAGCGTCGCGGGCGGCGGCGCTCCTACGAGGAAACGACGCGGCGACGAACGCGTCCTCCTCGAGCGGCGGCGGCGTGTTTCCCTCCTCCTCCTCGAACGCGACGCGACTCCCCGTGCCGCCTTCGTCGCCTTCCGCGGCGCTGGGGTTCCGAGCGCGCGCGATCGCGCCGGGTTCGATCGCGGCGGGCGTCGGTTGCGTCGCCGGCGGGAACGCGTCCGTCGCCCTCGGCGCCGACGCGTACGCGTTAG
>MDSW01213239.1_pt1 | contig 22308 bp, 32 predicted proteins | sample 811171 | NCBI WGS metagenome assembly MDSW01 (sample SAMN05326641, study PRJNA326480) | marine metagenome | isolation source: seawater | place: Atlantic Ocean: North West | collected 2012 | reverse complement strand
TTACCGCTGATGTATTACGCAGCGATAGAGACCTTAGCAAGTTCGATGGGGGAGTATCAGACTCTGGTGAAGGGCGTTGGACTGTTCACGCTGCTGTGGATCTTGGCGTACCCGCTCCTGTCATCAGCAGTGCGTTGTTTGCACGTTTTGAGTCGCGCCGTCTTGGTGCTTTCACTGCCAAGGTTCTGAATGGTATGCGAGCAATGTTTGGAGGGCATGATGTCCGTTAATGTAGAAGCACCAACCGATGAGAAGGTAGACAAATGGGGGTTTACAATCAAACCAAAGATTAGTGATGACTTACTAATGCTTAGATGTCTAAAGAATGCTCCATGCGGATCTGACAAGAAACAAGTTGAGCGTCTTTGTCGTGTTATCGAAGCAAAACTTGCAAGTCCCACAGGACTTGCTAATATATTTCCACAACCCCAACCAGGAATATGACCCTAGCACATGTCTTACTTTTCGGATCACTACCCTTTATATGTGCCACCATATATTACGGGCACAGAAAAGGTGAGAATAACTATTACGAAACTGACGCCTACTCAGGAAATGGAACAGCGCATTAGAATGAGGTTTGCATTTGCCATGTCTTCTTTTGGTAGAATGTTTAAACCGTCTGGTATCACTATAGAAATGAGAGATATATGTAGAGAGTGGTCTGAAGATGTTGATAAAATTCCTCCTGGTAAGGATTTGTATCAAGTTGATAGATACTTCTTAGAGTTATGGAAAGATAAGAATGAATCCCAAGAAACAGATTAAACATTTGAAAGAGGAAAACCTCAAGTTGCAATTAGAAAACATGAAATTGCGTATTCAAATCCAAGGATTGACTTGTAGTGAATGGGCACATCCTAGATCTTGCTTACATAATGATGACCCATGGAAACATTTAGCAGGTTAAAATGAAACACGTTATATTTTCTAGTCTACTTTTATTTTGTTGTATACTATTAAGTATAACGTGGAGCTTAAACTATGCATACCCCACTTGAATAGCGATATATAAATACGGTTGAGAGCATTTAACATAAATGAAACCACTAGTATTATTTGCTTGCTTTACACCACTGGTTATTATTTTTTTAGTAATGAAACTAGTGGTTTGGGTCTCTGCTGTAAATTCCGAAACTGATTATGTCAGGAAAGAACCTTTACGAAAACGAGGACCCTACGTGGACAATCCATATGAGGATGTTGACGAGGAGGAAGAAGAATTTACAGATCGCACAGACTATAGATGACGCTTTGTCTGAGTGGTATTCTGAGCAAGGTCGTCCTGTCCCTCAATGGAAACGAAAAGATCCACAATGGTGGATTGATTACTTAAATGAATTGGGAATAGACCATACAAATCCATGATAATATTAGATAACTACTTTGACGACCCATCAATCTATAGAGAGTATGCTCTCGCAAGAAAAGATTATGTGGGACCTGGACCAACAGATGGTTGGAGAGGATATCGAAGTGAAGAATTATCTATTGAGAATAAACTAGAAGGAGAAATACTTTCAAAAATTTATTCTACAGTTGAAGAAGTAACTGGGAAGAATATCGAGAGGAGTGAGATTTATTTTCATTGCACTCCGAAGAGAGTAATGGATGAGATAGATAATTTTCATGACATGAAATGGCATCAAGACCCATGTGATTTTGCTGGCATCATTTATCTCACGCCAGACCCACCAGAAAACACAGGGACATGCTTGCTTGACGAGTGTGTCCCTAACGTATATAATAGATTACTGGCATATTCTGGTGAGCATTTACATGGACCAGACCATTTGTTTGGTGACAGTATAGATACTACTAGACTAACAATCACATTTTTTATTTGGAATAGTGACGGAGAATACAATATCAACATGAATAATATTACAGCGTATACTAGTCCTGGTTGCAGTCATTGCACAACCTTGAAGAAACTATTTGAAAGAGCAAAGGTAACTTATAATAATGTCACAGTGGGAGATGATATTAGTCGCGCTGCTTTTATGCAGCAATTTCCTATGGCAGATGGGTTTCCATACGTCGTAATCGATGGAAAATCTATTGGTGGTTTGGTCGAGACTGCTAGATTATTCCTGGAAAAAGGATTGGTAGAGCGGAAAAAGGAATGACATGTCTGATGAAATTTATTCTTTGGTGAATGGTGCTATTGATTTGGCAGTTACAGACCAACAATACAAATTAAATATCTACGACTTTGCTAAGACAGAGAAGATGAAGAGGAAAGATATAGTGTCTTTCCTTAAGAGTAGTTTAGTATCTCAGATAAGAGACGAAGCAAAGCATCTTGATATGTATTTGCATGGAGGACCAGCAGACTTGACTGAATGCTATGGGTGGATGGGAACAGTCCGTGCTACCAAGTATAGAGATTACCTTTATAAAATGATTGAGGATGCTGAGAGATATGAAAAAGAGCGAAGACCTGGAAGAAAACCTGGAAGTAAAAACAAAACAAAGACAGGAGTTTGAAATAAATAAAGGAGTGGAATTAATGCTTCGGGGGAAGAAAGTAAGAAGACCGTCACGGTCGGAGATTATTTTTAGTAAAACAGTATCAATCTTCCGAAGACAATTCAAATTCACTTTGGAGATTGACAAAAACGAATCAACGGAGTAGACTAATGGAAGCAACAGCACCGTTTTTGTTTATCGCATTTTTCATTACAGTAGGTGCCTTCATCTTAGGAGGTGTGCTAGTATGGAATCTCAAAGATCTCTTTGATGCGTGGTATGACAACGCTGGATATGCTAAGCATGTCCTGCATCCAGAAATGTTTGACGAAAATGGTCAAATGTATCGCGATGATTTGCTAAGAGTATCGTTTATGAATGACAATGAGGAAACTGACGACGAGGATTAAATGATTCTTATTGATATGAATCAGATTATGATTAGTAATCTGATGATGCAACTCAAAATGAGTGTGCTGAACGAAGACCTCGTAAGACATATGGTCCTCACTGGATTGTTATCTTACGAGAAGCAATACAAACAAACGTATGGTGAGATGGTGCTCGCTTATGACAGCAAACACTACTGGCGTAAGAGCACCTTTCCATACTACAAACAGAATAGAAAGAAAGACCGTGAAGAATCTGAGTTAGATTGGAATGCTATCTTTGAAGTCTTGAATAAGATTCGGGATGAGATTAAGACATACTTTCCATACAAAGTTGTCGAAGTTTATGGTGCCGAAGCAGATGATGTAATCTCTACATTGGTAACATACCAGGCAAAACTAAACGTCAGAAAGCATAAGGAAGGAGAAAAATTAGATAAAGTTTTGATTCTCTCGGGAGACAAAGACTTCATCCAACTGCAAAGATATCCTTTTGTCAAGCAGTTTAATCCTATCTTAAAAAAAGAAATTAAACATCAAGACCCAAAGATGTATATCCTTGAGCACATACTCAAAGGAGATAAGTCTGATGGCATTCCAAATTTCTTATCGGATGCTGACACATTTGTATCAGGTAAAAGACAGAAACCTATAAGTAAGAAAAACTTAGAAAAATGGGTGAAGTTAGACCCATCTGTTTTCTGTAACACATCTGAGTTGATGGAAAATTATGAGAGAAATAAGTGTCTTATTGACCTCACACAGATTCCCCGTGACTTAGACCAGAAAATTGTTGACGAATACCTATCCCTAAATAATCAAGTGAAGCAAGTGCCTCTCGAATATTTCAAGGAGCACAATCTTAATACACTCATGCAGGAATTTGTCTTCCGCAGTAGCAATAAATTATCCTTTAATAAAAACTGATATGAAACTTTTACTTACAGAAATTCTGCAGAAAGTTAACAACGCTAAGACCAAAGCAGAGAAGAGAAAAATTCTTCAGGATAATAACTCTCAGGCTTTACGGAGTCTCTTCATTTGGAATTTTGATGAGACTGTGAGGTCTGCTATTCCAGAAGGTGATGTGCCCTACCGTCCTAATGATGCACCTAAGGGTCTTGAGCATGATTTCCTTGACCAAAACCAACGTAAGTTTGCATACTTTGTGAAAGGTGGTATCACAGTGAGCAATATGAAGCGTGAAGAAATCTTTATCGGACTTCTTGAAACTCTCCATTCAGACGAAGCAGAGTTGTTGTGTCTGGTAAAGGACAAATCATTGCAAAAAAAATATACCAGAATCTCTGGCACTCTAGTTAAGGAAGCATTTCCTGAAATTACATGGGGAGGGAGGTCTTGAAGATAATCCATGAAGATTGTGACCCTACACTTGCACAAGATAAATCTCTACCTTATAACGCATATCTAATAGAGTATTTACAGGATGGTCTGACTAAATTTGATATTACGTTAGGGTATAAGCAAGTGGAAATTTTTGACCATTACTACGATAACTACCGTAGTGATTTTAAAAACATGACACAAACTGAAGGCAGAATCAGCCCCAAACTTTGGGGAAACAAACCACCAACCGAAAAGAAAAAGAAATAGGAGGATAAAGTGGCAATTCAACTCACATCAACTGGTATTAATACCATGTTGTCAGCATTCTTAGGGTCTGAAGACCAGACTCTTAAGTTATATTCTAATGATGTAGACCCAGAGACATCCACTACAGCGTCTCAGTTTACTGAGGTTAGTGGTGAAGGTTATGCTGTAAAGACTCTTGGGTCTAGCGATTGGTCAGTTGCTGCTGGAGTTGCCACAACCACTCCCCAAACATGGCAGTTTACTGGTGCTGCTGGAGCAGTATATGGTTACTATCTAGTAGGAGCAACCAGTGGCAATCTTCTTGCCGCTGAGAAGTTTGAAAATGGTCCGTATACAGTTGCTGTATCAGGAGATAAGATTACGGTTTCCATTACAATCAGTCTTGCTTGACTGGTCATACATAACTGTGCTACAATATTGTTGTTTACGATTACCTAAATGAATTATTACGTTGTTAGTTTTGAATCTGTCCGACATGGCGAAGAAGGTGCGCCATGGTTTGGTAAGAAAATTATTAGAGCAGACAATACGCTTGAAGCGCAAGATAAATATTTTGACTGGTTGAGAAAGCAACCAGAATATATCAATGGCATTAAGCGTTTGTTTTTTGCTGTTGATGAAACTACCCAAGATGTTATTGAATGATGGAAGAAAATATGTCCGACGAAATCATCGAAGTTTCTGCTCAAGAAGTAGACCACATCCCTGAAGAAAAAACAGGTAAAGATGGAGTAATCATTCCTGATTCAGAAGTAGTAGATCCTCCTACTATTGAAACTATTGCTTCGGTTGAGCAAGCAAGAGCAGATGCTTCTCGTATTCCTGAGTATCCTAAAGAGTGGCAAGAAGGTGTATCAGATGATAGTAAAGGATTTACTATTGGTGCTACTCTAAAAGATAAAGAGATTAATAAACTAATCAAAAAGTATAAGCGTTACATGAAGAGTAACCTTACTGAAGTTAAGCGACTAGAATCCGAATGAATGTAAATCTTGTTACCGTCACACCTGACGCTGAAAAACTCATGGGTTATGTTGCTCGTGTGAGCAACCCAAATAACCAGGACAATCCTAAAGTTGCTGGTCTACTTAAGTATTGTGTCAATCATCAGCACTGGTCTGTGTTTGAGCAGTCGTTTATGACCCTAGAGATTTCTACTACTAGGGCTATTGCAGCTCAAATTCTAAGGCATAGGTCTTTCACATTCCAAGAGTTTTCTCAACGCTATGCAGATTCATCTTTGCTTAGTGATAAAATTCCCCTTCCTGAATTGAGGCGTCAAGACACTAAGAATCGTCAGAATTCTATTGATGACTTGGACCCATTTGTGCAGCAAAATCTTGAGTTGCAGATGCAGACTCTGTTTGATTCTTCTATGGCATTATACAAACAAATGTTGGAGCGTGGCGTAGCAAAAGAATGTGCAAGAAATGTGCTTCCTATTTGCACTCCAACAAAAATTTACATGAGTGGCTCATGTAGATCATGGATTCATTATATCTCCTTGCGCTCTGCCAATGGCACACAAAAAGAGCACATGGATGTCGCTAACGCTTGTAAAGATATCTTTATTGAGCAATTCCCTACCGTATCAGAAGCATTGGAGTGGACAAATGGACAAGAATAAACCAGAAATTGGTGACTTACATAAGAAATTAGAAGAAGCATATCTAGATACAGAAGAAAGAAATACTCTTCTGTCAAAATATAACAAAGTAAAATTCCCCTATGAGTTTCTCTCTTCTGCTGATAGAGGATGGATTCCTTGTGATGTGACAGAATCTGACCTTGAAAAAGAATTGCTTAAGGTAATTTTTTATAATCCAGATGCTGATGGGTGGATGCAGACTTGTCAGGGTGGTGTGTTTGACGAGGTAGTTGAGATGTGGAGAGTGCGGTTGAGAGAATCGTAAACAATTCTCAGATATCCTGTTGCAATTTCATGTGTGGTGTGATAAACTGACTATGACACCACAGGATGATATCTCTCAGTGAATATTTTCTATCTAGATAAAAATCCAATCCAATGCGCCGTTGAGCATTGCGATAAGCATGTAGTGAAGATGATTATTGAGTACGCTCAACTTCTTTCTACTGCACATCGTGTGCTTGACGGTGATTTGTATAAGGAAAAGTCACCAAAAGGTATAACAGTAAAGCGTTATCGTCTTTCAGACGATAGAGAAACGAGTCTATACAAAGCATGTCACTTTAATCATCCTTCTGCAATCTGGACTAGACAAAGTAGAGTCCAGTATCAATGGTTGTATCTTCTCTTCGAGCAATGTTGCGACCAATATACCAAAAGATATGGTAGAATACATAAGACACAATCGCTTGCACCTCACCTTCAGTATTCTCCACTCAACATAGATTCTTCTTTGCCGTGGTCAGACCCACCTCCTGCAATGCCCGATAAATACAAGGTGCCCAGCGATTGTGTCCAGTCATATCGTAATTATTATTGCGGAGATAAGGTTGCTTTTGCTCGCTGGACCTCCCCATCTGAAATGCCCACTTGGTTTATTAACAATGCCGACTTACAAATTTAAAGACAATAACACTGGTGACGAGTTTGAAAAGTGGATGTATATGGCAGACCGTGAGAAATATCTTGCGGACAACCCAAACGTCACACAAATGCCGACGCTGCTTCATGCTGTTTCCGAAGTAGGAAACTGGCAAAATAAAACTGATAGTGATTGGAAAACAATCATCAATCGGGCATCAAATGTCCCTGGATCTAATGTAGATAGACTCTAATTATGCCTGTAAAATCTAGAAAGAAGAATGGTGGCTCAGCAAATGGCATGAGTGCCAAGCAGATGAAGAGGAAGAAACCTCTCAACGCTGATATCCTCACAGACATCGAGCCACTCACTGACAATCAACGTATATTCTTTGAAGAATATGCCAAAGACAAAAACATGTTTGGGTATGGTTGTGCAGGCACAGGTAAAACTTTTATTGCTCTATACCTTGCTCTAAAAGATGTACTTAGTGAGCATACACCTTACGAGAAAGTATATATCGTTAGGTCATTAGTATCTACACGAGAGATTGGTTTCTTACCTGGAGACCATGAAGATAAGTCATCACTTTACCAAATTCCTTATAAGAATATGGTAAAATATATGTTTGAGATGTCTTCAGACCAAGAGTTTGACCAACTTTATTACAATCTAAAGTCACAGGAAACTATTTCTTTCTGGTCTACATCATTCATCCGTGGCACTACATTTGATAATGCTATCATTCTGATTGATGAGATGCAGAATCTAAACTTCCATGAATTGGATAGTATCATTACTCGCGTCGGTCAAGACTCTAAGATTATTTTTTGTGGTGATGTTAGACAGTCTGACCTTGTGAAAACACATGAGCGCAATGGTATTATTGATTTCATGCGTATCATTGAAACGATGGAAGAGTTTGCGACAGTAGAGTTTCAACTTGAGGACATTGTACGTAGTGGTCTTGTCCGTAGTTATCTAATTAGTAAAACAAATCTAGGTCTTTGATATGCTTTTTCATCATGTGCCACTGACTACAACTGAGATGGATACCGAAATGATTGACGGTAAGAGATATTATCTCACCCCGTCAGGCGGAAAGTATCCCTCTATCACTACTGTTATCGGTAGCAATCCCGAAAAGAAAGCAGGTATTGCGAAGTGGAGGCGCAATGTTGGTGAAGAAAAAGCGAATCGTATCTCTACTCGTGCCGCATCTCGCGGGACAGACTTCCACCTCATGTGTGAAGACTGGCTAAATAATGAGTACGACGAGAAAAAATTCAAGGGTAAACACTTGCCCTTGATGATGTTTAAAAATACTAAAACAACATTAAGTCGCATTAATAATATCTACGCACAAGAAGTAGCATTATATTCTGACCACTTAGAGATAGCAGGGCGCGTAGATTGTATTGCTGAGTTTGACGGTGAGTTATCTATCATCGACTTCAAAACCTCAGCGAAAGAAAAGAAACTCAAGTGGATTGAAGATTACTTAATACAAGAGACAGCATATGCATGTATGCTGTATGAAAGATACAATCTAAAAGTAAATAAAATAGTAACTATCATCGCTTGCGAAAGCGGAGACACTCAGGTGTTTGTAGAAACACCAAAGAAGGAATACCTTCAAAAACTCATCGGGTATAGAGACCACTACAAAAAAACCTATGAATAAAGGAGACATACTAGAGGATAGATTTATGACTGCTGCGAAATTCTCTCAAGATGTAGAGAAGATTGCATCCTATAATGAAATGAATTATATTGATGCTATCCTACATTATTGTGATTTAAATAGTATTGAGGTTGAAACGGTATCAAAACTCATTACTAAACCTCTCAAAGAAAAATTGAAGCATGATGCTCAAGAGCTCAACTTCATCAAGAAAACGTCCAGAGCAAAACTAATGCTAGTATGACAGATTTTTTCGACTCAGATATCGTGCGTGAAGAGGCACGAGAAATGGAAGAGTTGCAAACAAAAGCAATGCAACTCACTATGGAAAAGCCATTGGATGGCACGAAAGAGGAGGCTCTTGATTACATAGAGACTATTCGTGCTCTGATTCAGAAACAACAAATCTTTTATACTAGAATGAAACTATCCGATGACCCTAGGGCAAAGGATATGACAAGAAACATCGAAGATGGTGCCCGACTCCTCTATGGATGGTGGGGCACTGAAGATGTCCGCAACCTTATGGGTGCGATGCTGTCCAAACTCGATGAGTTTGAGGCAGAGTTAGAGGCAAGGGGTTGACGCTGCCTTCTTGCCCTGTTATAATGAATGAGTGATACAGGCGTCACACAAACCAAATCCAACCTAATCTAAGAATCCTATGTCTTTTGCTGATCTTAAGCGCAAGTCTCAAAACTCCTTTGCAACCTTGACAAAAGAGCTTGAGAAAACAAACTCTAATTCCAGTGGCGATGAGCGTCTTTGGAAACCCAGTGTTGACACCGCTGGTAATGGGTTTGCAATCATCCGTTTCCTCCCCGCGCCTGATGGTGAGGATGTGCCTTGGGCAAAACTGTATAGTCACGCCTTCCAAGGTCCTGGCGGATGGTATATTGAAAACTCCTTGACTACCAATGGTGGCAAGGACCCTGTGGGTGAAGTTAATCGCCGTCTTTGGAATAGCGGTAGCGATGCCGACAAAGAAACTGCTCGTAAGCAGAAGCGCAAACTGTCATACTATGCCAACATCTATGTTGTCAAGGACAGTGCTAACCCTGAAAACGAAGGTCAAGTCAAACTGTATAAGTTTGGTAAGAAAATCTTTGATAAGATTATGGCAGCAATGCAACCTGAGTTTGAGGATGAGAGTCCTATCAACCCGTTTGATATGTGGGAAGGTGCTAACTTCAAACTGAAGATTACCAACGTCGCAGGGTATTGGAATTACGATAAGTCTGAGTTTGCAGCACCAACTGCACTCGCAGCAGATGATTCCCAACTAGAAGAAATCTGGAAGTCCGAGCACTCGCTCGCTGCTTTCACTACTGCAGAAAACTTCAAGTCTTATGATGACCTTGAAGCACGTCTAAATCTGGTGCTAGGTGTTACACAGACTCCACAGTCTGCCCGTGTTGGTAACGCACGACGCCCTCTTGATGAAGAGTTTAATGATGAAAGTGAAGGACGTGGGTCTTTCACTCCAGACTTTAGCAGTCGCAGGACTGAGACACCATCTACTGGTAGTTTCAATGACCCTGATATCACATCAGCACCTGCTGCTACTGAAGAAGAAGACGATGCGCTGTCATACTTCGCACGTCTTGCTGAATCAGATTGATGGGAGAAGCAGTACACGCATGGCATTCCATGAGTTACGGGGAGGGGTTTCTCTTCTCCCTGTGGGTCGTTGGAATGTATTACATTAAACTAAGAATGGATAAGTTTATTAAGTGAAAAAGATTTCTTCTGTTATCTTTCACCCAGTAACTGCATTCAACTTATGTATTGTTGGAGTGTTAATAGTAATTCAGGTGGTCCACACCAAAGCACACCTTACTATAGAAACAGATGTGCATGGTCATGTGCATCGAGCATTGAAAAAGAATCCAGAGTTAGCACGGTCTGCGTGTTATGAATTAAATTAATATCAAAATGCTAAATTGAAAATAGCATGTTGGTTACCATTTTGGCGGTCAAAAAATCCGCCAATTTTTTTTGTCTAAAAAGTCGCGTTAGATTCCTGACTTCTTTAACTGTTTACCAACGTAGTTTGTTGACTTAGAATAGAAACTTTGCTTCTTAAATTCATTAACAAACTCTTGTAGGTATTCACTTTTAAGAATATAGATTTCTCTACTCTTCTCATTCTTCCTGTTTGCTTCTGTAAAGTTGGTGACAGGTATAGAGATGTTACTACCTAGAGTTGATGAGTATGTAAGAGTGCCACCTGCTCTACTGTTGACATAAGTAAACTCTCTAGACCTGAAGGCAGCATCTACCTTGAGTCCTTCTTGTTGCACTACATCACCATCAGTATTCTTAAACTCGGTGGTCTCGTAGTATGCAATGTCGTCAGGATTTTCAACCAACTCTCTTAATTCATACTCACTCACAGGCATATCAAACTGTGGATTAATTACGTTATTAGTTAGAATCAATATCCAGTCATATAATGGTGTGCTGTATGCCATTTCAGCAATCGTGTCCCATCTATCACCCTCTTTGATAGCATAACGCTTGAAGAATACAGAGTAACTAAATTTATCAGGGTTGATTTGATATCTACGAAAGAAATTATTCGCAACCACATAGTCTGACTGCGAGAAAGGAAACTTGACAGGTTTGCTGTCGTATTGGATATTAGGTGATAGTGAAAAATACATTAGTATAGTGCTCCGTCTCCTGATACTTCGTTTGCATAGACCATTTTGGTTTCTTGGAAAGAAATGTCAATCTTGGTTGCTACTGGTGCTCCGTCTGGTCCAGTTGCCCACGATCCATCAGGGGTATAACTTACATTGAAATTAGTAATCACTGCTGGTTTATATTGTGTTACCCATTCATTTGGTTTATTACCAGTCATGAATGTAACGTCAACTAATTGAGGCAGAGTTACGAAAGATGCATTCTTATCACTAGCCCCACCAAAGTTTGGGAGAGTTGCTACTTTAAATACCTGAATAATATTTCTAATCATCTCAGCTTCTTTTAGATTTCTTGGTAGTAATTTATAACCTAATGAAAAGGTTCTCATCTTTGGTCCTTTGTATAAAACCTCAGTATTTGGATTCAATATCTGTCCAGTTGCTGAAGAGAATACATCATTAACTGTGACAGACCCGAAGTTTGTAGCACCTAAGATAGATGAGATAGCGTTAGCAACACCAGTGCCTTTTGTTAAGAAATTACTTCCAGTAGTTGCAGCAGTCTCTAGACCTTTTTTTAATGTTCCTCCAAACTCATCACCTGCAGCTGAACCAAATCCTCCTAAAGCACCTCTAGCAATCTCACTGAAGTTTTGATTGTCCCAGTTGCCACCATATTCACCTTCGATATCTTCTGGCATGTATAGATGAAGAGTAGAATATCTTTCACCTACACCACTAGAAGATTGATTGTATGTTCCTTGATTAGCGCCAGCAGTTCCTCCACCTTCTGCGCTGAAAGGTGGGGTATATTTGTAAAAAGTTAACTTTACATAGTCTGTAGAAGACTCAAATGCTTCAGTCATTGGATATCTATATGTACCCCTTGGAATAGCTGACAGAGGGTAACTTCCCTTTTCTTTTGATGGTAACATTAACGTGAGTCCTCGATGTCTGATGTCTTACCGTAACCCTTAATGATTCTCTTCGCTTTGAATTTAAGGTTGTAGGATTCTGAAGTCTCTTTCCACACATCGACCGACTTATATGGAAATGTTTGACCTTTTCTTTCTTTAACAAATCTTTCTACGGGTAATGCAATAGCAGAGTCCCATTCATCGGACCCCAAGTCAAGTAGAAATCCATCCACATGGTCTGTAATATATTTATGGATGCAATTCTTAGGTACGTTAATTTTCCCACGTAATAAATCTTTTATTACATATACACGTCTCTTTGGATGTAGATAATGTAAGTTTGCACCAATAAAATGGTCTTTTTTTGCTGCGATAGTATAGACTAGAGGAAATTGGTCATAGTATGGTAAGTATTTTGTTGTTGCTTTATATTCAAAGAGAAATAGTCTCCCCTGCCTAGCATATCTTCTTAACTCATTTACATCTTGCAACTCTTCATCTTGTGAGCGGTCAGACCTCTCTTCTCTAATGAATTTTTGTGGTTGTCTTCTGTATGAGAGAGCAATCTTTTTTACTTCTCTTCTATACCATGTCCATGTTTTATCCTCCCCTCCAGTGAGGGTGTTAATCTTCTCGAAGATTGTTTCGTAATTACTTACACTACTTTGTTTCTCTTGTCCAAATCCTGTCGGCATGACTAGACTCCTAAGTGATCTTCTGTTAGAATCATAAAGTCCATCTGTCTATCCTCTGCCCAGTCTTTTGCTGCTTCCCACTTTGCTCTATTCTTTAGGTAAGTCATCGCACTACTGCGATATGTCTTAGTCTTTTTCTTAGATTCTGGTGGTGGGACTGTTTGTTTCTTTGGTTTGATTTCTATTAGATACTTCTTAACTTCACCAGACTTGGTGCGAATTTTGATATTAAAATCAACAAAGTATCTGTGTACTCTTCCGTCAACTGGTGAGCGATAGGGAATAACAACCTCTTCACTACCCCATTGTAAAATATTCGGATTGCCATCACAAAAAATCATAAATTTTCTTTCCCACAATGACCTATAGATAATATTTCTAAAGTTACCCCTATATTTCTTGGGGTTGTGGGGTTTAAAGACACCCGAATATGCCATAAATAATATATAGTATCCCTCATAGATATTTAGATGGCCACCAACTATACTCACACAGGTGACTATAATATCAAAGAATTCTTAGGAAGTATTCAAAAGAGTGGTGGCATGTCAATGTCAAACCTCTATGAAGCGAAATTTGAATTCACTGATAAAAATAAGTTATTAAAAGACGACTTAAATTCTATTGGATTTAGTGATTTATCAAATGCTAGTGATACTGCATATGCTGCATTGACTTTATTCTGTGAGGAAGCATCTCTTCCTGGTATGATGGCAAACACAGGTCAAACGACAGGTGTTTACATGGGGGAAGGGCAAGTAAACTATGCACACACCAAGTCATTTACTGACATTACATTGGGGTGGACATGTGACGCCAACTTACTACCATTGAAGTTTGTTAATACATGGTTGGACTTTATTTTTGATTCTGAATCAACTACCATAGGTAATCTTAAAACAAGTCGTGTCAGGTATCCTGACGAGTATCAATGCAAATTAAAAATTGTGAAGGCAGAAAGGGGTCCTACGAATACTTTGGAGAGAGTTGGTGGAATATATACATTGCATGATATCTATCCTTACTCGATTCAAAGCACTCCCGTTTCTTATGGGTCATCTACATTATTAAAAGTGTCCGCATCTTTCTACTATAGAAGATGGTCCTTTGAAAGTATCAATATTAAATCTACTTGATGAATTATGTCATTACCAAGACCACCAGTCCCTACTTATGAATTAGAATTACCATCTACAGGTAAAAAGATTAAGTATAGACCATTCCTTGTCAAAGAAGAAAAACTTCTACTCATTGCAACTGAGACTGGAGACGATAAAGCAGTTAGAGATGCCATTGTTGACATCCTAAAGGCATGCATTCAAACCAGAGGCGTAAAGGTTGAGCAACTTCCAATGTTTGATTTGGAATATGTTTTCCTACGCATCCGTGCTAAGTCTGTTGGTGAAGAAGTTGAAATGACTTTTACCGCTAAGGATGATGGTGAAACATCTATTCCTTACAGTTTGAATTTGGAATCAGTCGAGTGTCAGAAACCTGAAGGGCATAACCCTAAGGTATTACTCACTGAAAGTGCTGGGTTAATGATGAAGTATCCTAGCATGGACCAGTTTATTACTTCCCAGATTCTGCAGAAAGACCAGACAACGGATGAAATTTTTGATGAGGTTATCAACTGTGTTGACCAAATCTTTGATGGTGATGAGGTATGGGAGGCGAAGACTACACCTAAGAAAGATATCAAAGAGTATCTTGAGGGTCTAACTAGCAAACAGTTTGAATCAATCCAAGAATTCTTTCAGACTATGCCTAAAGTGTCGCACTCATTTACACTAACCAACCCCAATACAGGTGTTGAGTCAGAGTATACCATTGAGGGTCTCACAAATTTTTTCGGATAGCACTCTTCCACGAAAACCTGGGGAATTTTTATCAGACTAATTTTAACCTGATGTATTTCCACAAGTTTTCACTCACTGAATTGGACAATATGCTGCCATGGGAGAGAGAAGTCTACGTTTCGTTATTGATTCAACATCTTGAAGAAGAGAAACGCCAGCAAGCAACTGCGAAATGAGATTTAACACACCAGCACCAGAAGATATCGTAAGATGGTATAGGAAAGGTGTGCCTGGGGGTGGACAGAAGGATCGCATCTTTGATAGATTAAAAGCAAAGTTAACAGGTGGCACGGATGATAGTGGCACCAGTTACTTTAAGATGCATGATAGGCAACTGACTCAGGCAGATGCTGACTATCTTATTAGCAACATGAAGAAAGACGAGGATGGTTACCCCATGCTCGAAACTGGTAGCACATCTGGTGAAGACGAAAGAAGATATCAAGAGTGGTTGCTTGAGAGATACTTAGAGGTTCCCTTCCGCGAGCAGACTAACGAGAAGATTAAGCAGGCGGAAGTTAGGACTAGAGTAAAAGAAATATTAGAAATAGACAGACAGACTAAGGATGTAGCACCTGAAGTTGAGGAGCCTGCCCAGTTAGTTGCTGTTGTCGAAGATAAAGTTGATGCGATTGAGGCAATCCGCGAAGAGATTGCGCCACCTCGTAGTGAATATCAACCACCTGAAGACCCATGGGGAGAAGGTAGTATTCCGCCTAAGGTAGAGGCAGCAGTTAAAAAGACAAAGAAGAAAGCAAGTAAGAGAAAGAAAAGGACTGCACCAGGAGCATCTAAGGCACCTAAGAAACCATTTGTCAGCAAGATGGGTGGGTCTGTACGTAAGACTACAGGTAAATTCAATGGAGTCTTTGACTTCATGGAGAAAGGTAGTCCTGGTGGAGAGAATCAGGGTCCATCTGTGCTTGCTATCGGTGCATTCTTCGGCAGAAAGATACAGTCTGCATTTGATGAGGCAGCAGAGGAGAGAGCGAGAGCAGTAGAAGCAGAAGCGAATGGTGCTGAAATTCCTCCTGAGATGAAAGAGAAGGGATACTTCCTCAAGAAATCATTAGGGTATCAGTTTGGTGGTGAGGCAGTCAACAAAACTCTTGGTGTATTTGCAGAAGACCTTCCATCTAAGCAGTCAAGAAAGAAAGCAGGATTTGGTGACACATTTGACTATGGTGATTCAGACCCACGTAAACAGAAGCGACAGGATAGTGTAAAAGATTTAGCAACAGGATTCCGAAAGGTTGATAGGTCATTGAGGCAAATCAACAGCAGTCTCAGTAAGAATGCGGGTATCCTTACTCAGTTAGTTGCTGAATCTACTAGGACTGCTGATGCTGCAGAGTCAATCGCCCAGCAGTTAGCAAAAGGAGTTGACTTAGAGATACAAACTGGTGATGTTGCACAGCAAGCACAGCAAGCAGCAGAAGGATTTGATTCACCTTTGAGTCTTATTCTTGGTAATAAGAAAGGTAGTAATCGTATACTGGATACTCTCTTTGCTCTAGATGATATCCGTGATATTAGTAGAGGATTTAGAGGCACAAAATCTAAAGGAATGGGTGGTAAGACTAATATTACTGGTGATATAAACGGTAGGAATAGAGCAAGAAATCTTAATCCCTTTAGTCGCTCTGGCGGTGGGTCTAGAATAACAGGAGGAAAACCTAAATTTAGATTGCCGAAAAGATTTAAATTCTCTGAAGGTGGCGCTGTTGCAGGTGCTGTCCCTGCAATGGTTGGTGAAGCAGGAAAAGAATTTGTTGATAGAGCAGGTGTAAGAGAGACACTACCGAAAGGGTTTACTCCAGACGATACAATGGTAAGACCATTTGTGAAAGTGATGGAGACACCTATGATGGTCATTGGTGCTCAAATATCTGATGCTATTAGTGCAGTAGTCAAAGCAGCAGGTCCATTTAGTGGTGTGCTTGCTTCTATGTTTAGTCCTATGACAAGTGGACTATCACAGATGTTTGGTATTCCTCAGTCAGCATTTGCTGCTGACCTTAAGTCATCATCGATGACTGAAGAGAAAGGTGCTAAGGCATTGGGTAGTTTTCTTGCACCACTCTTTAAGATGTTTGGACTAGAAGGTGATGCAAGTATTGACGACCCAGGAGACGGTGGTGGATTTAAAGGTGATATTGAGTGGACTAAAGACCCAGCATTTGCTTCTGCAGTCAATCAAGTAGCGAAAAATTTAGATGTCAGTGCATCAGACCTTATGGGATTGATGGCATCTGAGTCTGGACTCGATCCAAAAGCAAACAATGGCACACATGTTGGACTGATTCAATTCAGTGCAGCTTCTGCCAGGGCATCAGGCACATCACAATCTGCTCTATTGAAGATGTCTCGTGCAGAGCAGATGCCATATGTCCAAGAATATCTAGAGAATGCTGGTCTTCCTCGCAAAGCATCTGCTGGTCAGTTATATACTGCTGTCTTCTTACCAGCATTTGTAGGTAAACCAGATGATTTTGTTGTTGCAGCAAAGGATGGCAGTTTGCCATCAGGATATGAAAGAGTATCACCAGCATGGTATAGACCTAATGCTGGTTTGGATGCTGATAATGATGGCAGAATCACCATTCGGGAGTTAGGTGAAAGAATTCAGAAGAAGAAGTCGGAGTTTAATATTCCAGCAGAGAAAGGTGTTGCTAAGACAGCATCCTTTATGAATAATGTCGATGGTATCTGGAGGATGGAAGGACCAGACTCAGGATATCGTGTGCCTCAAGAGTTAACAGGAGATAAGAAAGTTATTGGTCATGGTTTAGAATGGTTGATGAAGTTTCCAAACAAGTTTGTTATTCTTCCTGGTGTCAACAAAGCATATAATGTATACACTAATCCAGAGAAAGCATTTAATAGATATGAAACTATTGCTAGCAAGGCTAGTGTAAACCAAGAAGGTTTGACTGATACCATGAGTCAAATAATTTTTGGCATGTCTGATGACGATAGAAAACCTGAGCGTGTAATAAACAAAAGGGGTAGAGAGATTAGAAGGCAGTTACCTGAAGCAAAGATAACACCAATTCCTATTCCTAAAGATACTGCTAGTGGCACTGTTGGAGGTGGTCAAACTGTAGCGATTGTCCAACCATCTATTCAATATGTCCCTGTCCCTGGTCCAGTGCAGACAGTTGTGGAGTCAGTGCCAGCAAATATCTATGCTGCTGCCAGGAAGAATGCAGACATGCAATACCTTCAAAGTTTGTCCTAAATATCAAGGGGTGTAAGTAGATACTATGGCAGCTGGCACAGTAACACCAACAGAAGCAGGGCAAGGTCCTGGCGTATTAAATATCGCAGCTAATATTGGTGCGAAAATTCGTGATGCAGCAGACGAGGCAAAGCAAGAAAGAGAGAAGGCACAAGAGAAGGGAATGCAACCCAAGAAAGGGTCGCTATTCAAGTCTGCTTTAGGTAATAAGTTTAATCCAGTAAAATCCAACAAATCAAAAGCACAGTGGTCTAAACAATTTGATTGGAATAAGAAGTCACCAGACACAGCGCAGCAGGTAAAGACACCATCAGAGACTGGTGGCGTTGAAGGTAAAGCAAAATTAAAAGAGTTTATTGCTGGTGGTTTCACTGCTATCATTAAAGATACGACTGCGATGCGGTCTAAGATGGATGGTATTCAAGGATTATCTAGTGCTAATCTTGAGCAAGCAACTAGGACTACTGGGTCACTCACAATGATTAAAGAGTCTGTGGATGCACAGACTGAAATTAGACGTAAAGCATTAGAGCAAGCGAAGTTTGCTAAGTCTGAGAGAAGACTAGAGAGGACAAAGGACGTTGCTGGTGTCAAAGGTACTGGTGGTCCTGGTGGTAGTAAGAAAAAGAAACCTGGAGATACACCAGGTGATGGGGGTGGTGGATTATTTGACAAGATTCTCACAGGGTTGGGAATTGGAGACTTACTATCAAACTTCATGCCTAAAGGTGCTAAAGGTGGTATAGGACAATTCTTCAGTAAACTCAATCCATTCAAGAAGGGACCAAAAACTAAAGGTGGCAAACCTATCACAGGCACAAAACCTGTAACAGGTGGCGGCGCTAGAGTTACTACAACTGCTGGCAAAGAAGTCGCAAAACAAGGTGGTAAAAAAGCACTCAAAGAATTCTTTAAAAATTTACCAATCAAAGCAGCTGCTCTTAGTTTTGCTATTGATATGGCAACTGGTGAGTCTATGGATAGAGCTCTAGCTGGTGTAGCTGGAGCATCTGTTGGTGCAGCATATGGTGCTGCGTTGTTTGCACCAATTCCTATTCCTGGCGCTAGAGTCGTTGGAGGTATTCTCGGGGGAATAATTGGAGAAGCAGGGATGAAAGAAATTGCATCTGCTATGTCTGCGGTGGGCAAACTTAAATCTGACGCTATTTCTGATGCTGATAATGCTAAGAGGGAAGCACTAGCGGAAGGTGCTACCGACAAGAAAATGACACCTGGAGATATTGAAGCATTAATATCAGGCACCAGGATTAAAGATGCAGGTGGTGTTGGGTCAATGAATAATGTACCTGACATGTATAATGACCCTCTTGGGTTACGCCGAGATCCAACTGGAATGGGTGCATTCTCTCAAGGTGGTATTGTCCCACTTAATCGTGGTGGCATTGTAGATAACCCAACCAAGACTACGTTATATCCTGGTGATAAAGTTATTCCACTTAACAGAAGTGCTGGTAAAGATATGTTATCTGAGGGTAGCGGTGACCTACCAATGCAAGCACAGGCAGCAATGATTCTTGGTGTGTCTGCTGGTATGCTAGGGCAGTCTATGTCTGGCACTACAGGTGATACTGTCAAGCAAAAGATTCGGGCAGCATCAAAAGGATTTGGTATTTCTAACCTAAATTTCACATCTAATGTTGGGTCTGGAACATTAGGTAAGGTGGACATGAATCAGTCTTCTGAAAACTTCATGAAGAATATGCTTAAGCATTTCAAAATGGCTGGTGGCAAAACTGGTGGTGGAGATAAACCAGATACCGATGGCGGTGGTGGTGACCCACCTGCACCTGCTGCAGCTGCAGGACTCAAGGGAGAGTTGGAAGCAGATATAGGTAAAAATGCTTCTCAGATGAAAAATGAAATCATGCAGAGTGGTGCTGGTGGTATTGTTAATCCTACTGAGCAACCATGGTGTGCTGCATATGTAAATTCTCAACTGAAGAGGCAAGGTATTATGGGGTCTGGGTCTGCAGCAGCAGATAGTTATTCAGACTGGGGAGCACCAGTAGATAAAGCACACATTAAATATGGTGATGTTATTGTTGGTGACTATGGTGGTGGGTCTAAGACTCATGTTATGTTTGCTGCTGGGTCACCAAGAGATGGAGCAGTAGATATCATTGGTGGTAACCAAAGTGGTAGAGTTAGTGCAGGTAAAATTCAATTAAATAAAATTGATTATGTAAGAAGAGCAAGTGATTCTGTAGTTGTGCCACAACCTGACGGACCACAACCTGCTGCTGAACCAGTGCTGCCAGGACCAGATTCTGTTAATAGAGAAGCAGAAAGTGGTGGAGTATTTTCTACTATAAAAAACTTCTTTGGGTTGGCAAAAGATAGAGACCATAAAGTCTCTAACAAAACACAGATGGGGCAGGTAGTTAATTCTTTGCAAAGTCGTAGGAAGAGACAAGAAGAGATGATGAGGGAGTTAGGTTTCCAAGGTGGTGGACGTGGAGACTTCAGAAAAAACCAAGTAAAATCATACAACCCCAATAGAAAATATAAAATTGGTGATTATGTAAAGAAGGATGGTAAACTTCTTAAGTTTGATGGGATGGGATTTGCAGGCACAAGTGCTAAGAGTGTCACATCACAAAATCTCACACCTGGAGCACCACCCAAACCTGTGCCACCAAAGAAAAAACCAGAGCAAGTTATTCCACCACGTCAACCTGCCGCTGCGTCAACAGCAGCTGCAGTAGTGATGCCACCAACACAAAATGTCGGTAAAAAGACAGCATCCGCTGCTGGGTCTTTTGGCTCTAGCATTCCTTCGGCAAAGGTTGCTGCTGGTAACTTTGCCGACTTCTTATATCTAGACCTCGTATAACAATGGCAGTAGAAAACGCAAGACAATTTGAAGTAGAGTCTATTCTACTAGTCCCTATCGAAGGCAAGACTCTTGACATCACCCAGTTGGTGTTAGAGTTTAGTATCTACGAGAGTATCAACAACCCATACATTTTGGGAGAGATTGTTATTGAAGATACTACAGTCAACCTGTTAGCAAACCTACCCATTCAAGGTAGAGAAAGAATTATTATCAAGACAAGCACACCTACATTTAGCGACACATCATACGAGTATGACTTATCTGTGTCTGCTATTGATGCAAGAGTCATCTCAGGTAGACAGCAAGTATATAAATTAAACCTCATGAGTTACGAGGGCATGGTCAATGAGGGTGTGAGGATTGCTGGTATCTTACGTGGGTCTAATGATAAGGTTATCAAAGATGTCTTACAAAATGTCATTAAGACTGAGAAAGATATTGTGGTAGAGGAAGCAAAGTTTGAGCAGAAATGGTTGCCTAGTTTGAAGAGACCATTTGATTTTATCTATCAACTAGCACCTATTACTATCTCTGGCAATGCCAAAGAACCTACTAGTGGCACATCACAGGAGAGAGCAACTGGTGATGGCGAGGGAGTGTCATCATTGAAGACAGAAAACTTACCTAAGATGTCAGGTAGTGCAGGTTATTGTTTCTTTGAGACACATGATGGATATGTATTCAAATCATTAGACCAGTTGGCATCTGATGGTAGCGATAGTTTTGGTGGTGAAGAGACAAAGTATACTTATAACTATGGATATGTAAATACTGAGGGCAAGGTAGGCACTGAGCATTTAAACATCCTTGACTACACATTCTCAAATGAGTTGAATATGCTCAAGCAGTTGAGAGAAGGAATGTACTCTACTGTCTGTGTATTTTTTGATGTAAACAAGTGCTATTACGAAGAGAATATCTATAAGATTAAAGATACTTGGGAGCAGATGTCTCACATGGGTAGTCAGGATAAACTACCTAAGGAGCAGCAAATATTGTCAGAGCATTCCACTAGAGTCATGGCACAAATGATTAACAGTGAAATGTTTCATGAGGATCCCGACACAAATGGAGCTGACAATGCTGCATATAAAGACTATAATAGGTATTCTGTTGCACAATCTAATGCCAGATATAGATTAGCTTCAAACCAGGAGCTAAATATTACAGTGCCCCCAAACCTTACTATTAGGGCAGGGGATAAATTGGAATTACTATTTCCAAACATGACTAGTGATGAAGATAGAAAAACAAACCCTTATGACGAAGAACATAGTGGGAATTATCTAATCAAAAACATTGGTTATAACTTTATTATGCGAGGTGCTCAACCTCGCACTGGCACTACTAATATCACACTCATTAGAGATTGTTTCGGCAGAAAGAATACAGCTAGCAAGGTAAAATAAATGGAAAGCTTGT
>MDSW01088159.1_pt1 | contig 22308 bp, 14 predicted proteins | sample 811171 | NCBI WGS metagenome assembly MDSW01 (sample SAMN05326641, study PRJNA326480) | marine metagenome | isolation source: seawater | place: Atlantic Ocean: North West | collected 2012 | reverse complement strand
CTGTGAATGGTAATCTGATGCCGGTTCAGGCATCAGCAACAATTTACTCTCTGAACTCAACAATCGCGTTCAACGCAGCCGGCTCACGTGGGGGTGGTATTTATCAGGAATCAGGAAACACCATTACGTTCGGCAACACGATCATCGACCAGAACACTGCCGCAGGTAACCCTGACTTCTCCAATACAGTTCAGTCTCTTGGCCACAACTTCATTGGACAGCTGGACCTGGCCCCGGCAGACGCAGGTGTCGAACCGTCCGACATTAACGCAAACCTGACGGCGGGAGTAACAAACTCCGGCCTTCTGCCGCTTGCGACTGCACCGGACTCGAACGGCACATGGCATAATCCGCCTGCCGACACTGCGTTCGTTGTCGATGCGGGAAGCGATGACCTGTATGCAACTGAAACAGGAATTCCTGTTGAGAATGTCAACGCGGCTCTGGATCAGACTGGACGAACCCGTCAGGTCGAAGGCAATGAAGATGCAGTCTTCCGAATTGATATTGGAGCTGCTGAGTACTTCATCAATATGCCTTTCGCCATCTTTAGTGCCACACCGAATCCGGCCGGAGTTAACGAGACTGTTTCGTTCGACGCATCAGCATCAACGCACACGCTGTTGCCCGGTGATTCGAAGCTCGTCAGCTACGACTGGGACTTCAGTTACGATGGAGTCACTTTCAACGTGGAAGGTACAGGACTCACTCCGACGACTTCCTACAATATGCTGGGCAACTATACGGTCGCTCTTCGCATTACCGATGATGACGGATTCGAGGATATTGCTGTCACGAATCTGCTGGTCGCTCCGCCAACACCGCCGACGATTCTCTATCCGAATCAGACCGCGGACGCCAACTTCACCATTTCATGGGACGCTGGCACAGGCACATTCAGTGTGCTCGTCACTCAGGTATCGACCGGCAATGTCATCGTCAACGTCTCTGACCTGACCGAGACATCCTATACACTTCCAGCTGCTGTTGATCCGGGAGAGTACACAGTTGTTGTGACAGCCAGTAATCAGAGCGGCAGTGCAAGTAGTCTTCCTCACACGGTCCAACTGGTCGACTTCGAGCTGATCTCTCCGACCCACAACTCAGTCGAGTGGAACAAAGATACTGAGTTTATCTTCCCGTCAATCGCTGACGCAGTTAACTACGAGATCTGGATTCAGGAACAGGATCCGCAAGACCGCGACAGAACTCTGGGGCTGCGTCTGCACAATGAATTCATCAGTGCAGCTCTGGCTGACCAGGGAGATGGCACTGCGAAATATGTTGCTCAGGATCTGGGTGAAGGAGTCTTTAACGTCTGGATGCGACCGCTTGAGAACGGTGGCAACCGTGGATTCTGGAGCACTGGCGTTCAGTACGAGATTGGCCGTCCAGTCGTCACCGGGCCTCCCGCAGCAACACTGCTTAGTCAGCCTACTCTGACGTGGGAACAGCTTGGAAATGCACCGTTCTACGGAGTTGAGCTTTACCAGCAATCAGGCATTCTTGCGGATGGCTCACCACTGTTCGGTCCGAAACTGGTCTTCGAGCAGGACAACATTTCCGGTACTTCGATCCAGGTGCCAACCGATCTGGGCAACGGAAACTTCCGTCTGTTTGTCTATGCTCACAACGCAGCAGGTCAGCGAAGTGAGTGGAGTCTGCCATACGACTTTAAACGCGACCTCTTCAATGGTCCGGAACTCATCTCGCCAATCCTGAACAATTTCGAGACCAACCCGTTTCCGGAGTTCCAGTTGCAGCCAATCGATGGTGTGGATCACTATCGCATTGTGCTGTTTAACGCGGACACCAATGAACGCATTTTTGACACATCCAGTGTTGAACATGACCCAACGGCCTCAGTAATCAGCTATGTGAATGCTGAGGAGAAGATTCGTGCGGGCAACTATGAATGGTGGGCCGCGGGAGTTCTTGCAGACGGAACCTCTACGACGTTTAGCGGACCGGGACAATTCCGAGTTCCTCGACCGGTTGGAACCAGCCCGGTTGGACCAATTGAAGACGTGATACCGGAATTCACATGGACTGGTGAAGGGATTGAGGAGTTTGTTTCCTTTGAAATCTGGGTTAACAATCTGACCACCAACTCCCCGGGAGTCATTCAGGCCTCAGGGATTACAACAACCAGCTTCACGCACGACTTGCCACTGGAGAACGGACGATTCGAATGGTTCGTGCGAGGTATTGATGCCGACAACAATCCTTCAGACTGGAGCGAAGGGCTGATCTTCACACTGACAGCGTCTGTCGGCACAGCCACTCAAATCATCGATGTCTTTGGCAACCCGCCAACCTTCGTCTGGACGGAAGCAAACAACGCCGTGGAGTACGAGATTCTCGTCACCACACTCTCTGTTGCTAACCAGCCGGTGGTCTACAATCAGGTCACAACAGGTACGCCGTTCGGATTCTTCAGCCGTTTCCAGACTGCAACCTCCAGCTTCTTTGCGGGTGAGTTTCGCGTCTGGATTCGTGGGATCGAGGCTGATCAAACGGCACAGCCGTGGTCTCAGCCATTCCAGTTTACGATCACCCAGCTGGAGGAAGACCAGGCAGATGATTCGCTGTTGGCAATGGATTCTCGATCTGTAACTCAGGACTTCCAGAGCATCATTGTGCATCCGGCGAAGACGGTTGCCACATGGATCCCAACTGTGCTTCCAACGGCCGAGGTAACTCAGTCTGAGGATGTTGAATCACAGGAAGCTATGCCTCAGGAGACGCTGGATTCTGTCGACGCCATCATGGAAGAACTGGCCACAGATGGTATCTTTGATGCCGATCTCGAATCAGGGGAACCTGCGATCTCGGAAGAAGCAGCGACTGTGACAGCCAGCGAAGGGTCGAATGATCGCCAGGCAAGTGCCTCTTTGCTTGGTCTGGGACTCGCAGCCCTGACAGGTCGACGTCGTCGACGAAACCGAAACCGTGACTGAGTTTAGTCTCTCATTCAAAGGCGGTGGGATTCGTCCCACCGCCTTTTTTTGTGCCCAGAGAACCCATGACTGATCGCAAACTTCATGACGGCCGGGAAGACGGGCTGCGTCCTCTTGTCAGCCTTGACCTGGATTCTGTGGAATCATTTTCTGACCTCCTCGAGGCAATGTCTGAGACAGCGTTTTCGGGACGATCTGCCGGAGAGGCTGCTCGGATTCTCACCGAGATGTTCTCCGATCCGGATTGCGGTGTCGTCATGACGATCTCCGGGGCAATGACAGTTGCCAAGCAGGGTCGGATCATCTGCGAACTGATCGAACGGGGCTGCGTTCAGGCCATCGTGGCAACTGGTGCACTGATCGCCCACGGGCTCACTGAATCCATAGGGCTGACACACTACAGGACCGACCCCAATCAGTCGGACGAGGAGCTTTTCGACAAGGGCTACAATCGGATTTACGATACGCTCGAAATGGAAGCCAACCTGAATGACCTGTCCGTTATGGTGGCGGAAGTCCTCGATTCCGCGGACGACGATGTCACGTGGTCATCTTACGCGTTCTGCCGGGAGATGGGCAGACGACTCAGTGATCAAAATGCCGGCAGAGGAATCCTTCGGAGCGCTTACGAACACGATGTCCCGGTCTTCATTCCTGCATTTACCGATAGTGAGCTGGGGCTGGACTTTGCAACGTTTGCCATTGAGCAGACGTTAAAAAACAACCCAAACCGAACCAATGCGTCCCTTGAGGAGTGCCTCGCAGCAACTCCAGCCTTTAATCCTTTTCTGGACCTGTTTCATTACGCTGAACGAGTGAGTCGGCTGCAACATACGGGCATATTTACGATCGGAGGCGGCGTGCCCCGCAACTGGGCCCAGCAGGTAGGCCCATTCGTGGACATCACCAACGAGCGGTGCGGAACAGACTTCCAGCCACCGCGGTTCCGCTACGGTGTCCGAATCTGCCCGGAACCTGTGCACTGGGGAGGACTCTCCGGCTGCACGTACTCTGAAGGCGTCAGCTGGGGAAAATTCTTCAGTCCGGCTGATGGTGGCCAGTTTGCCGAAGTTTACTCGGACGCCACAGTCATTCTGCCACTTCTCATCAAAGCAGTCATACAACGAGTGGATGCCCAGTCCAGGTAATCTGCACGGGCATCGCGCCCCTGTTCTACGCTGCCGGAAAATGGGAGCTTCCAATGGCTGACTGCAGCATCCCTCAGATCCATCGATAGAATTCAGGTTCCCTGCTGCCCACTTTTAGTCCCTTTCTGACCGGAATTTCACGTGCGTTTCCTGTCTGCGTCGCTCCTGTTGCTGATTATTTCCCAGGCCTCCAGTGCTCAGGATCACGACCATCATCATGGGGGTGAAGAGAAGATCGAGCGTCCAAAGGTCTATCTGGACAAAAGTCCCCGGATCGTTGAGTACCAGCTCAAACGACTCGACAACGCTCGGCTGCTGCTGGTAGAGACTGCAACCGACGACAAAAAGTACATCCCGGTCTTTGACGCAATTCTGCGGCGACCAGGCATGTCCCGACGAAACCGGGATCACGCGGTAGCAGCTCTGGCCACAATCAGAGAATCGGACATCGCCACAGAACTGTTCGCGACTCTTTCGAAACTCAGTGACAGCAAAGATGACGTACGAGTCGCCCGACAGCTTTCCGAGATGCTGCTGAGCCTGCCAGCCAAACAACTGCAGTCACGAACAGCAGATCTCAAATCGGCCACCGAGTCAGATAATGGAATCCTGAAAGCCACCGGATTTGCCGGACTGATTACAGCCGGCCAGAGTGCCAGTGCATGGGACACGTCCCGGTCCAGTGACAGTGCAAAGACCGCATGGCTGACAGCCGTATCGCTGCTGCCACAGGAAGCTCGCAACCCACTTCGCGACGGTGTTGTCAGCAGTCTTGCGGACAACCAGTCAGCAGTTGTCCGGAAAGCCGCCATTCGGGCATTGCCTCTGATCAAATCGATGCCGGACGACAGTTTTGCAAGACTCCGCCCATTTGTAAGTGATGCAGCTTACCGAACAGTGGCCGTCCGCAGCCTGCTGAGAATTCCGGATCAATCACGGTCCCCCGATGAGTCTGCGGCAATCGTAAAGGTTCTTGTCGATCACGCAGAAGCGACGCCCGCCGCAAAGCGAACGACCGACGAATTCCTTGACGCCATACAGCTCGCGGACGAGTTGCTCAGGAAATTGCCGCCTGCTGACGCAAAGAAATATCGAGATCGACTGAGTGCCGTCACGGTACGCGTCGTTCGCCTGCACACGGTTGAAGAAGAAATGCGTTACGACCGCACATTCTTTGCTGTCGAAGCAGGGCGCCCCGTACAGGTGATTCTCGAGAACGAAGACCTGATGCCTCACAATCTGGTCATTACACGTCCCGGTCAGCTCAAGGACACAGCACTTGCCGGAGCAGCACTGGGGACGACCCCCGGACTGGACGGCAAACTGTACGTTCCTGAGTCGCCAGACGTTCTGTTTGCAACCTCGATGGTTAACTCCGGCAAACGTGAGGTCCTGACCTTCAACGCCCCCGATGAACCTGGTGAATACCCATACGTCTGTACGTTTCCGCGACACTGGATGCGGATGTACGGCGTAATGATAGTTGTTCCCGACCTGGATGCGTGGCAAAGAAATCCAGTCGAACCGAAAGACCCGCTTGGCAACACTCGGAAATTCGTGCAGAACTGGAAGCTGAATGACTTTCCCGCAGAGAAACTGAAGGATTCTCTCAGAGGCCGGAATCCACTGATTGGAGAGAAACTCTTCAAGGACGCTACGTGCCTTGGATGTCATAAGATCAAAGGACAGGGAGGCGCCGTCGGACCGGACCTCGAAGGAGTGCTCAAGCGACTGAAAGGCGATCACCGATCAGTGCTTCGTGAAATCCTTGAGCCCAGTTACCGAATCGAGCCAAAGTACGCCGTGAAAATCGTGATCGACGAGAACGGTCGAACAACAAGTGGTATCGTCGTAAAGGAAGATACAAAATCGATCTCAATTCTCGTGAATCCCGAAGTGCCGGAACCGAAGGTCATTCAGAAATCCGAAGTCGAAGAGATCATCCCGTCTGATGTCTCCATGATGCCCAAAGCGCTCCTGGATAAGTTCTCGCACGACGAGATCATGGAAATCCTCAGCTATATTACTGATCAATCAGAATAGAGATTCTGCGTCATGAAAATCACACGAATCGCAGCGTGGCAGGTGGATCTGCCACTGCACGAAGGCAGCTACAAATGGTCGGGCGGAAAGTCGGTCGATGTGTTTGACAGCACGGTTGTTCGAATCGAAACGGACACCGGACTGGTGGGTCATGGAGAAGTCTGCCCGCTGGGTCCGTTCTATCTTGCGGCATATGCCTCAGGCGTCCGTGCGGGAATTGCTGAACTCGGGCCGCATCTGATTGGAAAGAATCCGATTCAGCTGGGAGCGCTGAATGACTTCATGGATAAGGCCATGAAGGGCCACCCATATGTGAAGTCCGGGATCGACATGGCTTGCTGGGACCTGCTGGGCAAGCAGGCAGGGTTACCCGTCTGCGAACTGCTGGGGGGACGCTACGGTGAAGACTTCGGGCTGTATCGAGCAATCTCTCAACAGCCGGCAGAAGAAATGGCTAAGAATGTTGAGAGCTACCGCAATGAGGGGTACCGACGATTTCAACTGAAGGTCGGCGGCAATCCGGATGAGGATATCGAACGAATTCACGCGGTACGGGCCGTCCTTGAGCCGACCGACAAACTTGTGGCGGACGCCAACACTGGCTGGTTGATGCACGAAGCGGCTCGAGTGGTTCGTGGGGTGCGGGATGTCGACGTCTATATCGAGCAGCCATGCCTGTCTTACGAAGAGTGCCTGAGCATTCGCCGCAGAACGGATCATCCCTTCGTAATGGACGAGCACATCAACAGCATCGACGTGCTGCTGAAAGCACACAGCGACCTTGCTGCCGACGTTGTGAACATCAAGATCAGCAAATTTGGCGGACTGACACGGGCTCGCCAGGCCAGAGATCTGTGCCTTTCTCTGGGTATCGCAATGACCCTGGAGGACAGCTGGGGCGGAGATATTATCACGGCCGCCATCTCACACCTGGCGCACAGTACGCCACCGGAGTTTCTGTTTACCAGCACAGACTTCAACAGCTACGTGACGGTCAGCAACGCAACAGGTGCTCCGCAAAGAGAGAACGGTCGCATGTCTGCATCGCACGAACCAGGACTCGGTATCGAGCCACGCTTTGACGTCCTGGGGGATCCGGTTGTCGATATTCGCGCCTGATGGTCGGCAATCAGATCTCGTCCGGAATCCTGAGCTGCCGACGAAGCCTGCTCACAACACGTGGATGTTTTTGACGAAGCTGACGAAGTACAGTTTCGGCTGTGCGACGACCTTTCACATCGTGTTCCTGATGGGCCTTTTGGTACAACAGGACAAACGCAGCAATTGCTTCGACACAGCGTGAGTCTTCGCGGCAGGATTCGTAGAGTGCTGGAATCTGGTCAATGAGAGCCCAGTCCTGCCATTGTGTCAGAAGTGTCAGGACCATTTCCCGTGTGGATTCCTGAACCACGGCTGCTCTTAATGCAGCACGAAGAGGTTCGTTGCCAATCGCCTCCCGTTCATGGTTCCATGCAAACTGGAGTGCCTGGACGGCCGCCCAAAGACGCAGGGCATCAGCCTCCGGATCTGAAAGCAGGGTTTCCTGCATAAATTCCAGCCCTTCATTCCCGCTGAGAACAATTAATCCCCCCAGCAGTCCTTCCAGGCCAAAGCTGATTCCCTCTTTGGCAATTCGCTCTTTAAAGAATTTCTGATCCTGCTCATCACCACACATGCCCAGCATCAGCGCATAAAGATTGACGCGTTCCGGCGCTGCATCGGACGCTTCGATCCATTTCCGCAGATCGGCCGGGTCAAACTGCTTTCGCAGCTTGCGAATGTCAGTGTACTCAGCCTTGGCAAACTCGGCCCATGCATCAGCGGCAATCGATGCATCGTCTGATTCCAGATGCCTCAGACAGAACTCGAGCCGAGTCTCAGGCTCGACGTCAGCGTCGGGAACAGATTCTATGTATTCCCATGTCTGCTGAGTCAGTCGCTCGCTCACTTCCCAAATGAGTGATCTCGGCCGGCTGACGGAGACCTGAGTCACGGAGCCGGGATTCGCAGTGTCAGCACGACCGATCTCCTCCTCTGCCGCCGGAGCGTTCCATGCAGCCTTCAATACAAACAGGTCACCCGGCTTACCGAACACGAATCCTGCGATTCGAAGATGCCCCCGGGGAACCAGCTGTTTGCCACTATGCACGTCTCTCACTGCAAACACGGCAGCCCCCGGTGAGGTCGGTGTCTCTTTCTCAACTCGAATCAGCGTCCCGAGCAGCATCGCATCAGAATCACGCTTGGATTCAGCCCACGTCAGCCGTGGCGGTGGACACAACGGGCAGCCAGCAAAACTTACACTTCCATGTGCAACGATGCCCAGAATCAGCAACAGGTGACGCACGGGAACACTCCGAAAGACCAGGGAACTGCGCATTGCAAAGCCGCAGTGCGCATCACGCACCACGGCCTGTTAATCAACGGGCGTAGTCGACCGGTGGCGTTAAATCACACCACCATGAACACGGTACGGCGTCGCAAGGTCAGGAAGTTCCAGACCCCAGATGCGCTCCCAGATCTCCGGAATATGCCTCAAACTTTCAGAAGCATAGATCAACTGCCGAGCCCGAATATTGGGCTCCGGATGCCAGATGGGGAGTGCACAGCCCAGATTAATGGTTGTGCCTACCAGCAGCAGACAGGTCAGCAGTCGTTTTCGCAGTTTCATCTTCGTGTCCTTCCTGGACTCGTTCGGCCGGTTGGTCGATGTCGTTCAAGAGTTCCTGACTCAGCTGAAAGACATGATCTGAAGCGAAACTGTTCTGGGACTCAGCCGCCGGCACTGCGAGGTGCAGGTCCTGCGGGAGGTCTGTAGGTGGGTTCAGCCGGAATCTGCGGGCCGGTTGGCTGTGACGGAAGTGGAGCTGGTCCACCAGTCAATGGAGAAACAGGGGCTGGAGCAAACTCCAGTGCTCGGTCCTGCTCTTCCATCTGCAGAACCCGGGCTTCCATCTCTTTCCCCGGTTTAAATGTGACCACGTACTTTTCAGGAACCTGAACCTGACCACCTGTGCGAGGGTTACGTGCTCGACGAGCTGCTCGCTTCTTGACCTCGAAAACACCGAAATTTCTGAGCTCTATGCGACCATCTGTGACCAGAGTGTCCACAATTGCGTCAAACGTCTTCTGGACGATCTCCTTTGTCTTGAGCTGCGTCAAACCCAGCTCTTCTGAGATTGCCTTAACGATCTCTTTTTTGGTCACGACCGGTTACTCCAGAAGCGAGAATTCAAACCGATTTCTCCTCGGCAGATCGACTCAACTGTATGGTTGTAACCGACTTAGTGTCAAGAGGCCGTTCCCGGACTCACCGGATTACAAACGACCAGAAGACACATTCTGGTTCCTGATGAACGCGGCTTCGCGCCGGATCATGACTTCAAACTGAGTTTTCAAAGAACGGTTGAGGGGCGGAAATGTGCCGAAACACAACCACTCAGGCTCGTTATCGGCCTGATACAATCAGAGAATTAGAAAAAACCGGCATAACTCTCACAGATTGCCAAACCCGCAGAGCCTGCCAACGCCAGCAGCCCTGACACCCTCATTCGCCCAGTCTCGCGCACGGCCGATGAGAGTGTGGTTTTTCCCCTCATCTCCGTCCAACCAACGTATCTGCCTGTATGGACACTGCGGAACAATCGTCTGCCTCAGATCCCAACGGCCTTTGGAAGTGGCTATGGCTCATTGTCACCACGGGAGCTTTGCTGTTTGAGGTCTTCAGGCTCAAACAGATTCTGAACGCTGGCGGAAGCGTCGATCTGTGGCTGCTTTTCTGGCATCCAGAGTCTACAGCACCACTCCTTGTGCTGCTGTCGCTTCCAGTCATCCAGCGGATTGCTCCACGCCGTCGACGACCAACCGACGACCAACACTTCAAACGAGAGTCAGTCGGCCGAACGGCAGCGGGAGGGCTTCTGATCTGCCTGCTGAGTTTCTTCTGCAACTGGTGGATCGGTTCGACTCAAGTTCAAGTATCAGAATCAACGGCAGCAGAATTTGCCGATTTACCACCTGCCTACCATGACGAATACAGCTACCTCCTTCAGGCGAAGCTGTTTCATGACGGCCGGGTCACCGCACCAGCTGTAGACGTCCGTCCGGATCTGTTTCATCAGTTTCATGTCCTGAATGAACGTGTCACCGCCAGTCGTTATTTTCCGTGGCCTGCTCTCTGGATGGCGGCATTTGTGGATGCTGAGCGGCCGGTAATTGGACAGTGGGTTGCAGGAACAATCGCAGCAGGAATGTTCTATCTGGCTCTGTGCCAGGTACTGCAGTGGCGAATCGCATTTCTGAGTGGTCTCCTGATTGCAGTCAGCCCCGGGCTGTCCGTCTTTAGCAATCTGATGCTGTCACATCATCCCGTCTTAGTTGGTCTGGCCCTGTTTGTTGCTGCCTTCTTCCGCATGCAGCGAACGGACTCAGGTCTCTGGGCGGGGATCTCTGGAGTCGGCCTCACCCTGGCAATGCTGGGACGTCCCATGACGGCAGCCGGATTCGCTCTGCCGTTCGGGATCTGGCTGTCTGTTGCGACGTGGCGGCGTGAACACTCGTGGAAGCTCCTGGTGGGTTTCGCAGTCCCCCTGATGACGGGCTTTACTCTGCTGGGCCTGCACAACCGTGCGGTGACGGGGTCATTCATGAGCAGTGCTTATCAGGAATACACCGATACGTTTACTCCTCGACATCGCTACGGCTTCGGGAACGGAATGGAGAATAATCCGGGGAATGGTCCACCTGTTATCCAAAAATACGATGAATGGGCCGACGACCTCACCATTCAGAGAGCAGCGGCCAACGTCTGGAATCGACTTCTTGGAAGTCTTCGATGGACATGGGCGACAGTCCCTCTGGCATTGTGCTGCCTTGCCGGTCTCGTGTGCATTCTCCGCGACCCGGAGGCGGTTTGCCGTGGCAAAGATAACGTGATCGGGATTCGTCTGCTGATCCTCAGCATAGTCACGCTGCACATCGTGCACATTCCGTACTGGTACGACGGCATTCAACACTGGCACTATGTGTTTGAGTCATGTGTGCCGTTGTTGATTCTTGCTGCCGTCGGGTGTTGCTGGATCGTCCGACGACTGGAAGAAGGGCAAACCAGGCGCAGTGCTCGACTCTGGATCACTGCCCTTCTGCTGTCAGGCCTTGTTCCCGGATGGATTGGTCTCCCCATGTTCGACGGAGCCTCAAAGACAGGTGCAGCTGTCAGTGAACTGTCATTTTCCCGCGTGCGGCTTTACCAGTTTCAGAAAGAGTTCAGGTCAACGAGATATAGCAAACCAGCACTGGTGCTTGTCGACGAACGGGGCATAGATCCTCAACTGAGCTACATCATCAACGAGCCGGACATGGACGGTGAATTACTCGTGTGTCGCAGGCCGGAAACGGCCGCAGAAATCGAGGACCTGGCAGCAGCGTTCCCTGGGCATACGATCTATCACTTTACCCCACCAAAATAGACGCAGGAGACACCCATTCAGACAGTCGCGATTGATCTGTTTATTGCTGATCCTTCGCTCGTACGGTAACCTATGGGGTCACTCCGGCACCTCAATCCCGCCACGCCACATGAATTCCGTCCGACTCATTCACCTATTCTCTCTTTGCGCGATCTCATGGTCGGTTGCATGTGGTGATGATGCGGAGTTCACGATCAGCCCGGCGACCATCAACCTGCACGCTGAAGAAGACTCTCAGCAGGTTTTGGTAACCGAGATTGCTTCCAGACTCGATCTGACACGTTCGGTGAGATATGAGATTGCTGAACCAGCCATCGCAGCTGTCACCGACAACGGACGTGTCAATCCGGTCACTTCCGGATCTACCACACTGCGTGTCATCAATGGGGAACGCGTGCAGTCAATTCCCGTTCAGATCGGAAATCTAGCCAGCCCCCGTCCGGTCTCTTTCCGCTATGACGTGCTGCCCGTGTTAACCAAAGCCGGATGCAACTCGGGCGGATGCCACGGCAAAGCGGAAGGACAAAATGGCTTCAAGCTCAGTATCTTCGGCTTCGACGCTGATGCGGACCACGATGCTCTCGTGAGTGAAGGTCGTGGTCGTCGAGTTCACCTGTCTGCGCCGGACCACAGCATCCTCCTTCGCAAGGCAACTGCAGAAATGCCACACGGAGGCGGAGCACGAATCGTGAAGGACAGCGTCTGGTATCAGCGACTGAGGCGGTGGGTCGCGGAGGGTGCTCGGGATGAGCCCGCACCTGACTCCGAAGTGACGGCGATAAAAGTCTTCCCGTCAGAAGTCGAAATGTCACCCGGTAAATCACAACAGCTGCAGGTCACGGCCGTGACAGCAGGTGGGGACCAGCGATGCGTAACAGTTGAGGCAGAATACCAGTCGAATGCGGAGGACATTGCCACCGCTGATCGAGACGGCCTGATCACGGTCAGTGAGATTCCGGGGGAAGCAGCGATTCTGGTTCGGTACATGGGCCACGTCGGCATCTGTCGAGTCACATTACCCCGCAGCGGCAACGAGTTCGCACGCCCTCCGGAACAAAACTTCGTCGACACAGCAGTCTGGGATCGACTTCAGAAACTTGGGATCCCTCCATCCGATCGCACGGACGACGCGGCCTTCCTGCGACGCGTCTTCCTCGATGTGATTGGCACACTGCCAACTGAAACGGAATGTCGCGAGTTCCTTGCAGACAGGTCTCCCGCTCGACGGGACACTCTTATCCGTAAGCTGCTTAATCGGCCCGAGTATGCGGACTATCACGCGCTGCGGTGGGCTGACATCCTGCGCGTGGACAAATCCATTGTCACACCTCAGGGAGCCGTCGCTATGACGCGATGGCTGAAGACTCAGCTGCGAAAAAACGCTCCCTATGACCGGATGGTTCACAACCTCATTACGTCACAGGGCAACACACTGACTGAGAGTCCGAACGCATTCTTTCAGGTCCACAAGGATCCGGGCATGCTGGGTCGCAGCGTCAGTCAGGTCTTTCTTGGTGTCCGCATTGGCTGTGCTGAGTGTCACCACCATCCGTTTGAACGGTGGAGCCAGAAGGATTACTACGCATTCGCGGGGTTCTTTACGGGGGTGGGACGCAAGGGAGCTCCTTCCGGAGGACAGAAGATCTTCCCTCAGCCTGGCAAAGATCTGAGTCATCCGCGCACCGGAGAATCAGTTGCTCCAGCAGGCCTTGGCGCTCCGGCGCCCGACCTGTCAGAGGAATATGATCGCAGGAACAAACTGGCCGACTGGATGGTCTCAAAAGAGAATCCATGGTTTGCCCGAATGATCGTAAACCGTCTGTGGGCGCACTACTTTGGTCGTGGTCTGGTCGAACCAATTGATGACCTGCGAGCTACCAACCCGGCAACCAATGAGCCGCTGATGAATGCCCTTGCTTCTCATCTCATCAAACACGACTTTGACATCAGGGAGCTGACGTTCGCGATGCTTTCTTCACGCACCTATCAGCTCAGTGCACGCACACTGCCAGAGAACAGGTCAGACTCTCAGAACTACTCCCATGCCGCATGGCGTCCCCTGCCGGCGGAAGTCCTGCTGGACGCCAACTGTCAGGCAACAGGTGTCGCAGAACAGTTCAACGGCTGGCCGGAGGGTTATCGCGCGATCCAGGTCTGGGATAATCGAATGCCATCTTATTTCTTCAAAGTGTTTGGCAGACCACAGCGCGTCAGCGTTTGCGAATGCGAGCGAGGAAACGAACCGAGTATTTCGCAGGCACTTCATCTGATGAACTCTCCGGAGTCTGTGCGACGAATTCGACACCGTGACGGAGTGTGTGCTCAACTGGCTGCATCTGACGACGAGCCAGAGAAGATTATTGAACGGATCTACCTGCGGACATTGAGCCGATTTCCAGCAGCAAGGGAATCTCAGCTGATGCGGCAGGCATTTGAACAGTCAAGGACACGTCGGCAGGCAGTCGAAGATATAATGTGGGCACTGCTGAACACACGGGAATTTGTCTTTAACCACTGATCACACCAGGTAAGGCAGATCGGAGACGCACATGGGTCACCGCAGAAACAGTTATTGTGACGGGCAGACCCGTCGCCGGACGCTGCAGATTGGCGCAAGCAGTCTGCTCGGCGGGCTGACGCTTCCATCCATCCTGGAGATGCAGGCAAACGCTGCAGCTCCCGGGCCCATCCGGGCGAAAGCATGTATCTTTCTGATGCTGGAAGGTGGCCCAAGCCACATTGACATGTGGGATCTGAAGCCAGAGGCTCCTTCCGAAATCCGCGGGACCTTTCATCCGATCTCGACGAACGTACCAGGCACTCAGATTGGCAACATTATGCCCCGGTGCGCTCAGATTGCGGACCGCTTTACCATCATGAGATCGCACAGTCACAAGGACAACGCGCATCAGACAGGAAGACACTGGGTCCTGACCGGATATCCGCCATCCTTTGCCGACGGTCAGGCAAAGGGCATGCCCTTCAACGAACTCTATCCTTCTGTTGGTTCGATCGTATCTCGGGAGCTTGGACAGCGAGGCGCTGTGCCCCCCTATGTTGAAATGCCCAACCCACTGGGGCCGGGTGGTCCGGGCTTCTACGGCGCCCGGTACGCTCCGTTCACAATCGACACAGACCCGGTCCAGCCAGACTTCGAAGTCCGGGATCTGAACATCGCAGAAGGTGTGGATGAAAGTCGGCTGTCCCTGCGACGTCGCCTGCTGGAGGGAGCAGACAAAGAGGGCCCCGGGGCCAACGTCACGGGACGTGCGAAGACGATGTCGTCGTACTATGAAAAAGCGTTTGAGCTGGCAACGTCTCCGGAAGCTCGTAAGGCGTTCCGAATTCAGGACGAGCCGGAATCCATGCGTCAGCGCTATGGTATGTCGTCTATCGGACAGTGTTCACTGCTGGCCCGACGGCTTGTGGAAGCCGGGTGTCGTTTCATCGGAATCGACCACGGCAGCTGGGACACGCATGTGGACAACTTCACAAGCCATGAAAAGGCACTGTGTCCGCCCACCGATCAGGCCTTAAGTGCGCTAATCACTGACCTTGACGAACGAGGGCTCCTGGACGAAACGCTGGTCGTCATGATGGGAGAAATGGGACGGACTCCTCGCATCAACAAAGATGCGGGGCGCGACCACTGGTCACAGTGTCAGGCAGTTATCTTTGCCGGTGGAGGCACAAGACGCGGAACTGTGATTGGCGCCAGCGATGCCACCGCCAGCTACCCAACGACGCAACCGTACGGGATTCAGGACCTGCTCCGAACTGTCTTTCACCTGATGGGGATCGACGCGAGCAAGGTCTATGACACTCCGCTTGGACGACCAGTTCCGATCGTGAACGGCGGCAATCTGATTAACGAGCTGATCGCCTGATCAGGACTTCTTTATTTACATGCGTTCCATGAATCGCAGGAAGTCCACTTCGAGTCGGCTAATGTCACCGAACTCCGCCTGAAAGTCGGAAAGGCGTTCACGCGCGGTGTACTTCTTTGCCGGGTCTCGATCGCCAATGCGTTTGAGGTAGCTGACAAACTGTCTCTGGCGAGTCGAGTTATCCAGAAGGAAATAGGTTAACGCCCATGACTCACTGTAAGAATCCAGAGTCTGACTGGAGAAGAAGTCGTCCGACGCGATAAGTTTCGCAAGATCGCCGGGCTGTCGTGACGGACGATGTCTCTTCTGGAACCAGTTGAATCGTTCTGAATTCAGCTTCTCGTCTCGGCTCCTGCGACTTCTCATTCCTTCAGGTTCAAGGACTGTCGCGAGCCCTTCGACGACCCAGACTGGTGCGCCGGCAATTCGACTGTGGATGCCAATGTTGTATCCAACCTGATGGGTGGCTTCGTGAATAATCGTGTTGGCTGTGTTCCCGGCAATGCGTGCAAGAGCAGCGACCTGAGGATTCTTTTGAATTGATCTGGCGCTCGATAACAGCTGCTGGCTGTCATACAGAGCGACTCGGTTGGTGTTGAGGGAATAGTATCCCTGTAATCCCGGATCCGGCTTCACGCCGTCTTTGCGAGCGTAGGCGAAGAATTCAGCCTGAGACCGAAACACGATGGCCGTAAGTGACCCGGTCGGCTTTTGCACGTTGAAACCTCGAACACGAAAGAACTGATCGAGATCCCGATAGATGCTGTCAAACAACTCCGCGTAACGAGCAGATCGCCCTGGAGGACCACAGACAAGATAGGCCCCGCGTCCACTGACCTCGTAGCCTGAAAATTCTTCGCGAAGTCGATCGCGTAATTCCCGTGCTGAATACGGTTCGAAAGTGGGTGCGAGCTTCTCAAATTTCCTGAGGCTGGCGACGGGCAGTCTCAGCAACCGACCTTCACGATCGATCAGGGAGCAGGTGGACCTTGTCAGTCCAACCACTTTTCCTTCGTAGCTGCGAGCGTCGTCGCTGACGCGCACAAGGCCACCAGCAAACAGTTGACCGTTCAACGTAGTCAACAGCATTAAGATTAAGGCGCCGAAGCGTGTTCCAGTTGCGTGCATCGTTCTCGGATCAGTGAGGCGAAGATATGCCAATACCGGCCCGGGAGCTTTAGGAGGGTACTGGAGCCTAGGTTACTTCCACGAACTGCGCAGCATAAGTTTGAAGAAACTGGGAGGCACCGCCGGCTCATTCGTCCTCAATTCGATAACACGTGTTGCGCAGATCAGACGGACAAAGCTGCGGACCTGAGAGGCTGTTTCGCCGTAAGTGCCTGTCTTATAAGGACCTGCGAATAATCGGCAAAATCGGCACGAACCTCGCCTCATACAACGCTATTCGTGGTTCGCACATTCACAAACAGGGAGACTTACAATGAGACGGGCGTTTGTCACAGGCGCGGCGCTTTGCGCAGCAATGATGTTGAGTGGACAGGAAGCGAAGGCTCAATGCTTCTATCCGGGTGGATACCAGGTTCAGAGCATTGGATTTGGCGTTCCGGCCGTCGGAGTGTCTTACAACAGCTTCAATGTCTATCCACGGCGGACGGTCTCAGTTGGGTTTGGGTATCCGACCTACAATCCGTACTTCTACCGACGCCCTGTCTATTACGCACCACCAATTATTCACACGCGACGTGTGGGCGTTCCCGTTTATCGCCACTGGCGCTGGTGAGCCGATCGCCGCAACACTCCAGAGCCCGAGTTTGATCGGGCTCCTTTTATGCGCGAAGACGAATCGCGATTACCGAATGGCCCCCTGCCCTTCAACAGCCACAATTCGTTCGCCCACGGTCACTCCCTCGATCGTCTCCGTCAATCCGGATGGCCAGCGGATTTCCAGTGCTTCAATCCTGTCACTGTCACCGACTCCGAAGTGAAGCACAGACGTGCCGGTTGACGCGTAGCTTCCGCCTCCAATGATCTGTCGCATAATCTGGCGATCCCCAACAGACGCAACAACAACGGCCCCAACAGGGTGGCGAGCTGACTTCGTTCCCACAAGTCGAACTGCAATCGCTCGCCCGTCGTCAATGTCATTTTGCAGAATAGAAACCGGTTCCTCCGTGTGAATCACGACGACGTCGAGATCACCATCATGATCAAGGTCTGAGTATGCTGATCCTCGCGCCATGTGAGGCGAAGCAATGTAGTCACCAGCCTCATCACCGACACTGCGAAATCGCTGACCATTCATATTCTCAAAGAACAAAGGCTTCTGTTTAAGAGGTGCTGCCCTGGGATAGCGAATCACATGACCATTCGAAACAAGAACATCTTCGTCGCCATCGTGATCCGCATCGAAACAAAGAGTGCCCCAGCCAACGAACGCTGCTCCAACAGCCGTCACACCGGACCGATTACTGATGTGACGAAACAGCATGTTGCCACTCCCGGAATAGACCGCGCTGCTTTCTGACTCATAATTTGCCACCCAGATATCGAACTCACCGTTCTGATCAAAGTCCATCAGATGAACTCCCATGCTTCCATCCGGAACGCCGCGATCTGAAAGACTGGTCCCGCTGATGAGAGATACGTCGTCGAGAGATGAGCCGTCCGTATTCTGGTACAGCACATTTGGGACAGTATCATTGGTCACATAGATATCAGGTCGTCGGTCGTGGTTGAGGTCAGCAATCAGGACTCCGAGTCCCTTGCCGTCTTTCACCAGTCCGAAATCTTCCGATTTGTCAGCAAACGTTCCGTCAACAGCACTGATGTAGAGCAGGTCCGGCAATCCTTCGAATTCGCGCGGCGGACAGACCTCTCGCTTTCCCTGTTCCGGTCCCGCACAGAATGGGTGCTTGTCCTTCGACCAGTCAACGTAGTGGGCAACATACAGATCCGGGGTTCCGTCTCCATTCATGTCGGCCCACGCGGCTGTACTGCTCCACGCTGCGTCGCTGAGCCCTGCCGACAGAGCAACTTCCTCAAACGTCCCATCGCCCAGATTGTGAAACAGCTGGAGTCCTCCGTACCCCGTCACCAGGGCATCAGTAAACCCATCGTTATCAAAGTCCTCGCAGGCAATCCCATGAGAATAGTGCCCGGGCAGATTGAGACCGGCAGGTTCCGTCACGTCTGTGAACTTCAGCTCCCCCACATTGCGGTATACAGCTGACGGCAATGCGCCCGGAGTCACCTCTTTCATTGTTCCACCGCCGGGCAGCATGATGTCGTCACGGCCGTCGCCATCGATATCGATCATTCCCACACCGGCTCCGAGCGATTCGACGATGGAAAAATGCCCTTCCTGTTCGCCGTTTCGGTTGGTAAAGACCACGCCACTCTGCTGAGTGACTTCCGAAAAATGGATCTCAGAGCGATCTGTCTTCGGAACGTTTACGGTAGCCCCTGCCTGCTGCTGCCCAACCTGCTCGTCATTATCATCGGGAGGTGGCGTGGTCTTCGTTTCTTTGCATCCGGTCGCGGCAAACGCGAGCAGGAAGCAGATTCCGAACAGCAGACGGGCGGTTTTCATAGGTATTTCCATCGGAAATCGCGAATTGACCTGTTTTTCATCGCCTCGCATTGAGGAATTTCATGAGGAGACCGTAGTTGAATTACGTATCGAAGCGGATGAATGTTGTGAAAATCCCCTCTGCCCCGGCATGAATCGGGATTCCCACGATCAGAAGTGGCTGCATCCGGTTAACCGTCTACACTCCTGCGTTCCCGGAGCATGCCGATGCCCCGTCGTCTGTACGGATCTTTCCAGGTCATCCCTTGATTACAGTAAGTTCACTGACAAAAGAGTTTTCCGGGCCCGACGGGGATCCTGTCCGCGCAGTCGATGATCTGTCGTTTGCTGTAAGTTCCGGCGAGGTCTTTGGTCTGCTGGGGCCAAATGGAGCTGGGAAAACAACGACTCTGCGAATGATGCTGGGACTGATGGTTCCCACCAGAGGCAATTCGACGGTGAACGGTCGGTCCGTCGCTGACTCTGCCGAAGAGGTGAAACGGAATGTTGGCTTTGTTTCGACCAGCGTGGGTGTTTACCAGTGGCTCACACCGCGAGAGATGCTCTCGTTCGTGGCAGACCTGTATGACGTCCCCCAGAGTAAGGCATCTGAGAGAATTGAACGTCTTGCCAAACTGCTCGACATGAATGCATTTCTTGACCGCCGCTGCAGCGTCCTGAGCACAGGGCAGAAACAACGCGTCAATCTGGCACGCGCTCTGATGCACGACCCTCCAGTGTTGTTCATGGATGAGCCGACCCGAGGATTGGACATTGTTGGCAGCCAGGTTGTGTTTGAGTTTCTGCAGCACCTTCGAGCAGAAGACAAAGCCGTCATTATCTGTACTCATCGGCTGGACGAAGCTGAACGCTTTGCCGACCGATTCGGCCTGCTGCATCGCGGCATGCTTAAACACTGTGGCACACTGTCCGAACTGCAGCAGACAACCGGACGCACCACGCTCACTGAGATGTTCATCGACCTGATGGCAGACCAGTCGCCGGTGAGTGGGGGTGCCTCATGAACGCGCCCCGCTCAGATGCCACCGGTCGCTCCCTAAGACTCGCGCGTAAAGAACTACGGGAAATCCTCAGGGATCGCCGAACTGTCTTCACACTCATCCTGATGCCGCTGCTGGTCTACCCGCTGCTCGGCGCTGTGATGAGCAAAGGTGTCCTAAGTGCTCTGTCTGACGGAGCGAAAGTCGAAGTCCACGTTGTTGTGCGAACTGACAATGAGCAGGTAATTTTTGCCCAGTCGCTCTACCACGGTGAGCAACTTCTGAATAAATCAGCCGGCAACGTCGAGCCGGAGTCTCTGGAACGTCTGACGTTTGAAAGTACGCCGGGACTCGTCCTGCAACTCTATAGCCTGGAACATCAGGAAGGAGACGAAACACTGGAATCTCTGGTTCGCTCGGGGAGGGCCGACGTTGGTGTGGCGGTCAGTCAGACAGTGCCGGGTGCCGTCGCGCCACGAGGCACTCATTACATGTTTCTGGACTGGCGAATTGTCCAGCGCGACGGATCAGCCTTGAGTAAACGCGGTTACGAGGAGATCAACAGGCGTCTGCAGGCCGCCAACGAAAACAATATTAACCAGCTCGAACAAGCCGGGCTGATTCCAAAAGTTCGACCATCGGCTGTCAGCAGGCAATTCGTAAAGCCAACTGGCACGTCGCAGGCCTCCCCGTTGGTTACGTTCATCCCGCTGGTACTGGTCCTGATGACGATGACAGGAGCCGTATATCCGGCCATTGATCTGACCGCCGGGGAACGAGAGCGGGGAACCATGGAGATTCTCGTCGCTGCACCAGTTCCGAGACTCAATCTGCTCGCCGGTAAGTTCGTGGCCGTGTTGACGGTCGCGCTGCTCACAGCCACGATGAATCTGTTGTCCATGTTCCTGACTCTGTTTGCACTGGGGCTGGAGGGAACAATTCTGGGCAGCATTAGCGCGACCATGGTCTTTCAGATCGTAGTACTGATGATGGTGTTCGCCGCGTTCTTTTCCTCTGTGTTGCTGAGCGTCACAAGTATCGCCCGCAGCTTCAAGGAGGCTCAGGCATACCTCATCCCATTGATGCTGATTTCACTGACGCCCGGCATCTTTGCCCTCCTTCCCGATATCGAAATCAATGGGCCGCTGGCTGTCGCGCCGCTCATCAACGTAGTTCTGATGGGCAGAGACCTGCTTCAGGGGAATGTCAACGTTCTGATGTTCGCGATCGTACTGATCTCGACTGCACTGTACGGGGTCCTTGCACTGTCACTGGCGGCGCGCGTCTTCGGGTCGGATGCCGTCCTTTACGGAAGCTCCGGCACATGGTCGGACCTGCTTCGGCGTCCGAAAGAACCGCGTGACACGGCACCAATGGCCGTCTCCACCAGTTGCCTCGCGTGTCTGTTTTCACTGTTCATTATTCTGGGCCCGCTCGGTGGACGACTCGGGCTGAACATCAGTCAGCAGCTCATCGCAAATGCTGTCGTCCTCGTAGCGCTGTTTGCACTGATCCCACTTGGATTCGCCGCAGTCTCCCGAGTCAACATTCGGAGCGGATTTACCATTGCAAAGGCGCGTCTCCGCTGGTGGGTTGTGGCCGTTCTGCTTGGTGTCTCAGTATGGCCGTTCCTGTATGAACTTGAAATTATGATGATCAGTGAGGAACGCATTGCGTTTCTGATGAAGCTGGCCGGTCAGTTTGATCTCGGCAGCGTTTCACTGCCTCTCAAGATCCTCTGCCTCGCAGCAGCTCCTGCGATCTGCGAGGAGTTCTTTTTTCGCGGATTCCTGCAGAATTCCATTCGACAGAATTCTTCTGCAGCAATGGCAGTTGTATCTGCGGCGTTGCTCTTTGGTTTGTTCCACGTCATTGTCAAGGATGTGCTGTTCTTTGAGCGATTGATCCCAAGCACCCTTATGGGAATCGTGCTTGGCATGGTCTATGAACGATCAGGAAGCGTGCTCCCTGGCATGCTCCTGCACCTGATTCACAACAGTCTGTTAATGGCTTTGTCCCACTACCAGGATGTGCTGGAACGCTGGGGAGGCGACATGGAGAACAGAACTCACCTGCCGTCGACCTGGCTGGTGTCGTTCGGAGTGGTGGCTCTGGTTGCGGCGTTTTTACTTTGGAAGCAGCCACCAGAGGCAGAACGGCCCGGCACCGACTAGAGCGTATCCGAGATCTCTGTAGCACCTTTACGTGAGACAACGAGTTGATGGACTGGCAACCCGCCGCGTCACAGGAAATTGCATCCGCCGACATAAGT
>MDSW01082071.1_pt1 | contig 22309 bp, 9 predicted proteins | sample 811171 | NCBI WGS metagenome assembly MDSW01 (sample SAMN05326641, study PRJNA326480) | marine metagenome | isolation source: seawater | place: Atlantic Ocean: North West | collected 2012 | reverse complement strand
GCGCGACGCGGCGAGGGCGCTCGAGGCGCGCCACGACGCGCGAAGGGCGACGGAATCGACGTGGGCGGCGGAGCTCGCGTTCGAGCGGGACGGCGGCGCGGACGCGCGCCGAGCCGACGCGCCGCCCACCGTCGCCGAGGCGAAGCTCCACCGCGCGTACGTCGAGGCGGAGCTCCGACGCGGAGACGAACGAGGGCGTCTCCTCGGCGAACGCGGCGTCGTCGTCGGCGCGGGGAACTGCGCTCTGTGCGACCGCGGGGCGTACCACGGGAGGGCCGAGTGCGCGCTGCTGCGACCCGCCGCCGCGAACCGCTTCGAGCTCGCTTCGAACGACTGCTTCCAACGACCTTCGCGCGACCTTCGCGCGACCGCTGGAAACGCCGTCTCGGACCTCAAAGTCTCCTTCGACCCCGCGCACGCGGCGAAGCTCCTCCTCGAGGCGACCACCCCGAGCGCGGTTCGGTCGTGGTTCGAGCGCACGTCCCCCGAGGCGGCGGCGCGCACCACCGAGCTCCTCCTTCGCCGCCGCGGGCTCGCGACGCTTCCGCCCCTCGTAACGCTCCAAAAATTCCGCGGCGTCTCGCGGCTCGCGCTCAGCCGCAACCGCCTCGCCGCGCTCCCCGACGACCTCCCGGACACCATGCCGTGCCTGGCGCACCTGGAGGTGGACCGGAACGAGCTCCGGACGCTCCCCGACGGGATCGGCTCGAAGCTTCCGTTCCTGGAGACGCTCGACGCGGGCGGGAACCGATTACGACGCGTCGGCGCGTCGTTCGAGGGTCTCCGAGCGCTCAGACGGCTGATCCTCAGCGCCAACGCGCTCGAAGCCCTCCCGGGCGACCTCGCGACGTCGTGTCCTCGACTCGAGACGATCGACCTGTGCCGAAACCCGGACCTGACCGCGCTGCCGAACGACCTGGGCCTGTACCAGCCCGAGCTCAGGGAGGTGTGGTGTCGCGGGTGCGGGTTGCTCGAGCTCCCCGAGGGCCTGGACGCGGCGAGCGCGCTCGAGACGCTCGACGTCGGCGAAAATTTCTTAAGGTTCGTCTCGGACCGGTTCGGCGGCGCGACGCTCGCGAACCTGAAACGGCTGAACGTCTCCGAAAACGCCCTCACGCGGCTTCCCGCGGCTCTGAAACACAGCCCGGCGCTCACGCACCTGGACGCGAGCGGGAACCGTCTGAGCGACGCGCGCGACGGCGTGGGGTGTTTGGGGAACGGGTGCGTCGCGCTGGAGGAGTTGCGGCTGGCGAGAAACCAACTCGAGACGCTTCCGCGCGACGTCGCCGGCGGACCCGCGAGGCTCCTACGAGCGCTAGGAGGGGGAGGGGGGGGAGGATTCATCGGAGGGGTGGCGGCGGGTTCAGCGGGTTCATCGGTCCCCGGGGGGGCGTGTTCGCGGTGGTCCGGGCTTCGGGTGTTGGACGTTCGCGGGAACCTGTTGCGTCGGCTTCCTTCGGACCTCGCGGCGACGCTGCGCCTCGCGAGCGGCGGGTTTAGCGACGCCGGGCGGGGCGGGCGCGCGTGGTCCGTCGCGGTGGACGGGAACCCGCTCGCGCCGGACCTCGCGCGGCTCCACGGGGCGGAGGGCGCGCGGGGGTTCCTGGCGAGGCTCGCGGACGTCCACGACGCGTTGGGCGGAATGCCCCCGCGTCCCGAACGAGTCTCGCTCGAGGAGGAGGATGAAAAAAAGGCTCGTTCAAACGACGACGGGGTCCCCGGGGTTCCCGCGACGATCGCGTCGCGCGCGCCCCGAATCCGCGCTGCGCGAGCGTCCGCGGAGGCGCCCGCCGCCGTCGGCCGGGATGCTCGCGCCGTCGCGCGGCGAAGAGGAACGAACGACGCGCACACCGCTCGGCGGGTGCTGGAAGCGCGGTTGGCGGCGCCGCCGCGGGATTTCTCGTCGCGCGCCGCGAACCCCGGGGCCCCCGACGACAAAAACCGCCCCGCGTTCGCGCCGCGCTCGACTCGCCGCCCCTTCGCCCTTCGCCGCCGCCGCGCGTCGCTCGGCGGCGGGTGCGTCGCGTCTCGGCTCCTGGACGCCGCCGTCCTCGCGGACGTCCGCGAGCGTTCGAGCGCCCTGGACGAGCTCTACCGCCTCCGCCGCGACGCGCGCAAGGCGCAGGCGGCGGCGAAGGCGCGCACGAGGTGGGGCGCCGCCATCTTCTCCAAGCTCGACGCGACGGCGCAGAGACACGTGCGAGGGGCGCAGACGCGCGCGGGGTTACTCGCGACGATCGAGAGCGCCAACGCGGAGAAGCGCGCGAAGGACGAGGCGGAGTTCCGGTGGATGCACGACGTGCGGGTGTTCCGGGAGTCTCTGAGTTTCCGCGCGGCGTGCGAGACGGCCAAGGCGTGCCGCTTAGCGACGTACGCGCGCGGCGGCGTCGTGTTTCGACGCGGGGAGAGCGGCGAGGACGCGGTGATCGTCGTCGAGGGGCGGTGTCAGCTCAGAAAAGAGGACGACGACGTCTCTTCTTTTCCGGGCGAGAGCACGACGAGTGATCGGGGGGGAAGCGTCGCCGGGGGGGAAGCGTCGACCCGTTATCGCGGGGGGGACCCGTCGATTGGTGGGATCAAGCGGGCGAAACCGCCCGCCCCCGCGTGGGTCCGCGACGTCGTCTCCGCGGAGGCGGCGGCGGCGGACGCGGCGGCCAAAGCGGAGGCGGCGGGGGCGTCACGAGGAGAGTCGACCTCTCGGAAGGTTCGGCACGGCGCGGGGGCGTGCGTCGGGCTCGAGAGCTTGCTCGGGGGCGCGCCCCGAACCGCGACGCTCGTCGCGAAGAGCCGGGGCGTCGTCGTCGCGTTCGTGCCGCGGGCGGCGATCGCGAAGGCGCTCCGCGACGACGACGCGAACCGAAGAGCGGCGGCGCGCCGGTTCGCGGCGTCGTCGTCGTCCGACCCTTCGAAAAAATCGTCCGACACTTCGGAAAAATCGAACGACCCGTGCACGAACCCCACCGCGGGCACACCCTCCGCGCGGGACCTCCTGTTCACGCTCGAGGCGACGCGGCAGCTCGAGGCGGAGCACGGCGCGGACGCGTTCGGCGACGCGGCGGGCGCGCTCGGCGCGGACGAGCGCGCGCGAGCGATCGCGTCGCGGGCCCGGCGCCTCGCGGCGGGCGCGGCGGCGCTCGGACTTGGCCCGATTCCCGACGACTCGGACGCCGATAAAGATTCGCCCCCCACTCACACTCACGCGCCGCGTCTCCTCGGGACGGGCCCCGGGGGGATCTCGACGCTGGACGCCGCGGGTTCGGCGCTCGCGGAGCGTCTGAGGCGCGCGAAGGCGCCGTTCCTTCGCGATTGCGTCACCGAGGCGGAGCTGCGGCACGTCGTCGCCGCCGGCGCGCGACGCGCGACGCGGCGGAGACCGCGGAACGGAGGAGACGCCGTTGGTAACGCCGCGTTCCTGGAGACGACGAACGTTCCAGGAGACGCCGCCACGAACGACAACGACCCTTTTTTTCCCGCGAACGACAAAGACCGGTACCCCCCTTCGAACGACCCTTCGAACGAACCCGGACGCGAACCCGGACGCGACCTCGACGCTTCTCTTCTCACGGCTGAGGCGGACCCCGAGGACCCGTCGATCGCGTGGGCTGTTCTCGACGGCGCGTTCGCCGCGCGCCGCGCGCCCCCCGCGCTCACCGTCGGCGAGCGTCCGCGCCAACGCGTCGCGGCGACGGTCATCGCGGCGCCGGGCGGCGTTCTGAACCTCGACGCGCTGCTCACCGGCGCGAAATCGGAGGCGTCGTCGACGGCGTCGCTGACGCGTTCCGCGGGCGCGGACGCGACGGCGTGCGGCGTGTCCAAGGCGCACCTCCGCGCGGCGGTTCGCGCGAGGCCCGTCGTCCTGGACGCGATGTGTCTGCGCGCCGCGAGGCGGACCCTCGGGGTGGCGGACGACGAGGCGGAGCGAGACGCGCTTATGGTCGATCGCGCTTCTGGCGGCGGAGAGGCGCTCGAGAGGCGCTCGAGAAGTGTGTCTTCGTCTCCGTCTCCGTCTCCTTCTCCTTCGCTCGACGCGCGCGTCGCCGTCGCGCGGTTGGCGTTTCGCCTCGCGGAGAGCGCGGAGACGCACTTCTGCGGCGGCGCGGCGCTGTGGCGCCGCGGCGGCGAGATCGCGCTCGCGCGCGCGAGGAAGAAGGCGCTTCAGCGTCGGCTGGAGGGAGGCGGGATCCAGGCCCTGGTCGCCGCCGCGAGGGGCGCCGGCGCCGGCGCCGCGGTCGGAGGCGCCGGGAAAAAGAACCTCGACGCCCGCGCTCGTAAGAAGAAGCCTCGTCCCCCCGGGGGCGTTCGCGATCGCGAGCTCCCCGCGCTCGTCTCCGCCGCGCCGTCGCCGCTGAGGGCCCTGACGCTCGCGGAGCTCCACCTCCTCCTCGCGTCCCCCGGGGCTCGGCGCGTCCGGGCGGGGCGCGCGGGCGACGCGTTCGTCCGCCAGGGCGACGTCGGCGGCGCGATGTTCGTCGTGTTGCGGGGCGAGCTCGAGGCGTTGGTCAAGACGCGCGGGCGCGTCGACGGCGGCCGCGACGCGCCGGAGGCGAGGAAACCGAGGGTCGTCGCGACGTACCGCGCCGGGGACGCCTTCGGGCACAGAAGCCTCGTGTACGGGGCGAGGCGCGAGGCGACCGTGATGGTCGCGAGCGGCGGCGGCGGCGGGAAAAAGAAAAACAGCGGCGAAACCTCTTTTACGCCGAACGACGACGACGCCGCGTGGGTGCTCGAGATTTCGAGGAAGGCGGTCGAGCCGGTGGTCCGGCGTCGGCCGACGCTCGCGGACCACTTCGCGAGGTACTGCCTGGAGCGCGAGGCGCGGGAGAGTGCGCTCGAAGGCTTCGGCGGCGTCGAGGAGGAGTCGGCGCTCGACCCGGGCGCGGAGGAGGAGGAGGGCGCCGCCGACGGCTTCGTCGCTTCGTTCGGCGCGTTTGCCGCGCCGCGCCGCCCTCATCCGAACGCTCCCGATCAACGCTCTGGCGCCGACGATCGCTCCGATCAACCCCCCGGGCTCTCCGCACGCTTAACCGCCTCCTCCGCTCGGCTCGCTTCGCTCGCGCGCGACGCGCACGCGTGGTTGACCTCGGGCGCGCGCCCGCCCGAGTCTCTCGAATCGCGCGACGCGCGGCGCGTCGTCGTCTCGACGCTCGCGTTCGGCTCCGCGTCCCGCGACGCCGCGGCGGCGCTCGAGCGCGTCGGTGTGTTCGCCGGGCTCGACACCAGGCAGGTCCTGACCGCGCTGAGGGAGGGCGCGACGGTCGAGGCGCACCCCCCGGGGTCGGACGTCGGGAGGCAACCCTGGGATCATCTCGGGCGCGGGCGCGGGATCCACGACGACGACCAAATCGACGAGGCGCGCGAGCGCGAGATGAGCCGCGCCCTCGAGCGGTGCGTCGTCGTCCTCGAGGGCGCGTGCGAGGTGTTCGAGGAGGCGTCACCGGGCGTGGAGGCGCCGCTGGGCGCCGCTGGAGGCTCCGACGCGAACGACGGGGGGGAAGAAGGTGGGGAAACGACGGTCGGATCGAAGGTGGGCTCGAAGGTCGGCTCGAAGGTGGGCTCGGGTCGGCGGATCGCGCGTCGCGGGGCGTGCTTTTACGAGCGGAGTCTTCTCACGGGCGGCGCGAGAGATCGGAGCGCGAGGGCGACGCACGAGGGCGCGACGGTGCTGGTCCTCGATCGGCGCTCGATCGCGCCGCTGTTCCGCGGCGCCGCGCCGGCGTTCCTCCCCACCGCCGCCGCGAGGCTCGCGGAGAAAGACGCGGCGCGAGCGAAGAGCGCTCGCGACGCGAGCCGAGCGCGCGCCGCCGGGCCCGCGAGGGCGATCGCGGCGCGCGCGGCGCGCGTCGCCGCGTCGATTCGAATCGCGCAGGGGCTCGCGCTCGACGACGACGACGCGCTCGAGACGACGCTCGGGGGGGCGCCCGGCGGACGCGCCGAGGGGCTCACGCCGAACCTCGCGGCGGGCGCGTCGCGGCGGTTCTTCACCCTCGCCGCCGCGGAGGGCCTGGGCGAAGCCCCGGCGTCTTCTTCGAGGGTGAGGGTCCCCTCCTCGCTACCCGTCGACCCGGAGTTCCGATTGGCGTCGTCGGCAATGGCGCGCGACGTCGCGTCGAAGCTCGCGCGGCGGCCGTTCTTCGACGCCCTGAACGCGAAGGAGTTCAGGTTCCTCCGCTCGCGCGTCCGGCGCGCGGACCTCGCCGCGGGGCACGCGCTGTGCCGCGTCGGCGAGCCGAGGGACGCGGTGTTCGTGATCCTCTCGGGCGTCTTGAACGCGTACGGCGACGACGACTCCTTGTCGGCGGCGGCGACGAAACCGACGGAGACGATCGCGGACGACGATCGCGCGACGACGACGACGACGCGAGGCGCGAACACCGCCGTCGGTTCTTCGCGAGCGCCGGCGGCGGCGCGGGTGAAACTCGGCGAGCTTCCTCCCGGCGCGGTCGCGGGGGAGCTCGCGGCGTTTCGGCTCGCGGCGCTCGCCGCGGGGGTCTCGGGCTCGGGCGGCGTCGCGAGCGCGTGCGCGCGATTCTCGGCGACGCTCGCGGCGTCGCACCCCGGGGCGTCGGCGCTCCGCGTGCCGCTGGACGCGCTCGCGGCGATCGTGGGGGCGAGGCCGGAGCTCGCGGACGCGGCGGAGGACGCTGCCGAGCGCGGGTGGTACGACGCGACGAGCGAGAACGGAAGGGCGTACCGGGTGTGAGGGGTCGACGAGGCGCGGAGGAGGACCCGGAGGTCTGGTAGAGAGGTGGAGCTATTTTGATCGTGGTGAGACGTCATCGGCTCGTGCATGAGACCGTTCGACCCAGGGCTGATGGCTCGACGTGTGTGCTGGCTCGCTCGGCACCGCGCGCCTCCGGCACGGGTTTGCTCGCGAGATTCCGCCCCCCGACGACGTGGCGACGGTTGAGCGCTCGCGCCCCTCGCCTTCACTTCCGCGCGCCCCCCCGGACGCGTTCGCACGCCCCCTCCGAGGCGTCACCGCGTCTCCCGCGCTCACGCGGCCCGCCCCCGCCGCGTCCGCCGCCTCCGCTCGCGGTCGGGCGGCGCGGCGCGCGTTCGTCGTCGTCGTCGGCGCGCCGATCGCGGCTCGTTTTATCGGCTAGCTCTTTCGCTAGGGTCGTCGTCGCGCGCACGCGGAGATGCGCGCGGTGGGCGCCTCGCCCCCGGGCGTCGCCCGCGCGGGCCCCTCGGTCGCGCCCGCCGTCGCCCGGCGCCTCGGCGGCGGGACCCGGCGCGTCCCGGGACCCGGCGGCGCGCCGCGCGCCGCGGCGTCCACCCCCGCGCGCGTCCGCGTCGTCCCCGGCGCCCGCGCGCGCGCGTCGATCCGCGGTGCTCGCGCCCCGACCGTCGCGACGCCTCGCGACGTGCGCGCTCGCGGCTTCCTCGACGACCTCCTGGCCAAGGCCAAGGGCGAGGACCCCGCGAAGAACGAGCAAACCCCGAGCGACGCCGCCGAGAAGGACGCCGCGGGTGCCTCGGAGGAGACGGACGAGACGCGCGTCGCGGAACCCTCGTCGTCGTCGGAATCCTCGACCCTCGCCGCCGCCGCCGCCGCCGCTCCCCCGGCGCCCAAGCCGGCGATGCCGAAGATGCCCGACGCCGCGTCGACGGTATCCGCGCTCGACGCGCTCCTCCCCCCCGACCCGGAGGCGGCGCGCCGAGCCGCGGAGGAGGCGGCGGACGATAAGCGCGCCGCCGAGCTCGACGCGGCGCGCGCGGCGAAGGCGAAGGCGAAGGCGAAGGCGGCGGAGACGACGACGACGACGAGCGTCTCGGATTTGGAGCCGGCGGCGAAGGACGCGAACGAGGAGCCCTCCGACGCGTCCGACGCCTCGAAGGACGGTCCGAGCGTGAGCATCTCGCCCAACGCGCTCAGGGCTCTGCAGGAGGCTGAGAAGGCGCGCGCGAGCGGCGGGAAGGCGAAGGACCCCGGCTCCGAGGAGGAGTGGTTGGACTCCGTCGTGGACGGGCTGAGCGACTCGGCGCGTAAGGACGCGAAGGAGCGCACGGCGGAGGAGAACGCCGAGCTGGAGAAGGTGCTCGAGGACCTCTCCCGGCTCGCGAAGAAGGACGCGAGCGAGCGCGACAGCGAGGAGATCCGCGCCAAGTTCGACTCTCTCTTTGAGATTCTCGAGGAGTCGGACGCGAGCCCGGCGGTGAGTAAGGAGGACGTCGAGGCGCTGAAGAAGGAGGTGTTCGGGTTCGGGACGTTCTACGTCACCTCGGTGGAGGACCTCGGGCCGGAGATCATGGGCGAGGGCACGCTGATCAAGGGAAACCTCCGCGCGGACCGCGCGGTGGTGTGGGAGAAGGTGCAGGAGGGGGTCGAGCGCCTGTTCGGGAGCAAGTACGAGGTGTTCATGCTCGAGGAGCCCGGATTCGCGGGCGGCGATGACGACCGATCGTCGGGAGGCGGCGACTCGGACAACACCTCGCGCGGCCCCCGCGTGAGCTTCCTCCTCGTCCCGGGGGACAAGGCGGGCCCGAACCCGAACACGAGCGCGTGGCAGTACGTGGTGGCGATCGCTCTGTTCGGTCTCACCGCGGGGAGCGCGCTGCAACTCGGCCTCGTCGCGGAGGTGTCGCGCCTGCCGCGGGAGACGATGGACTGGCTCGCCGCGGGGTCGCAGGGGCTGGACACGAGCCTCGCCCCCGGGGAGCTTCCCCCGGGCCTGGAGGGCTTCGACTCGGCGGCGTACGTCGCGGGCGCGTTCCCGGTGTTCGGCGGGATCTTCGCCGCCGCGTTCGCGCACGAGGTGGGGCACTCGGTCGCCGCCGCGGCGAGAAACGTCAAGATCTCCGTCCCGTTCCTCATCCCCAACGGCCAGCTCGGAACGTTCGGGAGCATCACGCAGATCAAGTCCGTGCCGCGGACGAGGGAGGACCTCTTCGACGTCGCCATCGCGGGGCCCATCGCCGGCGGAACGGTCGCGGGGACGCTGTTCGCGTACGGCCTCGCGCTGAGCGCCGCGGGAGCCGGCGGAGACGCGAGCGTCGCGGGGGAACTCCTGCCCGTGCCCGCGGAACTCTTCAACGGGTCGCTGCTGCTCGGGTCCATCGCGGAGCTCGTCCTCGGCGCGGGGCCCGGGGAGGCGGCGAGGACAAGCGTCGCCGTGCACCCGCTCTTCATCGCGGGATGGTGCGTGCGGCGGGTTTTCCCCCGAAAGCGCGTTTTGTTTGTCCCCCTCTCTCGAAGACGAAGAGACGGCGGCGTTTCTTTTTTTTTTCGCTCTCGCGGAACTCTAGTAGAGGCGTCCGGGGACGACGAGATACCGACTTCCCGGACGGCCGCGACCCGGCGTTGGCGCTTCACCCTCACGGGATACGCGAAGCGTTTTGCCGCGCGGCCGGTGGAGGCACACTTCCATGACACCGAGGACGCCCGCCGCGAGAGCTTCGAGCGCGCGCGAAACCCCGCCGCGCGAACGCGTCTTCCCTCCCGTTTACGCCCCGAACTACGGGAGACTCACGGCGCGGCGGCGTCGACTCGGCGCGCGTTTTTTAGGTCCCTCTTTCGCCTCACGTCGAGCGCCTCCTTCGAGCGTCGCTCTCCTCGCACGCCCTCGCGCGTCCTAAACGCCCCTCGCGCCTAAAAGCCACCCTCACGCTTTCCCCCCTCCCCCCTTTTCCCACTCGTCGATAATCCCTACGAAAGTAGGTGCGGTTTGGTGACGCAGGCGCTGAACATGCTCCCCGTGGGTCAGATTGACGGCGGTCGGGTGACGCAGATGGGTTTCGGGCGCCGCGCGCTCGGCGCCACCTCCCTGGGCGTGTACCTCGGCCTGTCCCTCGGCGTCATCGCGTCGTCGCTGAGCCTGTCGTGGGCGCTGTACGTCCTCATCTGCCAGCGCACGCCGGAGTTCTCGCCCAAGGACGACGTGACCGAGGTGTCGAGCGACCGGCAGCAGGTGGCGCTGCTCTTCATCTTCCTGAGCCTCATGATCTTGATCCCGGGCGCGGACCTCGGGGGGGCGGGGGGCCCGGACGACCTGCTGCGATGAGAGGCGAGGAAGAAGCGACGCGTGATTCGATCGGGGGGAAGGAAGAGGACGAGGCGCGGGCGGAGGAGGCGAGGGGGGCGAAGCGAAAAAGAAGCGAAGAGGCGGCGGGGACGCGCGTGCGCGCGCGCGCGGTGTTTGAGCAGAGCGTTCGTGAACGCGCGCGCGAGCGTTTCGTCGGCAGCATTTTCTCACCGCGCGCAAGGAACTATTTTCCCCGAACCGCTCCGAAACCTTTCGCGATCCACCTGGCCTCGGCGGAATCGGTCGCGTGACAGCCGATCGATCGCGCGCGCGGCTTTATTCGAACGACGGTCTAATCGACGGTTCGACTCGGGCTCGCGCGATCTGAAAAAATCTTCGCGCACGGGAATCTGCGCGTGAAAGGTTCTGATTGGACGGATGGGGAGATTGCCTTCTCGCGGAAAAATCAGACTGGCGCGCATACGATTTCGCGCGTCGAGATTCTGTAAGCGCCTACGTGTGACCGCGGAGAGCGCTGGCGCATCCGTTCGCGTGGATTCGATCCGGCGCTCGCGGCACTGTTTTGGCGGAGCGAACGCCGGTGACGCCATTCCTCCGCACGCGCGCGACCCGCCCCCTCGTCGACCGAGGCACGGGCCGTGAACCCCCGCGCGAGTCTCGGGTACCTCACCGCGGACCAGACGCACCTCCCGCCCTCGCTCGATCGGAGAGATGGCCGCCGCGAGCGCCTCCGCGATGCGCTCCGCGTTCGTTGTGAACAACTCGCCTAGGGCAGTCGGATCGCGCGCCTCCGCGACGTGCGGAAAGCCCGTCGCGGCGACGCGCGCGACGCGCGCGACCGCGCGCTCGACCGTCACGCGCGCGGTGGTGACGCCGCCGCAGACGCACGACAACGCGCGCCCGGACACGACGCTCAGGCCCGTCTCCGCGGCCGCGGTGGACTCCAGCAAGGCGCTGGAGCAGTTCCGCAACATGGGCGGCGCTTCCCGTGAGTGCTCCCTCCCGATCTCCCGTATCTTTCCTTTCCCCCACCCCGCGGCGCCCGCGCGCGGCCCGGGCGAACCGCGCGCGACGCGAAACGACCGGGTTCGAACGCGCGCGGCGCCCCCGCGCCCCCGCCCGCATCCCCCGGCGCCATCGCCGCCCGGGTCGCGCCCCGGAACCCGGAGATATTCCCGGTATCCGGAACCGCCAGCGGAGCACCCGCCGCGCGCGGCGCCCCGCCAGGTTGGCCGACGGAAAATTCGCGCGTTCCCCTCCCCCCCAGGGCGCCCCCGCCCCCCCGCGGCCCCTCACCCCCTCCTCCGCGCCCTCCACTCACCGCCCCCTCCCCCTCCCTCCCCTCCTCCACCGAACAGGCTACGCCTCCGAGGCGAAGTCTTCGATCGTCTCCATCGGCCTCAGCATCCACACCTGCCCCGTGGAGGTGCGCGAGAAGATGGCGGTGCCCGAGGACAAGTGGGAGGAGGCGGTGGCGCAGCTGTGCGCGTACCCCCACGTCGAGGAGGCCGGCATCCTGTCCACGTGCAACCGCATGGAGATCTACGTCGTCGCCCTCTCGTGGCACCGCGGCGTGCGCGAGGTGGAGGAGTGGATGAGCCAGTACAGCGGCATCCCCCTCGAGGATCTGCGCGAGCACCTCTTTCTGCTGCGCGACCAGGACGCGACGAGCCACCTCCTGAAGGTTTCGGGCGGCCTCGACTCCGTCGTCATGGGCGAGGGTCAGATCCTGGCGCAGGTGAAGAACGTGTTCGCGCTCGGGGAGAACGTCCCCGGGTTCGGCAGGCACCTCAGCGGCCTCTTCAAGGCTGCCATCACCGCGGGGAAGCGGGTGCGCTCGGAGACGTCCATCGCGTCTGGCGCGGTGTCCGTCTCGAGCGCGGCGGCGGAGCTCGTGCAGATGAAGCTGCCCAGCGGGAACTTCGACGGGTGCCGCGTGATGATCGTCGGCGCGGGCACGATGTCGCGGCTGCTCGTGAAGCACCTGGTGTCGAAGCGGTGCACGGAGATGACGGTGGTGAACCGCAGCGCGGGGCGGGTGGAGGAGCTCCAGGCGGATTTCCCCGAGGCGAACATCAAGCTCGCGCTGATGGACGAGTTCAAGTCCCTCGCGGCGGAGCACGACGTCATCTTCACCGCCGCGAGCACGGGGGTGATCATCGACAAGGCGGACCTCGCGGCGATGGCGCCCGCGAACGAGTCGGTGGCGGGGCAGAGGCGCCTGGTGGACATCGCCGTGCCGAGGAACGTCGACGCGGATTGCGCCGAGGACGACAACACCATCGTGTACAACGTGGACGACCTGAAGGAGCTCGTGGAGTTGAACAAGGATAAGCGCGAGCGCGCGGCGGACGAGGCCAGGGAGCTCCTGGCGCACGAGCAGGCGTCGTTCGAGGCGTGGAGGGACTCGCTGGAGACGGTGCCGACGATTAAGCGCCTGCGCGGGAAGGCGGAGAACATTCGCGCCGCGGAGCTGGAGAAGGCGATGGGGAAGCTGGGCGACGGGCTGACGAAGAAACAGATGAAGGCGGTGGAGGAACTCAGCCGAGGCATCGTGAACAAGCTCCTGCACGGACCCATGCAGGCGCTCAGGAGCGACGGCACGGACCCGGCGCAGGTGTCGCAGACCCTCGTCAACATGCACGCCCTGGAGACGATGTTCGACTTGAAAAACCAAAACGTGCCCCAGCGCGGGCGCAAGTGAGCGGCGACGCGTCACGCGAGAGCGGGCCCCGCCGAGGTACGGGTACGTGCTCGAGGCGGGGCGGAGAGTGGGTGGGGGGGGAGGGGCGCGCCCAGAAGAGGTCGGCGCGCCCGGGCGGACATTTTTGCATTCTAGCGCCGTGACGCGCGTTAGCGCTGTACGAGTAAGAGATTGATTTCTTCCGAATTTCGGTTCGAGCGCCGCGTCTCGAGACGGCCCCGCGACGGATACTGGTAATTCTCTCGGTACCACAGATGTTCTCTCCCCCGCTCATCATCGCGAGCTCCGCCGTTAATTTCGCTCGCGTCGGATCAGAAGTTCCTGCTCAGGCCGCAGTGCATGCGCCCCAGTCCCTTATCGCTGAACGCGTACTCCAACCGCACGGGTCCGATTGGCGTGAGCGCGATGACCCCTGCGCCGTACCCGTATCCCTGCCCCGGCTTCCCCCTGGTCCCCCCCGGGTCGCCGAGCACGGAGACGCCGGATTTCAAGTCGCTCCCGACGTCGATGAAGACACACCCGTTGATCGACTCCGGGACGATCGGCACCGCCAACTCGGCGCTCCCGGCGATGAACTTCCTCCCCGTCCCGACCCCGCCCTCGGGGTACCCCCTGACGGAGCTCGCGCCGCCGATCGAAAACGCCTCGTACGGCGGCAGGTCCCCGATCACGTTCCCGCCCTTGGCGGCGACGGTCACCCTGGATCCCTTGGCGAGCGCGAACGTGCGCTGCGCGCGGACGAGGATGCGGTTGAAGCTGAGCATCCCCGGGAGCACCGGGAACGCCTGCTCGGCGCTCACCACGAGCTGCGCCTCGTCCCGCCCGCGCCCCTCGTACACGAACCGCATCAGCGCGTTCAGGGTGGTGTCGTGGCCCAAGCCCGAGAAGGTCAGCGGAGACCCGTACGCGTCGGTGAGGCACTCCCGCTTGAGGTCGTCGTGCGTCGCCGCGCGCTGATACGTCGCCGAGAGGGTCCCCGTCCAGCACGCCGCCAGCGGCCGGCGCCACTCCACGCCGCTCGTCACGCGCTTGACGAAGATCCCGCGCGGGCCGTCCTCCGCGCCCAGGGCCTCGTTCGCGTCGTTCCCTCCGGAGAGGCCCGCGGAGAGCCCGTTCGGGTTGACGCCGGCGTCGTCGCCCGAGACGCCGCCGTCCGCCGCGCCCGACGCGACGGGGGTTCTCGCCGCGACGGCTTCGAGCGACGCCGAGTCGGAGTCGAGGAAGACGCGCCGGGACGTCCTCGACGCGTCCCCGATCCACGGGTCCGAGTGCTGGAGCTTGACGTCGATCTCGGGCTTGGAGCTGAGGTTGTTCGGAGAGATCTCGACGCGCGCGGTCAGGGACTGACACCGCCCGAAGAGGTTCCGGCGGAAGTAATCCGCGTTGGCGATGAGCGCGTTCCACCCGCCCTCCTGCAACCCCTTGGCGCTGATGCCGCCGCCGCCGCTGAACCCGGCGGTTTGCTTCTCCGTGACGTTGATCGTGGTGTCCACCAGGAACTGGCCGGGCTTGTTGAACGTGCTCCTGCGCGGGTTCCACGCGATGTTCGCGTTCTCCAGACCCGCGGTGGTGATGAGGTCGTTGAGGTCGTCCAGCACGCGGCCGTGCAGCGCCTTCCCGGGCTTGACGTTCTTGAGGTGCCTGGTGATCATCTCGGGCCTCGTGTTTCCCTCGCACGGCTCGCCCGTCTTGCGATCCAGGAATCGAATCTCAACCTCGCCGATCCTGGGTTCCTCCACCCCGATCTCCATGATCCCGTCGTCCACCTGGACGCCGTACCACTCCACGGGCATCTTCCTGTGGTCGTACCACTTGGAGATCTCGTGGCAGGCGGCGACGACGTAGTTGCTGTTGAGCACCTTGCCGAACTGGTGGCGGAAGAGATCCTGGCAAAAGTTGGCGGGGAGCTCGTTGCACCCCTTGATGACCAGGCCGCGGATCACCGGGTTCGCGACGAGCTTGAACGTGAGCGAGATGCCGTCGCGCGTGTCCACGGTCTCGGGGGTGACCTCCTTGAAGATGCCGGTGTTGAAGACGCGGACGACGTCCTGCTTGATCTCCTTCACCGTGTACGAGAAGTTGGGCTTGATGAGCACGACGCGACGCGCCACCTGCTCGAGCTCGGGGCTCTCGCCCTCGAAGTCGATGCTCGAGATGAGGATCGGGCGGTTGTCGCTCTCCTCCTCCGCGGAGGCGTCGGACCCGTCGTCCGCGCCGGGGCCGTCCGACGCGCTCACGTACCGCAGCGCCGAGTCGTCCCCGGACGCGGGCGCGTGCACCGCGCCGCGCAGCGAGGAACCGCCCGAGGCGCACGCGTCGTCGGGGGCGTCGCCGTCCGCGACCGCGCCGCGGGACTTGCGCCGGCGCACGGGGTCGTCCCCGGAGTCGACGCCGGACGAGGCGGGGAGAGGGCGGGACGAGGAGATGCGCGCGAAGGGGAGGGTAGCCGCGACGCCGAAGTGCGAGGACGGGGTGTGGGACAGGCGCGCGCGCAGCGCCCGGATCGGCGCCGAGGCGTTGGCTTTTTCAAATCCCGATCCCAAACGCTCGCGCGCGGCGTGAGCGAAGGGCCGACGCGCGGGTTCGCGCCGAGGGTGGGAGGACATCGGCCGAGGAAGATGCGAGGGAGCCCGCGAAGACGCGCACGGAACGCGCGCGACGGCGCGCAGTGCGCGCGGAGGCGTCGGAGCACGCGCGATATTTTCCACCATCGGAGGAAACCGTTGCCCCCGCGACGCGACGTGAAAACACAGAGTGCGGTCGGCGCCGAACGCGCGCGGCGGTTTTTTCGGCTCAGCTCCCGTCTCGGAAGCGGCTCTCGGACGAGCGCGCGCGGGAGTGCTCGGAGCGCCGAGGCGGCGATGGGCGTCGATCGCGCGCGCGCGGCGAGCGCGCGCGTCGCGGGGACGAGCTCTTTCGCCGCCCCCGCGCGGGACGGGGGCTCGGCCCCGACCTCGCGCGCGGGCGTGGGCTCCGCTCGCTCGTCGCAGGCGCTCGCGCCGAAAGAGTTCCGATTCTCCTTCAGCGAGGACGCGGGGGTGACGCGCCAACGACCCGCGCGAGCCGCCTCGGCGGCGCCCTCGAGGCACGCGGCGACGTCGCAGGTGCGCGCGAGACGACGCCTCTCCCATCGCCTCGGGCGCCGAAAACCGCGCCTCCCTCCCCGACGCCGCTCGCGCGTTCGCGCGGCTCATCGTCTCGGAGAGTCAACGGGTCTCTTCTTCCCGTCGCGTCATCCTCGCCGCGAGCGTCCTCCCCGTCGCGGCCCCGGCCCTCTCACCGCGCCCTCACCCCCCGCCTCCCCCCCGCCCCAGGCGCGAACCTCCGGGCCCATGATCATCGAGCCGTTCGCCCCGCCCGTCCCCCGCTCGGCGAGGCCCTCGACCGCCTCCGCCTCCTCCGTCGCCGCGGCGTCGCGCGCGCGTCACCTCGCGGCGTCGTCGTCCCGCCCGTCGTCCACGCGACCAACGAGCGCGGACCTCCTCCGCGCCGGCGCCCGCTCGGAATCCGCCTCGTCCGCCTCCGCCGTCGCCGCGCCGTTCCGCACGCTCTCGCTCGGCGGCGAAGCGCAGCCCCGCGAGCGTCCCGACGCGCCCTCCGCTCGCGTCTCGCGCGCGGGGTCGCACCTCTCGTCTCTCCTCGCCGCCGCGGACGGCGCGACGCGCGACGCGATTCGCGGCGGCGTCTCCCGCGCCTCGACGGCCTCGGCCCCGACGGCCTCGCCCTCGACGGCATCGCCCCCCCTCAGCAGCAGCAGGGGCCTCATCCGACCCGCGGGACCCGCGGGAAGAGTCGCCGCGAATCAGTCGCACGAGACGGCCATCGCGGACGCGTACCGCCGCGCGTACGGCGAGCTCGACGACGGGTCCGGGTCCCGCGCGAGGAGGGCGGCGGCGGTCGAGCAGGCTTCGAAGGCGGATGAGAAGCCACTTATACGTGTCCACCGCGTAGATGTTTCGAAGGCGCCTTCGAAGGCTTTGGACGCTTCAGAGGCTTCGAAGGCGTCCTCGGCGTCCTCGGCGTCCCTCGCGGTCGCGTCTCGTCCGCGCGTCGCGTCCGCGAGCGCGGCGGCGCGCGCGGAGACGTACCATCGAACCGCGGCGACGGATTCGGTCGCGAGGGCTCGGGCCGATCGGGATCGCGCCGCGGCGGGGGCGCGTTCGAGTCTCGCGACGGCGGAACGGCCGGTCGAACGCCCCGAGACGAGTCTCCTCGGGGCGCGCGTCTCCGCGGGGGACGCGCGCGTCGACCGAGCGCCGCGCGCCGCGACACCGCGGGCGGCCTCGCCGAACCGACCCGTCGCTCGCCCGTCCACGGCGCGCCCGAGGACGGACGCGGACGGTATTCGCGTCGGCGTCTCCGAGAGAAGCGCCGCGGAGAGGAGCGCCGCGGCGAGAACCGCCGAGAGGGCCGAGTCGCGACGGTTCGCCGAGAGGGAAAAGGCGGCGGAAAGGGCGGCGGAAAGGGCGGCGGAACCTTCGGCGCCGGCGTCCCCGCCGAGACGTTCGTCGGGGCTCATCGCGCGCGCGAAGGCGGATTCCTCGGCGCGCCCGGTGGATTCCGCGCGCGATTCGGACGCCTCTCTCTCGCGCGTGAGGCCCTCGGACCACTCCGCCTTTAAGGCGTCGTCGACGACGTCGGCGGATCGTTCGAAGACTCGGACGCGCGCCCCGACGGCCCTCGCGGCGGCGCGGCCCCCCGACGCCTCCGTTCGTTCGCCCGCGCCGGCGCTCGCGACCGAGGATCGCGCGTCCGAGTCTTCGAACGATCGCGCGGCGTCGCCTCCCGCCCTACACCCGCCGGCTGCGCGGGCTCAGACGGCGCGCCGCGGCGCGGTTGTTCGCCCCGACGCCGACCCCCGACCCGCGGCGGCGAAGGCGGTGACGTGGGCGGCGACGCCGACGCCCGCGAAGGCGCGCGTTTCGTCGTCCGAGATGTCCGTCTCTCCGCCTTCCATCCGCGCGTCCGTCCTCGATCGGCACGTGCTCGAGGGAGGGTCCTCCGCCGACGGTTCCCGCGCCTCCGGTTCGGACGGGGGTGAATATGACTTGGGTTCGCGCGAGAACCGGAGTTCGGCGGCGTCCTCTCCGCTTCGGCGGACGCAGAGCGCTCGTCCCGTGATGCGCCTCGAGGACGTCGGCGAGGGCGGTCGTCTTCCCGGGTACTTGCTCGGTAAGGTGGTCGGCGAGGGCGGCTTCTGTAAAGTCCGCGCGGCGATCCACCGCGTGACCGGGGCCAAGACGGCGGTGAAGCTGATCGAGAAGGCCAAGCTTCGCGACCCCGAGGACCGCGCGCGGCTTGGCCGCGAGATCAAGGTGCTGAAGCGGCTGTCTCACCGGCACGTCATCCGCCTCTTCGACGTCGTCGAGGACGCGCGCTGGGTCTTCTGCGTCATGGAGTACGCCGACGGCGGGTCGCTCCTGGACCACGTCCGAGCCCGGCGGCGCGTCCCCGAGCCCGAGGCGGCTCGGTTCGCGTACCAGCTGTGCCAGGCGCTGGCGTGCTGCCACGCGTCGGGCGTGGCGCACAGGGACGTGAAGCTCGAGAACGTCCTCCTCGACGCGCGCCGCGACGTGAAGCTGATCGATTTCGGCCTCGCCGCGTTCACGTCGCCCGGGAGGAAGCTCGAGACGCACTGCGGCTCCCCCTCGTACGCCGCGCCGGAGATTGTTCAGAGAAAACCCTACGACGGCCCGCCCGTGGACGTGTGGAGCACGGGCGTCGTCCTGTTCGCGTGCGTCGCCGGCCACCTCCCGTTCCACGCCCCGAAAAACGATAAGAAGGAACTGTGCCGCAAAATCGCGAGCGGCGCGTACGTCCTCCCCTCGGACGCGAGCAAAGACTTCGCCGACGTCGTCTCGGTCATCCTCCGCGTCGACCCGACGCGCCGCGCGAGCCTCGCGACGGTGCTCGAATCCCGGTGGATCGCCAACCGCGAGCGGCGCGGGGAAGACGAACGCGCGCGCGCGTATGCTTCGGATGATGAGCGGCGCCGAAAAAAGACCCCCGGTCGCGCCGCGTCGGCCCGCGAGACCGCCGCGTCCGGCGGATTCTCGGGGACCACCGCGCTCGCGCTCGCCCGGGACCCGGACCCTGGGGCGGCGCTGTACCCGGCGGCGCCCTCCGGCGCGAGCTTGGACCACGAGCGGGTGGCGGCGCTGGAGGCGGCCGGGATGGACCGCGACGCGCTCGTCGCGCACCTGCGTGGCGCGGAGCACAATTACCTCACCGCCGCGTACCACCTCCTCGCGTACCGCGAAAACGCCGCCGCGGCGACCGGAACCGCGCCGGAGAAGGAGCAGGCGCGCGCGGAGCGCGCCGCTCTGAGTAGCGCGAGCGCGAGTGGCGGCGGCGCGGGCGGCGGTTTAGGGTTTAGGGGGGGGTTCGAAGGGGGCGACGCGGAATCGTCTTTGGAGGCGCGGCATCGGCGGGAAAAAAACGCCGCGGAGGAGCGGCGGAGGATCGCGAGCGCCGGGGCGGGGGGCGCGGTGGAGGTGGAGGTGAAGCGCCGTGGGGGGGGAGGGGAGAGGGCCCTGGGGGGGAGGCCGGCGTCGGGAGCGGCGCCCCTCCGAAGGTTCAACTTCTGAGGAGGACGGGGTGCGAGGACGTTTTAACGTGCGCGACTGTGAACGAGTCAGCAGCGTTGTCGTCAATAATTTCGCGCCAGCCACTTTCGCGCCAGCTGTCGGGCCGCCGACAGCTCAAGCCGCGTTTTCGTAATTTCGTCGTCGTCTCGCGCATGCAGCCGTTCCCTGCTCGCGCGCGCGCTCCGGCGCGGGCGGCACCGCGTCGCGCGCGTCGATGACGACGCTCGACGCGTCCTCCGGCGGCGACGCCGCGGTGGACGCCGACGGCTTCGTCCTCGCGGCGAAGGATGAGGCGGCGTCGCCCTCGCGGGCCGCGCCCCGCGCGCGCGGGGTGGGTCCAGATCTCATCGCGGGCGCCTCCCCGCCCGGCGCCTCCCCCGCGTCGTCGTCTCGAGCGCTCGTCGTCTCGCGGTTCTTCGCGAGACCCGCGTCCGCGTCCGCGGCGGCGGAGGCGATGATGCCCTCCCTGGGCCCGCGCGGGAAGCGCGTGGCGGTGCCCGCGCGACTCGTGGACGCCGTCGCGCAGGCGCGCGTCGCCCTCGCGCAGTTCGTCGAGGTGGCGCGCAAGAAGAGCGCGCACGACGCGCACGAGGACGCCGCGGAGGCGGTCCTCATCCCGTTCCGCCCCTTCGCGCGAGCGCGCGTCGCCGCGCTGTCGGCGGCGAAGGACGGGGACGTCCTGTTCGTGGACGAGGGCGCCGCCGAGGGGGGGCCGCGCGCCGAGCTCGACGCGGGCCCCGCTCCCTCCGCGCCACCGCCCTGGGCATCAGGATCCCCCGACGAGGACGATGATCCCCCTCGCCCCGCGCCTCCGGGACCCGCGCCGCCTCCGGCCTCCGCGGGAGGGGCCGGCGGCCCGCTCCCTCCCGCGGCGCTCGTCGTGTCCACGTCCGCGTCGTACCCCCCGGGCGCGTCCGACGCGGGCGCGGTGCTCGCGGGCGCGCTCGCGGAGCTCGACCGGCTTCACGTCAACGCCAGCTGTCGCGTGCGCCAGCGCGCGCCCGAGGTGGCGGCGGCGCGCGCGCGGCTCGTCGCGCTGCGGCGCGAGTGCCGCGACGCGCGCCGCGCGATCGACCCGCGCGGGCACGCGCGCGACGCCGAGCGAAAACGGCGCGCGAAGACGCGGCTCCCCGCGGCGAGGGACGCGGCGGTGTTTTCCTTCGCGCGCGGCGACGCGCCTCGAACCGTCGCGGAGCTTCGCGCGCGGTGCCCGACGTTTCGCGAGCGCGGGAGCCCCCACCACCTCTGCCCGCACCTGTGCTACTACCGGGAGTACGACCCGGCGCGGCAGATGTTCGTGCTCCGCGTGCGCGCCGCCGCGGCCCTCGGGACCGCCGCGGCGCTGGACGACTGGAGGGCCGAGCTCGAGGTCGCGACGACGACGCCGCGGGAGGGCGACGACGAGGGAGACGATGAAGCCGCGGAGGCGTCCGACGCGGAGGCGCGAGGAGGAAAAAAAAAAATCCGTCGAGGAGGAGGCGCCGCCGCGAAGAGGAGGAGGGCGGGGAAGGACGGTGCGGGCGCGCGCGCGGAGGAGGACGAGGCGCGCGCGCGCGCGGAGGACGATGACGACGCGCGCTCCGATTTCGACGCGAACGACTCGGACTCGGACTCGGACTCGGACGACGGCGCGGAGGGGGACGGTGGCGGCGTCGGGAAAAAGAGACGGGGCCCCGTCGGGAGGAAGAAGAGGAAGAAGACGCGGGCGCTCGCCTCCGGGGGTTGGCTCGCCGCCAAATCCCTCCCCTGGCGCGTGGTCTTCGTCTCCCCCGGCGGGGCGAGGTTCGAGCGAGGCGAGGACGTCCTCTCGGCGCTCGGCGTGGACGACCGCGCCGCGGGCCCCGCGGCGGCGAACTTCGCCGGCGGCGGGGGCCTCGGGAACGAAACCCTCGACGATTTCGACTGGACCCCGCCGTCGCCGCCGCCGCTCGTTCGAACCGCCGCCTCGCCGCCGCCCCGGCGAGGCGGCCGCGCGCCGCACCCGCGCGCGCTCGGCCGCGTCGCGCCCGCGCCCCGGCGCCTCGCGCCGTCGCTGGGGGGCGCGCGCGGCACGCACGGGGGCTCGGGCGTCCGGCTCGCGCGGCCGGAGGAGCGCGGCCTCGATGAGGCGACGGACCTCCTGCGCGCCGCGCTGTGGCCGAGGGACGCCGACGCGGCGATGCTCAATCTGGACGCGTCGTCATCGGGCGGCCGGCGCGAAGAAGAAGGCGGCGCGGACGACGACCCGGACGCGCCGAGGAGCCCGCTCAGGCTCGCGGCGGACCCGTTCGAGGACGAGCGTGAGCGGATCGAACGCACCGAACGGATCGAACGCGCGCGCGACGACGCGACGCGCGCGTCCCGCAACGTCGGCGACGAATTAGTCGTCGGCGATGGCGACGGCGTCGCCTCGGCCGCCGGCGGCGCCTCTCCCTCCTCCCCTCGCGCCGCCGGCGCCGCGTCCCTTCCCCCGGCGACGCCGACGCGTCGTTGGTGGGCGCCGCCGCGTTCGCCGTTCGGCCTCCTGGAGGAGATTTTATGGGAGGACGAGTGGAAGCTCCTCGTCGCGTGCATGATGCTCAACTGCACGACGCGGCTCCAGGTGGACCGGGTCCTGTGGCGCCTGTTCCTCCTCGCGCCCACGCCCGAGGCCGCGGCGGCGCTCGGCGCGGACCCGGGCGCGCCGGGGGTTCGGCCCTCGGGCGTCGAGCGCGTCGAGCGCGTCGTCGCGCCGCTGGGGTTACACCGCAAACGCGCGAGGGCCTTCGTGAGGCTCTCGGAGGAGTACGCGGAGGCGAAGAAGATGACGACGCGAGCGAGCGAGCGAGCGACGAGCGAGCGAGATGACGCATGCGGCCCGGTTCGCGTCTCGGCGCCGGTGGCGTCTCTGCACGGGGTCGGCGCGTACGCGAGCGACGCGCACGCGATGTTCTGCGAGGGGCTGTTGCACGTCGCGCCGAGGGACCACGCGCTCAGGTGGTGGTACGCGTGGGCGGTGGAGCGGAGGGAGGAGGCGAGGAGGGAGGGGGCGGAGGAGCGGCGGAGGAGGAGGGAGG
>MDSW01117751.1_pt1 | contig 22311 bp, 17 predicted proteins | sample 811171 | NCBI WGS metagenome assembly MDSW01 (sample SAMN05326641, study PRJNA326480) | marine metagenome | isolation source: seawater | place: Atlantic Ocean: North West | collected 2012 | reverse complement strand
CGACGGGCGACGGCGCGGACGACTCCGTCATCGCGCGCGCAGTCGCGGTCGCGCGCGCGTCCTCCTCGGTTGACGTGCGCGCGCGTCCGTCCGCTGCCGCGCGTCGACCGCTGTGACCAGACTACGAGCGATAATTCTCCGAAACGTAGAGGCCGCGGTCGGCGACCGCGCTCGATCGGTCGCGATCTCTCGAGCTGTCCGAACTCGTGGCGGCTCAAGCGGAGGTCTCAGCGGCCGTCGTCGATCGGACCGATAAAACGCGCGCGACCGAGACCGGAGAGAGACTCGGGCGCATTCGAGACGTGCGCGCGCGCTGCGGGCGCGGCGAGGAGCTCGCGACGAGCACGGGAACGATGTTCGGCGCGAGGAAGATAGATGGCGCGAACGCGGACGCCTCGGGGCTGTCGTCTTCGCCGTCGTGGAGGTGCGCGACGCGCGATTCCCGGTCGACCCGTCGCGTCGCTGTTTTCCGCCCAGCCCTCGCGCGAGAGGTTTTTCCGCGGGGGATGGCGGCGGACGGGCGACGCGCGCGCGACGCGCGCACACGCCCCGTCCGCGCCTCGGACCTCGCGCGACGCTCTCGGGAACGTCCGAGGGGTCTCGCCCGCGCGAGCACGTCTCGAGCTCGCCCTCGCGTCGCTCGACGTCCCCGCCCTTCCGCGCGCAATCTGACCCGCGCGCTTTCGCTTTTTCCTCCTCCCGCAGGGACTACGAGAGCTCGTTCTCGCGCCTCCTGCACGACGCGGACGAGCACCCACGGAGCGCGTCCGCGGCGCCGGCGCTGCATGGCGTGGATAACATGCAGCGTTCCTTGTCCGCCATCGACCTGGTGCGTCTCGCGGCCCGCGTGATCGCTCGACGCGGCGCTCGGGCGCGACATCCGGCCGCGAGCGCCGCGCGCCGTTTTGTCGTCGTCTCGACCCGAGGAGAGATTCTACGACGCCGACGCGCTCCCGCTCCCGTCTTCTCCTTCGTCCCGGACTTCTTTCACCGCGACCTTCGTCGTCGTCTCGCGTCCACCGTCGCTCACCGTCACTCACCGTTCCCCTTCGACCGCGCGCGTTAACCAAACAGAACAACAACCAAGGCGGCGGCGGCGGCGGCGGGGGATACGGTTACGGGTTCGGCGGCGGCGGCGGCGCCGGCGGCGGAGGTCTCCTCCAGCCCCAGCCCGTGCACTCCGCGAGCAGCGGCAACCTGAACGCGCTGTACGGCACAGGAGGAAACCTAAACGGCGGCGGCGGGCTCGGCGGCGGTCTGAACGCGACGTCTTCGAACGGGGATCCGCTGGCGTCGGCCTTTTCTCACCTCGGCATGTCGGAGAGGAATCTGCCGGCGCGGTCGTCCACCGCGCCGCTGCTCCCTCGCGGCGGCGGCGCGTTCATCGACCCGGTCGATCGCGCGAACAGCGGAACGCCGAACTCGATGACGGGCGGCCCGGGCCCCGGCGCGAACGTGACGCAGTCGCAGTCGCAGTCGCAGTCGCAGTCGAGCGGCGGCTTGAACGCGAACGCGAACGCGAACGCGAACGCGGGGGGCGGCGGCGGCGGCGGCGGCGGCGGCGGCGCGTACGGCGGCGTGTACGGCGGCGAGCCTTCCTACGGCGGGTACGGGCAGCAGTCCGGCGGAGTTGGGTACGGCGGCGGCGCGCAGAACGCGGCGAACGTCTACGGTGGTTCGCAACACGGGGGGGGGAACTACGGAGGCGGCTCGCAACATCAGCAGCATCAGCATCAGCAGCAGCAGCAGCAGCAGCAGATGATGCAGCAGCAGTTGATGCAACAGATGATGATGCAGCAACAACAAGGCGCCGCCGGCGCGTACGGCGTCGGCGGCGGTGGGATGCCGCCCGGGATGCCTGGGATGGACCAGATGGCGGCGATGAACGGCATGGGCGGTCCGAACATTCCGAACATGAACATGAACATGAACATGAACCAGGTCCCCCCGGGGATGGCGGGCGCGATGGGGGTCAACGCGCAGCAGGCGATGATGTCGCAGGGCCTGGCCGGGGGCGGGATGGGCGGCGACGGCGGCGGCGGCGGGCAGCAGAACATGGCGGAGGTGTACCAAGCGGCGTACGCGGCCGCGTTTTACGCGCAGCAGCAGCAGCTTCAGCAGTTGCTTCGGTTGCAAGCGCAAGCCGGCGGCGGAGGGATGCAAAACCTCGCCGCCGTCGCCGCGGCGATGAACATGTCCAACCCCGGGTTGAACGGCGTGAACGGTTTAAACCCGCTGCTGTCCGCGCAGCTCGCGGGGATGGACGCGAACGCCGGCGGCGGCGGATTTGGCGGTGCGGGGAACCGCGGCGCCGCCGGCGGGATGGGAGGCATGGGAGGCAGGCGCGGGGGGCGCGAGGGGGGCGCGAGGGGCGGGCTCGGCAAGGGCGGCGCGCACGGCTCGAGAGACTCTCTGCACGGCTTGAACGGGGGGTCGGGGTCGTCGTCGTCGATCCCGCGGACGGCGTCGTTCAACGGGTTGGGCGGGCAAGACACCGCGCAGGAGATCGCGGACATGGACGCGCGGTTCGGGTCCGTGGACGAGTGCCTGGGGCAGATTGGCGTCCTCGCGAGGGACCAGCACGGGTGCCGGTTTCTTCAGCGGAAATTCGACGACGAGGGCGAAGACGCGGTGAACAAGTGCTACGACGAGATCATCGCGGAGGTTGTCGACCTCATGATGGACCCGTTCGGTAATTACCTCGTGCAGAAGCTTCTGGAGTGCTGCAACGACGAGCAGCGGACGGGGATCTTAAAAGCCGTCTCGAAGATTCGCGGCGCGGAGGACTCGGAGCCCGAGGAGGACGACGCCGCCGCGGACGCCGCGGAGGCAGCCGGGGAAAAGAAGACGGACGGCGACGGCGACGGCGACGGCGACGGCGACGACGCGGCGGATGAACCCGCGGGCTCGCCGGAGAAGCCCGCCGCCGCGGAGAAGAAACTGCCGCCGAAGCCCGCGGCGAATAAGACTTCCTCGGGGTCGTACGACGGCGAGGGCGACGGCGTCCCCGAGCTCGTGTCCGTCGCGTTGAACACGCACGGCACGCGAGCGGTGCAAAAACTCGTCGAGACGCTTCGAACGCCGGAGCACATCCGACTCGCGACGGAGGCGCTCAAACCCGGCGTCGTGACCCTGATCAAGGACTTGAACGGGAACCACGTCATACAGCGGTGTCTCCAGCGGCTCGAGGCGGAGGATAACCAGTTTGTGTACGACGCCGCGAAGGCGTGCAGCGTCGAGATCGCGACGCACCGGCACGGGTGTTGCGTGTTGCAGCGGTGCGTCGATCACGCCGCGGACTCGCAGCGTCGCGCGCTCGTCAACGAGATCGCCGCGCAGGCGCTGGTGTTATCCCAAGATCCGTTCGGGAACTACGTCGTGCAGTACATCCTCGACCTGGGGTTGCCGTGGGCGAACGCCGAGGTTATGGTGCGCCTCGGCGGCGCGTACGCCGAGCTCTCGATGCAAAAGTTTTCCTCCAACGTCGTCGAGAAGTGCCTCAAGCTCGCGGGGCAAGAGCTCGAGGAGCACCGCAACGTCGTCGTGAGGGAGATCATGTCCTCACCGCTGCTGGATCGACTCTTGATGGACCCGTACGGGAACTACGTCGTTCAGAGCACGTTGACGGTGACGAAGGGATCCCTCCACGCGGAGCTCGTGGAGCGCATTCGCCCGCACTTGCCGCTCATCAAGAACTCCCCGTTCGGGAAGCGCATCTTGCGGTTGCTGCTGGAGAGCAAGAAGAATTAGGACGATAATGGTTCCACCGACTGAGCTGCTACCACCGAGAAGAAGGAAGACGAAATCGTCCGCGCTCGCGGCGGCGGCGGCGGCGTCACTCTCGACGTCCCGCCGCCCGGGCGCGAGCGACTGTAAACGACAAAAATGTGATTTGCGCCGGGACGGGGTCGCGCGAGGCGCGAGGCTCGCTCACTCCTCGCGCGCCCCCGGACGGCGGTCTGTAAGGAGGAGATCGATTGTATGATCGTGTTTGTTTGACTGTGTACATCAGCGATTCGTTACTGCTTTTAATAAGTATGCTACTGCTGTTTTATCCGTCGCGCCTTCGCGGACGCCTCTTCCCCGATGGACGAAAACGCGCCAGTCTGACGACGAGCCCGCTCTCGACCGCGGCCGCCCGCAGATATCATATTCCCGCGTCCATCGTCGTCGTCGTCGTCACTCTCGGCGTCGCGCGCGCGGGCGAGCAGCACCTTCGCGGGCGTCGTATCGTCCTCCCGAGGGTGCCGTCTCCGCGACTCGAGCTTCGGAACGCGTCCTTCGCGACGCGCGCCGCGGCGCGAGCGACGGGATCGCCGCCCGCCCGCCGCGCCGACTGACGTCGGAAAGGAGGGGGCACGCGCGCAGCGGGGCGACGCGTCGGCGCGATGGGATGCTGCGGCTCGAAACAGGCGAAGGAGCCGCCCGGGGCGTACGAGGCGCGACGAGAGCAGATGCTCGCGGCCGCGTCGAAGCGGAACGCGGAGAACGAGATGCGAGGGATCAGGAACCCGAAGGCCGCGGCGAAGCTGCGCGAGGCGCAATCGAACAGGAGTGAATCGCAGCGAGGATGGAGCGCGGCGGAGGACCGGCGGCAGGAGAGCATCGCGAAGGATTGGAACTGACGGAGACGCCGCGTCGACTTTTCGGCGCCGCGATGCCTTCATAGTTCTCTACAGCGCGCGTTGGTTGTCATAACGTAACTTATGAGTGTCCTAAACGCTTCGCGCGCGCGCTTCGTCCCCGCCCGCGTCGTCGTCGGGGCCGTCCCCGTCCCCGTCCCCGAATCATCACTTCACCTTCTCGAGCTCCTTCGCGAGGCTCCCGTCGTCGTGCATCTGCCGCAAGATGTCGCACCCGCCGATGAACTCGCCGTCGATGAACGCCTGCGGCACCGTGGGCCACGACGTGAACGTCTTGATCCCCGCGCGTAACTCCTCCGAGGACAGCACGTCCCTGGACGCGAAGGACGCGCCGTGAAAGTTTAGGATCTGCACCGCCATGTTGCTGAACCCGCACCGCGGCGCGGCGGGGGTGCCCTTCATGTACAGGAGCACCTTGTTCTCCTTGACGTCCGTCGCGATCGCGGCCTGGATCGCGTCGTCCCCGGTGACGTGCGTTTTCTGCGAGGGGGAAGATCAGGGTGGACGGACGACGGACGCGAGTCAGACGTTAGACTCGTGCTTCTCTCGGAGGGTTTCGCGCGAGACGAGACGGCGGGGACGAGCGAACGCGCGACGCACCGGCTTGAAGTCGTCGTCGGAGTCGCGCGCGAACCCGCGGAAGCCTGCGAACGAGAGAGCGCGAACGGCGCGTCAGTCGTCGTTTCGTGTGCGCGCGTGCGTCGGGAGCGACGCGGAGGGGGAGGGTGGGAGGCGCGATCGATAGAGAGAGAGGAGGGACGCGCGGCGCGGTGGGGTGAGGGGAGACGGAAGGCGTGGGACGGCGGGAAGAGAAAGTCCTTAAGGAATGGCGTTCACCACGCGAACGGGGTCGTATGGGGACCAGTGTGGGAGGCGCGATCGATCGACCGATCGAATCGAGTCGACTCGAATCGACGACCGCGACGCGGTGGACGCGCCTCCGAACGCGGTGCTCTCTCTCGCGCGCGCGGCGAGCGGAACGACGTGAGACCGCCACGTCCCCGCCGCGGTCGTCGTGACCGCGGTCGGGGAGGCGAGGTACGCCCGTGCGACGAGCGACGCGGCGCGACGCGTGGGGCCGCTCATGGTGATGTGCGCGCGCGGCGACGATGACGTCGCGCTCTCGCGCTCGCGTCATCGACTGGACCGGGCCACAATTTCCGTTCGAGATGACGAAAAGCGCCCTCCGGAGGACCTTTTTCGCCATTCGCCGCGGCGCTCGACGACACGACCGCGCGCACCATGGGAAACGAACATCCCGCGATCACCGCCGCGGGGTTGAGCGAGGCGAACGAGCTCCTCGCGCAGCTCCCCGCGAACCTCTGGCCGGGGTCGGAGAAGTTCAAGGTCGTGCAGGTGAGATCCCGCGACGTTCGTTGTTGTTTTTCTTCAAAAAATATCCCACCAACGCGGAAAAAGCATTCATTCGTTCCCTCGTCTCTGACGCGCCCCGCCGTCTTCACCCCGCGCGTAAACCTCACCTCACTCGCAGGGCTTGCTCGACCGGAACAACACGCTGATCAACGAGATCAACCACAACCACTACGGCCGCTACCCGGACGGCCTCGAGAAGAACGCCGACCTCATCAAAGAGCTCTCGGGCAACATCGCGAGCGTCATCTCCCTGTACGAAGAAGTCAACAGCGGGTTCGTGTCCCTCGTGGGAGGCACCGCGGCGACGACGGAGGCGGCGTGATCGCGTCGGAACGGAACGACATTCATTCAAGTGTACCATAACTATAACTCACCACCGCGACGTGCGACCGACGACGCCGCGTCGCGCTGCTCTAGACGACGACGACCTAGCCCTAGGAGTGACGATTTATAAATTCGTCACTCATCGATTCACGCGGAGACCCGCGTCCGCATGATATCCTTCTTCCCCGTCACCAACGCCTCGTAGTGACTCTGGTAGTCCTTCTCGAACCCCGCCTTGACGAAGTAGTGCGTCAGCGGGTACGTCTTCCCGCTCGTCGAGCGCCCGTCCGGACGCCCGCCGATCCGCTGCGCGCTCGACGGCAACTTTTCGTTCGCGCGCACGTTGAAGTTGATCACCGGCGCGTCGTAGAAGTCCAACGGCGCGTACCCGCCCTTCCAGAACGCGTACGAGAGACAAATCTCCAGAACCTTCCCGCCGTCGCGATGCAGAGATTTGAACCCGAACTCGTCGTACCGCTTAAACGCATCCATCGCGTGCGTTTTAAACGCGTCGAACCCCGCGGGGTCGATCGACGCGTCTACGTACACCGCCCCCGCGTGCACGTGCGGCAGCTGCGCCCCCGGTCGCATCCCTGGCATCTTTTCCCTGCTAATCTCGCACACGTGCCCGAAGTGCCACGCGCAGTCGGTCTCCAGCCCGCTCGCGCCCACGGGCTGCTTCTTCGCGCGGTGGTACGCCCAGACGTCGCCCATCGGCGCGGAGCACAAGACGTCCGCGTCCACCACGAGATACTCGTCGTAGGGAACGTACTCCCAGAGCCGCAGCCGCGGGAGGATGTTATACCGCTCGTGGTTCGTCCGCGCGAGCTGTCGCAGGCCGTCGGCGGCGTGTTTGGCCTCGTCGTACGTCACGACGTCGTCGAACAGGGCCTCCTTCGCGTTGACGTCGTCGACGCGCGCGACGTCCGAGGGGAGAATCAGGACGGCGACCGGGTATCGCGGCGACGACGAGTCGGACGCTCGCAAAGCGCGGACGAACCTCGCGGCTTCGTTCACGAACTGCGTGCCGAGCGCGACGAGGAAATATCCCGTGGAACGCGCGCCGCCGTCGACGGGAGGCGGCGTCTCGGTCGTCGTCTCGTCGTCGGCGTCGGCCTCCGCGGCGGACGCGGCGGCTTCCTCCTCGTATCGAAACGGCTTCACGCCGCGCAGCCATACCATCTCCGCCTCGACCTCCGCGTTCGTGGGAGCGGTTTTCCGCCCCGCTCCGCTTCCGTCGCCGCGCTCGACGGCGACGTCGTCGCCGAGACTCGGCGTCGCGCGCTTCCCCCCCCCACCCCGTCCGCCGCCGCCGCCGCCGCCGCCGCCGCCGCCGAACGTCCCCCCTTCCTTCTCGATCCGCCTCAACGCGTTCTCGATGTACGCCCGCTTCCACGGCTCCGGCGAGTCCCCAAAGTGCACGACCGCGGCGTCCGACAGCCTCGACGCGTCCGCGCGCGATGCCGTGTTCAGCGACATCACCAGCCCGTCCTCGTGCGTCCACGTCGTCTGCGTCGTCCCCCCCCCATAACCGCGCGCGCGCCTGAACCCTCCGGTGTGCGTCATCACGTTCAACACCCCTTGGTCGTTGCAGTACTTCGTCCGCGTCAGCTCGTTCGTGAACGCGGTCAAGAACGTCTCCGTCGCGGCGATCTCGCCCGCGATCGTCCCCGCGCACACGCGCGATTCGTTCGCGACGCGCGCGAACACGCGTTCTCCGTACGCGGCGCAACCTCGGATCCATCTCTCGTGCCACTCGCACGCGCCGATCTTCAACGTCGCGGGCTCCTCCACGAGCGCGATCGCGTCGAGCGGAATTGAGCGCATGAACGGCGCGTTGAAGATGACGTCCGTGGCGTCCATCATCGCGACGCGGTTCACGCTCGGACGCGACGCGCGGAGCGCTCTGACGTAGGCGAGGTACGCGTAAAACCGAGCGACCACGATCTCGGTTCGCGCCTCGGGCGCGAAGAACCACACGACGGCGCCGCGTCGCTCCGCCCACGCCCTCCACGACTTCTGCGCCGCGGGCGTCTTCGCCGTGGACGCGAGCACGAGCGCGTGCTCGCGCGGGTCGTGCGTCGCTCGGAACGACATCGCGAGCGCGTCGAGCTGTTTCGGGTCTCCGATCTCAGCCTCGGACGTCAACAACACCGCGCGGACCGTCTCGTCGGGCATCGGCATTTGCATCGGCGAGCCGTCGCCGTCGACGTCGAGCAGAGTCGGCGGCGACGCGGCGACGACGCCGAGGAGAGAGAGGAGGAGGAGGAGGAGGAGGAGGAGGAGGAGCGCGCGCGCGGCGGCTCGCCGCGACGACGACGTCATGACGGCGGCGCGCGCGCGCGAGTGACGAGAGAGCGTTCGGACGGGAGTCGTTTTTCGTTTCTCCGGAAGGGACGACGCAGTTTTCTCTCTGCGAGGCTCAGCTCGACGGCGACCACGACAGAGTCGTCCGGCGCGCGATGGCGACCGCCGCCGCGGCCGCGGGGCTCCCGCCGCCGCGGTGTCGCGCCCATCGACGCGGTCGACGACGCCCCGTCGCGCGATGGGTCGTCGTCGCCGCCGCGGCGAACGATGCGGGGACGAAGCGCGATCGCGACCTCGCGGAGAGAGCGAGAGCGCAGAAGACGACGTACGCTGCGGTCGAGCGCGCGTGGCGCGACGGCGGCGCGCTCGACGGCGCGAACGACGACGCCGTCGAGCGCACGGTGCGTCGAACGCTTCAGCTCGCGAAGCACTTCGAGCGGCTGCGGTTCCAGCAGGAGGTGGCCCTCGGCAAGTACGGCGAGGGCGTCGTCCTGCCCGCCTCGCATTCGGATCCGATCTGGCTCGCGTCGAGACTGCGCGTCCTGTCGCGCCTCACGCGCGTCGCCCCGGAGGAGCTCCCCGCGATGGTCGAGATCGTGGGCGCGGAGCTGCTCGCGTTGTCCCCCGCGAAGGTGATGCGCGTCGTCGTCGCGCTGAAGGACCTCCTGCCGATCGCGGACGCGTCCTCCATGATCGCGGCGGAGCCCGAGCTTCTCGTCGTCGCGGACGAGCGCGTCATCTTGTATTCGGGAATGGACGCGATGCAGACGTTACGCGGGATGGACATCCCGGAGCCGTGCGTGAGGTTGCTGCTCGCGGAGGAGCCGGGGTTGATGCTCGGGAAGGGCGGGCTCGTGCGATTGGATCAGATACGCGAGCAGGCAGAGACGCACGCGGAGAATCTCAGATCCATCTGCGACGGCGTGCGCGACGACGAGCCGTTGGACGTGAACGCGCAGCGGTGGTTCACGAACTTCTTCTGCGGGTATTACTAGTAGCGTAGAATGTACTGTGCGCGCGCACGTAGACTTCTTCTTTTTCTTCTTCTCTCTCTTCGCGCGCGCGCGCGCGATCAGACCGCGCCGGCGCCGCCGCCGCTGCCCCCTGCCGCGAAGCCGTCGCCGCCGCCGCCGCCGCCGTCGTCTCCCGCGCGCAGCTGTCGGGGTCGTTCCATACGAAGCGACGTCGGGATGGAGTTCAAAGGCGTCAGATGGAGTTGAAAGGCGTCGCGGTCGGGGATCGAAAGCGTGGGGCGGGCGGAGAGATGCGCCCGCAAAAGTCCTCAAGTATCGGCGTTCACCGCGCCGACGCGGTCGTACGGGAACCAGTGTATGGGACGCACCCCCGTCGAGTCCCGGCACGTCATCCACGCCAGCAGCGCTCGCATCGCGTCTTCCTTCGCGTCGTCCTCCGTCTCTGCCCACCGCCCGTCCTCGACGCGGCGCTCGCCGTCGACGGTCGTCAGCGTCGCGCGGCATCGCGCGCGTCGCGGCGTCGCGTGAGCGTCCGACGAAAAAAACGTCGCGGCGACGGCGTCTTCGAGCGGCGCCGCCTTCGAGAGGCGGCCGGTCGCGCGCATGTACGCCGCGAGCCTACTCGCCGCGCTCTCGTCGTCGCGTCTCCAGCGCCGCGCGAACGGCGGCGTCGTCGCTCGATCGTCCGCGGCGGCGCGCGGCTTCGACGCGCCGCCGCAGTCGCCGGGGAGGGACAGAGAGAACGAGTCCTCGTCCCACGCGACGACGCGCTCGGCAGCCTCGGCCCAGCGCTCTTCGTCCTCTCTCGCGAGCGCGTATGACCGGGGATCGTCGTTCTTCTCGCGCGTCGCGCGCATCCTCCGCGCGTGACTTCGCGCGTCCGCGGCGTCGTCGTCGTCGTACGGGAGCTCCGAGGACGCGAGCTCGAGCTCGTCCTCCGCGTCGGCCGCGGCGACGCGCTTCCGGCGGAGCGACGCGCGCGGAGGTCGCCTCGCGGCCGCGGCGACGGCGACGCGGCGCGCGCGGCGGACCGGGGAAGCGCGCGCGAGAGGGAGGAGGCGAGGGAGGACGCGACGCGCGAGCATGGCGGCGGCGGCGGCGCGTGGGATACTGCTTGAGAGCGCCGCGGCAGAGGTCGTGGCTTCCGACGAAACCGAAGACTGGAAACGAGGAGAGAAAGCCACGACAGGACGAGCGGCGCTCTTCGGGCATCCCCGCGCGCGCGCCCCGCCCTCCGCGCGACCTCGCGCAATAATGTCGTCCTCCTCCGCCGCGTCCACGCCGCCGCCGCCGCAGCGGAAGAAGAAGGAGAGCGAGAGGGACTGGGCGACGCCGCGCCGCGTCGTCCTTTGCGTCGGCGACGACGACGACGCGAATAACGTCGCGTGGACGTGGACCGCTTCGCGCCTCCTCGAGCCCGCGGACGACGTCACGCTCCTCAAGGTCTGGGTCCCGGACGACGCCGACTTCGCGGACGATCTCGAGCCGCGGTACGCGGAGGACGCGTCGTTCGCCGCGGACGCCGCGAGCGCGCGACGCGACCTCCCGCCCGCGGTGCGCGCGGGCGTGGACGCGCGAGAGCGCGCGCACTCGGGGAGTCTGACCGAGGTCGTTCTCCTTCGCGGCGCACGCGCCGGCGACGGCGGCGGCGTCGCGTCGCAGATCGTGAGATACTGCGAGCGCCACCGCGCGACGCTCGTCGTCCTCGGCGCGCGCCCGCGGCACGGCGCGGTCGCGCGCGTCGTCCTGGGCAGCGTCTCCGACGCGGTAGTCAACGCGCTTCGCGTCCCGTGCGTCGTCGTCCGCCGCGGCGGCGCGTCCACGGCGGTCGGGAGGCTCGAGGTGGCGTCCGGGCCGGGCGCGGCGGGAGCGACGGCGCGCGTTACGGACGACGAGCGCGCGACGGAGGAGGTTGGGGGGATCGCGGCGGCGATGGCGTCGTTGGACGTGACGCCGGAGGAGGAGGAGGAGGAGGAGGAGGAGGAGAACGCCAGCTGTGCGGCGGCGGCGTGGGACGCGGTTCGCGCCGCGGCGGAGGGCGACCGACCGACGCCGACGCCGACGCCGACGCCGACGCCGACGCCCGCGACGCCCGCGACGCCCGCGACCGCGCCGCCGCTGCCGCGCGGTCGACGCGTCGTCATCGCGGTCGACGGATCACGCGTCTCGCGACGGATGACGACGTGGTGCGTGGAGCGTCTTCTGCGGCCGACGGACGAGGTGATCTTCGCGCACGCGTTGAAGGGCGCGACGGAGGCGTTTTCCCGCGAGCATTACGCGGGCGCGGTGTCGCGCGCGGAGAGAGACGTGGAGGCGGCGTGGGATGAGATCGAGCCCGCGCTGCGCGCGGAGTGGACGCGCGCGCCGTACCCGGAGCTCGGACCGGGGGAGAAGACCGAGACCAAAAAATCCACCCGAGGAGACGAAGAAAAAGAGCCGCCGCCGCCGCCGCCGCCGCCGCCGCCGCCGCGCGGGGTGCTGTTCGCGGGCAAACAGAACGCGTCGCTCGTCGAGAAGCTCCCGGACGCGCCGTGGAGCGAGCTCGACGCGTGCGTGCTCGCGGTCGCGACGTTTCTGAGGACGTATAAGTGCGCGTACCCGCCGAGAGGGGCGCTGCCGCCGCCGCCGGCGCGGTTCGCGCTCGCGACGCTCGCGGCGACGACGCGCGCGGACCTCATCGTCGTCGGGTCCAGGGGGCTCACCGGGTTGAAGCGCGGGGTGATGCGGAGCACGAGCACGTACTTGATCTAGAACGCGTCGTGCCCGTGTTTGGTGTACCGAGAGCCGCCGGTGAGCGAACCGTTCGAGATGGACGGATGATGAGTAGACAGACGCGATCTCAGCGACGGGAGGACAGATGAAAAAGACGACAGGATGAGACGAGACGACCCGCGGACGACTTCCGCGAGCACCGCGTGATGAATGAATCGCATAAAAAATAAATGACACGATGACATCGAACGCGCAGAACACGCACGTCCGTCGACGCGAGCACGGCGTCCGCGCGTCACAACCCGTAGTGAAGCTTCAACGCCTCGTACACGTAGAAACTCACCGCGGCGGCGGGGAATATCTTCGCGTAGTTTGGCACCAAACCCGCGTACAACGCGCCCAACCCCTCCGTCTTATACACGCACTGGATCCCGTGGAACACGTTCTTGTACTTCACCGTCAGCGCCGCGGATGACCCAGCGCTGACCGCGGACGTCATCCCGCTGACCTGTATCCGCCGCTGGACCATCTCGAGCGGGTACACCGCGGTCTGCGCCGCCGCGCCGGCGAGGCCGCCGAAGAACAACGTCGGCAGCGGCCCAATCTCCTGGCCGGGTTTCAACGTCTTCTTGTACGCGGACTTACACGCGTCGTACACGAAGAAGTTCACCGCGCCGTACGGCGCGACCCGGATCATGTTCACGCTGAGACCTTTCCACAGCGCCATCGGGCCTTCGTTTCGCATCAACCCCGACCACGCCTCGCCCATTCGCATCCCCGTGGACGTTACCCTCGAACGAAGCGTGTCCACCGGATGCGTCAACGCCGTGCCCGCCATGGACGCGAGCGACCCGCCGAGCATTCTCTCGCCGCCGCTCAGGCTCAATTCCTCGTTCCCCTGTCCAGCGCCACCGCCACCGTCGCGTTGATCGCGTTTCAAACGCAGCCGCGACTTCTTGAACGCGTCGAAGCAGTAAAACTCCACCGCCTTGGTCGGCGCGATGCGCATGACGTTGAGCAGATTCCCGCGGAACAACCCGGCCGCGCCCTCCGTGCGAACGATCCGCCGTAACGACCCCATCACCCCGCCCTCCGAGGCGACCTTCCCGGAGTCGATCATGTACTCGATCTTCACGCGCTCGAGAGGCGCGACGACGGACCGAGACACGCCGCCGCTGACGGCGCCGACGGCGAGATGTTTCAGCGTCGCGTGGTTTTTATTATCCGAAGCGGACGCTTCCGCTCTTTTCCCATCCCGCTCCGCGTTGGCGTCCGCGCCGCCGCGCTTCTGACGCGGCTTCTTCTGCGACTTCGTCTTGCCGCCGACGGCGCCGTTGCGCGCGGTCATCGTCGGCGCGTTGCGGACCAGGCCGACGCCGGTCAACGTCAGCGACGCGCTCGCGAGAAACGCGGACGCTCTGCTCTGAAGCCGCCCGTCGATCTCGCCGCCGGGTGAAGACGACGGCGTCGTCGCGGGTTTCGCGAGACGAGCGAATGGCGCGCGCGCGCGCGAGTCGTCCGCGGCGTCGACGCTCCCCCGCAGGGTCCATCCTCGCGCGTGTTCGATCTCGCGATCGCGCCTGTGAACGACGAGGTGGGTCGACGGAACAGAGCGGGGAGGGTCGCGGTCAGGGAGGCGCGTCGTTTCGGCGGGGAGGGCGAAAAGCGCATCCGACGGGGCACTCATTCATCATTCGGGCGTTAGTTGTCATCCGCGCGGGACGCACCCGTCGTCGTCGCGCGCGCGCGCGCCGAAGAGCCCGCGTCGCGCGGGGGGATTCGTCCCGGGCATGGTCCCACGACCTCGAGCGCGCGGTGCGTCCCGTGCGCGACTTTCCCGCGCGCGCTCGTCCCCGCGCGCGCTGTCGCAATGCCTTCCTTCTAAACCTGGTTCGGCAGAGGTGGTCTCGACCGCGGGATGAATGGGTTTGGATTGCCAAAATCGCGGATTCGGGTTTCGCGGTCTACGCCGGCGTGACAACGTCCGAACGGCTTGAAACCGGAGCTTGGCTTGAAAGTCGTTAGAATACCTAACAATTGAAAGGAAAACGAATCGTGTTCATCGCGTCGCGCTACGATGAAAATCTTCTACAGGTATGGAAAATCTATCTCGGGGGCGGCTAAGTTGTCGGCAGGGTAGTCCGGAAGAAATTCTCGTTAACCAGCCGTCCTCCCACTCTGTCGATCAGTAGACCGCGCGCGCGTCGCCTCGCGTCCGAAGCGACTCCGACGATGTCGGAGTTCTTCTGGCGCAGCAGCGATGCGGACTCGGACGACGGCAGCGAGGGATCGCTGGACACGCTCCCCGGGCCGGAGGAATTCTTACACGAGGCGCGAAAGGAATTAAAATTGGAACGCGCGGCGCGATCGTCGCCGCTCCCCGGCGTCGCCGCGTCCGCGATCGGCGCGAGCGGGGACTCCACGCTCCCGCCCGTGCCCGTAGACAGCAGCGACGACGACGTCCTCGACGCCGCGAGCGCGGGCGACGACGACGGCCGCGCGTCCGCGGCGGACGACGATCGAAGCGCGTCGATTCCGTCCGTCTCCGCGCGCCAAGCCTCGCTCGAGGACCGCGTCGAGAGCGCGGTGTTGGACCAACTCATGGCGGACGCGATCGAAGAGTTCATCGTCCCGCGCGCGACCGTGGACGCGCTGGAGCGAAACCTGGAAGACCGCGTCGGGGCGGACGATCCGAGAGGCGCGGCGTCGCCGTCGGATCCGCTCCCGCCGATGCGCCCGCCGACGACGAAGATACTCCATCCGGTCGCGTCGCCGTCGCCGCCGCCGCGGTCGCCGTCGCCGTCGCCGTCGCCGTCGTCCCCGCCCGCGATCGCGGTCGACGAAGCCCGGCTCGCGCTGTCGAACGCGCTGCACGCGATCGCGGACGACCTCGTCTCGAAGAGGTACGACGGCGGCGACGTCGACGAAGATATTCCTCTCCCCGCCGCCGCAGCCGCCGAAGACGACGTGCGGAAAGAAGCCGTCGGCGTCACGGGCGCGATCGTCAAGACGTGGCGCGCGTGCGAGGAAGCGTCGACGTTGATCACGAGCGTGATGACCGCGGAGGAGAAGAAGCGCGAGGGGAGCGTCGGTCGGGCTTCGAGCGCGTCCCCCGGGAGGGTGCGGACGCGGTCGCCGACGACCAAAGCCGAGGCGCGGCTGGCGCTGGAGGACTCCGTGTTCGCGGAGTGGACGGAGAGTGGGCTGAACGCGGACGTGCTGGTCACGGACGACGACCGCGCGCTTCCGAGCGCGAGCGAGTGGCCGCTCTCGCCGAACGCGCTCGGGCCGAGGGCGGTGGTGGACGTCGTCGTGGGCGAGGATGAACACGTCGTCGTGCGCGTGCGAGTGACGGAGCCGCCGTCGCCGACGCGGTCGCGCGCGTCGTCGCGCGCGTCGTCGCGCGTCGAGTCCCCGGTCGCGTCTCCGGTCAAGGCGGCGGCGTCTCCGGTCGCGGCGGCGGGTCGCGAGCCTGTGCCCGTGGTTCCCGTGCCCGCGCCCGCGCCCGCGCCCGCGCCCGCGCCGGCGAAGAAGACGTTTGGCTGGACGGAGCTCATGGGCAGACTCGCGTCGTCGTCTCTGCGAAGAATCCAGCGGAACATCGGGGTCTCGAGCGAGACGCAGACGGGGGAGGAAACGGAAGTTGTGATGGAAGCGACGCCGGAGGATGTCCCCGCCGAGGCTCCTCGCGACGAGGACGTTCACGCGGAGGCGCCGCCCGCGCCGGAGCCGGCGCCGCCGCTTCCGCGCGCGGTCGAGCGGAGCGCCGGCCGCACCTTGGACGACTGGTGCGACCTGCGGAACATATGCGGGTACATGTACACGACGAAAATAGCCTCCACCGCGTTCGACGCGTGGATCGTCGCCGTCGTCCGCGGGCGCGAGCGTCGGAAGCTCGCCGCGGAGAGAGAAAAGGCGATGAAAGTCGTCGACGCGGAGATCGCGCGCATGGAGAGCGTCCAGCGCGCCCTGCGTCACTGGAGAGCGGTCGTGAGGGAGATCGCGCACGTGCGCAAGCTGCGTTATAAGTCCGTGTCGCGGTCGTCGATTCGGAAGCTCACGCGGTCGCCGCTGCCGGCGGCGTCGTCGGCGTCGCCGAGTCGGCGACGCGCGACGAGCGTCTCTCCGAGGACGACGCGCGACGCCGACGCCGGGTACGGGTACGGGTACGGGTCCGGGTCCGGCGAGCGGAGGATCTCGAACAGCGCGTCCGCGCCGCGCGGTCGCGGCGAGGGCGTGACCCCGCACGCGCTGTCGCTGACGCCGTACGGCGTCGACGAGACCCCGGCGCCGACAACGACCGCGAAGTTCATCGTGCCGCCGTCGTTTTGACGAGGTTGACGTCGCCGTCGCGTTTCTTTCGCGTCGAGAGGGCGTCGACCCGAGTCGCGACGCGTAGGATCGCTCTATTATATTAGTTTTAATTTCCACTCTAAGAGTTGTCTCGACTCGCGCGGCGCTCATCGTACTCGAGCAATTTCCGCTCCCGCGCGAGCTGCTGCTCGGCCATGAACTTGTCCACCTGCGCCTTCCTCGACGCCTCCCACGCCGCCTCTTCCTCGTCTTGAATCTTGCTCACGTGATTCCGCTCCAGGTTATGCGACGGCGTGAGCCTCCGCGTAAACTTTTTCCCCTTCGCCGCCGCCTTCTCCGCGGCGATCTCCTCCTGGTCCGCGAGGTCGTACGTCATCTCCAGCGCGACCTCCTCGGACACCCTCTTCTTTTTCATGAACCCCAGCTGCGTCAACGCGAAGGTCCGGACGTAGTGCGGCGTCTTCGACTGCAGATCGATCGGCTGGAATCTCGCCGCGGGGTGGCGGTTGTAATACGCGCGAATCAGCCTGTCCTCCGGGAAGACGATCTTCGACGGTTTGTTCCCCGCGTATCGCTTCGTCGGCGGGACACTGCGAGAGCGGGAGGGGGGGGACGGCGAGGGGGGGAAGAGGTCGTCGTCAGTCGCGAACCCTAAACGAAGAAAAAGAAAGAGAGCACGAGCGACGATCTCGCGCTGCAGACGCCGCGCGAGGAGCGACGACGCCGCGCGAACGGACGTTCACGACGCGTAGCGCGCGATGGGACGGACGCGGCACGGGGACGGGCGAGGCGGGCACGCACGCTCGCATCGCGTCCAACCACGCCGGCTTCGAGACCGCGCCCGAGCGCATTATTTTCTCAGCCATCTGCAAGAACGGCATCGCGCGTCCAGCCTTCGTCTTCGACTTGAACTGGCTGATCGCGAGCAAGCTCTTGTCCAGGAAGTGCTTCTCATCCAAGATTGTCATCGCGCCCGCGCGGGGCGTGCGAACCCGCTCGACGCGCGATCGGATGCTCCTCGCGCGCGCGGGGGGTTATGACGTCGCGAGCGGGTTCCGACGAGTTTTTCGGCCCCCGAGCGACGATTTTTCGCTGAGATCACTGGCGTGGGTGGAAAGCGCTAGCTAGTAGCCCTACGCGTATTCGTCGTCGTCCTCCCGCCGCCCGTGCTCGTACGCGCGCCACCCCTCCACGTCGTTCTCCTTCCACTTCGGCGGCCTCGGCACGTCGCTGAACACCCAGTCGTTGATCATCGCCCGGTGCGCTCTCATTCCCTCCGCGCTCGCGGCGAACCTCACCGCCTCCCCCGCGCTCGAGAAGAACACGCCGCCGCGCTTCGCCTCCATGGCTTCCGTCCCCGTCGTCCCGTTCACCGTCCCGCCGCCCTCGCGGACGAGATACACGCACGGGCCCTTCGATACCGCGACGTCGTAGACGTCGTTCGGCCCCAGATTGATCGTCTCGAGCTGGAACTCGTCGAACGGAGGGACGTACCGCCGCGTCTTCTCGTCCACGACGTCGCCGCACAAAATCTTCGTCGGGCCGCACGCGTACCTGAGGGTCGTTCCATACAACGCGACGTCGGGGTGGAGTTCAAAGGCGTCAGTTGGAGTTGAAGGCGTCGATGGCGGGGATTGAAAGCGAGGGGTGGGCGGAGAGACACGCTGGAAAAAGTCCTTAAGGATCGGCGTTCACCACGCCGACGGGGTCGTATGGGAACCAGTGTAAAGGACGCGTACGTCAGCATCTCCACGAGCACGTCCACGTCGCGCAGCTTGGGCGTGAGCCCCGCGCGCACGACGTTATCGCTCGTCGCCATGCACTCGATGCACGTCCCGGCGAGGTACGCGTGCGGCTCGTTCGCGGCGAGATAGATGCACTCGTCCGGCTCGAGCTTGACGTAGTTGAGGAGGTAAGCGCACAACACGCCGACGTCCTTCGGGTACTGCTCGCACAGACGCAACGCGAGCGCGTCCACGTCGCGCAGCGTCGCCGGGTCCGCGGCGGAGAGCCGTTTTTGGAGCGTCTCGACCGCGTGCTCGATCTCGGGCTTCTCCGCGCGCATGACCGCGGCGAAGACGCCCTTGATCCGCCGCCGGCTCGCCGCGGGGACCCACCCGACCGAGTTGGGCATGTATCCCAAAAAGTCCTCCGCCGCCTCGCCCGCGACGGCGGCGAGCTCGGGGACCTCCGTCAAGTTCTTCGCCATGTCGTTGTGGCACACGAACCCGCACAGGGCCTCGAACGGCGTCACCGCGAGCGTCATCTCCGGCTTGTGGTTGTCGTCCTTGTACGCCGCAGGGTTGGACGCGTGGAGCTTCGCCGCGAGCTTTTTGTCCGGGTGCGCCTGGATCGACAGCGCCTTCGCGACGGAGAGCACCTTGGTCAAGAACGGGAGATCGGGGCCGAAGCGCTCGAGGACGCGCTCGCCGAGGTGCGCGCGCGCGTCCGACGCGATGGTCTCCTTGAGCCCCGCGCCGGTGCCGACGACGACGGACGGACCGGAGGGGTGCGTGCCCATCCATAATTCCGCGTGCGGCTTCGTCGCGTCCGACGCGACGCCCGCGTTCGCCTCGCCCAAGGACGACACCTCGGAGTCGCCGACGACGCCCCAGTCGTAGTTTTGCACCGCGCACGTCAGCGCGAGAACCATGGCGCGAGACCTCCTCCGGGGGGGTATCGCCGCGGCGCCGCGCCCGTCGTTGTGGCGCGGGGTGCGCGCGCTGAAGGCACCGGAACCCTCGAAGAGCGCAAAAACCTCGATCGAGCCTTGGTATCGAGCCTCCCAACTCCCGACCTCGTACGATGACTTTGGCCTTTCCCAAGGGTTTACGAACCGTGAAATCGTCTCGGTGTTTTAGTGGCACTTTTCTCAGACTAGAACGCATACGATTTTCCAGGCCGCGGGTGTTGTCGAGACCTGTGATTCGCCGCGGGTGTTACCACCAGCTTCCAGTCTCATAGCAGGGACGCGCGCACGTTCTTGATCCACTACCCGTTGCGGCGACCGATCGTCCGCGGCGCGCGTCGTATCCAACCAAGGGTTCGGACGCAGATCGGTGATAACGTATGGCGACGCGGTCGTTCTCGCGCACGGCGAAGACGACTACGCGGACGACGCGGACGGGGGCGGGGCACTTCCCGGGGGAGGAGGGCGCCGCGCAGAGCGGTCCGTGGACGGGATTCAGGCAGACGACGACGACGCGCGGCGGCGGGATGGCAGCGGCCGGGGAGAGCGAGCGGCTGCTGGAGAGGGATGATGACGAGCCGAGGTCGAGTTGGTGTAACGTGCGTGCCCTTCCCGACGCTCCGGGCGCGCGCGCGTCGATCCGTCGACGTTTCCGCGCGCTTTTGAACGACCGCGCCCTTTTCTTGAATTTGCCCTAGAGGGGGCCGATTCGCTCTGATCCGTCGTTCGCGATCGCTGACGCGCCTCCCCTCACTCCCCGCGCGTGATCTCTGCAGAAATGGACGATCCTCGCGTTGGTGCTGGCCGCGATCGTGTTCGCGTACTGGAAGTTCGGAGACTACATCTTCTTTTGGAACCACTTGACGATCAGGTTCGGGTGGAAGAAGGACGACGAGGACACTTCGCCGCCAGCACCACCGTCGGCAAATTACGACGGCGACGTGTTCAAATTCCTCACGAAGAAGGGCGACGACGACGCGAAGGTGTTCGGGTACCTCACCGGTCGCTGAGCGCGTGTTAACTTACTCACTCTAGCTTGTTGTGTAAATCCTACGGAAACCTACCTGCGACGCTCGGCCTCGGCGCCGCGCTCCCCGCGTCCTCGCCCGCGGCCGCCTCCGCGGCGCTCAGCAGCTTAAATACCGCCTCCACGCCGACGCGATTCCCAACCTTCAGAACGTCCGAATCCACGCACAGCGACCCCGGGAGCGTCTCCTTGAGGTCGTCCTCGGGCGCGATCGCGAAAACCTCGGGTCCGCGTCCGCCGTCGTCGCCGTCGCCGAACAGACGCATCCTCCTCGCGGCGTCCGGGTCGTCCCTCGCGATGACGAGCGCGGCGTCTAGCGTCCCGAGCGAATCCCCGCGGCGCTCCGTGGTTATCCGCGCGTGCTCGTCGGTCACGCCCCACGCCGTGCGCATGTGCGGCGGCGTCAGGAGCACGCGGCGGACGGCGAAATACGCCGCGCGCGACAGCGACTTCATCAAGCGCGACACCATGAGGTCGACGCCGTCGTCCTTCGCGGCGGATCTCAGCTCGTCGAGACGGCGAATGCGCGTCGTCGTCGTCGCCGCGGAAGAAGATCCGGATCCGGGCGCCGAGGGCGGCGGCAGCGTCCGCGTGCACAGCACCAGCACGTGCGTGCACCCGTCGGACGCGGCCGCGCGAATCGGAATCGGCTCCATCACCGCCGCGTCCACGAGCCTCTGCCCGCGGTGACGCACCGGCTCGCTCCCCGCGAGGGTGGGCACCCACGCGCTCGCTTTCAGGCACCGTTTCAGGTCGTCGATATCTTCGAACGGCGGGGACAACAACACCGGCGACAGCGCGTCCAGCGACGTCGCGACGATCTTCAGCGGCACCTCGGAGGCGAGCACGGCGGCCCACGTCAACGGTCGGTCGGTTATGCCGTCCATGACACCGTCGACGAGGTACGAGATGTCCATCGCCGGCGCGGACGCGGCGCGCAGGTACGTCGCGTCGTCGTCGTCGTCGTCGTCGTCGTCGTCGAAGGACCCGGACGCGGACGCGGACGCGTGGGCGGCGGGCGGCGGCGCCGACGCCGACGACGGATTGTTTTCTTCAAACGTGCGCGTGCCCCTCCGCTCGCGTCGCCGCCGAAAGTTCGCCCTCGACCCGAGCCTCGCGAGCGAGAGGAACTCCCCGGAGACGAGATCTTCCTCGTACGCCGCCACGCCCTCGGGCTGCTTCGCGAGGTAGTACGTCAGGTTCATCGCCCCCGCGCTCGAGCCGTACGCCGCGTCGAAGCAGTCCCAGTACCCCATGCGAAGGAGCTCGCCGCACTGCGCGGCGGAGACGACGCCGCGCATGCCGCCGCCCTCCACGGCGAGACCGATTCGCATGCCGTCGGTGCGATGCCCCGGGCGGCTGCCTTCGCGCTTGCGCTGGAGGAGCGCGCGTATGACCGGGTGCCGCGCGTTGGACGTCGCGCCCGACGACGACGACGACGACGGCGACGACGACGACGAGGACGAGGACGAGGACGCGTCGTCGTCGTCGTCGTCGTCTTCGGAGCTCCAGTGCGGCGTCACGACGCGCACGCCGAGGGCGACGTCAGGGCGCGCGTCCCGCTCGCACTTCAGCGCGCTTCCCTCGACGCCGCGCGCGTCCAGAAGCGGCGAGAGCCAACGCCACTCGCGATGACGACTCGACGCGCGCTCGGCTTTTTCGTCCCGCTCTCCTCGCTCGACCGCGTCCGCCAACGACGCGCGCGCGCGCCACCGTTCGCATCCTCGCGCGCGGGGCGCGACGCGATATCGCACCGCGACCGGGGTCGCGCGCGCGCGCGTCGCGGCCGCGTGCATGGCGCGTGCGTGCGGAGAGTGTGCCTACCGAACTGATGGATGGACCTTTTCAATGTTGGATTCATCACACTGGTTCCCATACGACCGCGTCGGCGTGGTGAACGCCGATCCTTAAGGACTTTCTCTCCCGTCGCATCCGGCTGACACTCTT
>MDSW01151413.1_pt1 | contig 22332 bp, 20 predicted proteins | sample 811171 | NCBI WGS metagenome assembly MDSW01 (sample SAMN05326641, study PRJNA326480) | marine metagenome | isolation source: seawater | place: Atlantic Ocean: North West | collected 2012 | reverse complement strand
CCTTTCTGGAGTAATAGCGGGCTAAGCCGGCACCTATACCACTGCTAGCACCGGTAATAACGATCGTACGAGGATTTTCCATTTTTTCCGATCTACCTATTCGTTTTGAATTAGTAACTATATAGTCTGATTCTAATATATTCAGTATTGGGCTATTCATGTTTAAATATAACTAAATGAGGATCAAATGGTAAGAAGCATGACAGGTTTTGCTAATACTGAAGGGTCTTATGAGCCTTATGAATGGTCTTGGGAGCTGAGGAGCGTAAACAGTAGGACGTTAGATATAAGATGCCGGTTGGGTGGAGGATTTGAAAGAATTGAACCCGAAGTGCGTAGATTGGTGACCGAAAAAATAAAACGTGGGAGTATTTCATTAAGCTTGAAATTGTCACAAGCTATTAGCCAACCAAACTTTCATATTAATAAAGTAATGCTGGATCAGGTTATTACTGTTTGGGAGGAATATAAATCATCTTCAAATATCTCTCCGCCAAGTTTTGATGGACTTTTGTCTCTTCGTGGAATGATTGAATATCAAGGTGAAGAGGAGGTTGATAAAAATATAGCAGCACGTGATAAAATAATTTTGCAAACATTAGATAGAGCCTTAGATAATCTAATTGAGATGAGGAACAATGAAGGAAATAATATAAAGTTGATTCTTTGTAACCAACTTAATCAAATGGAAGAATTGGTAACTCTTGCAGATAAGGTTGCAGAAACAAGACCTAAACAATTAAAATCACGATTTAAAGAACAGTTGAATAATTTATTAGACGGTAGTTCTCCAATCTCAGAAGATAGGCTAGCCCAAGAAATAGCTATTTTGGCTGTTAAAAGCGATATAAAAGAAGAGTTAGATCGGTTAGTCGGGCATCTGGGAGCTGCAAGAGAGCAAACTGAAAAAAAAGAGCCTATGGGTAGGAAGCTAGATTTTCTATCTCAAGAACTCAACAGAGAGGTTAATACCCTTTGTTCAAAGTCTAATGATTACAAACTAACGGAAATAGGCTTATCTTTAAAAATGCTTGTAGACCAATTCAGAGAGCAGGTACAAAATGTTGAGTAGAATCTTGAAATGCTAAAAATTCCGAAGCGACGTGGGATAATGCTTATTTTGTCATCACCGTCAGGAGCAGGGAAGACAACTATTGCTAGGCGGCTACTCGAGTCAATAGATGCTGTTGAGATGTCAGTATCGGTTACAACAAGATCAAAGCGCTCTGATGAAATAGAAGGTAGAGATTATAGTTTTGTAAATACAGAGAAATTTGAAAAACTAGTTAAACAAAATGCCTTGCTTGAGTATGCAACAGTATTTGGGCACAGTTATGGAACCCCTCGCGAACCCGTCGAAATAGCACTTTCTAATAATAGGGATGTCATCTTTGATATTGACTGGCAGGGACATAATCAGCTGCTATCAGCTATGCCAGAGGATGTTGTATCAGTATTTATACTTCCTCCAAGTTTAAATGACTTAGAACAACGCCTTAGAAGGCGTGCTCAAGATGTTGATAATGTTGTTGCTAGCCGAATGGCAAAGGCTAGTGATGAAATGAGCCACTATATTGATTATAATTATGTTGTAATAAACCGCTCATTGGATGAGGCTGTGTCGTGTGTGACTTCAATACTTCATGCAGAACGATATAAGCAAAAAAGACAGATTGAATTAGAAGAGTTTGTGAAACAGTTAAAAGCTATATAAAAAAACTTATACATATTTTAGGCCAGTTTGATGTTACCATTAACATTTTTACTGGACCCTAATTCTAGTTCTCTCATCAGAAATCTATTTTGGTCAACTAACACTGGAAAACTTAATCCTCCAGCTATTGCAGGAACGAATCCAAATCGTCCAAGAAACCCTGGATCTCCTATTGCAATTACCAGTTTATAACCTGAGTCTTTTGAGGCTCCAAGTCCATGTTTCATTAATGATGATCCTATATTTAAGCCTCGATAATCGCCATGGACTGCAATGGGACCAAGTAAAATTGCCGCTTTCTCAGAACCAGCTACTATTTTAGTAAAACGAATTACGCCTACTAAGCGACCTGAATCCATGGCTACAAAACAAAGATTTGGGATTGCCCTCGACCCTCTACGAAATTTCATTGATGGAAGTGTATTACGCTTGTTACCGAAAGCGTGTTGGAGTAAGTCATTAATTTGTGGGCCGATTTCTGGATGCTCTATATTTATACTGATCATAATATTTTCCCAAATATTATTTATTATAGAAGATACAATCTAAATCGTGACTGTTAGATCTATAATAATTCTATGCTATTACTACTAAATTTTTATTATAAAAGTGGAGGATGTCCATATATTTAATATGTAAATATATTTGTGTAATTCAAATCTATATTTGATTGATTTTTAATAAGTAAGCAAAAGCCTTTGCTAATGTGCACCATTCTTTTAAAGTCAATGTTTCAGCTCTAAGGTCAGGAGAAATATCAGCATTTGAAAGAACAATCTCAGGGTTTGAAATTGCAGTCTTCAGAGAGGTCTTTAATTTTTTCCGACGTTGACCAAATCCAGCAGAAACTATTTTTAATAGTTCTTCTTCAGGAGCATCATATAGTGGTTTTGGATATGGAGTGAGCCTAATAACACTGGAGCTGACCTTTGGGGGCGGGGAGAATGCTCCTGGCTTGAGATCAAAAACAAGTTCACATTTGCATAGCCACTGAGCATAAATGGAAAGACGTCCATATTCTGACGTGCCAGGTTTAGCAATTATTCTGCGGCCAACTTCTTTTTGAAACATAAGAACCATTTGAGAAAACTCATTAGGGTATTTAAGCCATTTAAATAAAAGTTTAGTAGCTATGTTATATGGAAGATTTGAAATTATACATTTTGGGTCTGATATCTTCTGAATAAAATCGAAATTTAAAGCATCACCATGCTTAATTTCAAGACGCCCATTTGTGCTTAATGCCAACTCATTCATTGCATTTATACACCTATTATCTTTCTCTATAACTATAACATGTTGTGCGCCGTTATCGAGCAGGGCTCTAGTAAGACCCCCTGGTCCAGGGCCAACTTCAATAACGTTAGTTCTTGTAAGGTTACCAGATGACTGAACAATCCGTTCACAAATAGATGTATTTAGCAAAAAATGCTGACCAAGAAATTTTTTTGGAAAAATATTGTGCTTGCTAATGACTTCAGTGAGTTTGGGTCGTAATGTTCGAACGGGATTAGCTAATTGTTTATTATCATTAGATACGCACATCGATAAAAGCCTGACGTCTTAGGTTTCGTAGATGCCTGCGAGCTAGTAGCTCCATTCGTTTATTAGCTATTCTTAAATGAATTTGTTCACGGTTTGGTATACTGACAATGCTTTCTTGACGGGAACACACCATTAGTGCCCTTAGCCCATTATTATAATCTAAGGGCTGACTGAGTTTACCAATCGAAATCTTTGAAACAAGCAATTGTAGGTCTTTAGGAAGATCGCGGATTTGAAAACTCCCAAGGCTTCCAGAAAGTTGGGAAACTTCGCCAGAACTATTTTTTAAAAGCTGTTCACAGGTATTAGAGTTAGTCCTTAATCGGTCTAAAATTTTTACTTGCAAAGATTTTGGCTGGTTATTCTGTCCAACTATAACTTGTGTTAGATTAATTTTTGTATCCAATGGGTTTGCTGTTAAGGCAAGTCGCTTTGATCTCAGACTTATTATAAAGAAACCTTCGTATGTACGAATTGGTTCTGAAATCTGGTTAGGTTGCATATTTTTCACAATACTTGAAATTTCTGTTGGAAGCTGATCTTCTAAAATCCATCCTAAGTCTCCTCCAGTTGATGCACTGGCACTTTGTGAAAACTGTCTGGCAATACTAAAGAAATCAGCCCCTCCACGAAGCTGAGCAACCAAATTATCTGCAAATTCTATAATTCTGGGATCTGGTGATTTGTTATCAACCGAGAGGAAAATTTCGTTTATTAGATATTCTGGCTTTCCTCGAGAGTCTTCAAGTCTTCCAATAGCTTCATCGATTTCATGCTCTCCAACAGATATGGAACTTCTAAACTGACGACTTACTATTGTAGCCCATGATATTTCTGCTTTAATTTGTGACTCAACAGACTCTTTACTTAGTTTGTTAGTTTTTAGGAACTGGTCAAAGCTACCGGGCGGACCACCATTACGTTTTTCTAATGTTTTAATCGCAGCATCTAATGCTTGATCACTGACGGTGTAGTCCATTCTTTTTGCAGCCTGAATTTGCACACGCTCATCTATCATTGCGCGTAATATCTGGGGGGTAATTTGTTTTCTCAATTGCTTACTATTGGGTAAATTAGAAGTCGCAATTGCTACTTCAACGCGCGCTAGAAGGTCATACATAGAAATGACGTCATCATTTACTACTGCTGCAATTCTAATGATTTCTTCAGATTTTACCAAAGGGGGTGTAATTGCATAAGGTACCATGTAATAAATGGCTGCAAAGAATAGGACTAAGAAAAATTTCTTGTAGGTTAAGAGCATTTAATTAATTTTACCCACAAAGCTTATCTATGTTTCTTCATTATTAGGTCATTTCTCTAAGAGTTGTAGATTAATCCAATCCTGCTGAAAATATAAATTTTGTCTGGTAACATGTTTAGCCAAGGTTTTTTAGTAGTACTTTAAAAATTAAGGTGTCATCAGGCTCAACTTCTCGATCACGAGTAAACGTACGACCGTATTTTGTGCTAAATAAGAAGCACTCGTCCTCATAAGTAAGACCCGAAGACCATGAAACTGTCCCACCTGAACCAGTAAGGTTACGTCTTAAATCTGCTGATAAACTCCAAAATTTTGTGAAGCGTGACAGAAGTGAAGTAACCATTTCTTCACGGTTTGCAAAACCTGATGTTTCCACCTCAGAAAGCTGTTTTTCTAATAATGCGTATCCCACATGTAGTCTTAAATAATCAGTTCCTCCGGTAAAACTTATTTCATTTCGCCTTGCTTCTATAGTCTCGCGGTCTAATCTAAACCGGTATGCGAGGGAATAGTATTTGGATGGTGCCATTAATAGCCGTCCAACGTAGTCTGAATATTGATCTTCTAGACCGCTGCCTTGACCGAAAGTATCATCGTCCTTTAAACGCGCACTTTGACCAATCACCGCAGTGGTTTTTCCACCACTAACTCCATAAGCACCATAGCGAATTCCATAATTTATTCTTGGTCCGCTCTCAAGTCTATCGAGTCCAGTAAAACGACTTTCACTAAAAAGATTTGAGTCATTAAATTCAAAATTTTGGCTGTCTTCGTTAGGAATTTCTACTGGGTTTCCACCATAAGGGCTTAGTATCCCTTGTACAATAGGCTCCAAGACATGACTCACATTGCCATCACGTTTTATAAGTGGGTATCTCCATTCTAAAAGAGCAGTTGGTCTAATCCTTCCTGTCATTCCTGAGCTAGTATTAGTTAATGGGTCACGTCGATTAATAACATTATTTACGTGATATAAGTCTGCACGTAAGCTGAGTGAACCTGTCCAAACATGACCACCGTTACTTTTTGTTGGTAAATGCCATCCACCTTCTAATGATAATCTTCGGCTGTCAGCACCTTCCAGTCTTTGTAAGGCCATTAGGTTAGTTTTTAATGTTTTGTATGACCCAGCCCATCCTGGTTGACTAATATGACTAAATTCAGCAAATGGTAAGATTATTGGAATTTGACCTTGATCATCGGTCTCTTCCAAGCCTTGAAAAAAATAAGCATTAGCTGCAAAATAATTTCCACCGTTAATACCTTCTATATATGGGTTTGTAATGAGAGTATCTTTAGACTCAATACGGTATCTTCGTAAATATGTATCATCACTAGCGCGCTCAAAATTTTATCCCCAATTCCAAGTTTCATCAATTTCGAAGTGGCCATCACTAAACAAGTGCCCACGAAATTCATTTCCGTTAATTTCATTACCATCATTATCTAGCTTATCAGTATATGTTATGCTTGAGGCAATACGTAAATCCCCAGTGCCAAAGTGTTCACGATACTCCCCACCTAATACTACCCTGCCAGTTGTATAGAATCTCGGTGCAAATGTTGCATCTTTTTCTGGCGCGATATTCCAATAATAAGGTGTTTTTAGCTCAAAGCCTAAAGAAGATGAGTTGCTATAACTCGGAGCTAGAAAACCACTGCGTCGCTCAACTGTGGGGTCTGGGTGTTGAAAGTATGGTGTGTAAAAAAGTGGCACTCCATAAAATTCCATCCATGCATCATGGTAGCCAATATCCCGAGTATCAAGATTATGAACAACTTTCATAGCTTTGATTTGCCATAGCGGAGGTTCTTTTGGTTTATCAATGCAAAGTTCACATGGCGAATATACAGCTTTATTCATTTCTGTTTTTAAGCCATTTATACGTTTTGCTGAATTGGCAGAGATTCGGGAGTTGTCCGTAAGCCTTATATGAAGTTCATTTAAAACTCCGTCTTTCATTTGATTTCTAAGTTTTATTTGCTTGGCAAAAGCCACCTCACCCGTCGGCTCCATAAGAGAAACATTTCCTCTGGCACTTAGCTCGTCTTTATCTTTATCGTATATTATAGAGTCTGCAATAACAATTCTTCCGGCTTGGGATACTTCAACGTTTCCTCTAGCTATAACGATGCCTTTTTTATCGTCATATGTTACCTCATCTGCAAAAAGTAAAACATTATGATCCAAATATGGATCCCTATCTGCTAAGCTTATTGAGGAATTTATTGACCAAAAAATGAGGACTAATATCATCAATGTGATTGTTTTTAAAAGGAAATCAATTCTTGAAGTTTCCTTAAGTTCACAAAATTGTGAATTTTCTGATAATTGTTTCATCCGTCCTCCAGATGGAACAAACTTGCAATTCCTACAAGGGTAAATATTCCTGCAGGTGTCCAGGCTGCAAGTGCAACAGGAATGTTGCCTGATAATCCAAGAGCAAGAACAAGGTCTGATAAAAAATAAAGTATAAAACCAGTCATCACTGCAGCCGCAACTAATACCCATACACCACCTCTACGGCGGAATCGCAAGGAAAACGTAGCCGCAATTAATACCATAGCACATAATAGTAATGGACCTGCAAGAAGTGAGTGCCAGTGTAGTTTATGGGCAACAGCAGAGAACCCCGAAGCTTCTAGAACTTTAATAAACCCTGGCAGAGCCCAAAATGATAGGGTTTCTGGTGGAGCAAAGCTATCTTCAATTTGATCAAAGGTTAATGAAGTAGGTAATAGATAAGTATCATGAAATGCGGCGGGCTGATCTGGTCCTGTTATTACTGCCTCAGACAATTTCCAGCTACCTTTGGAAAGTGTAGCTTCTTCGGCATCAATACGATTAATAAATTGATCGTCTTTGAGAAATGAAAATATAATTACATCATGAAGAGTTACGTCATCTTCGCTAATTCTTCGAGCATGAACTACTGATTGAACTTCTGTATCAGTTTGTCTGAGCCAAATACCGCTCTGTGATAAAGCAAGAAGACTTGATTTGCCACCAAGATAGCGTGCATCCATCTGTTCATATCTATTGACCATGGCTGCCGACATTGGATTGAAGACTGTAATTGTAAAAGTGCCGAGAATCAAAGCAAGTGCAAGTACAGGTACTAGAAATTGCCATGCAGATACACCTGCTGCTCGAGCAACTACTAGCTCATGGTTTTTTGTTAGGCGTGTGAAAGTCCACAAACCTCCTACTAAAGCTGCAAAAGGTAAAACTTTTTGAGCCATAAATGGTATACGTAATAAAGCCATTTGTAACATTAAACCTACTGTAGCAAATTCTTTATTAGCACCAGATCCTCTTCTTAAAAGTTCAACAGCATCAAAAATAAAAATTGTTACTACAAAAACCAAAAAAACAATTGCAATTCCCGTAATAAATTGTTTTCCAATATAAAATGAAAGAGTTGGAGAGAGCCGCATTACACTCATGACTCTTGTTCTTTCGCTAATTTAAGAATTTTTTTGCCCGTTGAAGAGCGTCTCCGTCTCAACATCAGATAAAAACCTCCGATCGTGAAGACTGCAACATTAAAATACATCATCCAAGCAAATTGAGGTTGTTTAGCTACAAGGTTTGCAAGTAAAAGTCCTATTGACTCAAGTGCAAAGCCAGCAAGGATGCCAACAAGAATTTGTCTCCATTGTCCCCGACGGTTTATGCTCCCGCCTAGTACTGATGCCATAGCAATAGCAGTAAGAGCAATTGTAAATAGTGGTGAAACTATTCTTTGGTGAGCTTCAGCTATAAATTTATTGCGATTACGTTGATCATCATGCCCTGGTCCAGGGTTCAGAAGTTCATGTAAGTAACGCTCACGTGGCTCACGCCAGCGTTCTTCTGGGTTTTCTGTTATAAATTGTAAATCTAATGCATAGGAGTCGAAGTATAAAAGTGAGAGACGACCTAAAGCCTTATCGATTTCTTGCCTGTTTCCATTAATTAGTACGAAACGTGGTCCAGAGTCGGTTCTTACTAATGTTCCACTTTCTGCCATCATTGTTACCGGCTGATCAGTTATTCTCTCATCATGGACTAATATACCGCGTAATTGTCCGTCAGAATTTCTTGCTCTTACATATACAGTTACATCATTAACTAATGTAGTAAAAACCCCTTCTTGTAAAAGTACGGATGAAAAATCACTACGAATAACAGTTTGGCGATCTTTAAAACTACGATAGGATAAGGGAGTAAAATACATATTTATTGAATAAACTAGAATCATTACAATTCCAGCTAGAAGTATTGCAGGGCGTGCGAGGGACCACTGGCTCGTACCACTTGCTCTCAAGCTAACCAATTCACTATCAATTGCTAGACGGTTGTATATAAAAAGTATGGCACAAAAAAGAGCAATAGGCAGTATAACCCCCATAAAAGAAGGTAGTAGAAGCATAGAGAGGTGAATAAATGAGCTTAGAGATAGACCTTTATTAACGATTAGATCAATAAATCGTAAAGATTGGGTGAGCCAAATAATAGCAGTAAGCCCAATTGTAATAAATAAAACGGGCAAAGCTAACTGTCTCAATATATATCTATGATATCTTAACATACTCAGCATTATACGATGAGAGACCTCTTCAGCACAGTCTAGTATTAATAGAAATAATGTTTAACCTCTTGGTAGGGAATTATTTAAGGAATAAGTTCGTTGTCTGTGGACACTTTGATTGTTAACTATTATTAAATTTACACTGAATAGTTATGGAGAAATAAGTATGAAGATTGTATTTGCACCCATCGAAATGCCTGATTCTGGAACCCTTGTGGTTTTTTTAGCTTCAGGTAATGAACTAACTGAATTTACAAAGTTAATTGATACATCTACTGCGGGTGCAATTAAGAGAGCTATAGACTTAAATTCTTATGAAGCCAAAGCAAATACTATTTTGATTATTGAGGCTCCGCATGGCTTAAAACTAAATAGAATCTTGCTTTGTGGACTTGGCAAGATATCAGAAATATCCACACTAAGCCTTCAAGAAGCAGGTGCTAATGCAATAAAAAACCTCTTAAGTTACAAAGAAAAAAACATAACTTTTGTTTTAGATAACATACCTAATATTAAAATCGATACTGCTTCTGCGGCATCGGAGATAGCTTTTGGCTTACGAGTCGGTAGTTACAAATTTACAAAATATTTCACTGCCGCTGCCAATTCCATTAAGGCTGAGATAAACTCTGCAACTGTTATGACAAATGAGTATATGAACGCAGAATCTATATTTTCACTACGAAATGAAGTTTCAGAGGGGGTAATACTTGCACGAAATTTAATTTCTGAGCCAGGAAACGTAAAATATCCTGAGGCTATTGGACAAGATATTCTTGAGCTTAAGAATCTAGGAGTTGATGTTCAATTATTGAAATACCAAGACCTGAGAGACATGGGGATGGGAGCTTTGCTCGGTGTTTCTCAAGGAAGTGATAAGAAACCAGTTGTTGGTGTAATGTATTGGGAAGGGACGCGCAAATCACCGAATGATCGACCTGTAGCTTTAGTTGGTAAGGGTGTAACCTTTGACACAGGGGGCATTTCATTAAAGCCATCTGGTGGAATGGAAGAAATGAAATATGATATGGCAGGTGCTGGTGCTGTGATAGGCGCAATGCGAGCCCTGGCCGGTCGCAAGGCAAAGTGTAATGTGGTTGGTATAGTAGGGCTTGTAGAGAATATGCCAGATGGAAAAGCTCAACGTCCGGGGGATGTTGTGACTACGATGTCTGGTCAAACTATCGAAGTAATAAATACAGACGCAGAGGGCAGATTAGTGCTCGCTGATGTTTTATACTATACGCAAACTAAGTTTAATCCGCGTATTATGATCAATTTAGCTACTCTTACGGGTGCCGTTGTAGTCACTTTAGGATCCCATATGGCAGGTGTTTTTTCAAATAATCAAGAACTAGCTGACAACTTAGTCAATGCTGGAAAAATGGTTGGTGAAGATATCTGGAAACTACCTTTGGACCCTAGATATGATAAAGAAATTAACTCAACAATTGCAGATATGAAAAATGTTGGGAAATCTAGGGAAGCTGGTAGTATTGCTGGTGCCCAGCTACTTCAGAGGTTTGTTGGAAATACTCCTTGGGCACATATTGATATTGCTGGCGTAGCTTGGAAGAAAAGTTCAGACAATGCTCTTGTGCCCAAAGGAGCAAGTGGTTTTGGGGTGAAGTTATTAGATAGATTGATAGGTGATTATTATGAAAATTAAATTACATATAAGAATCATTTAGGGGTGAATTAAGATTCATTTCCTGATACTAAGATTAACCCCTTAAACTAAGCCTATTATGCTTTCCAGCATAAGTTATATGAATAATTTCTGAAAATTTTAGTGTACTATTGGTTGCGCAAAATCCTAAGATAATAGGTATTAACTTTGAATAAATATTATTTAACTGTAAGGGCATATAATTTTTTTTGTTATAATTATATAGATAGTATTGAAGTAAATGCTTCTCCATTCTATAAACTCCATTAAAAAATTTAGAGAGTAGTTAACATGGCGATTGAACAAACGCTTTCAATAATTAAACCCGATGCAACCCGACGAAATTTAACAGGTGCTATTAATGAGCGCTTTGAAAGCCGTGGTTTGAAAATAGTTGCACAAAAGCGCATCCATCTTACCCTAAGTCAGGCTCAGAAGTTTTATGATGTACATAAAGAGAGGGCTTTCTATGATGATTTGTGTAAATATATGACTTCAGGTCCCGTGGTAGTGCAGGTTCTTCAAGGAGAGCAGGCGGTAACAGCCAATCGTTCCATAATGGGCGCCACAAATCCAGCGAATGCTGATGATGGAACAATCCGAAAGGATTTTGGAGAGTCGGTAGAGGCTAATTCAGTTCATGGATCAGACTCTACAGAAAATGCTAAATTAGAGATTAACTTCTTTTTTGCAGATATAGATATTGTAACCTAACAGAGTTTTATTTTTTTAAAAAATACTGTTGTAGTCAGGCACCTTTTTTCTGCCTATGCTACTGTTAAGTAATGGATAATTTATTATGCTTGGCAATAAAGATTTTTATGTTTAGTTAGTGAACACAAGATAATGAGCGATAGAAAAAAAGAAATAAATCCTGAAGATGTCTCTGGCGTTATCACAAAGACACGATCTGAAACAAAAAAGCCGTCGATGTATAAAGTATTGCTGCTTAATGATGATTATACACCTATGGAGTTTGTCATTTTAGTTTTGCAACGATTTTTTTCAATGAGTAATCAAAAAGCATCAGAAGTTATGCTTCATGTTCACCGTCGCGGTGTTGGGGTATGTGGTGTTTTTACTTTTGAAGTTGCTGAGACAAAAATGAATCAAGTAATTAATTTTTCTAAGCGTAATGAACATCCATTACAATGCACTATGGAAAAGGACTAGCTCAAAATATAAAGGATAATCTCCAAAGATGTTATCACCTGATCTAGAAAAAAGCCTACAGGTAGCTATTTCAGTTGCGGTTGAACATGGGCATGAATTTGTGACCCTTGAGCATTTATTGTTAGCTTTATTAGACGATTCTGACTCTAAAGCTGTTCTCATAGCCTGTGATGTAGACATATTGTTTTTAAAGGCTGAATTACTGGAGTTTATAAAAACTGAGCTAAATAAAGATAATATTAAAGTTTCAGACTCTCATCGTGGAGAAGCTGGCTATTCAAATTCTTTTCAAAGGGTAATCCAACGAGCTGTAATTCATGTTCAATCATCTGGTCGTGAACAGGTAACTGGGGCTAATGTTATAGTCGCAATGTTCTCAGAAAATGAAAGTCATGCAATATATTTTCTAAAAAAACAAAACTTATCAAGATATGACGTAGTTAATTATATTGCTCATGGAGTTCATAAATCAGCAAATACTGATGGAACTGGATCACAGGGAATACGTGAATCTGATGAAAATCCTCATACAGATGATCAGATTAATAAAAGTGAAGATGCACTCAAGGCCTTCTGTACAAATTTAAATCAAGAGGCAAAAAATGGAAAGCTGGACCCCTTAATTGGGCGTAATGAAGAGATTGAGAGAACTATCCAAATCCTCTGCCGGAGACGGAAAAATAACCCCCTTTTTGTTGGTGATCCTGGTGTCGGAAAAACTGCCATAGCTGAAGGACTAGCTAAACGAATAGTTGATAACCAGGTACCGGATGTTATCTCAAAAGCTACTATTTATTCCCTTGATATGGGTTTGCTTCTTGCTGGAACTCGCTACCGAGGTGACTTTGAAGAACGTATTAAATCAGTTTTAAGCCAACTAGAAGGTATCGAAGGGTCTATTCTCTTTATTGATGAAATCCATACTATTATTGGTGCTGGAGCTACCTCTGGAGGTTCCATGGACGCATCAAATATTCTAAAACCAGCCTTACAAAGAGGGTCTTTAAGCTGTATGGGGTCAACTACATATAAGGAGTTTCGTAATTACTTTGACAAAGATAGGGCTCTTTCACGCAGGTTTGAAAAAATTGATATCACTGAGCCTAGCCTTGAGGACGCCGTTAAAATTTTACGTGGAATTAAGCCTTACTATGAAAAACATCATCAAATCAGATATACAACTGAGGCAATAAGATCTGCGGTAGAATTATCTGATCGTTATATAAATGATCGTAAGTTACCGGATAAAGCAATTGATGTAATAGATGAGGTAGGAGCAGCCCAAGCGCTAAAACCCCGCTCGAAGAGGAGAAAAACTGTTGGTGTGCGCGAAGTCGAATCTATTATTTCAAAAATTGCACGCATACCTCCAAAAACAGTCAGTGGAGCAGATAAAGTATCTCTAAAAAACCTTGATAGAGATCTTTCAACAGTTGTTTTTGGTCAGACTGAAGCAATTAGCCAGGTTAGTAATGCAATTAAATTGGCACGTGCTGGTCTAAGAGAAGCAGAAAAGCCGGTCGGCAGCTATCTTTTTTCTGGTCCTACTGGTGTTGGAAAAACAGAGGTTGCTAGACAGTTAGCACATACACTTGGAATAGAATTAATCCGATTTGATATGTCGGAGTATATGGAACGTCATTCTGTGTCCCGGCTTATAGGTGCGCCCCCAGGTTATGTTGGTTTTGATCAAGGTGGACTGCTCACTGATGCAGTAGATAAGTCTCCACATGCTGTGTTACTATTGGATGAGATAGAAAAGGCGCATATTGACCTTTTTAACCTTCTTCTTCAAGTGATGGACCATGGTAAGCTTACTGACCATAATGGAAAGAGTATTGATTTCAGAAATATAATTATAATCATGACAACTAATGCTGGTGCTGCTGATTTGGCTAAGCCTGCAATAGGGTTTAAACGTGATGAACGTTTAGGTGATGATCAAGACGCAATTAATAAGTTGTTTTCTCCTGAGTTTCGGAATCGTTTAGATGCTGTTGTTGGATTTTCAGCTCTTACCCCAGAAATAATACAACTCGTAGTTGGCAAGTTTATTATGCAGCTTGAAGAGCTTCTTGCTGATCGAAAAGTTGAAATTGAGGTGATGCCAAAAGTTATAAGCTGGCTTGTGGATACTGGTTATGATTCTACATACGGGGCAAGACCACTAGCACGTCTAATTCAAGAAAAAATCAAGAAACCTCTTGCTGATGAAATGCTTTTTGGGAAGTTAGAAAATGGTGGATTAGTAAAGATAGACTACATCAAAAATGAAATTACATTTAAGTTTACACCAGGAACGTATGCTCGCGATAAAAGTAAAGTTTTAAATTGATGCTTAACAATTATTTATATGATTAATAACTGATTCAAAGTTTTTGGAATTTTGAAGTTTTTATAATAGAAGAAATATTGTTTGATTATTGCATCATATTTTTCGAAAAGGCGAATGTTCCTCTAAAGCTTTGATTTCCCAATCTAGTGCAGTAGTTTCCTTAGATAGGTATTGACTAATAGCGTGACGCAAACCCTTATGCTCTATCCAGTGGTTTGAGTATGTTGCAATTGGAAGATAGCCACGAGAAAGTTTATGGGGACCTTGAGCTCCTGCTTCAACTTTTTTGATCTTATTAGTAATTGCAAAATCTATAATACGATAAAAACAAACCTCAAAATGTAAAAATTTATGTTCTTCAATGCATCCCCAATTTCTACCATAGATAGTATTGTTTCCTAAAAAATTCAGTGCTCCTGCGATTGGTAGACCATCTCTTTCAGCTAGCACCAAAATGATTTGATTTGAAATTCTTTTACCTATAAGGCTAAAAAACTCTCGTGTTAGATATGGCGTTCCCCACTTTTTCAGGCTTGTATTAGTATAAAATAAATAAAAAGAGTCCCAGTGATGGTCTTTTATATCGTCCCCAGAAAGTACAGAAATTTTTATTCCACTTTCAATTGCCCCCCGGCGTTCTCTACGTATCTGTTTGCGTTTTGATGAGGATAAGGTAGTGAGAAAATCATCAAAACTTTTATAACCTAAATTACGCCAATGAAATTGAATTCCAGTGCGTCGTAGCATGCCTATATCACCTAAGAGTTTAGATTCCTGTTTAGTGGGAAAAGTAAAGTGTAATGATGAAGCACCAATTTTTTTACAATGCTCAGTTGCAGCTAAAGCAAGAGTTCTCTTACCTTCGTCTTGGTTTTTGAAATCTGGTGATATTAGTAACCTTGGACCAGTAACAGGCGTAAATGGAACAGAGACTTGTAGTTTCGGGTAATATCTACCACCAGCACGATGAAATGCTTCAGCCCATCCATGGTCAAAGACATATTCGCCCGCAGAATGTTCTTTTATATACATTGGCATAGTACCAATAACTTTTGATTTTGAATATAAAAGAAGGTGTTGAGGAGTCCACCCAGTCTCAGGGACTGCAGATTTACTTTCTTCTAAAGAAAGAAGGAAATTATATAGAATAAAGGGGTGGCTTGATACTGTGCATTGATTCCAGACTGGCTCAGGAATTTCAGATATCGATCTCACAACTCTAGTTGTTAGTGAAATACTATTATTATCACGTTTCATTATTAGGGGTATAATTCTAGTTTATATGACCTGGGTAAAATACGCACAAAGATAAAATATATTTAAAAACGTTCTCTATCATGCCATTTTTAGACCTGTCCCACTAAGGTCTCTCAAGTCAGTAATAAGGTGAATAAGGGTAGGCTCTTTATTAGATAAAGCTTCAATTAATGCGGGCTCGAAATCGTATGTATTTAGTACTGTTGAAGCTTTAGCTCCCCAAGACCGAGCAGCGGCAGCGAAGTCAGGGCTTTTAATTTTAGTGCCGTACTGACTTTCTGAGCCATAATTTACATACTGGTGCATAGCAATAGTTCCATAAGCAGAATTGTCACAAACTATTGTAATAATCGGCAAGTTATTCTCTACAGCAGATATTATTTCTTGCCCAGTCATCATAAACCCACCATCACCTGCTACAGCCACCACTGTGCGATCTGGATAAGCAATTTTTGCTCCAAATGCCGCAGGAACACTATAGCCCATAGCTCCAACTGCCGGGCCAGCCTGTGCTCGTGAGTGTTTAAAAGAACCATGTCGTTGGAACCATGTGGAGAAGTTACCAGCATCACAGGTCATTATGGTGTTATCAGGCACAAGTTTTGTGAGTTGGTTAGCTACAATAGCGAGGTCTACGTTTCCTAATGAAAGATTACCATGGGGTTTTGTCCAATTACGGTAAATCTCATTAATTGTTTTTCTCCATTCTAATCTATGAGCGGGTGGATTTTTTGGCAGTTTTTCAATTAAAGCTTCCATTGTTAGTTTGCTATCTGCACAAATTGGTATTGTAGGCTTATTATTAACTAGACCTTCTTGACTAGGGAATATTTGAATAAGAGATTGACTTTCTACTACCAGTGAAAAGTCAAGAGAGGTGGCTCCATCAAGCCGGGTACCAATAGCAATAACTAGGTCGACATCGGTCCAAAACTTTTTTTGGTAATCATTCAGGGCCAGACCAAAATGGCCAAAATACCCATCATAGTCAGAATTTATGACACCTTGTCGCCGAAACCCCGCTACAACGCCTGCCCCAATTTGTGAAGCAAAACTCTCAAGAATATTGTTGCAGCGCTCAAAATTTATCATTTCCCCAGCAATAATAACTGGATGTTTTGAGTTTTCAATTAAGTGAGCTGCGGAGTTTATAGCCTCTGATTTAGGCGAGATTGCTGTTCTTAATATAGTTTCATGTTTTTGGGTTTGGTTTAATTCACCGTAACCAACATCTTCTGGCAGTGGAACTATAACAGGTCCAGGTCGTCCATCAACTGATACTCTTAATGCTTCAGCTGTAGCGTGACTAACGTCTTCTGGCTTTAGAGGCTCAATTACTGCTTTGGCTACTTCGCCAAACATTTTTGAGTAGTTGATTTCTTGAAATGATTCTAAACCTAATTGATTTGTTGGAACTTGACCAACGAACATTACCACAGGGTTACTATCTTGGCGGGCAGTGTGTATCCCAATTGCAGCATTTGTAGCTCCAGGTCCTCTTGTAACAAATGCAACCCCTGGCTTGCTAGTGAGGCGACCAAAAGCATCGGCAGCAAAAGATGCACCTGATTCATGGCGTGTATTTATAAATTTTAGATCATTCTTCTTTGAGCGAATTGCCTCAAGTACGGACAAATAGCTCTCTCCAGGCACTCCAAAAATGTATTTTACATCGTTTTCAAGAAGTGTAGAAACGAGTGCTTCACCGCCATTCATAGCTCATATCCAATCATAAAATTTCCCATATACTTTCTACCTCAACAGCACAATTTAGAGGTAGAGAGCTGCATCCAATAGCTGCTCGACTGTGATAGCCTGCCTCCCCAAAAATTTCAACAATAAGGTCAGAAGCCCCATTGCCCACCTTAGGGTGATCAATAAAACTAGGTGCACAGGCAACAAAAACCTTGACGCTTACACATTTTTTTACTCTATCTAGGTCACTATTGCATGCTGATTTGAGGTGAGCTATAGCATTTAGAGTTGCAATTTTGGCTGCTTGATAACCTTGTTCTACTGAGAGTTCTTGTCCAATTTTTCCTTGGAGTGAACGGTCATCTCCCAAGAAAGAGACCTGTCCAGAGATAAACACAAGTTTTCCTGTAATGACGAAAGGGACATAAGAAGCTACAGGAACTGGAGGTTCAGGTAAAATAATACCATGCTTTGTTAAATTTTCTTCAACTTGGCGCTTCATCAGTTTATTCCATATGTTCATTAAGTATTAAGAATATAATTTTTTATTTATACTTTATTTATGCAGCAGGTCTTAATTTTAAACTTAATTTCAATTAATTTGATTTGGTGGTCGTTCACCTTTAAAAAAGGCTAGTAAATTATTAATAGCTTGGAATCCCATGCCATCGCGACCTTCCCTTGTTGCACTGCCAATATGTGGAAGTAGAAAGGTATTTTTCAGGTCTTTGTATCTTCTGTCTAGTTCAGGTTCATTGCTGAATACATCAAGTCCTGCAGATGCTACTTTGCCGTTTTTCAAAGCCTTTATAAGAGCATCGTCATCAATGACTTCACCTCTTGAGGTATTAATAACAATTGAGCCTTTAGGTAATAGAGATATACGCTCTTTAGTTAGAAAACGTTCTGTATTTTTAGTCAAAGCACAATGTAGAGAAAGTATATCAGAAACTTTCAGTAAAGAATCACTATTAGGATGATAAATTGCACCTGCTTCTTCTGATAATGGAAGTCTTTTTCGGTTATGATAGTGAATCTCTAAACCAAAGCCTCGTGCTCGGGTAGCTACGGCTCTGCCGATACGTCCCATCCCAAAAATACCCAACCTTTTGTCATTTAGACTTTTTCCAATCATAAACTCTGTATGCCACCCTGACCAAAGTCCATTACGGACTAACTGATCTGCCTCTGCACCTCTTCGTGCTGCACCAAGTATTAGTAGCATAGTGATTTCGGCTGTTGGATTTGTAACTGAATCGGGGGAGTTTGTTACAATTATTCCACGTTTCCTTGCTGCTTCTCCATCAACATTTTCGTGTCCTGCTGTATAGCAAGAAATAATTTTTATGGAATCTGGTAATGCAGAGATTGTAGTATTGTCTAATTTGTCATTAGAGCAAATTAATAAACCGTCTGAGCCTTTTGATTGATTAATTAGAACATCTTGGCTGTATAAAGTATCGCTTGAGTTAATTCGAATATCAAACTTTTTCCTAGCCATTTTTTCAACAGCAGCAGGCATTTTTCTAGTTATTGTTATAACTTTTTTTTTAGGCATATTTTTATCGATAAGTTAGGTCCTTATGACCACCACTTGAGGAGAGATCTAAGTGGGGTTTTGTAATATCATCACTTAATTTTAGATTCCTTAAAATCGACATGTTTTCTTACTACTGGATCATATTTCTTTAGACTCAGTTTTTCGCTGTCTGTACGGGGGTTTTTACGTGTTGTATAGTAAAAGCCCGTACCAGCCGAGCTTACTAGTTTTATTATAATACTATTGGCTTTAGCCATGACCTTTCCTCAATGCAGAGCATATGTTGAATAAATTAAGTTGGGAACATAAACTGCGTGACTGTGCTGTCAAGTGTTCTAATGTTAATTCATAGTTACTTTGAGTTATTTAGAATCTTTCTACCTTCTGAAGTTATTCTACACACCAGCCAATCTGGTTTGATTGGGTTATGTTTCCAAGGCTTTGCCCATCCAGCCTTTATACACGCTTGAACAGTACGTTTACCTATTTGTTGCCCATCTTCTGAGAATAGTGGCAATTTTCCACCTGGTTGTACTAGTCCCCTTTCAAGCCATTTTTTTTGTGTTTTAGTAGGATACATAAATAAGCCTATTTACTGTTCAATATGTGTAGTCATTAACTTTGAGAACTTAATTTACTAAAACTCATCTACATTAATCTACTATGCACTTTAATCTTAGAGTATTTTTACGTATAGGGCCAACTTTTAGAATTAAGTTCTTTCATATAAAGTATTAGTCCACCAGTTAATATGTCAACTTCAATTAACTTTACTTTGACATGGTCTCCAACACTTATGGAAAAGTTTTTATAATTGATTTGATTCTTTCTAGCATCATATCTAAGACGAATATTTCCCAATGTTCTTAATGGAATTAGACCGTCAGTTCCAGTTTCTTGAAGCTCAACAAATATACCAAATCGAGCAACACCCGATACTATGCCATTGAATTTCTTGCCTATATATTTTGTTAGTAAAGCTGAAGAATAACGTTTTACAGCATCTCTCTCTGCATTTTGTGAAAGCCGCTCTGTTTTTGAGAGATGAGTAGATATGTTGCTATTTTCAGACTCTTGTGACTCACTCAAATTAGACTCTAAACCAAATGTTTTAATTAATGAGCGATGAACCATTAAATCTGCATAGCGCCTAATAGGGGAGGTAAAGTGTGTGTAGCTTGGTAATGCTAGACCAAAGTGACCTGTATTTATGGGGTTATACTCGGCCTGCATTTGTGTTCTTAGAATTAGTTTGTCAATAAGCCCTAATTCATTACCTCTGCCAGCCTGTAAAATTAAATCTCTAAATTCTTTTGTAGACGCATTATATTTAATTTTCGTTTTATATCCTAAAATACCTAATGCAGTATTGAGCTCCTTAATTTTTTTACTGTCAGGTTTTGCATGTGTACGAAAAATATTTGTATTTTTCCCATTATTGATTGCATCAGCAGCTGCAATGTTTGCAGTTATCATATATTCTTCTATTAATCGATGACTGTTGTATCTTTCGACCTCAACTATAGATGTCGGCCAACCTAAACCATTAACTAAAACTTTGCGTTCTGGCATATTAAGTTCTAAAGGGCAGCGGTTTTGGCGAGCTTTTGCTAAAGCCCTATATGCACCGTAAAGTGGTGAAATTGATTCTGAAATCAGTGGTTTAGTTGTAGAATCTACATTTCCATCGATTGCTTTTTGGACTTGTTCATATGTTAGTCGAGCTGCTGAACTAATTATAGCACGTGTAAATTTATATTTTTTTAAAATACCTGTCGACGAGATGTATAAATGTACAGCAATGCATGCCCTTTCAATTCCAGGATTTAGAGAGCATAGGTCATTGGATAGCTTTTCAGGTAACATGGGTATAACGCGATCAGGAAAATAAGTTGAATTTCCACGTTTTTTTGCTTCTATATCAATAGAGCTGCCTGATTTCACAAAATATGAAACATCAGCAATAGCAACTATTATATGCCAGCCCTGGGGGGGGTCATTACTTGGTTCTGAGAATACTGCGTCATCAAAATCACGTGCATCTGGTCCATCGATGGTAACAAAGGGCAGTTTTCTTAAGTCTTCACGGTTATTTGAAAACTCTAGACAACATTCTTCAGCTTGGCTAACTACTTCTTTGGGAAATAAAGATCGTATTTGATATTTTTCGATTGAGATCTCGCTGAAATGATTAGCATTATTTAATTTACCTAATCGTCTTACGATCTCTGCTTGTGAAGAATTAGCCGGCTCTTGCTTGTTTATTTTGGCAACCACTAGGTCACCAGTTTCAACATTTATTATAGATTTATTTTTTAATGGCCATTTATACCTATCCTTAAAGTCGCATGACCTAATTATAAAGTTTGATCTATCTTTCTCAATAATACCTATAATTTGTTTTGGCTCAGATGGAAGAACTTTAATTGGACGGGCTAAATATTCTTCATTTTTTATAGAAATTCTGGCAAGTACTTTATCTCCAATAGTAAATGTCTTAGTTCCAAGTTTTATTGATGAAAAATAAATTTTTGGAGATGGAAGTTTCCCTCTCCAGGGTGTTGGATGCCCAACTAATTCTCCATCTTTATCTATAGTGGAAATTTCAATAACAGAAACACGAGGTAAAAGACCTGCCTTTCCAAGCTTCCTGTTAACCATACTGTAGTCTCCATATTTCAAATGAATTTATAAGTATGAAAAAAATTAAAGCCACTATTAATCATTTGGAGGTAAGTAGGTTTAATAAATTTTTCCAGGAAGAAATCCAAAAATTTTCTTCTTTTGAATATCATATTGCAATCGATAGGATTGATATCACAAGCCTTAGTTAAATCTTGCCTATTTAAATATTTATATTTGACATATAGAAACTATCACGCTTTGTTATTTTTTCTTTGTCTTTATCTTTGTCTTTTTGGCGGAAGTTTTTTTACTAGCCCGTATTTTTTTTGCTGCAAGTAGCTCAAGTGCTTCTTTAATAGTTAAGTTTTCAGGGTCTAAATCTTTAGGAATAGTTGCGTTAATACGACCATGTTGAACATATGGTCCGTATCGACCGTCTTTTATGCTTATGGGTTTTTCATCATCTGGATGAGAGCCCAAAGCTTTTATAATATTACTGCCCCCACCTTTTGCACTAGCTAGAAGATCAACTGCTCTATTTAGACCAATAGTCAATATATCATCATCCTTATTTAAAGATTTATATTTTCCATCACAATGGACATAGGGACCGTAACGCCCAATACCTGCTATTATAGGTTTCATTAAATCGGGGTGATTCCCAATAGTGCGAGGAAGAGCAAGGAGACTAAGGGCAACTTCAAGGTTAACATCTGATGGTGGTATATTTTGTGGCAGGGAACTCCTTTTTGGCTTTTTGTTTTCTTCAGTTACTTCGCCAAGTTGAATATATGGACCAAATCTCCCAGTTTGTAGACTAACTACTTCACCGGTTTCTGGGTCGGATCCAATATCTCGAGATTCATCTTCTGAACCTAGTCTTATTGGTCTTGTAAAACGACATTCTGGATAGTTTGAGCAACCAATAAAAGGACCCATTT
>MDSW01113741.1_pt1 | contig 22334 bp, 28 predicted proteins | sample 811171 | NCBI WGS metagenome assembly MDSW01 (sample SAMN05326641, study PRJNA326480) | marine metagenome | isolation source: seawater | place: Atlantic Ocean: North West | collected 2012 | reverse complement strand
GGAGCCGGAAGAGGAGTAGGAGCCGGAAGAGGAGTAGGAGCCGGAAGAGGAGTAGGAGCCGGAAGAGTTGGCGCCCAATGATGAGCACGAGTAGGTGTCCGATGTGAAGACATTTTCATTGTGTGTCTTTTTTTTTTTGGTCGAATATTCAAAATGAATACAGCGAATGTGTCTATGGTATATCCACAAATGATTTAGCTTATTGATTGTCCAATATTTTTCTTTGATGAATCTTGTCCGAATACCAAGCAAAATTTCTATATATATTCACTTGTTCAAAAGGATCAAAGTAAATGGTTAATATATCGTTTGGTATTATAGTGCGTCTTAAAAGCCAATGACACATAGATATTCGACATAGTGGAATATAAACAGAGTGATATGCAAATGCGCAAATAAATACATCATTGACACTAGGTACTATATTACTATAATATAGTCTTGGATTTTCGTACAGCAAGATAACACAATCGGAATTCGTAAAAATATCTTTTGCTTGTATACATCCAAATTTCAAAGAACAATCAATGACTACAAGAATTGACATTTTGAATAAAACGTGAAAAAAAATGAAACTCTTTCTGCTTGGGTTTGCAGTCGGTCTGTTTTTTTCGTGGTCGTGTATTACAACTTTTGCTTCTGGAATCACAGTCGGAATAGTGCTGACGCTCTATCATCCTTCAATTGGTGATGATATTTGCAGTATAATTCACCGTATTGCAAATTACTCAAGTTACTTTGACTCAAGTACCTGCGCAAATGATAGCGTAGACTCTAGTACCTGCACAAATGATAGCGTGGACTCTAGTACCTGCACAAATAATGAATCTACAAAATCTATTTCACCAAAAGATAAATTGCAATAAATGTGCCATAAAAATTCTTGGCCAATATATCAAGCACATTGTACATGACATTCTTGGGTACAAATGACAAGAGCGCTGCGATTCCATAAAGAAACCACAAAAAGCACATGACAGATAGTAATATCAAACCCTCTGTTGTTTTAACCCCAAACTCAATATATATCACCGCAAAATTAGCTACAAATGCTAAAGTCCCGATCGCAACAAGAACATTTGCAAGTAGTCGAGTGTCTGAAACCAACTCGGCGATAAGACCACAAGAGAGCATGATTGCATTCATAGACACAATATAGATGGTTTCATTTGTGTAGTCCGAAAAGAAAGATGGTAATGTCACCACATTTTGTGTGTTTTGTGTCGCGAAATATTCTAATAGTATTGCTGTTGAGAGTAACATAATGGGCGTAGACACATACCAGTCTATATATCGATAGATTGTGAGTTTCGTGTTTAATCGTATAAAAATCAGATAAAATGTGAACTCAATCAGTTGCACAACAATGTCCGAAACTAAGAGAGCTACAAGAACTTCATCCTCATCATTGATTCCAAAGAATCCAAGAAATGAAAATAATCCTAATATGAATTGTACATATAGTGACCATCGAGCTGTTTTCTCTACAAGACGACTATCATTTAGCTTGGTCATTTTTATTGTCAGGAATGTTTTTTGTCGCAGTATGACCATGGATCCACATCGGGCAAAACTTTTTTAAGTTCTATTTGTTTGAGTTGTTCTTTAATTTTATCATCCGGACAAGCTGCAATTAATTTCTGAAATGCATCCTCGGTTTTAGTTTCCAAGAAAGTTAAAAAAAGTGTTAAAATAGCGTCGTTCTTCTTATACAATTCAGACAAATGTGGTATCAACACATCCATAATTTTGCGAGTCCATTCCGAAATCGCTTTATCATCAAGCGCTTTGATGATTTTGGCTTTCATTTGCGATTCCCACTTACATTCATCGTTTTCCGTATATGAGATAGGGCCAGTGGACATATTAGGTGATGTCATTATTTAAATGCATGGAAAAAATGTTTACTAATTCGCAAAATATTTTCGTGGTATTTATTTTATGTGTATTATTCAAATGGATCCATACAAGAAAGCGAAAGAATGGTGGAAATTTGAGTGTTACAGGTTACATGTGGCTACAAAACAAAACGAAGAGCAAATAAAGGAAATCGATGCGAAAATTGAATCTTTAGAAGCAACAAAAGCGTCTTTAGAATCGACCACCATCGTACCCTTTCGCACAAAAGATGGTAAGAATGTAAAAAAATTAAGAGAACTATTACAGTTTGAAGATGATACAATGGCTCGCATAAATTCTGCATATAAACCACCAAAAGAAAGCTACAAACGTTCGGGACGTTACTTTGTCAAATTCATTGAGGTACTTTTTAGCTAGGAGTAAAAACCGCTGGGTAGTTTTGAAGCCGCGTCACTGAACGATCCCATCTATCTCGAATACATAGTTTCGGTTCTTGTTTCTTGAAAATCAACTTCTCATTTGTTTTTCCAAACGGTACTGTAATTGCGCTATTTTGATATATCAACTGATTACAGTCGGATTCGGCAAATTCATAACATAACTGTAGAGCAGATAAGCGGATTCCTTTTGGAAAAGCTCGGTTGATGGCACTTTGCAGTTTCTTTTTGTCTGTAATGTCATATGGCGGATAGTATTTGATACCATCCTCGCAAATTGTGAAAATTTCAGGATGGACGCTTAGCATGGTTATGAGTTGATCTTTAGGTACATTGTAGACTTTTTGAATATCACTGAAAGAAGCATAGTTGTTGGGTAGCGCAATTTTGATTATTTTTTTCATTTTTTTGGAATTTTAAATTCAACCAAAGTGTCGCATGAAATGAACCAGATCGGCGTGACTTTATTTTCGCAAACAAGATCAATCACATCGTAATTTTCAAACGGAGATATCTTGTGCCGCAACTCGGAATGTGTCTCACAGTCTTTTGCCATTTTGCAAATATGTAGTTTGACATTGAATTCGCATGTTTTTCTGATGATATGCATCAGTCGTATTTTCAAATGATTACTAGGTCGCATACAATCCGCAAAACCAATGAGATATCCCAACTTTTTGTATCTCGTAAAATAATTCTGTTCGTCCATATCGTCGTGCATTATAAAAAACGCAATATTGAACTTATTGGCCGGAACAGGAACAGAACTTATTTTATCAACAATGTCCAAAAATTTTGCATAGTGTCGTTTAGAACGTCTGCACAAAGTGTGAATGTTATGAATTTCATTTTTGCAAAGTATTTTTTGGCATTCGATGTAATCTTTTTTGCCACAAAAAGCCATCAATTGTAAACGATGTACGAATAATATATACCAATAATCCTTGTTACAGTGATTCGCATCTTCTATGTATTGCATGATCATGAATTGCATGATATATGCTTTAATTTCGATTGGAAGACAATTTATAAAGTCATTCTTATAGATTTGATTGATAACATTGACTAGTTTTATTGCGAATTCCTTATCGATCACCAATCCATTGCCTAAGTCTCTACTGAAAGATTTTACAATACTGTTCAATTTTTTTTGCATTTTGTATTCTTTTTTTTTCGTTTCTTTCATAGTAGAATAAAGATAGGAACACATAAACATGATTACGATACGAAAAAAGAATGAGAGTTGCAAATTTAATCCTATAAAATTACTTCCTCATCAAAAAGAATTGTTGAAAAATTTGGATGACAATCAATATCCCATTTACATATGCTGGGGCATGGGAAGTGGTAAAACTATAGGAGCTTGCATGTGTATGAAGACACTTTCTGACAATAGTTCTGCATTGATTATATGCGACAAGAGCACTGTCATTCAATGGAAGTCTGAAGTTGAAAAGCTATTATCTAGAAATGCGTCGGAATTTCCAAATATTACGGTAAATGTGATTCATTACGAATATTTAGAACAAGATGCCGCACCAGTGCCAAAAAAATATGATATGACGATTGTAGACGAAGCTCATAGATTTCGAAATGCGTGGTCACGTGAATCTGCTCGTATGCTTCATTGGATATATTTGATTCAAGAATGTCGTAGAGTTATTTATTTGAGCGGTACACCAATTGTTCATAATGCGACAGACGAACGCAAGGCATTCAATAACTTGATGGGTTCAAAATCGTTGAGTAAACGAGTGTTTTTTTACAATCCTCGTTTGGATGTTAAATCAGAACGCAAATATCCAAAACAAGAAGAAATCACTCAGCAATGTTATATGACATGGGCACAATGTTTCATGTACATGCTGAATCGAAAGCAAGAATTCGTCCTTCAAATTGAGGGTGAAAGTGGTGCGAGATCGCGCATGTCGTCGTCCAAAAATACATACAACACATTACTGCGCGCATTATCAAACAATCCTTTCCCAGACAATCCTGCAGCATCACCAAAATTTCAAGAAATATTAAAACATATGGAATATTATGACAAACAAAAATCGAAACAAATCGTTTATTCTTCGCGAAAAGATACTGGTGTGAAGGCATTACAAACTTTGTGGCAATCATTTTCCGATAAATCATCATTTCAAATCACGGGCGATATGGATCTACAAGATAGAGCAGAACATATACAAAAGTTTAACAAAAAATCAAATTCTATACTATTCATCACAGATGCAGGAGGTCAAGGAATTGATTTGAAACGAGTAGATGTTGTGCACATCATGGAACCTGCAGAAAATATACAAGACGAAATGCAAATCATAAATCGAGCAATTCGATACAAGTCACACTCGCAACCGGATTCCGTTGTAACGATAATAAGATATGTAACCTCATTTCCAGTGTCGGGATCGGTGAGTGCGCCATGGAAACGTGTATTATATGATTCTGGTATGTTTGATAAATCTGAAATGAAAGGTCTGAGTCGCAAAGTCCAATATGCTTTGAAATCTTTAATCGCCGAGGAAGAACACAACGAAACTATTGATGAAAAAGTAGTTCGTGTACGCAATCAGCGCGAATTAGAAGTTCAAGAAGCTCTTCAAAAGTTGCGCGAAGAATCTGCATGATGACGGAATAATGATATATTTAAAATGTTGATGACTTTCAATATGACCTCTCGTTATTTCGTTCGATTCGTTCGAAAATCATGCGTAGATTGGGATACACTGGCACAAGACATGATAGAAACCTTGTCAAAATGCTACACGACGAAAGATCATGGGTTGGACCTGCGAAAGTCTAGTTTCGTGAAATCTGAAGTCTTCAAAGCAGATGAATGTATATGTGTCATGGAAAATAGCAAAATCTTAGGTTTTATGTTTATGATAACGCATAAACGTCCTCGTGCTATATATGTTACATTGATGGCATCTTTTCAAAAAGGTATAGGAACTGAATTACTTGAATTTATTGAGCATTCCTTAGCTTATCAACATCAATATGTTGCTCTGCGGGCAACTCTCAAATCAATTGGATTCTACATAAAAAATGATTACAAGGTTTTCGACTTTATATCTATGGAGGATTATGTCAACGGTTTGTGTGACACAAGACTCACTGAGGATTTACGAAAAAATTTAAATGATACAAAAAAATTACAGTCTATTCAGGAGATAATTGTTCAACGAGATTGGATGCCTCGAGAAAGTGACGAATTTCCATTGCTAAAAAAAAGAGCAGGATGTTGTTTTCATTCTCATCGAAAGTGAATATACTTGAAGAGTTCAAGTCATGACAAGCGAACTTTGATTCGGCAAAAGATCTTTCATTTTCAGTAGCAATGATGCGGCTACATGTTCATTTGTTTTGTTTTCCATGTATATCTCATTTTTAAGCAATTCACATTCGATTTCATATACCGCATCGTTATTCATTTGTGAATATTCTGCATCGGATTTCGTTTTTCCTGACCATGTCATAGAAAAATCAAAAGCCCACATATTGTTATCTGTCACAAATCGCCGTCTTTGTTTGATTCTTACAAGTGTTGAATTTACTGCCGCTGCAACATCATTGACGACATGTTCTGTTTTCAATGATATTCGTACATCCATGTTGCCATATTTTGTCTCGATTTTATGAAGACAATCGACTGGAGCACACATCATTTTTTTCTCGGTTGTTTCTGGAGTTATTACCATAGTGTTGCTGTCGTAGCTCACGCGCGTTCGAAGTTGTTTATGCTCGTGCTCAAAATAAAAGTCAGTTTCTTCTTTCCACTCATCTTCGCCTTTTACAAATGGAGATTTTTGCATTGCTTCTATGATCGTATCCATAGTGTTTCTATCAACACCAGGTTTGAAACGGTTTTCTACCATTTTTCCAAAACGTGCTTCCAACTCACACGATGGATTATCGCGTAAAATTTGAATGACCTCCGCAGTGGGTTGTATGCACTGTAAAATTTCTGGGTATTTAAGAGTCCATTCCATATTGTGATTTTCATTTTGAGTGAAACAAATTTGACGCGAAATTTGACGCGGACGCGAAATTTGACGCAAAACGTGCTACCTCATGTGCTACCCAATGTGCTACCCAATGTGCTACCTAATCAACTACCTCACCGTCACTCTCTTCTGACCCTAATGCGTCATCGTCATCATCATCGTCGTCCTCATCGTCAACCCTATCGTCACCGTCTGGTGAATCTAAGGTGTCAACATCCTCTTCGTCGGAGTCGTCAATATATTGCGTAAATGAGGACGGCGAGGAAGAAAGCAACTCTTGCGATCCAAGAGCATAACCTTTGTTATCACATATGTTGTTCCATGCTTTTGTCAAAACACAAGGAGGTGGCATACGTCCTCGATCGAAAAATGTCTTCATGTCATCAACCGCATAAGACAAATGCATCCGTAACGTTCCAGTTTTGTCAGCTTGATAGGTCTTTGTTTTTTTACCGCCTGCAAGTAAAAATTCGTCATACGAAAAGTACATGGAATCCGCCATACGTCGAACATCTGCAAAAGTGGTTTGCGCTTTCACCACCTTGCGAAATTTCTGAAGTAGAATGAGAATTCTCAACATGCGATTAAAATCCTTAGTCTTCATGTCTTCATCATTGGCTTCCTTGTATCTCACTCGCCTATTTTCTCGAAAGTAGAACAACTTCTTCGCTTTCGCCATCGTAGCCGATGACGCGAACTTGCCTCGCAGCATAAAAGCGCGATAATCACGTGTTGCATACACAAGTTGACGGTATAGGGAATATAGCTTATCTTGTGAAAGTGATGCGCCACCACACATTACAAATTCGGCTTTATTGATGTTGAACACCTTGCTTGAATCCTCCGCAGCATGTAATTCGTCAAGAACCATGGCAAGGCGACACATACGCCGAGCATCATTCAACTTGGGCATATCCATTTTTTTGTCGAAAAAAAAATTATTCTGAAACCTTTTTTAGTGAAAAAAATTATGCCCCTTCAACAGTTTCGTACTGCACAACGTCGCTGTCCCGAGTGTGATCGGCCCGCGCAGTGTTACGGAGGCCTATTGAGGGGTAGTATTTACCATTTCAAGTGTCATGCTTGCGGCCATTGCTTCAAACGACGACGAACTCAACTGCGCTTCCTCTTCAAGCTCATATATTATGCAAACCTTTGTAGACGTGCGTTGACAAGAGTGCGCAGAACGCTCGTGCTATTCGCGATTCGTAAACTAAACGAGCCTATGCTCTGTAAGCGTATTGTATATGAGGCGCGTTTATGGTAAAACGGTGGTCTTAACGTTCTCGCTTACACTCGAACTCAGTATGCGGTGAGCCGACCACTAAGTTGTTGTAAAAAATATCATCAGGCGATGAAAAGTTGAAAAAGCATTCTTTCGGCTCGCCATTTTGATTTAGTGTCTGTAGAAAAACCAAAAGTTTCTTTGGCCATTGATATATCGTTTTCTCTGCGACGCTGAAAATTACTAGCAGCTGCTTCTTTATCCCAATAGACAGATATTCGTCGACTATTCACATCATCTCTTATCGCTTTTAAACGCTCACGTGCTTTCGCAATCGGTTCCATGTCTTTCACAAAGTTGTCAAATTTGTATACAAAGTCAAAAACAAACAAAAAAATGATACATTCATTAGAGTTGACATTGCAACGCGCGCTTGGACGAGTGCTGGTACTCCTTGCACTTTCTGTAATAGTAGTAGTGCTACCACCTGTTACTCAATCACTTTCGGAATCGTTGCTCAACACTATGGTATCTGACGACATGTTACGCGCAGAAGCATTGTGGAAGTTTTACGCACATGATAAATATGTTCATTCATAACCAACAAGTAAAATCGTTTATAATGTCGCAAAAAAAATCATGCTCCTTTACAGATGCCAACAATATTAACACGCGAGCAACACGAAAGTAAGTTAGAGACCATGATGAAAAATATATTTCACTGGATATGCACATGCGGCGTTTGGCCCGATACCCCATCAAGTGTACTGCCGTCGCCTGTTCCAAGAAATCTCATACCGCCTAATACCTTCCTTGACCATGGATTCACATGTAAACCGTGTAAACCGTCAAAAGTAACATTCAGTAAACCATTAAAAATTTAAGTCGTGACACACATCGTGACACACAACCGACGCACAAACATGTCTAGACGAAAAAACTGAGCGCGATTGAGCATGTCAATCGTAATCACGCTCGTGCCTTGAACGTCAACAATCGCATCCGAACATATGTCTTGTAATTGTTTCATCACAGAAATGCGATCCACATCCGTGATCGACTCCATATTCTCAACCAATTGCATCTTCGTACACGCCGGAACATACATAGTGTCCTCGTGTCGTGATGCAAACAAACGATTTGATAAAGATTGCATCTTAGTCGCCATCATGTGATACACGCTAGACGTTGGATTGAAAAGAATCGCATTCTCCCAAATGCGATTGATATCACTTTCAATATGATGTCGCTCCAAATAGAAGTCATTCTCAAGTCGCTCTAATACGACGTTGAAAGACATTGGCATGGAAATTATCGATGGATAATGGTTGACTTGCGAAACGTCGACTGGTTCGCAAAACGCTGACGCAATCTCTTCTTGTGACAAAGCCGACACCAAAGTGTAAAAAATATTACTAATCAATCGAGGATCTTCGTCATTTGGATGTGTCTGCGCTTCTGAAACCTTGCGTTCGAAGAGATCGCCAAGTCTCTTTGCAATATCGTGAATTGCATTTTCTGGGGGATTGTAGAGACATGCATTTGTCCAAATCAACCGTGCTTTCAAAACCCAATCTGAGAACACGAATTCGTCGGAGGAAGTATATTCTGCAAGCGTTGTAAAGTCCATGGGTTGCTTCACAATGCTCAAATAGTCATGGAGACCCATCGCAAGCCAATCTACTGGTTCAGCGAACAACTCGAAAAAAAAGGCATCCTTGATCCAATCAATTATCATAAGGCATCGTTCCCGTGTGAGTTCACAAGAAGGATCACACAAGTGAACACTTGATGTAGGCGATACCCACAAGATTGTTGACATTTTTTTTCGATAAAAATTTTATTTTTTTGTGAAAAATCTCGAAACAAAATTTTTCACAAAAAATGTCTCTCGTTCCTTCGCTCAAGTCAAAGTCTGGCTACAAGTATGTCATATTTGATGGCCGCTCAGCTGCACGAAAGAAACCTTGGAGTGTTTCAAAAGGCTCATATCGATCCAAAGGATTCAGTACTCCACAAGCTGCAGCAGAACATTATTCAAGAACGTTTCATCCGGATTGGTGGAAAAAACCAAATGTGCGCGTATCAGACACAGAAGTCACTCGCATGTCATTATTTGGTATTCGACTCAAGATGAAGCAAAAGAAAATTTACAAGAATGGCACCGTTATCGCATATTATCCGGCAACACAAGAACACGTTGTACGATTTGACAATAAACCAAATGTCTTTCACTTCTGCTTGACAAGAGAAAAAGATTGGGAGCGTATTCCATGGGATGGAAATGTGCTTGATACGAGTGATGTTGGTGAACACAATACGGATGCTTCGTACATATCTTTTGGACCAGATTGCCCAAAATGTGCAGCGTTTCTTGGAGTTGGAGTCAAAGCGTGGTCTGTTTGTCATATGTGTGGACATAATGAACCAGGTGCGTGTGTATGGGGTTCGAGTTCTGTAATTTGAGATATGTTAAAAATGCATGTGTTCGATTTCTGAAGGCGATACAGGTCTTCCCACATAAATGAAACATTCCATCATAAGATCGTAGACATACGCGTAAGGATCATCTGGAATAGAATCGACGAGTTTCATTTTTAAGGCTTCCTTCGCAGTAAGGAATGGCATTTTATTCAGGATTTTTTTTTAATTCACGTCTGTGTGTTTTGACGGCTTCGTTGAATTCATCGTGATTGAAATACACATAGTATGGTCGGGATGGATTATACATTTTCAAAAAGATATCACTCGCGTCTCTCAACTTATCGTTCAAGCATACTATTGTGCAGGATAAAAATTCTTTGGTTTTCGGAAGGACTCTAAAGAACAACCCAATAAAATCCATGGCTTGAAAAGCTGAGATTTCATCCATGTCACGAAAATTAATCGCCATCACAAATGTTGAATTTATTTCTTGATACAAATTTTCCCAAAGGTTTAAAAAATCTTTAAACTCCTTATCACCTGGTGGGTTTTGATTTACACAAATTTGCAGCGTTGATTTGTGCAACTTAATGTCGGCCCACATTTTAGTGAAAAAAAGAAAAAAAAAATCAAATGAACAACACATATATTTCTTTCAACCATCACATAACAACTCCAAATAAATTAAACGTGAGACATTGGCAGTGTTTTCGAAAATAAGTATGGAAATCGAGATTCTATGAAAGCACTAGCGCTATCTGAATTTTATGGTTTTGCTAAACTAGGCTTTGCACCAAACGACATTACAGTTTCAGAAGAAGAACTCAAATTGAGATATAACTCCAAAAATATGCGTGTTCCCGAATTTGTGGCAGGACAATCGATTGTGGAAGTGAAACGGATCAAGCTGGATAAGCGATGGAATATTGAAGACATTGTTCGTAAAGCGTGCGAAAAATGTCACAAAGATTTGATCACACGTGAAAACATACGTACATTCTATATATGCTATGTTCTTCCTGATACATCTTCAGATATAGATGTTCGACAATTAGTCAAACAAGTGAAAACATTTACACATCGGTACGCCCATTGTCTATATGTGAAAAAGGTTTGCATATTCTTTGCTCGAGCTCCGGACGATTGCTTTATATGCTCGTGAAGTATTGTTTGCAAATGAACCAAAGGAAATTGTACATTAAAATTCCCAATTGTTGAAAAAAAGGACCTGTATGAAGGAAAGCACTTGATCGCATTCATGTCAACAACCAAATCAGTAAAACAAGGAGAACGTCTGTTATGGTGCTACAAAGGCAATTATTTTGGTAGGAATTACGAAACATCATGTGAATGAGAGCATCGGAATCACAGACTTTCATCGTTCAAAGGATCATAGGTTGTCCAACCGTGCTTGTATTCTTTTTTTTCCATTTGAGTTACCAAAACAGGTCTCTCCGTACAAGTCATGTTTTTGCTGCCTCTATGCAGCAAGCGCGCATCAAAAATCACAACATCACCTTTCTTTGTAGTAACTGTTACGGAGGATAAGGAATCGCAATCTTTTGAACACATTTTTGTTGATTGTGGTATTATTTGAAATGGTCCATTGTCTGTCGTCATATCGACGAGTGGGATCATGACAGCATAGCTAAATCCGCAGTCGGCCTCTGTATCTCTGTGCCAGTTCTGGTTTGTTTTTGCATATGGTAGGGCCGTAATAAGTTGAAGCCCTCCTTCTAAACTATGATTCAGTATACAATTGCGAAATATACTAAAGGCATCTTGCAACGTATGCTCCAAATGTTTCATATAATCGTAAAAACACGGTTCGAATGACATGTCAGTTACATGCCTATTTCCACCGCAATTCATATTCTTATTTTTTACCAACCTGTCGCACATACGCTTCATGTCCACAATCGCGTCTTCATCAAAACAATCTTCAAACACTAAAAATCCTGCCTTTATGTTATTGTTGTTCAAACGTATTTTCTTTGCTTTTTCTGGATTAATGACGGTTCCATTTCTCAACTGCATTTGAACTAGATTAGTAATAAAATTTTATTTTACGAACATACACTAATAGTATTGCTCATAATATTCGTCTATTTGGTCTAGAATAATCTCTTCTGGATTTAAAGAAATTGATTTCATAGATGCTTCATTATAGGCTTCCACATTCTTGAATATTTTTGTATCGTCTGCAATTTCAAGAATCAACTCTAAAAATTCCTCACTATTCATAATAAGCTTACAGCGACCAGGAGATGTATACAGAGCAACAATTTCAAATACATTATTTTTTTTCTTGTAAAGCACAACCCATTGATCAATCCGAGAAACCGTCGTCGAAATAACCCGACACGAAGTGCGATTTTCATATTCGTAAACGACAAACAAATTTATGTTTCTTCGTTTCAGATAAGCTGCAATTTGGTATTCGTTGAGTGATTCTTCACGCAACATTTCTTCAAAATATACCATGTATTCACCATTTTCAATATTTCGAAGTCTCTCATCATCCCAGTGCTTAAATTGCTCCTCCTGCGATGTTACACGTGATTTGTTTCGAAGACGGCGTCTGGCGCGTTCTATCTTGGCCGCATCTATTATGAAACCTTGTGTATATATCCAGATCAGCGCCTTTATATGTGAGGGATTTAGAGGCATTCCTCCAGTGAAATCCATTTGGAAATAATTTACAAGAATACAAATGTATTCTGCAGATTTTTCTCGAAAGGACAAGAGACAATATTTTTGGGGAGATTTCAGCTTTAGATATGGTAGAATTTTAAAGTTCTTTTCATTCATTGGCTTTTCTTCTTCGAACTTAAAGGCTTCGTATAAATTATAAACAAAATAGTAAGGATCTGAATCTGTTGGAAAATAACTCCTACTATCTTTTCCACGATGTTTTAAATGTTCAATGACAAGTCCATTAGAATGAGTCGTTCGTGAATTCATGTCACCAACTGGATTTTTGTATATATTGTTTGGCTTATATCTCATTTTGTCTTCTGGATGTACTGTCATTTTCGGAAGCGTTGAACTTGATGGTTCAGTCATTACAATAACTTTAGAAAAAATGTATGTTTGATCGGAGTACACAAAAAAAAATGGTATATGAAATGTGTTCAAGGTGTCATTTGGAAGAGGTTTCCTTGGTTGATATACCCAAATGTATCATGACTTCTTTAGAAGAAATCTATAATGATATATGCAATGGAACATTCACGACAAAATCTATTTTAAAAAAAGACAGGATTTACTATATGATAATGCTCCTAATTATGATCCTGTTCATACGACTTTTATGTATTAATAAAAACCAAAAGTCCAACCAACCCCTTTGGGAATTGGATGCAAGATGGTATCCTTAGCACTTTATGCATACTTGAATCCCAACATCTCATTGCATTTTCAGTGGCCATATAAAATTGTGTAGAAAGTTTGCGACATCTTCGTTTCGCAAGAATGTAATTTTTTTCTAAACTCATCCTCCATTCGTGTGGAGTTGTTTGCACATACCCTTTATTATGCAAATATGCATCAGATGTATCTTGCAACTTTGTCCTCATACCATCGGAACCGATTATTTGCTGTTGTTTTATCCATACAATCCTTGAACTTTTTCCATGTCGCCAAAATGTGACATTAGTTAAGGGCGATTCTACATTTCTAGGACTATAATGTACCGTAATACGTACTCCAGTCGCTCCTTCAGAGAATGAAGCAATTTTAAATTCACGTATATCACAGTGAATAGTAGATCCTGCACGTTCTTGAACATAATTTAAAAAGCACGAAACTTGCGTTGGCTGTTGCGGATAGGACAAAAATCTCGTATACGACATGATTGCAGATTGGACAAATATTTCCATACCTAACAGACGATTCAGAATAAAGTCGGTCTGTATATTCGACATGTTATCCAATTTTATATGATGTTGCTCAAATCGTTCCGCTGCTATTTTGGCATCGTCAATTGTGCAAGGTTGTGCAATATTCTCTATAATCAAATGAATGATCGATTCTGGAAGATTACCTAATGTGTTTCTTGTCTCCCATGCATTACAACATAATAAAAAAGTGAGTATTCGATCCTTGAAAGGAATAGGATAAAATAAATGTGTTTCCGGTGTCCATGTAGAGAATAAACTTTCGACATCTTGAGGATATAATGTACGCGCCGCATTTAGCAAATCAGATTTACTTGGAAGAGTACTCGCATCTGTCCCATTATCTTCGATGTGTGACAATTGAGTCATGATAGTGGTAAGTCTTGTTTTCACATTAATGTCGGAAACATTTATGTTATTCCCTGTATATCCACAAATTGCCAGTGCCCTTCGTCGTGATACTGTCTCCAATGTACAATTTGCACTATAGAGTTTCGCCGTGCTCAAGTATAACCCGAGAGAACGTCGAGTATTTGTCGACCATTTTGGTACATCAAGCCATTTCACATTCGAACAAGATCTATCTCCACGAACTAAAGCACCCATAGATGCCAACTTACTTACGATACAACCGACAAACCTCATCTCTGATGGAATATCAGTCGACAGCAAAATATAATAAGGATTTGTCAAACTATTAGATCGATGTGTCCGACCCATTTGTTGGACAAAATCTTCAGCACTCCATGGTAATTCAAGAATAATATGACTTCGACGTATTCCTAATTTATTGTCATGCAACGATATTCCAACTCCTCCAGCTCGAGACAATACTGCAATTCTTTTTGATCCATCTTGAAAAGCTTCTACCTCTTTCTTTAAAGGAATCTTGCTGCAATTTTCAAGAATACCATTGGCATTCTTTTTGTAAATTGTGTTTCGTCCAGTTAACTCAGCGACATTTTCGCGACCAAAATATTCTAATATTTCATCAATCGGATTCATCGGCATATCTTCAATGTCTTCGCCTAATTCATCAAGAACATCCTCACAAATCTTGTTGTAACTCGTTTGATTTATATTATTCTCATTCGTTTTTTTCTTTTTTGCAAAAGCCTCTCCAGTATTTACTAGAGATATCACAACAGAATCTCCTTGATTAAGTCTCTCCTTAACAGCTTGTATCGCATATTTAGTTTTTAGTCCCGTTATAATTTTCTGGAAAAACATTTGTTGTGCGCTACCTCCGATTCGATTGTTCCGTTGCATCATTAAAACACAATCATTGTACATTTGCTGCTCATTTAGTGTGAGGTTAATATGTCGATGTTCCATAACAACGTGCTCGAAACTGAGCTGTCGAGATACATACGCACCTTTTGATCGCATCTCAATAGATAAAAGTTCCATCAATGGAGTACCAAATGTTTTTATAGCAGAGGATAATGCCAAATAGGTCGGAAACGGTGTTTCATCGCCCCATAAATTTAACTTTGTCAAATACTGCAAGTGCTTAGATGAGCTCGCAGCTGTGGCGCTGCTATAAAGTACATTAATATTTTCGCTGCACGATAATACATGATCAATTTGTTTAGATGTGACCGAATTATTTCGAAGATTATGACATTCATCTAAAATAATTAGACATTCACCTCCAGAATTTAAAAATTCCGTACAAGAATCTAGATGCTTTTTTTTCAAGAGCGAGGTATAACTGTAAAAATGAAGATTCGGCTCCATATGTTCCACTGCGCAAATTTGATTAATTTCCTGTTCCGCGTCATCTTTCAAACGACTATTGGCTGAAACCCATATTGCTCGGAAATTCGGATCTCTCGCCTTTGATTCATGCAATACACCCGCAATTGTTCTGCCTTTACCAACACCTGTCGCGTCACCAAGCAGAAAACCTTTTCTCACCGCAAAAGATTGAAATATTCTTCGAATTGTTTCTGTCTGCATTGTGGATAATCCATTACTTATGCTTGATTTCAAGTTGTATTCTAATTTTGGCAGGGTTGTGCATGCCAAGTTAATAGGTTCACACACAGGTGTTGGATGAGGAAACACATCTTCTCCATCACATGGTTTCCAAGGAACAAACGCATTGGCATTTAACATTTCCATGATTGAATAATTTTTTTTCCTGGTCCGCGTGTAATTGATCTGTGTTTAATTGCTGCGTTTAATTGCTGCGTTTAATTGCTGCGTTTAATTGCTGCGTTTAATTGTTACAGACAAAATATAGAGAATTTAAAAATGTTTCAAAATTTTATTGAAGCGTCCGAATTCATCTCAGTAAACAAAGAGATGTCCATTAAAGACGACGAGAAGCTTATGCTTTATGCCTTGTATAAGATGGCCACAATCGGGAAACCACCACCTAGGAAGGAATTTGGACTCTTTGAAACAAAAGAAAAAATGAAATATGATGCTTGGGTTGAATTCTCAACTTCTTACAAATGTGAGCACGCAAAAGAATTGTATATTACTTTTGCTAATAAGCTATATGAAAAATATGTATCACATAACAACTAGACACAACAACAAGTGATGAAATCATGAAGAAAAAATTGAAAAAAAATTTAAATGGGTGATTCTCGTGCAAAGCCTTCTGAATATTTTGCCTTTAAACATCTTGGCTTGAATGAGACTCACCAAATAAAGACTGAAAACGAACTCATGAGTGAAATTTCAACTGTCGTACCCGAAGGTATATTCAGATATCCAACAAACGACAAAATTATCAGCGTTGAAGTCAAGAGGATCGTTGGTAATAATTTACCTCTCGATGACAGACATGAAGGATCGAAAAGACGGTTTATTCGACGGCGTAAGCATATAATTTGGCCGTGGGCGTCTACTGTAGAAGCTGCGTTGCAAAAAGCGAATGAATGTGTTATCGGAACTTACTTTGTCGAAGAACATCATATGGTATTTGTAACCCCTCAGTCGTTGTCTTCACGCATGCATCATCGTATAACCGAACATATACATAATACTGTGAAGGAATATCTAAAAAGAGAATATAATATAATCAAGTCGAATCGGATACATACTCATATAATACAGGGACCGGATAGTCTCTTTGATCGTTTTTAAACATTATTAAGATATTGATGATGTCTTTTTTGAATTTCGTTGACAATTCCTGTTTGTGTATAAATGTTGTTGTCACCGATTACATAGGATGCAAGCGCAATTGCCGATTCAGCGGCTTTTAGGTTATCCGCGTCCGATTCAGATAGATTAAATGACCATTGTCCTAATGTTTTCAAATTTTCCTTTGCTTGCAGATGATCAAAATGCTTTACACTAGACGAAATCTCCATCAAAATATCAGTGAATTCGCCCTTTCTTGTTTCAATGGTATTCACAAAATTCCTCAATGCACTTTGAACTTTGCCTTTTGATTGATGAAGACTTTGTTCCCAAAGACAAATAACTGGAGAAAGCATTTCATTTTTTATATTTATGCGTTCATTCAAATCATGCGACGAGATTGGAACAAACCCAAACGATTCTTGAGGTAACATGTCTTCTGCTCTGTCTATTTGAGTATTTGGGAGTGGCGTGAGTGATGAGATCATTCTTGTGATAATTTTTGAGTCGTGATCATTTAATTTGTGTTCGATGTCTTGTAATTTTTGTGTGATATCGTTTATTTTATTTGTTAATCTTGCACTGAAATGATGCAGTTCATTTCCAAGATGACGGAACATAATTGCGTCATCCGTGTTATGTGTATTTAAAAATACATCTGCCATTGTATCGAGAAAATGTATATCTTTGTGAATATTTTCTTCCTGATCAATAGAAATACTTGAGAGAAGAGTCTCCATTTGATGTAGACGCCATTTTTTTTTACATTTTCCGAATCCAAAAAAAATTTGAGATCAGTTTAATTTTGAAAAATAACAAAATCGTAATGTCATGACGAACTTATCAAACGCCATAGAGTTACGTGATGCTTTATATCATAAGAAAGATGATGAAAAATTGAGTTATGGAACATGTTTGCCTTTTTCTAGCATTTCATCACTTTTGCAAGATTATCCTTTAATGCAGAAGATGTCGGTCATCAAGTCTGAAGTTCACAAATGTATTGCAGAAATGCTTACAACCTATCAACTAAATTACATTGAGAATCAGCAAAACGGACAGTCAAATGAGACCAACTCGATCGACATATGTACCCATTGCAAACACAAGCTAATTTTGTGTGCAAGGGATGGCGATATGGTGTGCACACACTGTGGTGTCGTTAAAAAATCAATCGTATTTGGCGGTCAATCTTACATCGACGATGAATACACACACAATCACGCAACCGAATCTGAATTTCCCGAGTGGATGCTGCTTCGAGACTCTTTGGGAGATGTTTGGAAAGATATCAAAATATCGGAACTTGTAGATCATTGGAATGCATACATACAACTTGGTGAAGATGAGTTGGTACGCGTCAAACAGTTTTGTGGTTGGATGAAACGAAGAGCTTCGAATGAAAATCGTGTAGCAGCCGGTTTCATTTTTCAATATATGCTTACAAAAGCAGATCTTAGTACAAATGTCAACAGTTTTCCGACTATCGTATACGAGAAACAGAAACCTCTATCAACCTGTGAAAAATGTAATGAGATATTCTTCGACAACTATTCTATATCAAGACATAGATGTTTTGACATTAATAAGAAACGTAAGCAATGGTCATTGTCAAAAAATCGACAAGTACGCATGAAACTTATCTAATGTGTGTCAGATTTTGATACGAAATTATGAATAGTAAAATGATTCCACTTCGATGCTTTACATGCAATATGTTTATTGGCACTAAATACATGAGCTTTTGTAGTCAAAAGGATGGAAGTACAGAATACGGTAAACTGTTAAACGAGTTGGGTGTAAAAAATCTGTGTTGTCGAAGAATGTTGCTGACACATGTTGAAATCATTGAAGATACTGCAATGTATTCCTCCGTATCATCGGTCATGGATGACAGTCATACTATTTTTGATGCATATGTCAAAAAAAGTAGAATTGTATCGTGTGACTAATTCGTCATGATAAAATTATAGGGTCATCCGGTCGATGAAGTCGTCGATGCCATGTGTTTTGTCGTCTCCTTTTTTTGTGTTTTTTAAATGCTTTCATCACTCGTTCAAAGTGTTTTAAATTCACAGGATCACTGAAAACGCTTGGAACAAATTCAGCTTCACATGTTTTGCATGTGTTTTTAATGGCGAATCTCGTATATATGCATGCTTGCATTGATATGAGATTCAAGGCAAGCTCCATGTTTCTTAGCACGATTTTAATTTTTTGAAAAGCATAATAATTTGAAAAAAAATTGAATGGATATTCAGGACTTTATCGATTTTCTTGAATCGCGCCAATGTGTTTTGTTGTCTTCTCTTAAATCGGGTGCTATTCCAGTTCAATCTGATATTTTCCTCAATGGACTCATTTTATCTACATATTCCTTACAATATGAACACGAATTTAGTGTAAAAGAAATGAAGATAATAAATACACAAACAAACTTTCGTCCGGGGTGGAGTTTTATAAAAACTCATCAATGTCGAGAACTTTGAGGTCGCATATCTTTTTTGGTATTCTTTTCAGGAACGCTTACATCTCCAAAAAAGTCTGTTAGGCTGAAACTTGGGTGAAACCAGGGATCCTTTAATTGTTCACCAAGAATACGGATATCGTTTTCTGTGATATTTGTACCCGGTACAATGGATGCGTCTTTTTTTTCTTCAGGCTTTTCAGGTTTCGCCGTTTCGGACTTGACTTCACCATCGACAATTTTTGGAATTTTAGGAATGTGAATTTTTTTGCGACTTGTTTTTATATTTTCGTAAGCTTCTTTTACAAGTTGAAACACAAAAACTGAACTTTTATCTTGATTGTGCTTATCAGGATGAAACATCTTGCAAACTGTTTTGTATCGCTTTTTCAAGTCATCGCTGTCCACATTTTCGTCGACTCCAAGAAGATGATGTGGATTCATTCTTTGTAGAAAAACAGATATTTTTTTGAAAATGCGAAAAAAAAAACACAGTCATGAAAGAAAATGAGAAACTTGATGGTATTTATATGCAACTTGTTATACTCTGTTTACGCAGTCAGACTGGTTGTCCGTGAATACGGAACTGGAAGTATTCGAATGTATGAAACGCCTAATTTGAATGCATCACTGAATGTAACAGCCTCGTCTGTATTCATTCATAAAGAAAACAGAACATATGTCTCAAATCAAATCATTGTTCGGATGCATGACATGTTCAATGTTTATGCAATCGCCAATGATTATAACTTACAAGTAATAGATCGTAGTGTAAATGGGCATGTCTTAAGAACACAATCCGCAGTTAATTTATTGAATATTGAATCCGCCCTTAATCGGGATGAGCGTATAATATACGCTGAAATACTAGATGCTTACGATATGGAAATGAAAAGTTGTGCATGTTCAAGTCTAGCTAATGGTTGTACAAGTGACGGAAACAATGTCAATTTGAGATGTGGCTGTTATGATCACCTTCCATCTTCGAATTCATTCTATTTTGCCCCATTTTGTTATGTACATGATTCTTCAACATGTACATCAGCTGATAATATCGCATCTTCAAGTTGGATTACTGGAACATATTTTCGTGATTGTGATGATATGTATCCGAACGAACCAGATATTCGTCGACAATGGTATTTGAATTTAATTCATTGGCCAGTGTGGGACACAAATGCAACAGGTGAAGGTGTAACGATTGCAATCGTAGACGATAGTTTCGATTTAAGACATCCTGAATTTGATGTATTGGATGGTTTTAGTGTAGATTATATAGATGATGATAATGACCCAACCACAGATTCGTTTCAACATGGGACTGCAGCGGGCGGTCTTGCCGTTGCGAGACAGAACAACATCGGTATGATTGGCGTTGCTCCTGGAGCGAAAGTTGTAGGTTATCGTTTATTGAATTATTTCACATCTGCGGATGAACAAGATGCATATACACGCGATAGTAATGTAATTCATATAAAGAGTTGCAGTTGGGGTCCATACGATGATCCTCATAATGTTCAAGGTATGTCGTATATGGGGAACTGGGGAATGATGAATGCAGTCAATACGGGTCGTAGTAATTTAGGAACGATATTCGTATTTGCCGCAGGAAATGGAGGTAATAATAACAACAACTGTAATAATGACGGTTATGCGAATTCCATGTATACTATCGCTGTGACTGCAGTAAGTTCACGTTTGGAACGAGTATCATATGGCGAAGAATGTGCATGTATGATTGTATCTGCACCTTCAAGTGGAAATGGTTTTGGTATGTACACCACAGATACGGTTGGTTCAAGAGGGTACTCAAGCTCAAATTATACCTCACGTTTTGGAGGTACATCTGCTGCAGCTCCAATTGTTAGTGGTGTTGTTGCATTGATGTTGCAAGCAAATCCCCTCCTCAATTGGAGAGATGTGCAAGAGATTTTATTGATGAGTGCAAGAAAGAATGATCCATCGCATCCTGACTGGATTGTAAACGGTGTTGGAATGAATTTCAATCCATTCTTTGGTGCAGGAGTAGTAAATGCAGCCGGTGCGGTAGAAATGGCGAGAAATTGGGTATCTCTTCCAACACGACAAACATTCAGTCAAACTTTGTATCCAAATAGTGCCATTGACGACTTGTCACAAAATACATTTACTATCAATATTTCACAGAATTTCACGCTAGAACATGTAGAATTAACTGTTCATATTTTACATCCGTATCGTTTGGACCTGAGTATTTCGCTTGAATCTCCGATGGGTACGATTGCTCGCATGACAACACCTATTCCCAGTGGTGACAGCATCATTTCCAGCAGCATTGCGATTGGATACACACCATCTATGGCATCGTTTGCAAACTTTATTAATTGGAGTTTCAGAAGTGTAATGACTTGGGGAGAATATTCCGCTGGAACTTGGAAAGTTCGTGTCAACGACATGTATGCTGGTAATAACGAGAATGCACAAGTCATTTCTCTTCAAATTAATGTACATGGTCACGTTAAACCAATATTTCCACCCCAAAGCTCGTCTGCACCGCCTTTACCATATGTGGAGCCAAGTCCACCTTTTGTTCCACCACCGCCATCACCTGATCCACCACCTACAATACCACCATTGTCATCACCTAATTTACCACGCAGTCCGCCACCGCCCTCTCCACAACCCCCACCACCATCTCTTCATTCTCCACCACCGCCATCTCCAAACCCGCCTCCACTCTCTCCAAACTCACCTCCACCACCATCTCCAAACCCGCCTCCGCCTCCGCCGCCATCTCCAAACCCGCCTCCAGACTCTCTACCGTCATCTCCAAACCCGCCTCCGGACTCCCCTCCACCTCCACCACCATCTCCAAACCCGCCTCCGAACTCACCTCCACCTCCACCACCATCTCCAAACCCGCCTCCG
>MDSW01221742.1_pt1 | contig 22339 bp, 15 predicted proteins | sample 811171 | NCBI WGS metagenome assembly MDSW01 (sample SAMN05326641, study PRJNA326480) | marine metagenome | isolation source: seawater | place: Atlantic Ocean: North West | collected 2012 | reverse complement strand
GGAGGGGGAGGCCCCGCGCGAGCCCGAGGGCAAGCCCGAGGGCAAGCCCGAGGGCGGCGCGGGACGCGACATCGCGAAAGCGCCGCGCGGAGCCGCGCGCGCGCGTCGGAAGTGACGAGCCTGGATATTCGTCGTCGTCGCAAGGAACATGTCGCGAGTACTACGGGTGACGACGTAATGCGCGTCGGCGCGTCACTCCGCGCCCTCGCCGCGCCCCGCGCCTCGCGATGCGCGTCGCGGCGGTCCTCGGCGCGCCGTCCGCGTCGCGGTCGGCGCCGCTCGAGCGGCGCCCGCGCGCCTCGCCCGCGCGCGGGCGCCCCTCTCGCCGCCCTCGCGTCGCGCGCGCGTCTCGCCGCGACCCGTCCGCCCCGGACCCGACCGCCCCCGACGCGTCCGCCTCCGCGCGCCGCGCCGCCGTCGCCGCCGTCGCCGCGCTGTCGCTCCTGCACGCCCCCTGGAGCGCCCCCGGCGTCGCGCGCGCCGCGGAGACGACCGGGTCCAGGGAAACCCTCGAGCGCGCGACCGAAGGGAGGGGCGCGACCGACGGGAGGGGCGCGGCGCGTCCTCCCCCCGCCGCGTCCGCATCCTCCGACGCCTCCGCCGACGCCTCCGTCGACTCGCGCCGCGCGGCGGAGCGCGTCGTCGACGCCTTCCTCGCCCTCCCGCGCGAGGACCAGATCGACGTCGTCCGGCGCCTCGCGTTCCCGGACGCCTCCCTCCCCGAGTCTTCCGCTCGGGCGGAGGAGGCGAGACGCGCCGACGAGCGCGAGCGCGACGACGAAAAAAGTATCGAAACCGCCGGAAGAAGTCGACCGCTCGCGTCCTCCGACCCCCTCGAATCCGACGACCTCAGCAGTTCCGCAGAGGACCTCGACGCGGATCTGTCGGCTCGGCTGGCGGACGCGCGCGACGGGTGGGAGGCGCCCTCCCCGAGCGTCGCGGGTTTCGCGTCGAACGACTCGGTCGAGACCGCTTCGTCGACGCCTTCGCCGCCTTCGACCCTCTCACGAGAGTCGTCGGCGGCGGCGTTCGGGGGTATTCGCAATCTCTTCGAGAACGCCACCCGAGAGGGCGAGGCGGTCGCGGCTTCGGTCGCGTCGGCGGCGCTTAGAGTCGACGGCGACGTTTTCGTCGCGGGGGCGTTCGGCGCGTTGGTCCTCGCCGCCGCCGCGTCCGAGCTCGCGAGCGCCGCTGAGAGGTCCAGTCGGAACGAGAGCACTACGACCCCACGCGAGAGCGCTACGACCCTAGAAGAAGACAGAGCGCGTCCGACGAAGGCCGTCGCGTCCGAAGGGGGGGTCCTCTGGTCGCGGAGGAGTGACGACGAGGCGAACCAGGGGTACGGCTTCGGCACCGACTCCGAGGCGTCCTCGGACGACGGCATCGCGCGCGCCGCGCCGTCGTCCTCGTCGCGCGCGTCGTCGTCGTCCGAAAGTGTGCTTTGGACTCGGTCCGAGGGCGCGGCGGCGCGGAGGGGTCGGCGGCGCGCGGGGGGGGGCGCGAGAGCGGCGGCCGAGGGGGACGAGGGACTCCGGTTCGACGGGCGCGGCGCGGGGAGGGGGAAGGCGGGGCGCTTTTCCTACGGGTCCGGGTCCCGACGGGGGTCGGATCGGGATCGGTTCGGGGGGCTCGGGCCCGTCGAGGACGAGAACATGGAGGACGTGCGCATGAGTCCCGGGACGAGGGAGGCGGCCCCGAGGCGGTAGGAGCGTCGAAGCGGAGTTCGTAGATGGGACTCTTTTTTTTTAGACGAGGGTACTTTTTCGCGCGCTCTACGTAGATCCCTCCGTCTTCTTCGCTACTGCAGCATCGCGGGGGCGCCGTCTTCCGCGGCGGTTCTGTGGTCCTGGGGCATCGGCCTCGCTTCGTACACCGCGGTGACGATCATGTCCCTCCTGTTCCCGGTGCCCTCTCCCCTGAACCCGACGAACAGGATCTCCGTCGCGCCCGCGTTCGCGTGGTTCGCCGGGAAGAACATCGTCACGGCGCTCACGCCCCCGCCGAACTTGGTCGCGTCGACGCGGTACTCGAGATCGCCCGTGAGGTCCTCCGCGAGGTCGAATCGCTGCGTCGGCGTTTTCCTCGCGGCGTTGTCGAGGTCGACGTCGCCCTCGGCGCGGTCGGCCCAGATCTTGACCGCGCTCGGGGCGCGGCCGCCGGGTCCGCCCCGGACGACGAAGCCGCGGAGCTTGACGTCCGACGTGAAGGGGACGCGGAGGATGAGCTCGGGGTCGTCGTCGTCGCTCCGGAGCGGATCGCCCGCGAGGGGGTCGCGGCGCTCGTCCCAGGGGCGCAGCACGCGCGCGGCCGCGGCGTCGTCCTCCGCGTTCTGCGCGGTCACGCGGGGGTGGTCGACGTAGCCGTGGAGGGAGGAGCCGCCGCAGTCCTCCCCGCCGCAGTCGTGGTCGTGCGAGCACACGTCCCCGCGCGAGGGGTCCGCCATCGGGAGGGAGCGGCGGAGAGCGAGCGGCGCGGAGGCGGATGGCGCGTGGCGCTTTTCTGAACGACACCGAAACGTCCGATCCGCGCGGTCGACCACCCGCTACCCGCGTGTGTGGTGAGTCGAATAAAATTCGGCGCTCCCCTCGCCCGTCTCCGGCGCGAGTCCCTCGTCACCGTCAGAAGCCGCCGTCGCGCGTCGCGCGCGGCGACCGGGGGATGGGGTTCGAGCGGAAGCGCGCGCCCGGGGCGGCGGCGGCGAAGGCGCTCGGCGGCGTCGCCGCGACGTTCGGCGCGGCGTTCGGCGGGCTCACGCTCATCACCGGCGTGTTCACGGGGGTGTCGCGCTCGCTCGTCGTGCGCCAGAAGCGCCTCGCGGGGCACGTCTGCGCGACGTGCGAGGGGCGCAAGTACGTCCCGTGCGCCACGTGCCGCGGGAAGCTCGCGATCGAGTGGCAGCCGCTCGAGCGCGCGGCGGTCAGGCGCCTGTGCGCGTGCCCCACGTGCGGAGGCAAGACCGGGCTGCAGCGATGCAACAACTGCGTCGGGCTGGGGTACGCGTGACGACGAGACGACGCCCGATGGGGACGGGACCCTTCGACGCGTATGTACGCGAGACGTCCGATCCGGAGTACCGCGACGGGTCCGACGCACCGGAGGTGTTTGACCTCCGCTACGCCGCCGCGCTCGACGCGATCGGAGCACGAAGCGAGAAGCGTCCGCGCCTCTCCTCTAGACACCCCGCGCGCGTCGACCGGTAGACCGTATGATAAATAGACTACTTTCCCCAAAGTCGACTACCATCTCGCGCTCGCTCCGCTCTCGACCGTCTCCCGCTACGTCTTCACCCCCGCGTACACCATCCCGCACCTCGCCTCGTCCGCCGTCGCCCTGAGCTCCGCGTCCGCCTCCGCGCTCCAGGGCCCCCACGGCCCCAGGTTCTGCGCCCTCTTCCACTTGCGCTCCTGCAGCGTCCTCGCGCGCGGCGCGTCGCCCACCCCCGTGACCACCACGAGCATCGCGCCGCGGGGCAACGCGTCCCACACCCGCCCGCACGCCGCGTCCGCCGCCATCAGAGCGGCGTCGAGAACCACCGACTCCTCCACGGCGTCCCACGCGCGAAGGTCATCTTCGAGGTGAGGATGACGACGATGCGCATCGTCGGCGCCTGCCTCTTCCGAGTCGGTGGTCCCCTCCTTCGCTCTGTCGAGGCGCTTCGCGAACGCGCGCGCCTCCGCGCTCTCGCTCGGGAACTCCGCGAACCTCTGCCCCGTGCTCCGCGCCCACCGTCGGTTCGACGCCTCGAGGGACTCGTAGTACCCGCGAACGTGCCCGAACACGAACGAGGGAGGGTCGGCGGCGCCCGGGGCGGCGGTCCCCTCCCCCGCCGCCGCCGCCGCGGATCGCCGCGACGAACGGATCGCTTGGAGTTGGCCGACGATCTTGTTGACGCAATCTTCGTCGTTGAGGGCGTCGACGGTTCGTAGCCGCCGCCCCTCCGCCGCGCCGAGAACCGCGCCCCCGCGCTCGCCCGCGACCGCGATCGCCCCCAGCGTCTCCGCGCGGTCCACCGCGACGGAGGCTCGCCCGGCCTCGGCGACGGCCTGGAAAAGCGACGCGCGAGGCGCGGATCGAGATCCGCCCCGGGCGCCGCCGTCCGTCGCGAGAGACCCGCCGCCTCCTATGCCGCCGCCGATCTCAGCGAAGCTCGGCCCGCGGTGAAACTTGAGAAGCGCCAACTCCATCGTCGCCCTCGCGTCCGCGACGGAATCGTGCGTCCCCTCCTGGATCTTCCGGCCCAGGTGGCGCTCCACCAGCGACGCCAGCTTGGCGCGAAACGGCGGCCCGCGCGGGTGCGGGTACAGCGCGACGGTGTCGACGCACCGCGCGTGCGCCATCTTTAACCGCTTGAGGTCGTTCTCGAGCGAGTGCCCGATAAGAATCGTCTCCGCGGCGATCAGGCGAAGCAGGTCCCTCTGCACGTCCTCCAGCCTCGTTCGAACGCCGCGCATGATCTCCGGGGTGATGCCGCTGTGCGCGGTGTTGTAATCCGTGATGGGCTCGTCGGGGCGGACCAGCTTATCGTACACCACCGAGCCGTCGGGGCCGCAGACGCTCGCGCGGGTCAGCGCCAACCGTTTCGACCCGCCCGCCGCCAAAGTCTTCGAAGCCTTCGGGTCCGTCTTCGACCCGTTTTTTCCGTCGAGGGACCCGCCTGTTGGGCCCCCGACGAAGCACATCTCGCAGTCGATCGCGCACATCGTCAGGTGCGGCGCGTTCGCGACGCCGGACCCGCTCGGCTGCGTCGCGACGAACCCGGGGGGGAGGACGAGTTTTGGTTTTGGTTTTTTCACCGGGTTCGGTTTCGGGCGATTCGGCGAGGACGCGTCGGCGTCATCCGTCGGTTCGCTCTCGATCGCGAACTCAGGGACGGGGTACTCCATGTCGACCATCTGCGCGGGGGTGAGGAGGTAGTGCGAGGGCGGGTGCGGCATCTCCAGCCTGAGCAGGTCCGCCGCCGCGGTGGACGCCAGGGGGGGGTACGGGTCCGAGGGACGGCTCGTCGTCGCGGGATCGTCGTCGTCGGGATCCCTCGTACGACGATCCCGCGCGCCCGGCTCGCCCCGGCTCGGGCGTCGCGCGACGCCGGCGTTGGGCGGGTCCCTCGGGACCGCGCAGAGCAGCGCGCGCGCGGCGCTCCGCTCGTTCGCGGTGGGGTTATCGTGCGTCGTGCGCAGGCCCGCGCCGAGGGCGGCGCGGACGCGCGGCATGAGCTCGGCCGCCTCGGCGGCGCGTCGCGCGGAGACGCCCGGGACGAGGAGCATCACGACCGCGGTGACGAGGGGCTTGTTCGCGACGAACGCCCACCGGGGGTTCTCGCCGTGGTCGCACAGCGCCCACGTCGCGAGGGCGTGGACGTCCGAGAGGCGGAGGCCGCGCGCGCGCTCGGGCTTGAGCGTCACGGAGGCGGCGACGCCCGCGCCGTACACCGAGGCGGGGGGGGGCGGGGCGGCGGGGGCGGGCAGCGCCCCTTCCTCCGACGACGACGCGGGCGACGTGGGCGGGCGCGGCGACGACGAGGGAGCGGCGGAGGGAGCCCCCGACGGGTCCGCGTCCGCCGGGTCCGCGTCCGCCGGGTCCGCGTCCGCCGCCCCGGCCTCCTCGCGGGAGCGCTTCATCGCCAGCCCGGCGCCGCCGACGCGCCCGCGGAAGTGCGCGTCGCCGATCGAGAAAGCACGCGCGCGCGTTTCGGCACTGGAGAGACTGCACCGCATCATCAGCGCCGATCGCGCGCGGCGGTTTTTCGCACGAGGCAATTTCACGCACGGGCGAACAAACAAACCCCACCCCCGCGCTTTTCGTTTCCCCGTGCCTCGCGGGGCGCGACGGCATTACGACTCGCGCGACGCCTTTGCTCGGCCGACCGCGTCTCACTAGCTCACACGAAGGTTCGAAGTCTCCGCGCGAGAGTTTCGGACGCCGCGAACGTTCCCTCGAACGCCGGCACGACGGCGAACGGGTCGAGTCGGACGCCCGACGCGGTCTCGTTAAATTCTGGTTGAGCGCGGAACGCCGCGCGACGACGCAACACATTCGCCCCGGAGACGCGCGCGAAGGAGGCGGAGCGATGCAGGGCTACCCTCCCCATCAGGGCTACGGCATGCCCCCCCCTCAGATGGGGCAGCAGATGCAGTACCCTAACCCGTACATGCAGCAGCAGCAGCAGCCCTACCCCGGGCAGTACCAACAACCGTGCGTGCCCACGCGATCGTCGCGCGATCTTTTCCGCCCGCGGGCGCGCGAGAATCCCGCGCTGACCTCGCCCCGCCCCGGCGTTCGCCTCGAACAGGATGAACCCGCAGCAGATGCAGTACCAGCAGCAGCCGTACCAGCAGCAGCCGTACCAGCAGCAAGCACCCCCCCCGCAGCAGCAGCAGCAGCAGCAGCAGCAGCAGGGCAACTGGAAGGACCAGCTCAACCTTCCCGTCCGCGACGAGCGATACAGGACCGAGGTGCGTTCGCGATGCCGTCCCGTCGCCTTCCCCGATCACCGCCCTCCCCGGCGATCGCGCGCGGGAGCGCCCACCGAACGCGCGGCGCCGACGGAGGCGCGAGCGTGGGAACGCGCTCGCTTGCGCGCCTCGACGAGACGCCCGACTTCGCGCCGCGCCGACGCCGCGGTCGACGCGATCGATCGTCCGCGTCACGCGCGTCGGCCGATCCGCATCACCACGACGCGGGATATTCGCCACTTCCCGCGCCTCCGCGACGCGTTTCTCACGCGACTCGGTGTTTTCTGAGGCCGACGACTCCCCGAAGCGTCGGGAGACGTCCGGTCGCCTCGCGAACCGAAACCGAACCCCCCCCCGCTCTTCTCACACCGCTCGCCCCCCTTCCTCTTCGTCTTCTCAGGATGTCACGGCGACGAAAGGCAACGAGTTCGAGGACTACTTCCTCAAGCGCGAGCTTCTGATGGGCATCTTCGAGAAGGGTTTCGAGCGCCCGTCCCCGATTCAGGAGGAGTCCATCCCCATCGCGCTCACCGGCCGCGACATCTTGGCGCGCGCCAAGAACGGCACGGGCAAGACCGCGGCGTTCACCATCCCCGTCCTCGAGAAGGTGGACGTGAACAAGAACGTCATCCAGGCCATCTTGTTGGTGCCCACGCGCGAGCTCGCGCTTCAGACGTCGCAGGTGTGCAAGGAGCTCGGGAAGCACCTCCACGCGCAGGTGATGGTCACCACCGGCGGCACTTCTCTCAAGGACGACATCATGCGCCTGCACCAGCCCGTGCACATCGTCGTCGCCACGCCCGGCAGGCTCGTCGATCTCGCCTCCAAGGGCGTCGCGAAGCTGGGCCAGGCCACGATGCTCGTGATGGACGAGGCGGACAAGCTCCTGTCGCCCGAGTTCCAGCCGGTGATCTCGCAGCTCATCGGCTTTTTGCCCAAGAATCGGCAGATCTTGCTCTACTCGGCGACGTTCCCGGTGACGGTGAAGGACTTCAAGGAGAAGTACCTGCGGAAACCGTACGTGATTAATCTGATGGAGGAGTTGACGCTGAAGGGTATCACGCAGTACTACGCGTTCGTGGAGGAGAAGCAGAAGGTGCACTGCCTGAACACGCTCTTCTCGAAGCTCCAGATCAACCAGAGCATCATCTTCTGCAACAGCGTCAACCGCGTCGAGCTCCTCGCGAAGAAGATCACCGAGCTGGGGTACTCGTGCTTCTACATCCACGCCAAGATGATGCAGTCGCACAGAAACCGCGTGTTCCACGATTTCCGCAACGGCGCGTGCCGCAACCTCGTCAGCTCCGACCTCTTCACCCGCGGCATCGACATCCAGTCGGTGAACGTCGTCATCAACTTTGACTTTCCCAAAAACTCGGAGACGTACCTGCACAGGGTCGGACGGAGCGGAAGGTTCGGCCACCTCGGCATCTCCGTCAACCTCATCACCTACGACGACAGGTTCAACCTCTTCCGCATCGAGCAGGAGCTCGGGACGGAGATTCAGCAGATCCCGCCCGTCATCGACCCGGCGGTGTACTGCAGGTGATTGCGGCGCCGGCGCCGACGGAGGGAAGGAGGAGACGCGTCGCGTCGAGTTCCCGAGACGAAATCGCGCGCGAAGAAGAACGACGCGACGAGAACGAGAGCACGCGCACGCACGACATCACCACGCGACAGAAAACGATATCAACGTCGACGACGACAAAAAACGGAGGGAAGCATCGCGCGAAGGAGCGAAGGTTTGGCGCCGACGGGGAATTTTTTCATCCCCGAAGCGCGCGCGACGGGCGGCGACTCGGATGCGGATTGGATTTTTTAGACGGAGACTTTTTTTAGCACTCAGCAGTGGACGGGATTAGGTACCCGGACCACCACGAAAGGAAAGGACGAGACGAGGAGGAAGCCGACGGAGCGCGCTCGAAGAGGAGAGCGTTCGGACGGGAGGCGAGGCTCGGAGAAGAAAACGACGCCGAAAACGAAACGCGTTCGGGGCGCGAGGAGGGAGGGTCGCGCCGAGGGACGTTTCGTTTTTTTTCACTCATCCGGGGACGAGCAGGGATGAGACGAGAGCCGGCGGCGAGCGACGGAACCGTTCCGTCGCTCGCGCGCCGAAGCCCCGCGCGGAGGGCGAACACGACTGATTCGCGGGACGTTCGCCCGTCTCCGCCGCGCGAGGACCACGAACGATGAAGGAGACCACCACAAAATACCCGACGGAGAGGAGGAGGACAAGAAAGAGGCGAGGCGCGCGGCGACGGGCGGCGTCGTCGGCGACCTTTTTTGCCGACTGTTTCACCGATCGAGCGCCGATCGGCGAAACGCGTTCGCGCGGCGGGACGTTCGAGAACCCCCCGCGACGACACTCAAGACCCCCACGAGGCGCGAGTACCGAGAGACGGCGCGGATCGATCGCACTGATCGTCTTCGAGAGGACGACGCAACGATCCATCCCCGCGTCTGTCTTTTTTTCGTACGTTTCGCGACTCCGAAGCGAGCGCCGGCGCCGACGGCGTCGCGCGAAAAAACAAAAACATTTTGCACCGCAACGCGCGAAGCGACGCGCGAGCGAGACGCATTCATCGCATATTTCTGAATATGAGCGCATCTCACCGTTCGTCGACATATGATACCACTACGCGTCTTCGAGCGTCTTCTTCCGTCTCTTTCCTTTCGTTCGTACGTTCGTTCGTTCGTCCGAAGATTAGTCGTAGTCTTTTCCGGTTCCCGCTCGCGCGCCGGGTCTTCCCACCCACGCCGCGCACCCCGACGCGCTCAGGACGAAGTTGTCGTCCATGAGGAGCCCCGCGGGGATGATCTTCTGCCTGTACGCCGCGCTGCACTGGTACCCGACCCTTCCCGGGATGTGGCTCGCGAACAGCCCCCACTTATCCCCGCACCCGTGCGTCTTCGCCACCTCCACGAACCGGTCGATCTCCGCCGGGCTCCAGTCCCCCTGTTTGGTCTCCTCCCCCGGGAGGTTGTGTCGGTAGAAGAAGGCGTTGGGGTTCTTTTTCATCATCTTGCGCGCAAACTCCTTCGCGCTCTCGCCCTTGGGCGTGCGGAAGGCGGTCTTGACGACGCCGCCGCCGAGGTCGGCGTGGTTGGAGTTCCACGCCTCCTCCGCGCTCGCGGCGAGGCCGAGCGCGTCCCTCGCCTCGTCGCTGACCCAGCCGGTGAAGTGGCCCGTCATCTTCGGCCCGGGGGTGATGCCCTCCTTCGCGCACCACTCCTCGCAGGTGAGATGGTGATCGAGCTCCGACTTCGGGAACGCCCCCCGAAGGACGTCCTCGGGCAGCGCGGGGGCGTCGACGTACGTGGTGACCTTCGTGGCCGCCGCGCGCGTGGACCGCGGGCGAGGGGGGGGGAGCGGGCGCGGGCGCTTCGCCCCGGCGACGCTGGAGGGGCGCCACTTCCTGGCGGTCTTCGCCGCGACGGTCGAGGCCGCGGCGGCGTCGAGCGCCGCGGCGCGCTCCCCGACCTTCAGCTCGCGAAGGACGGCCTGGTTGCGCGCGATGCGCGCCTCGCGCTCGAGCTCGTACGCGTTCGCGGATTCCGCGTTCTCCTTCGCCGTCGCCATCGCGAGGGAGGCGGGGGAGGGGGGCGCGGACGGTTCTGGGACCTGTCGACGGAGGTTTAAACGTGGTGAGCCCCGTGAGGAACGCCAAGAGGAGGTTCTGCTTGTATGGGGCTTTTAGACGGTCGTTTTTGAGTCGTTCGCCCATTTTTTTTCCTGAGACGCGCGCGTCGCCCTCGCGGCGATTCCCCTCTCTCGCGCCACGAAAGAAACGCCTACCCTCCTTCGTCTCCGTTCGCCATTCCGCGCCGCGCCGTCGCCGTTTCGCGTCTCGGTCGCGCGATGACGACGCGCCGCGCCGAGCGCGTCGAGGAGATCCACGCGATGGGTCGCCTGATCGCCGAGCGCAAGCTCGCGGCGATCGCGCGCCGCCGCGCCAGAGCGGCGGTCGGGGAGACCGCGTCTCGGCTCAAGGATGAGGTGGCGAAGCAGGTGGCGCAGATCGACGACGACCGCGCGTACGCCGTGCGGCCGACGTTCCAGATCCCCCCGAACTGGAAGTGCACGCACCTCAACGCCCCGACGGAGTTCTACAAGGTGGTCGCGTGCGTGAACGAGCGGTTCGTGAGCGTGTACGACGGCGCGACGGAGTACGAGCTCGGAAGATGGTACCAGACGAAGCGCGGGAGCACGTGGCCGCCGCTCGATCAGTGCTTCTTCGCGTTCAGCGCCCCCCTCGGCGCGCTCGACGCGGCGTTCCCGAGAGGCTCCAAGGCGAAGCACGCGCCCAGGGTGCTGCTGAAGATCGAGGCCGTGGGGAACGCGTACGAGTGCCACGAGACGAAGCGCAAAGGGATGGCGTCCAAGTGGACGGGGAAAGTCGCCGTGACGCGATTCCGCGTGAGCAGGATCATGACCGACGCGTTCAGGGAGTCCGCGCTCGATACGCTCAGGTTCGGGCAGAACGACCCCCTGAGCGAGCCGCGAGGAACCCAGGTCGGCGCGGCGGCGTGACAGATCCGGGGGAAGGGGGGGATCCGGGGAGGAGGATACCAATAGTCGACGCGCGGAGCCGGAGTCGGATCTAAATATTTTGGCGTCTGGAAAAAAAATCGTCGGGAAAAAAAAAACGGCACCGCACCGCTCGATTCGATTCGTCCGTTCCGTCTCTCATCACGCCATGGCGTAGGACGCGCCCTGCGCCAGGTTGATCACCGTGCTCTTGACCTTGGTCATCGTCTCGATGGAGTTTCCGATCCCTTGGCTCCCGACGCCGCTGCACTTGACGCCCTGGAACGGGAAGTGGTCCGGCCCTCGGCTCGGCGCGCCGTTGATCTGCACCGTCCCGGTTTCCATCGCGTCCGCCACGCGGATCGCCCGCTCGACGTCCCTGGTGAACACGCACCCCTGCAGCCCGTACTTGGACTCGTTCACGAACCGCAGAGCCTCCTGGGTACTCCGAACCCTGACCACGGGCACGACCGGTCCGAAGGGTTCCTCCCACGCGAGGCGCATCGTCTCGTCCACCGCGTCGACGAGCGTCGGGTAGATGAGGTTCGCCTCCCTCCGGAACGGCTGCAGACACCGCGCGCCCTTCGCGACCGCGTCCTGGACCAGGCCCTCGATGAAGTCCGCGCTCTTCTCGCTGACGACCGCGGTGATGTCCGCGTCGTCCTCGGGGAGGCCGACGGAGAGCTTCCCGACGGCGGCGCACGTTTTTTCGATGAGCTCGTCGGCGATCTCCTCGAAGGCCAACACCAGCTTCACGGCGGTGCACCTCTGCCCCGCGTACGAGAACCCGCCCTTGACGATCGCCTTGGCCGCCGCGTCCAGGTCCGCGTCCGGGAACACCACGCACGCGTCCTTCCCGCCGAGCTCCATCTGCACGGGCACCATGGCGGCTTTTTTGGCGACGCCGAGCCCGGTGTCCCCGCCGGTGAACGAGACGCAGTTCGCCGCCGGATGCTCCACCAGGTAATCCCCGATCGTCGCGCCCTTACCGGTGACGACGTTCACGAGACCCTTCGGGATGCCCGGGACCGCGTCGAAGCACCGCGCCATGTGTAAGCCCGCGACGCATCCCTGCGTCGGGGGCTTCACCACGACGGCGTTGCCCGCGACGAGCGCGGGGGCGATCTTCGACACGGCGAGGTTCACGGGGTAGTTGAAAGGGGGGATGCACAGGACGACGCCCAGGGGGACCCTGGTGACCATGCACAGCTTGTCGCGCTTCTGGCCCGGGAAGGCGTCGGAGAGGAGGAACTCGCCCTTGGCTAACGCGCGGAGGCCCTCCTCGGCGGCGTAATCGATGAGGTCGGCGCTGCGCCGCACCTCCGTCGCCGCGTCCTTCGCCGCCTTGGCGATCTCGACCACCATGGCGCGCGCCATCGGCGCGGCGTGTGCGCGCATCAGCGCGGCCGCCTCGTGGAGCCGCGCGGCGCGTTCCTGGAGGGGGACCTTCGCCCAGGCCTTGTGCGCGGCCTTGGCGGCGGCGTACGCCTCGTCCACCTCGGCGCGCGTGCACGCCTGGAACGCGTGCGCCGCGGCGTTCGCGCGGGAGGGGTTCAGGCTGTCGCACGTCGCGCCGCTCGAGGAGACGCGCCACTCGCCGTTCACGAGGAACTTGAACGACCCGTCCGGCGCGCGGATGTCCGCGTAGAACGCGGCGTCGTCCGCGTCGCTCGCGGTCGCCATCGCGCCGAGACCGCCCCGGGGGAGAGGGAAGACGAGGAGGCGAGGAGACGCGTCGGACGAAGATTCGCGACGCCGCGTCGAGGCGGGAGGGCGATCGGACGAGCGCCGAGGAGACGCTCCGCCGGGGCGATCTCGAGAGCGCGCGCCGGAGCCTGAGGTCGAGACGCCCCGCGACGCGAGCGCGGAGGACCGGCGCGGACCGTGAGCGAACCGAGCGACGGTGCCGTCGCGCGCCGGTGGTGCGCGCGCGGAGGAGACGCCCGGAAACCTGAACCCTAGACCCTTTCTACCCGAAGCCCGCGGCGCGCGCGGACGGCGCCTGTCGCGTCGAGAGCCGCGAATCGCGGCCTCGAGGATCTCGCGACTGCTGCTTTCTCAGAACGCGTTTTCTTTTTTTTTTTCTGGGCCTCTCCTCTCAAAAAGCCTCCTTCGCCTCGGGCCCCTCGCACCCTTCCCCCCCGCGCGCGCCCCCCGGATCGCGACCATGGCGAACGCTCTCGGCGGCGCGGCGTGCTCGGATCTGGACGCCGGCGCGCCCCCCTTCGTCCTCCCGAGCGCGCCCTCCGCGCCGCTCACCCTCTCCGCGGTGGAGAAGACGCTGTCCGCCCGCGGCGCGAGGCCGAGCGCTCCGCCGAGCGCTCCGCCGAGCGCTCCTCCGCGCTCGGCCTCGCCCCCGCCCCCGGCCCCGCCCGCCTCGTGCGCGACCGCGCGCGCGGCCGCGCGGGTCGCGGCGGAGAACGTCTCCCTCGTCTCGACGCTGTGCGAGCAGATCGCGTCCGAGCGTCGCCGCGGCGACCGCCTCGAGGAGTCCCTGCGCGCCGCCGAGCGCGAGCTCGAGCGCCGCGCGAGACGCCTCCGCGAACTGAGCGACGCCGCGGACGCGTGGCGCGAGGCGCTCTCCGAGCGCGAGGCGGAGACGCGCGTGCTGCGCGAGACGCTCGCGGAGGTCCGCGGCGACGCCGCGCCGGGGGCTGATCACCCCCCGCGACGCGTCGCGACGCCGCCCACCGTCGCCACGCCCACCCCCCCGGCGCCCCCGCGGCCCCCCCGCGCGCCCTCCCCGCAGCACGCCTCCTTCGCCTGCGCCCTCCGCTCGCCCTCGCCGAGCGGCGCGGCGCCCGGGAGCGACGACGACCGCGCGCGCCCTCCCCCCTCCGACGCGGCGGACCACGAGAAGGACCGCGAGAGGGACCTCTCCCCCGCCCAACCCGCGCCCTCCGAGACCGCGTCTTGGTCCGAGAACGCCTCCGAGAACTCCTCGGCGTCCGCGCTTCCCCCCGCACAGCTGTCTCGCGCACAGCTGTCGCCTCCTTCTCCCGCGCGCTTCGTGTACATCCCGAAGCTCCCCCCCGCGTTCGTCTCCGCGTTCCTCCGCGACCCCTCGGATCCCTCCTCGGACCCCGTCCTCGATTGGGACGAGGCGTGCGCGAGCCTCGCGAACGCGCTCGTCGCGAGGGGCGTCGGAGAAGCCGCCGGCGTCGTCGTCAAGCGCGCGAGGCGACTTCGCGCGAAACAACCGACGACGCGTCGCGCGGCGGGGCGCCGAGACGCGCCGGCGGCGGCGACCTTCGACTCCGGCGTCGACTCGGACTCGGAGGACCGCGCCCGCCGGGACGCGCTTCGCGACCACAGGTTCTACGCGGTCGTGGAGATGGCGCGGTGGGACGACGCCGAGCTCCGCGAGCGCGTCTTCCCGAGGGTCGGGTCGCCCCGACGAGCGTCGGGTCCCCGCGACGAAGACGACGACGAGGGAGACGACGACGACGAAGAAGAAGCCGCGGAGGCGGGGGAGGAGGACGCGCGGCGAAGGCACCCGGTCGGCCGCGCGTTGGTCCCCGGGTTACTCTTCGGCGAGGCCGTCGAGTTCCGCCCGCACCTCGAGGCGGGCGCGACTTCTTCCGATCGCCGAGTCGCTGCCGAGGGCGGCGCCGCGTCCGGGAACTCGAGACGGGAACACCTCGAGACGCCGCCGCCGCTCCGCGCGAAGGCGCCCTTCTCGACGCGAGAGGGGTGGTTCGACACGGGGGAGACGAGAGACACCGCCAACAGGCGCGGCGCGCGGGTGCACGAGGGGCCGTGCTCGCGGTGCCGCGAGGCATGCCGCGTGCCGTTCCGCCCGGTCGAGGGCGGGAGGCCGCCCGTGTGCGGCCAGTGCTTTGGGAAGGACGAGGGGGGCGGGGCGTGAGGGACTGACTCGAAAGAGAAAAGCCGACGCGAGCGAGCGATGAAGAAAATCGGACGAGCAGATCATGACGTCGCGCGACTACTGTGGTGCTTGGATCAGCAGACTTCGAGCCGCGACCGCCCCCCGCGGCCTTCGCGTGGCACTTCGCCTCGCGCCGCTCTTCCGCTCCTCCGTTCCTTACATGGGCCTCCTCCCGTCCTTCAGCACGGTGGTCTCGCAGGCGGTGTTCCTCGGCGCGTTCGTCGGGCTCTCGAAGCGCGCGGGCCTCATCAGCGTCCACCCGCGCGCCATCAAGAACGACTTCGCGCGATCGTCGTTCGAGTTTTTCGTCAACACCTCGGAGTGGGCGATCGGCTCCGCGGAGAGCCTCCTTCGCGCGGCGGGGAAGAAGTGAGCCCGAGCCCGGCGCGGAGCTTCCCCGCCGCGCGCGCCATGCGCCTCCCCCGCGGCGCGGGGCTCCGGCGTCCGGTGCTCGCCGGCGCGTTCGTCGGGTGCGCGTACGCCGCGCTGACGGCGCATCGCGACCACCTCGCGACCAGCCACGACGCGAACCCCTTCGTTCCCGCCCGGGGCGCGGCGAGCGGCGGCGACTCGTCCTGGGACACCCGCGCGTTCGCCGCGGAGCGCGACGCGCTCGAGCGCGGGACGAGAACTCCGCCCGAGAAGAACTCGGCCGCCCGCGTCGTGATCGTCCCCGAAGATGACGAACGCGGCCCGGGGGGGAACGACGACGACGCGCGCCGCGCGAAGGATCTCAATCTCCTCGCGGAGGATGAGGATGACGAACGCGGCGCGTTGGACCTGCGCTACCCCGACCCGTTCGCGACGTTCCGCGGGTGCGTCCCGCAGCCGAGGCTTCCCGGCCTCGCGCCCCCCCGCCCGCTCGATCGCATCGCCGCGAGCGACGCCGGCTCGGGGGACGACTCGGCTTGGCCCGTGGATTGCGACGGGCACGAGTCGCTCTGCGCGACGCTTCGCGCCGTCGCTTCGGATTCCCGGGAGGTCCTCGCGGCGGTCGCCAACAGCCAGGCCCCCGGGATCCACGAGTTCATCGAGAGCATCGTCGCTCTGAAGATTCCTAACTTCGTGGTGGTCACGCTGGACGACGCTCTGGACGCCGCGGTTCGCGCGAAGGGCGTCGCGAGTTACCGGAGCGCGTTCGGCGAATCCGCTCGCGGTTCGCACAAGGTTTCGGCGCAGAAATTCGGCATCGTTCGTGAATTCGTCGAGCGCGGGTGCTCGGTGCTCCTGACCGACACGGACGTGATTTACCTCCAGAACCCGTTCCCGTTCCTGTACCGCGACTCGGACGTGGAGAGCATGAGCGACGGGTGGGACGCCGAGTCCGCGCACGGCTTCTTCGACGTCGTGGACGACCCGGCGATGGGCGCGGGCGGGCGCGCGCGCGCGTCGACGTTTCGAGTCTCCGCGCTCAACTCGGGCACGTGGTTCGTCGCCGCGACCAAAGCCTCCGCGCGCCTGATGGCGATCATGCAGCACCGCATGGCGACGGAGCCGGACCTGTGGGACCAGGCGGGGTACAACCTCGAGCTCTGGTTCCCGTCGCGCGACGAGCACGCGACGGCGGGCGCCGCCGTGAGGGTCATGGACCCGCTGTGTTTCGTCAACTCCAAGACGATGTTCCGGTTCATTCGGCACCGCGACGAGCTCGACAAGGCGCGCCACATCCCCGTCGCGATGCACAGCAACTACCACACGGACAAGGCGTTCAAGATGCAGCGCGTCAAAGCGTATTACCTGGGCGATGCGAGCGCGACGAAGGAGCAGACCCTGGGCGTGAGGTGCACCGTGGGGTGCGACGCGAACCTGCGGAGCACGCGGGAGCTCGAGGCGAAGGTGAAGCACGGCGTCAACGACGGCGTCGTGGGAAGCAAGAAGTGGGTCGAGGGCGCGAGGGGGGTGTGGGCGGGGGCCGCGACGGCGACCGCGAGGAAGGGCGGCGGGGGACCCGGGGACCCGGGGCACTGCAGACCCCCGGAACCCTGGCTCGGGAAGGTCGAGTTCGAGGGCGAGCTCGTCGATCGCGCGGGGCACGCGTTCGAGCGCGACGCGTCGAGATCGATCGACGCGTGCGTACGTCGCGCGGGGTTTCGCGGAGAGGACCGAGAGTCGTCGAAGGACTCGCGAGACGCCTCCGCCGCCGCGAACGTGGACGTCATCCTCGAGGGCCTGGCGCGCCGGGTGTGTTCGACGTTGGCGTCCTCCGCCCTCGACCCGGGCGCGCCGGAGGTGTACGTCGTCGCTCTGGCCGGCGGGGCGGACGCGGAGTCGGAGTCGGAGGCGTCGGACGCGTCGGACGCGTTCGCGTCCTTCGCCGCGAGGAGCCTCGCGAGGCTCGAGCTCCAGCGCGCGACGCTCGTCGTCGCCGGGTCTGAAAAAGCCGCCGAGACGGCGAAGCGCGCCGGCCTCGCGAACGTCGTCGACGTCGCGCCGACCCTCGAGGCGTTGTTGGAGGGATCGGGTTCGGGTTCGGGTTCGGGTTCGGGTTTTTCTTCCTCGACGAGGCGCTCCGCCGCCTCTCGTACTTACTTCTCGGCGCTGAAATGGTTTGCGATTCGAACGCTTCTCCGCTCGGGCGTCCCCGCGGTGGCGACGGACCCCCGCGCGACGTTTTTGAGTAACCCGTCCGAGGGTCGATTCGCGAAGGACGCGGACGTGGAGGCGCTGAGCGACGGGTGGGACGACACCACCGCGTACGGGTACGACCACGTCGTGGACGATCCGGCGATGGACTGGAGCCGGTTCGTGCACGGCGGGAGGATCGCGACGCTGGACCCCGGGTTCGCCAGGCTCCGCGCGACGAGGGAAGCCGCGAACGTCGCGAGCCTGGTGGCGAGGCGCATGCTTTTTCACGCGGCGGGTGACCGCGCGAACCCCCGGGAAACCCCCGAAACAACGGGGAGCGGTAGTGGTACGGAAGAAGACGTATCGCGTCTCGAGCACGCCCTCTTCAACGAGGCCGTCTTCCTCCCGTCGCACGGCGCGTACGCGAGCCCCGGGGCGACGAAGCGCGCGCTCAACTACCTGTGCTTCGCCAACTCGAAGACGCTCTTCCGCTTCGCGCGGCGCGACCGTAAGTGGCGCGAGCCGAAGGAACACGCGCCGGTGGTCGTGCGCCTGTCCTACCACGCGAACGAGCCCGCGCGGCTGGACGACGTCCACGCGTACTACCTCGAGGGAAACGCGAACGCGCTGGACGGATGGAGCGACGGGGAGAGAAGCTCCGGCTCCGGGGGGAAAGAGGAGAAGAGGACGGATGCGTGTGCCGAGGCGCTGGGGGGGGCGCTGAGGCGCGCGACGCCCGCGCAGGAGGACGCGCACCCGCTCGGGCGGCACTTCCGCCTGCACCGCACGTGGAGCTGGGGCGGGGTGACGCCGCTCTCGTTCGACCCGGGGGGGGGGCTCAGGACGCCGTGGGGGGAGGGGGAGTGGGGCTTCGTGCCGAGCGCGGCGAAGGCGCGGCGAGGGGAGAAGGAGGCGGCCGCGAAGTTCGACGACGACCGCGTCTTCGCCAACTTCGTCGGCGCGACGCACGTGCTGCAGTTCGAGGACGAGGGCGAGGGCGAGGACGCGAAGCCGTTCGGGATGTTCGTCAGCGAGAGGTGCCACGACGGGGACATGGTCGTCGGAAGGATGGTCGAGGAGAACGCCTAGGCGCGCGCCGCGCGGGGAAAAAGATAAAATCGTGCGCGAGTGTTGGCGATCTTGTATCTCATACCGGGCCGTTTTTTTCTTTCCCAACTTCTAGAGCTAGAGAGAGGGCGGGCTCTAAACCAAGTTACACGTATTATTTCGAGACTGGGTGCCATACGAATCGGAGCGCCCCGATCTGCGCCTCAGGATTTGGAGGGAAAGCGCTTGCAGCACGCGTCTGGCGGCTCGTGCGTGATCTGCGGGCTGGAATAAAGTGTTTGTGGCCGCCGCCAAACGCTCGCGTCGGTCGCCCCCGCGCGCGCGGCCGCACACCCCGCCGCGCCCTCGAGCTCCGCGCTCCCTCGGCACAGCTCCTTCGACGCGCGCCCGGTCGCGCTCGCGGCACCCGGCAGAGCTCGCGGCGGTCGCCATGGCGTTGACGTCGCAGATGCAGACGCTTCGCATCGACTACGATCCCGCGCTCGTCCCCGCCGGCGGCGCGGAGGTGACGCGCGCGTGCGCCTCCCCCGTGAGCGGGGAGGGGCGCATGACCGCCGAACCCGCGGGGCGCGGGTTCCACGAGAAGGTCATGCGCGTCACCGGACTCATCACCGGTGCGTTCGCCTGCCCGAGCCTCCCCGCGCGCGGCCGAGCTCGGAGCCCTCCGCGCGTCTCCCGCGCGTTCGCGCGCCGATCGCGCGCCGCGAACCGCCGTTTTCTCGCGCCCCTCGCTCACCCTCCTCCTTTCCCCCCCCCTTTCACCCCCCCTTTCGACGACCAAACCAGAGGAACAAATCGCGGCTCGCGCGGCGAGGGCGAAGGCGGCGGTGGATTCCCCCGTGGCGCTCTCCAAGGCGGCGAGCTCCGTCTCCCTCGGCGCGCTCGCGGATGACCCCGACGCGCAGGAGAACGACCCGAGCTACAAGGGCCCCAAGGATCCGATCAAGATCGGCCCCAAGGGCAAGGAGTTCCTCGACCACTACCACGCCATGGGCCTCGGCCGCGAGCGCCACCTGTGCACGGAGGACGACGTGCGCAAGAAGTACAAGGTCCGCTCCCTGCTCCTCCACCCCGATAAGTGCGGGATCGCGCAGGCGAGCGAGGAGGAGAAGGAGGCCATCGAGAAGCGCTTCAAGGATCTCCAGACGGCGTTTGAGGTGCTCACCGACCCTAAGAAGCGCCGCGAGTACGACTCCGTGGACGCGCCGAAGACGAAGCTCCCCGCGTCGAAGCTCGCGGACGACGGCTCCAACTGGTTCGACCTCGTCCCCCCGGCCCTGACCGAGCTCGCGCGGTTCTTCGACGGCAAGCAGGACGCGACGAAGTTCGTCGAGACGGACCCCGACGCGCCCTTCGAGCGGGTGCGCAAGATGTACGAGTTTTGGGCCAAGTTCAAGTCGTGGCGGGAGTTCCCGGCGGAGGACGAGGAGGACACGGAGTCCGCGGAGGACCGGTGGCAGAGGCGCGAGATGGAGAAGGAGAACAAGAAGAAGCGCGAGGAGGCGAAGAAGGCGGACACGAAGCGCATCAAGACGTTCATCACCCGCGCGGAGGAGTGCGACCCCAGGGTGCTCAAGAAGAAGCGAGAGGAGCGGGAGGCGCGCGAGGCGAAGAAGCTCGCCAAGGGCGCGGGGCGGCGCGAGGCGGAGGCTGCCGCCGCGAAAGCCGCGGAGGAAGCCGCCGCGGCGGCCGCGCGAGCCGCCGAGGAGGAGAAGGCGCAGAAGGCGAACGCGAAGAAGGAGCTCGAGAAGCAGAAGAAGGCGCTGCGCAAGGAGAAGCAGCGGCTCAGGGAACTCGCGAGCGCGGCGGAGGGGTGGGTCGGCCACCCGGGCGAGGACGAGGTGGAGGAGTTGTGCGGCGCGCTGGACCTCGAGAAGATGAAGGCGCTCTGCGACGCGCTCGAACCCGAGAAGGAGGACCCGACCGCGATCGTGAAGAGGCTCCACGACGCGCTCGCGGAGGCGGACGGCGCCAAGAAAGAGGCGCGGGCGAAGGCGCAGGAGGCGGCGCTCGCGAAGCTCGCCGCCGCCGACGCCGGCGCCGCGTCGACGGGCGCGGCGTGGGACGACGCCGAGGAGCTCGCGCTGCTCGACAAGGCGTGCAACCAAAAGTTCCCCATCGGCACGGTCGACAGGTGGGAGAAGGCCAGCGCGTTCATGGCGGAGGGCGGGAAGAAGAGGACGCCCAAGGAGATCATGGTTCGATACAAGGCGGGTCTCCCGTAGAGCCCTATGTCTCGCGCGGCCATCTCTCGCGCGGCGATCTCTCTACACTCGCGAGTCTCGGTTCGCGAGTCACGGTTCGCGAGTCTCGGTCGCCTTCTGACGAATTCGGTCTGGATCCGCCCTCACCGTCGCCTCAGGTGGCTTCGCTCACTTCGTCCGTCGCGAACGTCGCTTTCGCCGCGCCGGCGGCGCCTTCGTCGTCGTCGGCGGACTCGGGGTGGACCGCGGAGCAGTCGCGTTTTCTCGCCGACGCCATCGAGGTGGCGCCGCGGGCGCGGGACGGGAAGGGGCAGAGCGAGAGGTGGAAGAAAATCGCCGCATGCGTCCCCGGGAAGGACGCGAAGCAGTGCCACGAGAGGTACAAGGCGATGAAGGAGGAAATGCGCGCGGCGAAGGCGGGGAGGGAGTGAGACCGCGGGCACATTTTTGTGACCGTGACCCAACAATATTCGGCGACGACGCGAAACGCGACCCAGTAAATTCATGCCGACGAACTGGCGTCAGCGCTTGGTTCTTCGTCGTCTCGGCCGCGATGTCACCTTCTTTCGGCTTCGATCGCGCCTCGCCACGCTCAGTGCCACCGTCGCTCGCTCCCACTCGGCCGACGATGGAGACGTACGATTGGGATCAGGACTCGGAGGAGGTGGTGGTGGACGCGCCGATTCCCGCGGGGATCAAGGCGAAGGACGTCGCCTTCGAGCTCACGCCCACCTCGCTGACGCTGGGCGTGAAGGGCCAACCGCCGCTCATCGCCGCGGAGGCGCTCGCGTCGACGGTGAAGCCGGACGACTCGCTGTGGGAGATCGAGACGATCCCCGGCAAGGGCCGGTGCGTGCGCGTGACGATGCGCAAGTGCGTCTCGCGCGCTACACCCTGGGAGTTCCTCCTGAAGAAGGACGACGTCCCCCCGGACCTCACCCACACGGACCGCGTCTTCTTCGACGTCGACGCCGGGGGCGAACGCCTCGGACGGATCGTCATGGGCCTGTACGGGAACGTCGCCCCGCGGACGTGCGCGAACTTCAAGCACCTCTGCCTCGGGGACAAGGGCACCACCGGCGCCGGCGTCCCCTTACACTACAAGGGCTCGACGTTCCACCGCGTCATCCCGAACTTCATGTGCCAGGGCGGCGACTTCACCCGCGGCGACGGCACCGGCGGCGAATCCATCTACGGCGAGACCTTCGCCGACGAGACCTTCCGCGTGAAGCACTCCAAGGTGGGCCTCCTGTCGATGGCGAACGCGGGCCCGGGCACGAACGGGTCGCAGTTCTTCCTCACCACCTCCGTCGTGCCCCACCTCGACGGCAAGCACGTCGTCTTCGGCGAGGTGGTCGAGGGGTACGAGGACGTCGTCAAGAAGATGGAAGCGCTCGGAAGCGCCGGCGGGAAAACCAGCGCGGACATCACGATCGCCGACTGCGGCGCCCTGTGAAAATTGCGAACGAGGAGTCTATCGTAGAGCTCGTAGAGTCCACCGAGTCCAAAGGTCCTCGCGCTCGCGCACGTCGCTTCACTCACTCCTCTCGCCGCTCTCTCCTCGAACGCTCTTGCTCTTGCTCTCTCCTCGAACGCTCTTGCTCTTGCTCTCTCCTCGAACGCTCTTGCTCTT
>MDSW01102794.1_pt1 | contig 22344 bp, 22 predicted proteins | sample 811171 | NCBI WGS metagenome assembly MDSW01 (sample SAMN05326641, study PRJNA326480) | marine metagenome | isolation source: seawater | place: Atlantic Ocean: North West | collected 2012 | reverse complement strand
GCTCAATTGGCTTGATTTATGCACTGAAAAAAATTTTAAATAATAGTTATTGATCTAATTTCACAAAAAATTAAAATGTATATAGAATAATTTTAACCACTTCGCTTTAAGTTAGATTTAATGATAAATGTCGCAATTATCCCAGCCCGCGGGGGAAGCAAAAGAATAAAACACAAAAATATTAAAATGTTCTATGGAAAACCAATCATACAAAGAACATTTGAAGTTGTTAAAAAATCTAAAATATTTGATTATATCTATGTATCAACTGAAAGTGATAAAATTATAAAGATTTGCAAAAATGTTGGGATAGATTACTTCATTAAAAGACCAAAAACTTTATCTGGTGACAAAATAGGCATTAGTGAAGTAATGGAACACGCTATAAAGAAACTAGGAAAAAAAATTAACTTTACTAATGTTTGTTGTATATTTCCATGCAGTCCATTTTTAAGTATCAAAAATTTAAAAAAAGCTCTCAAAAAAGTGAAATCAAACAAAAAATACTTAGTTCATGCAGTTTCAAAATATAGTCATCCACCTGAAAGAAGACTTTTAATGAATCATGATAGTATCTTAAAACCTGTCAATAAAGAAAATATGAATAAGAACACCCAATCATTTGCTCAATCATATTATGATTTAGGTCAATTTTATTTTTCGCACAAGTCAGTTTGGGGGAGTAATCCCAAAACAGTAAAAAGAGTAGGAATTGAAATTTCTCACTGGGACTCCGTTGACATTGATAATATAGAAGATTGGAAATTGGCTGAAAAATTATTTAAGTTTCGTAAACGTAGTTTGACCAAATAACTATGTATGTAAAATTTAAAAATTTATTTTTTCCTATAAATAGCTTCAAGTCGAAGGAATACGTCAAAACTATAAAAAAAAGAGATATTCCAAAAAGATATTTTCATAAATCCGACAGACACAATGGCTTAATCTTATGTAAAATAAAAAAGTATTCTATTATTGAATGTGAAGATTGTAAATTTATCCACTCTTATCCTTTTCCAAAAAAAAAAGACATAGTTAAATTTTATGAAACAAAATATTATTATGAAAGAAAGCAAAACTATTTTTCAATTCAGAAATCCCAACTAAATTGGTGGAAAAAAATCTATATATCAAGGTTGAAAATATTTGAGAAAATAATTGGAAAAAAAGGATCGATTCTTGATATAGGATGTGGACCAGGTTTCTTTCTCAACGAAGCAAAAAAAAGGGGCTGGAAGGTTGCAGGGATCGATCCTTCTCCAAAAGCAATAAAATATATAAAAAAAAATTTTAGAATAAATGCAATAAATACAAATTATGAGACTATAGATAATTACTTGTTCACCAAGTTTGATCTTGTATATAATCATGGAGTAATTGAACACATCGCTGACCCAAATCTTTTTTTTAAAAAAATTAAGGGATTACTCAAAAAAGGCGGATTATTTTTTTCTTCCAGTGCCAATGAGTTTAATAAATTTCAGCTTGATTATTTAATTAAAAAAAAATTCAAGGATTTATCTAATTTGAGAGTCAATCCGTGGTTTTTAGTTCCACCAGAACATTTGAATTATTTTACTCATAATTCAATTAAAAATCTTTATATTAAAAATAAATTTAAAATCATTAACCAAAACTCCTCATTTCCAATTGATGTCTTTTTGAAAAACGGTAATGATTATGTTGTAGAACCCATGCTGGGAAAAAATTTACAAAATTTTAGACAAAATTTAGAAAAAAATTTACTGAAAAATTTTGGTGATGTAAACTTTTTTAAATTTTATAAAAAAAATTTTTTTGATAAAAAAATAGGAAGACAAACTGAAACATTAGGATTGTTAAAATGACAAAAAAAAAATTTAAAAAAATTATTATTGCTGGATCCTCAACATTTACTGTGAAAAATCTTGGTGATGAGGCTATGTTGTTAAATATGATACAGTGTTTTAAAAAACAAAGTCCAAAAACTAAAATTACCCTTTTGTGTAGACATCCTAGCAAAAAAATTGAAAAATTATATGGAATAAAGTCTGTTAAAAATTTTGAGTTTGATAGAAAAAAAGACTCTATAGGAAAATTTTTTCTTGGTTTTAACTCACAAAAAAAAGCCAAAAATTTATACCAAATAAAGAGAGAATTTGAGGGCGCTGATGCAATTTTTTTGGGTGGCAATATTTTGATGGAAATAAGAGAAAATTCTTTTTTGCGTGGAGTAGCATCTCATACAATTCTACTCGTACAATTTGCTAGACTATTTGGTTTAAAAGTTTACATGTTTGGTATAAATGTAGTTACTGACATTAAGTCAAAGTTAATGATGGATTATGTAAATTTTTTATCAAATTTAACTGAGAAAGTTCTGGTAAGAGAAAAATCTGCAAAAGATTACTTGGTTAAAGCAAACTTTAACCCCAAAAAAATTCATATTGGATCAGACCCAGCATTTGGTATTTCATTTAAACATGATGATAATATAGTAAAAAAAATTTGCCCCAAGTTATTAAAAAAAAAAAAATTTATTGGGGTGTGTATTAGGACCGAATATTGGAAATTTAAAAATATAAAAGAATTTTATTTAAAACATGCAAAAATATTATCATTTATCGCAGGGTACACTCATTCAACATTAGTCTTTATTCCCAACTGTTTCTATAATGAATCACATCCTCTTCAAGACGATAGAGTAATCCACAAGCAAATTATAAAGAGATTGAATAGTGATGTTGACTATATTTTACTAAATAAAGAACAAAATATCTTTGAAAATCTGAATTTGATTTCAAAAGTAGATTTTCATATTACCAATAGGCGTCATTCATTTATTTTTGCTGCACTGAATAATATAACAGGAGCAATATATGATATTAAATTTAAGGGCCATTTGAAACCTCTTGTTAAAGAACTTAATATTGAAGAATGTTTGATAAACTTCGATGCAGATACAAACTCAATTATAAAAAAAATAAAATTTTTATATGACAATAAAACAAAGATTGTACATAAAACCAAAAAAAAAATTAAAATCTTAACTAAAAATGCAAGAGATAATATTAATTATTTCAAATAGTTTTAAAAGTACAATCCACCATTTATGTTTATTACTTGACCGGTAATATAGCTAGACTTATCAGATGATAAATAAGTGCATAAATTTGCAACTTCTGAAGCATCACCAAATCTTGATAATAAAATATTTTTCGTAATTTGATTGACTTTTTTTGAGTTTTTCGCTTTTTTGGCCATTTTTGAATTTATAAATCCAGGTGATACGGTATTACATCTTATTTTAAATTTAGCAACAAATCTTGCAAAAACTTGTGTTAGAGAAATTAGTCCAGCTTTGCTAACTGCATAATGGGCTGTTCTTGGACCTCCATATTGTCCACTTACAGAGCTGATATTTATTACTGACGCAGACCTAGATTTTTTTAATAAGGGTAAGGATTTTTGTAGAATAAGAAATGGTCCTTTTAAATTTACGTCGAGTATTTTGTCCCACTCATGGCCATTAATTTTGTCAAAATCATTTGGATTATTTATGCCTAAACAGTTTATTAAAATATCTATTCTTTTAAATTTTTTTTTTAATTTTAAAAAAAAAATATCTAAATCCTTTTCTCTTAAAACATTCAACTTTTCACTATAAAGGTTTTTTCTATTTTGAATTTTACTTTTTGAGCTATTAAAAGTTGATATAACAATAGCTTTATTATCTAATAATTTCTTTGTTATTTGTGTACCTATTAACCCACTTCCTCCAACAACTAAAGCTATTTTATTTTTTAAGTTTATCATATTTACTTTTTAACTTGATAACTTCTTTATAAATTGAATTTTCATCTATGCCAAATTTTTTAGCTAATTCATCGGGTTCTCCTGACTCCCCAAAAGTTCTCATGCCTTTGATATAAACATCAATATTAGTGTTTGAAAGGGCTTCGGCAACTGAACTACCTAAACCACCATATATACTATGATCTTCTACAGTCAAAATAGCCTTAACATTTACTGATATTTTTTTTAGCAAATCAAAATCTATAGGTTTAATTGTTGACATATTTACTACACCAACTGATATACCAATTTTTTTTAGTTTTATAGCTGCTTTATATGCTCTTAAGGTAGTAACACCACATCCAATAATATAAAAATCGCTTCCTGAAATTAATACTTTACCTTTACCAATACTAAATCCAAGTTTTTTATTAAAGAAAGTCTCTGAATTACTTCTGCCAGTCCTCATGTATATTGGTCCTTTATGCTCGACTAAAGTCTTTGTAGCAAGCTCCATCTCGTTACTATCACACGGAGACAAAATTGAAAAATTTGGCAAAGATCTAAAGCACGCCAAATCCTCTAAACATTGGGCAGAAGCTCCGTCTGGTCCGACATCTAAACCAGGATGGCTAGCAACTATTTTAACATTTAAGTTTGAGTAAGCTATTGATAATCTAGCTTGTTCAAAAGCTCTAAGCATGAATACCGAAAAAGTTGTTACAATGGGAACAAAACCGAGTAGAGATAAGCTTCCTGCCATTGCCATCATGTTTTGTTCAGCGATTCCACATTGGACAAATCTATTTTTAAATTTTTTTTTAAAATGATGCAAACCAGTTCCTCCAGCGATATCAGCATCTAATACAATAATTTTTTTATTCTTTTTAGAAATTTTAGTCAGTATCTTTCCGAATGATTCTCTTAAAGAGTTTGAATTTTTTGCGATAAGATCAGGATTATTTTTTTTTTGCATTTTTGATTTCATTCTTTGCTTTATTCAATTGCTCTAAAGTAATTTTGACACTTCCATGCCAAAAAGGATTTTTTTCCATAAATTTGACCCCTTTTCCTTTGATTGTATTAGCTATAATTAAGGTGGGTTTTTTTTGAGGTTTTTTGAAAAAATTATCGATAACTTTTTTAATTTGGTAATAATTGTGTCCATCTATACTTAAAACCTTCCATCCAAAAGACAACCATTTTTGTTTTAAAGGCTCAACGTTAATTATATTTTTTACTTTCTCATCACTCTGTAATTTGTTGTAGTCAATTATTGCGCATAAATTATTTAAGTTATGATGTGATGAAAACATTGCACCCTCCCAAATTTCACCTTCTTGAAGCTCACCATCACCTAAAATTGTAAAAACTTTTTTCTTTGAATTTATTTTTTTTAATCCCAATGCATAACCAATAGCAAATGAAAATCCTTGACCAAGTGAACCGGTATTAGCTCCCATCCACAAGTTTTTTTGGGTTAGGTGAGTGTGACCTTGAGCTAAACTATTGATTTTTCTTAAAGATAGCATTTCTTTTTTTTTGATAATTCCTAATTCATTTACAACAGCATAAAGAGCAGGTGCACAATGTCCTTTTGATAAAACAAAATAATTTCTATCTAATTTTCTAAAAAAATTTTTTTTATAATTTAAGTAATTTTTAAATATGTAGTAAATTAAATCTACACAAGATAAGCAACCCCCAGGGTGTCCTGATTTAGCTAAAAATATTGAGTCTAAAATATCAATTCTTAAATTTGAGGTTTTTTTATAAAAATTTTTCAATTTGATCTCTTTTTAAATAATAAGATTTCAGAATTATAGCCATCAATTTTTTTTTCTCCAAACGAGTAAACATCTCTTTTTACAAGCTTATATAGCTTTCTCAATTGATTGAAATACAAGATCGATTTAACGGGTTTCAAAACTGTTCTTGAATAAGTACTATTGATTTGATCACCTTTGAATTTTGTATTTTTACCCTCTTTTAAATTTTTAAGTAAAATATATTCTGGTTTTAAATTTTGAATTATTGATAGATAATTCTTTACTATTTCTGGCTCCATTTCTTGAAAAGATATAAAATTAATAAATAATGATATCTTTCCTTCAAGTTTTTTTAAATGCCATGGACAAAGAAAATTTATTTTATCTAAATTTTTTATTTTAATTTTTCTTTTTTTTTCAAACCTGTCAAATGATTGAAATTTTTTTAATTTATAAACTTTTGATAAGTAAAACTTTGCAATTGATATCATTGGAACAATATCAACATCAATATATTTGAAATTTTTAATTCTTGTGTGTTTAAGAATTTCACCTAAAGTACCATATCCTCCACCAATTTCTAAAATTACTTTTGGATAAAATTTTTTTGTATTATTTTGTAAAAAAGACATTCCTAAAAGGTAATTCAACGAAGATTTACTATAACATTTTCCCTCAAATTTAAATTGCTCAGCTGGACTACAATGATTGCTCTCATTAAAATTTAATAATCCAAATTGATCTGTTTGTTCAATAGATGATCGAAAAGTTCTATAATCAGATAAAGCCCCTTGATAACCATTAATATAAGAAATAAAAAACATTCTTTTTTTTTTTATAATTGAGAATTCCTTGAAAAATTTTTTTAGAAATTTTCTATTAATATCAAAAAAATACTTATAAGTGGGTATAAAAAAGTTAAGGTTAATTTTCATTGATTTAAATTTTTTGATATTTCCATTTTTAATAATTGAATTATAGATTTTTAAATTTGCTGAATTCCAAAACTCACTAGGTTTATAAAGAAAATCCTGATCAATTTGCTTTTTGAAAAAAAACTTTACTTCTTTTTTAAATTTAGCAAGTTTCATTTTTGTATAATAGATTTATATTACTTTAGTTTAATTTTTTTTATTTACAAATAATCTTTATTGATCTAATTTGTTCAAAATTTGAACATTATAGTTGTTTAATCTATATGCGAATATTCATTACTGGAATGGTCCCAACTAATACAAATAATCGAGGTGATGATGCTGTGTTTATGTATTTAATAAATCAACTAAGAAAAAAATATAAAAATTGTAAAATTATTGCAGCGCTAAGACATCCAGATGATGATTACGATAAATTTTTCAAAATTAAGTCGATTTCAAATTTAGAGTATAAAGATAAAAAAAATAGTATTGGTAAATTTTTTTATGGATTTAATTTTAAAGATAAAAGAGACAGATTATATAGAATTGTAGATAAAATTAAAAAAGCTAATCTTGTAATTATTGGTGGTAGCCCGTTTGAGGGAATTTCAGAAGAAAATATTTTTTTTGGCCAAGGTACTTATGCAAAACTTATTGCGACTATTTGTATTATTCTTAAAAAAAAATATATCATTTACGCAATAAAACAATATGAGTTTTCAAATCTAAAATTAAAAAAAATAGCAAAATTTGTAATAGAAAATGCAGATAAAGTTTTAGTAAGAGAACGTTATTCACTTAATATATTTAAAAAAAATAATATAAGAACAGATCATTGTAAAATTATTGGTGATCCGGTCCTTAATTTGAATTATTCAGAAAAATTTCTTAAGAACAAAAGTACAAAGATCACTAAAAAATTTCAGATAAATAAATTTCAAAAAAATGATAATTTAGTAATTGTTTGTTACAGAAATATTTATTGGGATAAAAAAAATTTAGAAAAAAAAATAAATAAAATTACCAAAATACTCGATTACCTCGTAAAAAAACACAATTTAAAAATTTTGTTTGTTCCGCTACAAAATTATAAAATATCCAAAAATGATTATAGCATGGATGACTCATTCATAATGAACAAAATTAGAAAAAAAATGATTTTTAAAAAATCTACAATTGTATTTGATCACGCTATAAATTTGTATGAAACATTATATTTATGTTCTATTTCTAAAGTTATAATTTCAAACAGAAGACATATGCCAGCATTTGGGTCTCTTTTTAAAAAAAAATTGATTGGTCTTATAGAAAAGGGTAATGAAGAAAATATAATTCCATTTTTTAAATTTTTAAAACAAGAAAAAAACCTAATCTATTTTGAAAAAATTAATTATGATAGATTAATTCATATTTTCTCAAAGTTTTTTGATAATAAACAAAATTATAAATCAAAAAAAATTATCACTAAGAATATTTTAAATTATATTTAATGAATAATCCTATTGCCTTGAGTTCTTTCAGAAAGTCTGGAAACTATTTATTTATGAAAACTTTACAAAATATTCTTGAAATAAATAAATCATGGAAAACTTTTTCAGGATCGAATGATACATGGAAAAAAACTTATTCGAAAGAAGAATTGGCCTATCCAGAAGAATTAGAGATTGACGAATTGGTTTATTTTGAAAAAAATAGATGGCAGCTTTATAAGGGTAAGTTTAGAAATGATTTAACCACTAATGATGTAGACAATTTAAGTAAAAAAACTTCCTTCTTATTAACTCACGAAGCTCCAGATCCAATTTATTTTAATTCAACTGAATTATCAAATTTTAATTGGTGTTATCTTGTTAGAGATATAATGCCAACATTAAATTCTTTAATGCACTTTCTTACTTCAGAGGTAATTTTAAAAAGGGAACCAACCTATAAAATTACCGATGTAAAAGATTTAATTAGTAATGACGGATTTTTAGACAATCAAATTGAAAGATGGATGTATCATACAAAAATGTATATTAAGTACAAAAAATATTATCGATTATTCAGATATGAAGATATCGTTAATGATAAAGAAAAATTTGTTCGAGACTTAATAAGGTTATCTAAATTAAATATTAATAAATCAAAAGTTGTTTTAGAAAATTTATCCTTTGAAAATATGAAAAAAAATGCCCCTCAACATGTTAGAGTTGGAAAAAAATATGACTACAAAAAATATTTCTCAGAAGAAAAAGTACTTAAGATAGAGTCAAAATGTAAAAATATTCGACAAGAATTAGGATATAGATAAAAAATGACAATTAAATTTAAAGCAGCATTGTACAAAAATAAAAAAATAACGATTGAAAATTTTAAATTAAAAAAACCACAACGAGATCAAATTGTAGTGGCAAATGAGTTTGCTGGGATATGTGGTAGTGATTTACATAATTTTTTCAGAAAACCTTTAAGAGGGAATTTTAAAAAATGGAAAAAACTCAAATTTGCTGACGGGCATGAATTAAGTGGAAGAATAGTTTCTGTTGGAGAGGATGTGAAAAAATTTAATATTGGTGATTACGTTGTGTCAGAGGCAGTATATCATTGTAAACAATGTGAAAATTGTAAAAAAAATTTACACAATATTTGTATCAAAAGAAAAGATCTTTCATGGTTTGGACATGGTGCATTTTCGGAATTAAGTTATTTACACCAAAATGCAATTTCTAAATTTCAAAATACTTTAAGTAGTAAAATTGCAGCTTTAGCAGAGCCTTTAGCTTCGGTTATTCATGCATTTAATTTATTTCATATTAAAAAAAATTTTAAAATACTTGTTTTGGGTGGTGGATCTCTAGGTACCCTGCTAATAAAATTTTTAAATATTAAAAGAATTAAAAAATTACATTGTTTATTTAGACATCCCCATCAGATGAAAATTGTTGGTAATGAAGCTAGAAAATTTAAGGACACGAATGATCAACAGGATATTTTTGACGTTATATTTGAGTGTACGGGGTCAGAGACCGGAATTAATGATTGTATTAGATTAGTTAAGAAAGGTGGAAAAATTATTTTGTTAGGATCTTCCTCAAAAAAAATATCTATAGATTTTCAAAAAATAATTAATAAGGAAATCAACCTAAAAGGCTCATTGTGTTACTCTAAAAAAAATAATCTTAAAGAAATTGATATTTCAACAAATATTTTATTGAAAAATGAAAAAAAATTTAAAAATATTATTTCTCATGTTTATGATTTTAATAAGATTAGTGAGGCATTTAATGTTGCGTATGATAAAAAAAAATACAAATCATTAAAAGTATTAATCCAATATCCAAAAAATAATTTTGACAAATTTTACAAATTTTATTTAAATGAAAAAAAAAACTCTAATAATACTTAATGGAAATCAAGAAGCATTCCAAGGTATCAAAGTTTTAAGAAAATTATATAATATAGTACTAGTTGACTTAAATCAAAATTGCGCATCAAGGAAGTTAGTCAAAAACTTTATTAAAGCAGATATCTATAAACCAAAAAAAGTTTTATCAGAGGTAAAGAAATATTTTAAGAAAAAAAAAAGACCAGATGGTTCACTTGTACTCTCTTGTGACGCTGTATTGTCGATGGCCTACATTAATGATTATTACAAATTAAATGGTGTAAATGTCAAAATTGCTGAAAAAACAAATAACAAGATTAGTCTAAAAAAATTCTTCAAAAAAAACAAAATTTATTCTTCTAGATTTTGGGTTGTATCAAAAACTAATCAAATTCAAAAAATTTTGAATAAAAATAAAGATAAAAAATTTATACTTAAACCAGCAGTAGGACGTGGTGCTAGAGGTGTAATGTTTATAAATGAGTTAGATTTTAAAAAAAATTTTCATATATGTAAAAGTTATGCAAAAAAAAATAAAATTTTAATGGAAGAATTTATTAATGGACCACAAATAAGTGCAGAAGCAATTGTGTGCAACAAAATCTTACATTTATGTGGCATATCCGATCGTAATTATGATAGGATGAATTTAACCTATCCGTATATCGTTGAAGATGGGGGTGAAACACCTAGCAAATATTCTCATTTATTAAAGAATAAAATTAAAACTCTTTTTCAAAAAATTTCCAATTTGCTTAAATTTTATAATGGGACAATAAAAGCAGATTTAGTTTTAAATAATGGGAAAATTTATGTTGTTGAAATTGCATTAAGATTAAGTGGAGGTGATTATAGTACGATTACTATTCCCGAGGTTTATAAAATTAATATTATAAATAACGCAGCGAAAGTAGCTTTAGGAGAAAAACTAAATATAACAAATGCTAAGTTAAAATCTTATAAATATCAATCTAATAGGTTTTTATTTTTAGGTGATGGAGTAGTGAAAAAAATTGACAATTTAAAAATAAATTTATTGCGAAAAAACAAGTTAATAAAAAAAATAGATTTAAACTTAAAAATAAGACAAAAATTAAGTATTCCAAAAAATCATCCAGATAGACATGGAAGTGTGATGGTTGTAACAAATAATAAAAATAAATCTACTTTTCTAGTCATCGAAACTGTAAAAAAAATTTTGAAACTCATATCATTAAAAAAAAGATGAAAATTAAGATTGTTAAAGATTCTAATAGATTAACAGGTGATCTCTCGAAAAAAACGTGTTTGGTAATTGATGTTTTTAGAGCAACAACAACAATACCTTTTTTACTAAATAATAATATTAAGACACTTTTCATATCTGATGGGTATCAAAACATTAATCAAAATTGGCTAAATAATAAAAATTATATTTTATTTTCAGATAAAAAATTGAGAAAAAATTTCGATAATTCTCCATTTGAAGCATTGTTTAATGATTTTGGTTTTAAGAATATAATTTTGATTTCAAAAAATGGAACTAAAGTAATTAATAAACTACGTGAGGCACACAATGTTTATTGTGGGAGTTTTGTTAATTTTTTTGCAATGATTCAGTATTTAAAAAAAAAAAAAATAAAAGAATTACTTATTTTTCCAGTAGGAAATACTATTACAAAGAAAGAGAATTTAGAGGATAATGTTTGTGCGTTTGCATATAAGGAATTTTTAAAAAAAAAAAAATTTGAAATTAAAAAAATAAATAAAAAAATCCAAAAAGCAATACGCAAAAGGATAACATTTAAAGCCACCAACAAACAAAAGGAAATGAAGCTTTATATAGATTTGATTATTTCATCTAAAACAAATTTGACCGATACAATTCCAATAATTAAGTTTAAAAAAAAATATATCACTTGTGAAAAAATTTAATCATAAACAACTTCAATCACTTTTATTAAGAATTAAGAAAAAACATAAATTTAAATGTATTCAGCTTATAGATAAAAAAATAACTAATAGACACCTTGTCCTTAAAGTAAAAATAAATGGCATGTTTTATGCAATCAAATTCTTATTAAATAGTAAAGATGTAAATTATTTTCATTTTAGATTTAATCTAAAAAATTATTTACTTCTAAAAGATATATTTAAAAATTTAATTTTTTTTCCAAAAATAATAGGTCATGGAAAAGACGATTATTTTAAGTTTTATATCATACTTGATTGGGTAGATGGTACAAGCTTTTCGTTATTCTTAAAAAAGAATAAATTTGATCTGAAAAATAAAATGATAAAAATTTTATTTAGACAAATAAACAATTTACATAAAATAAATTCAAGAACATCTCAAAAAGTTCCTAGATTAAATTTAGATCAACTTAAAAAAAGTTTAATACTAAAAATCAAAAATCCTATTTTCAAAAAGTTGTTTAAAAAAAATATTAATCCTTTGTTAGATTTTATTAAAAATTATAAATTTAAAAAATCTAAAAAAAGCTTAATAATTTATGACCTTCATCCCGATAATATAATTATATCCAATAAAAAAATTTACTTTATTGATTTTGACTACATACATTTTGGATTTAAAGAAGTCGAATTTGTATCAATTTTTCTAGATATAGTTGCTAGATATTCATCAAATAAATCAAGAGATATATCGCTTTTAAGAAAACAATTTTTTGGTTTTAAAACTCACTCTCATTTACCAAATGAAAAATTTTTTGTATTTAATCATTATGTAAGCGCAATTTTAAAGCATTACTTCAAAAGAGAAAAATATGCTAAAAGTAAAATACCTATTTATATTGTTGAAATTAATAACATTATAACAAATAACAAAATAAACTATCCAAGAATAGTTTGGTAAATGATTATGAATAAAAAATTAAATTATTTTAGAGCTCAGATTATTGATAGTGTATTTAAGTCTGGCAATGGTCATATAGGTGGAGCTTTGTCATGTCTCGAAATTGTTTATAGTATTTATAAATATGGTATGCAAAATCCTTATAAAAATAGAAAAAAAAAGGATAGAGATAGGTTTATTCTTTCAAAGGGGCATGCTTGTTTGGCACAATACGTTGTGCTCTCTCATTTGGGCTTTTTCAAGAAACAGGAATTAAACTTTTTTAGATCCCACAGAGGAATTTTAGAGGGACATCCAGAAGTAAAAATTCCTGGTGTTGAAACAGTAACGGGCTCATTAGGTATTGGTGCCTCTTTTGCAACTGGTGTAGCTCTAGGCCTGAAAATGCAAAAATATAATTCTAAAGTTTATTGTATAATTAGTGATGGAGAGTGCCAAGAAGGAATAATTTGGGAAACAGCTATGTTTGCTGGTTTCAAAAAATTAAATAATCTTACTTTTTTTTTGGATTATAATAACTTACAGCAAGATGGAAAAATAACTGATGTAATGAATATTAATCCAATTGTTCAAAAATGGAAGTCTTTTAATTGGATTGTAAAAACTATAAATGGGCATAACTTAATGGAACTTAAGAAAGTTCTTAAAAATAGAAACAAATATAAAAAACCTCTTCTTATAGTTGCGAAAACCATTAAAGGAAAAGGCATATCATTTATGGAAAATTCATTAAAATGGCATGGAACAAAAGCACCCACTAAAGAAGAGTACTTAAAAGCATTGGGTGAATTAGGTTTTAACCGAAAACTAAATTATTAGTATGAAAGAAAATTTTTCAATGAGAACCCATTACGGTGTTTTAATGAAAAAATTTATGGTCAAAAATAAACGTATTGTTATTTTAGGTGCTGATACATTTGGAGGTACACATGTAAAATTTGCATCTGAAGAGTTTCCTCGTAGAAGTATTAATTTTGGTATATCAGAGCAAAATATGATGGCTGCTGCAGCTGGCTTAGCAAGTACAAACAAAATACCTATTGTAAATACATACGGAATGTTTGCATCTATGAGAGCTTTGGAAATGCTACGAACTGCAATTTGTTTGAATAATGCTAACGTTAAAATTGTTTCAAGTCATTGTGGATTAGATGTTGGTCAAGATGGACCAACACATCAAATTATTGAAGATATTTCGATATTAAGATCTATACCAAATTTAAAAATTTTAACACCCATGGATAAATATGAGCTTCATTCTCAACTTGACTGGATGATAAAATATAATGGTCCAGTATACCTTAGAACTATTAGAAGAAAACAAGGAGAGTTTTATAAAAAAAAAACTAACTTTAAAATTGGAGAATGGCCAATTATTAAAAAGGGTAAAAATGTTACAATAATTTGTTTACAAGTAACTTATCCTTATGTTGAACGTGCTGCATTTATTCTGAAAAATAAATATAATATTAGTGCTCAAATTATTCATGCGTCAAGTTTAAAGCCAGTTAATGAAAACTCTTTTTTAAAAAAAATAAGAGACACAAAACTTATAGTAACTGTGGAGGATCACAATATTTATGGTGGGTTAGGTTCTATAGTCTCTGAAATATTGAGCACAAAAATGCCTAAAAAATTAGTTAGAATTGGAGTTAAAGATAGATTTGGGAAATCAGGTGCTGCTGAAGAAATCTTTAAGTTGTATGGAATTTCAGAAAACAATATTGTCAAAACTATTTTAAAAAAAATCAAAAAATGAATACGGAAATTTTTTATCCAACTAAAATTATTTTTGGAAACAATTCATCAACTAATAGCAAAAGTTTTAAGAATTTATTTAAAAAAAATATTTTGATAGTTACAAATAATATATTAAAAAAAAACCATCTCAATAAAATTAGCAAATTACTTTTAAGAAAAAAAAATAAGGTCAAACGAATTTTTATTAAAGATAATGAGCCTATAGATACTCAAATTAATAATAATATAATAATTTATAAAAAATTTGATTATCTCCTAGCTCTTGGTGGTGGTAGTGTAATTGACTTTTCAAAAGCCTTATGTATAAAAATGAGCTTCCCAAAAAAAGATATTTGGGACTTTACAACTCACAAAACTTCAAAAAAAATTGAAATAAAAAAAAAACTCACGCCTATAATAGCAATTCCAACTACAGCAGGAACTGGATCAGAAGTTACACCTTTTTGTGTAATTGAGAATAAAAAATATGGGAAATCAACAATTAAATGTAAAAGTATAATTCCACACCAGGCTATAATTGACTCAGTTTTTCTCAAATCTTTACCAAGAAAAATAAGAGCCTATACAGTGATAGATGCTTTGGCACACTCCATAGAATCTTTTTTAAGTAAAAAAAAAGGTAAACATGAATTTGTTGAAATGTTTGCTTCACAAGCAATAATTTTAATAATTAAAAATATAAAAAAATATCTCACATCTAATAATACAGAAACTTTAAACCATGTTGCTAGAGCAAGCACATTAGCTGGTATGTCAATTAGTAGTGGAGGGACATGTGCGCCTCATGCTTTTGGACAGGCTTTAACGAACTTTGTTAAAGTACCTCATGGTTACTCAATTTATTTATTTTTATTTAAGATTTTAATCCTTACCGAAAAAAAACATTTAAAATATTTGTCCTCAAAAATTGGTTTTAATATTTTAACAGAAGCAAGAAAGATTAATAATCTTATAAAATTACCAAAAAAGATTCGTGTTAATAAAGATATTAAAAAAAAGATCATGAAAGAATTAATTGAGTTGAGAATACAATCGATTAGAAAATATCCAGCAAATATTGATTTAAAAAGAATTAATAAAATTTTAGATGAAGTTTTAATTCAGTGAAAAATGTATTTATTATATCAGACTTTGGTAGCAAAGTTGGTTTAGGACACTTTAAAAGATCTGAAATATTAACTAAAGAGATTAAAAGATACTTTAAAAAGGAAATAAATGTAAAAAATTTTTATTTTGGATCAAATAATCTTTTTAAAAAAAAACCAATAAAAATTGAAAATTTTAAAAAATTTATTAAAAAAAAAATAATCAAATTTAGACCAAATTGTCTTATCTTTAATATAAGTAGAGATTTTGAAAACATCATACTAAATGATATTTTAAGATTAAAAAAAAATTTTCCATTAGTTAAGTTTAATTCATTAGATGGTAATACAAAAAATATCAATGCTTATGATATTTTATGGATACCAAACATATTTCTTGAAAAAAAATATCAAAAAAAAAAGAAAATATTTTATGGCTGGGACAAAATTTTCATAGATAGATTTAATAAAAAAGAGATTAAAAGAGACAGAAGCACACTACTAATTTCAATAGGTGGGACTGATAAATTTAGATTAACCAAAAAATTACCAATCATTCTTCAAGACAAAAAATTTTCTAATTTAAAATTTTTGTGGGTAAGAGGTCCATTTTCAAAAAAACCTACTTTTAAAAAAAAAAACAGTATTAAGATTATTGAGAAAAAATTGACATTACATAAAGTGTATATGAGATCTAGTTTCGCTATTGTGTTATTTGGGGTTTCGTTTTTTGAGACAGTACATTACGGAATACCTCAAGTTATTCACTTTCCTAAACAAAAAAAGGAGAGAGATGAATTGCTAAATAAACTTAAAAAGAAAAAATTTCTGGTTTCAGACACTTTATTTCAATTAAAAAAAAATTTAATTACCTTAATTGAAAATAGAAGAAAATTTCAAAAAATAGCAAAAAAAAATAGTAAATTACTTAATTTTAGAAATAGAAAAAAAATTTTAAATAATTTTATTAAATAAATTTAAAAGATATGAATAAATTAATTCGTTTGTTAAATACAAAGTTTATTTTTTCCAAAATACCTAAAAAAGAAACTGTTATTTTAGATGAAAAAACCGCAAAATATTACAATCATATTTTAAAAAGAAAAAATTACTTTTTGTTACATACAAGATGGGAAATAATTTATTTTAAGCCATTTTTATTAAGTTTTGCGGTATGGATAAAAAATAAAGAATACACTTTATTACAGGCATATATAGTTACTATAATAAATATCATTAATCCTAAAAATTTAATTACGTTTACAGATTATGATATATTTTTTTGGAATTTAAAAAGTATCTTTAAAAATAAAAAATTAATAATTGTACAGCACACTCACAGAACGAAAAAATTTATAAATTCACTTTTAAAAAAAAATGTGAATAAAAAGATAAAAATAGATTTTTTTTGTACTTGGGGAGATTATTTAGGAAAAGCACTTTCTAAAAAAATTGATGCAAAATTTATAATTACGGGGTCTTTAAGAAATAATAAGATGCTTACTAACAAAGTAGTTGAAAAAAAATGTATTGTTTTTATTTCAAAATATAGAGGAAATATTCAAACTCAAAAAAAACAAAAAAAAGATCTTTCAACTTTATTACCAATATTAAAAGAATTTTGCGAAAAAAAAAAATTATCTTTAAAAATTTTGTCAACAAAAATTTATCCCGAGTCAATTAAAGAAAAAAAATGGTATTCAGATAATTTTGGCTTAGGAAATTTTAAATTTATTCATAAGCTTTCCTCTAATTATTCTTATAAAATTTCTAATCATTATTTTAACTTTGTAACTATCGACTCATCTTTTGGTTATGAGTTAATGGCAAGAAAAAAAAGAGTTGTCCTAATTTTTCCTTCATTCTTTGAAATTAATAGATCTAATTTCAAGAAAGATGTACTTTGGACTCAAAAGTTAAAAAAAAAAATACTATTTAATATTTTTTCAAAATTGCTTTTTAATAACAAATTATTTGAGCAACTTTACCAAAATTCAATTAAAAATATAATTGAATTCGACTCCAACAATAAAAGGTTATTAGAAATTTTTAAAAATGAAAATATTAATATTTTTAAATAAAATTAATTATAAATTTAAAAAATTCATATTTGATCTTTACAAATAAAAATAATAATCTATCTTGTTCAAAAATTGAACAAATTTTATGAAAGATTATAATGATGATGAATTCGAGGTTTTAAGAAAAATTGAAACCAAGAATTTTAAAAATCAAAGAGATTTGGCTTCTCAACTAGGTTTTAGTTTAGGAAAAATTAATTATTGTCTTAAAGAGCTGAAAAAAAAAGGACTAATAAAAATAAATAATTTTAATAAAAATCCCAACAAAGTTGGCTACGTATATCTTTTAACTCCCAAAGGCTTTGTCAAAAAAACAAAATTAACATTGAACTTTATGAAAAGAAAAATGAGAGAATATGATGAACTTGAGCGAGAATATCAAAAATTAAAAAAAAATAAAAATTTGTAAATATGTTTTTTTTAAAAAATAATAATATCATCAATCTAACCAAGAAAATTAAATCAAACAAAGCTGTAATCTCAATAATAGGCCTAGGATATGTGGGTCTTCCACTTTGTCTTGCATTTACGAAAGCAAATTTTAAAGTTTTTGGAATTGATAATAATTTAGAAAGGATTAAAATTTTAAAAAAAGGAAATAGTTATATTTCAACAATTAATAATTTGCAGGTTAAAAAAGCTTGTAATAAAAAATTTTTACCCACAAATAATTTTAGAGAAATTTTAAATTCTGATATTGTAATTATTTGTGTTCCCACACCAATAGACGCAAGCAAAAAACCTAATATGCAATATGTACAAAATGTTGTCATTCAAATAAATAAATACGTTAAAAAAAATCAAATTATAATTTTAGAATGCACTTCTTATCCAGGTACTACTGAAGAATTTTTTTTACCAATGTTTAAAAAAAAAGGATTAAATATTGGAAAGGATATTTTTTTAGGTTACTCACCAGAAAGAGAAGATCCGGGAAATTTGAAACACTCTATCTTGAGAAAAAATTTACCAAAAGTCGTTTCAGGTTATTCTAAAAATTGTGAAAAAATTATAAAAAAAATATATCAAAAAGTTTCTAACAAAGTTTATATGTGTAGTAATATCAGAACTGCAGAATTCACAAAACTTTTAGAAAATATTTATAGATCAGTCAATATTGGTTTAATAAATGAACTTCACAGCGTTTGTAAAAAAATGGGTATAAATACTTTTGAGGCATTAGAAGCTGCAAAAACAAAACCATTTGGGTTTAGTGCGTTTTATCCAGGTCCTGGCGTTGGTGGTCATTGTATACCTGTTGATCCTTACTATCTAACTTTTAAAGCAAAGAGACATGGAGTTATAACAAAATTTATTAAATTAGCTGGTCAGATAAATGATGAAAGGCCAATTGAAATATCAAACACTATTGCAAACTATGTAAGAAATAAAAAAATAAAAAAAAATATTCTATTTTTTGGAATTACTTACAAAAAGAACTCCGATGATGTGCGAGAGTCACCTATAACAAAAATATATAGGTTATTGAGAAAAAAAATAAAAAATAAGATTTATGTTTGTGACCCGCTAGTGAATACTTATGGTTTGAAAACTTTAAAAGGAATTAAATTTGTCAAATTAAAAAAACTCAAAAATTCGAACTTCATCAACTCATTTGAAGTTTGTTTTATTGGAGCAAATCACGACATTTTTGATTACAATTTTATTGCTAATAAATTTAAGGTTATTTTTGATAGTCGAAATAGTTTTAAAAAATTAAAACAAAATATGAAAGTTTTAAAAAAATTGAAATACATATGACATATAAAACTAAATTTATTGCAGAAATTGGTAGTAATCATAATAAGGATCTTAAAAGGTGTTATAAATTGATAGATGAGGCAAAAAAATTGGGATTTTATGCAGTCAAATTTCAATTATTTAAAATAAATAAACTATTTTCCAAAGATGCAAAGAAGTTATTTAAAAATGTTAATAAGATAAAAAAAAGGGAGTTGCCAGAAAAATTTATTCCTAAATTATACAATTATTGTAAAAAAAAAAAAATTAAATTTGGATGTACACCATTTGATATTAAAGCAGTAAAAATTTTGCAAAAATATGTTGATTTCTTTAAAATTGCTTCCTACGAGATTAATTGGAAAGATATTCTAGAAGCATGTGCAAAGACCAATAAACCAATAATTTTATCTACAGGTATGGCAACTTTTGAGGAAGTGCAAAGAGCTTTTAACACTTTGAAAAAATTTAATAATAATGTTAGTTTATTGCATTGTGTTTCAGCTTATCCCGCAAATCCAACAAGCTGTAATTTGCAATCAATTAAATTTCTAAAGAAAAAATTCAAATGCCCTGTTGGTTGGTCAGATCATACTGTAAATTCTCTAATCATATTAAATGCTATAAAATATCAAAATGCAGAAATAATAGAACTTCATTTTGATTTGGATGGTTCTGGTTGGGAAGAAAAAGAGGGAAATCATCATTGTTGGTTACCTCGGGATTTACAAAAAATGATGAATTATATTTATAATGAGAAGCAAATTGAGGGAAAATTAAAAAAAAATTTTGCAAAGGAGGAGATTATTGAAAGAAGATTTAGAGCTGACCCATCGGATGGATTAAGACCTATTAAAATTTACAGGGAAAAATTATAAACTATGAAAAAAAAATCATCATATAACTTTGATAAAAAATATAAAATTTTAGTAATTGGTAGCTCAGGACTTATTGGTAAATCACTTGTTAATGGTTTGATTAAAAAAAAAATTAAACCCATCTGTTACGATTTACTAAAACCTGAAAGTAAATCTAATATTGTTTTTGTTAAAGGGTCAATCGAAAACTTAGATAATTTATATAAGAAAACTAAGAATATTAAAATTGATGTTGTTATTCATTTAGCAGCATATCTAGGTGTAAGAAACACAGAACTAAATAGATTGAAATGTTTGAATACTAATATTTTGGGAACAATTAATGTTTTAAATTTTTGTAAAAAAAAAAGAATTAAGAAAATTATATTTTCATCCTCATCTGAAGTTTACGGAGAGGGAGGAAGTTTTTTTTTAAAAGAAGATTTTTTTTTAAAACCAAAATCCATATATGGTCTGACTAAAGTTGTTAATGAGGAATACATCAAAGAATATTGTAAAAAATATAATTTAAACTTTAATATATGTAGATTTTTTAATATTTATGGCGTTTCTCAAAATAAAGAATTTGTCATACCAAATTTTGTTAACAAGATAAAGAATAATAAATTTATTAAAATTTATGGAAAGGGCAATCAAGTACGATCATTTTGTTATGTAGACGATGCAACAAAAGCATTAATTAAATTAATTTTTCAAAATAAAAAAAATAAGATTTATAATATTGGCAACAATAAAGAACCAATCAAGATAATTAACTTAGCAAAATTAGTTTATAAATTATCAAAAAAAAAAGTTAAGATTAAAAAAATCAATTTTTTGAAAAGTGACAGAACATCAAAAAGAGAGATATACGAGAGAAAACCAGATATTTCAAAAGCAATTAAAGAATTAAATTATAATCCTAAAATAAAATTAATCGATGGAATTAAAAAATTATTAAATGAAAACATCATATAGCTTATTTCATATTAATACATCGTTTTCCTCAATCGAGAAAAAAAACTTAAAAAAAGTTATTGAGAGATGTTATTGGCCTCTATTAAATTTAGTGGAAAAAGGGGGTTTTAAATTCTCTATTGAGGCAAGTGGAAAAAGTTTAAATGATATTTATTCCCTAGACCCACAATGGATAAGCAAACTCAAAAAATTAATAAAAACAAAAAAATGTGAGTTTATAGGTTCTGGATTTGCACAAATAATTGGACCAGGTGTTCCTTATGATATCAATTATAAAAATTTATTATATGGTAATGAAATTTACAAAAAACTTCTAAGTTATACGCCTAAAATTGCTTTGATAAATGAGCAAGCTTTTTCAAATTCACTTATTGGTATTTATAAAAAATTTTATAAAGCAATTATTATAGATCACTTAAATCATCCAAATTTTGAGAGTGATACTCAGGAACCACAGATTTTAATTGATGAGAAAGGAAATTCTATACCAGTAATTTGGTCAAATTCAATTTCATTTCAACGTTTTCAAAGATATATTTTTGGAGATATAAATTATGGAGATTATTTAGATTATTTACAAAACTATAAAAAAAAATTCTTTTGTCTGTATTCGAGTGATGTTGAAATATTTGACTATAGGCCAAAAGGAAAAAAGTCCGAAAGACCATTATATAATGATGAATGGAAAAAAATAAGCAATTTATTAAGAATTTTTAAAAACAATAAAAATCATCAATTTTTCTTTTTCATCAATCTTTTAAAAAAAATAAACTATAAAAAAAAAATAAACCTAACATCTATAATAAGCCCAACAATAGTAAAAAAACAAAAGAAATATAATATAAATAGATGGTTGCTCGCTGGCCAAAATAATCTAGAATTAAATACGCTTTGTCATAGAGCATTTAATTCCATAAAAAGTAAAAAAAATTCAAAAAAAAATTATTTAAAATTATGTGAATTATGGGGAAGTGATTTTAGAACATTTCCCACAAAAAAAAAAGTTTCAAATTTTTATCATGAAATAGATAAACTGATAAATTCAAGTGAGTTAAAAAACAAAAATTTTTTATTTTTTACTAAAAAAAAATATTCAAAAAAAAATATTATTAATCTTTCTGAAAATGAAAATTATTTATACTATCAAAATTCCCGATGTAG
>MDSW01071207.1_pt1 | contig 22350 bp, 19 predicted proteins | sample 811171 | NCBI WGS metagenome assembly MDSW01 (sample SAMN05326641, study PRJNA326480) | marine metagenome | isolation source: seawater | place: Atlantic Ocean: North West | collected 2012 | reverse complement strand
TTATTAGTTAAGCCCTCGGGATAAATTATTGGATAAAGATAGTTGTTGATAAAACCATTAGAATAAGTTGCCAACTCAGCTTTATTCAAAAACCAATTTTCTAAATAGGTTAATGGGCAAACAGAATTATTTAGTTCTATATAAATTCCCCATAATAATGCAGGAAGATGAATATAGAATACTCTTGAAAAAATAAAAAAGAGCAATCCACCAAAAATAACAAATAAGATAAAGATTAAATGTGCAATTAATGTAAGATTTGCAAACAATTCATACATCTAATATATTAACTAAAATTATAGGCACTTGGCAACAGAACGCCCCTAACATTTAACCGCATATATATAAATCCTAAACTTATTAAGGTCTGCTAATGAAAAAAAAAGATACATCTAAACCTGTAATGCTTTATGCAGCTGAGGAAATTTATTTAAAAATATCCGAAATAAAATTAAAGAATCCTGAAATATCTTTAATAGAAGCAATAGAAAGATATATAGGTAGCAAAAGTTATCAAAATTTAAGCAGTGGGAAATTTCATAATGAATTATTAATTAAACTTGAAAAAGAAAAAATACCAAAAAAAACCATTGATTTATTATTAATTCAAAAAAAAATGGTCCTAAAACAATTAAAAGATAATGATCTTAATTATTTTGCTAAAAGTTCTTTTCCTTTAAGTGGCTCTCAGACTAAATTTAATTTACTTTGGAGAATGTGTGAAAGCTACGAACTATGGTGCAAAGAAATTAACGAAAAAAAATTAATTACTCTTGGAATATCCGATTAATTAAATACTATTTATTTTTGAAACCATTCCAGATTCGTAGTGACCTGGTACATTACAAGCTGCTTCAATATCAATATCTGAACTAAATTTCCAAATTAATTCTGCACTTTTACTTGGTTCTAATAAAACACTATTTGCATGAGAATGACCTAACGAGTGATCTTTTTTTGCAAGCTCCATCATCTTTTTTTTATCAATTTTATTTGGTTGCAATATTCCTTTTTCTATCATTTTCATCATTTCTGGCTGGTGTTTCAAATGCATTTCTTTAGTAGCAATATTAAACTCATGGACAAGCTCGCCATAATTATTAATAATAAATCTTATAGTTTCATTTTTTTTTATGTGAATTTCTTTTGGTTCAAAATAATTATCATACATTTTAACTATTATAACCCTATCAACTTCTGAAGGGTCTCCTTTTTGGCCAATTGTTTTCATTTCACCCGCAAAAGAAATAAACGGGATCAATAAGAACAAAAATGTAATTTTTTTCATATTAATTAAATTAAATTATTTTATTTAAAAAACTATTGATATTTTTGGCACACTTAAAATGAGTAATTGTTAAATTTATTTAATAAATTTTGATAGGTCTGGTTTAAAATAAGAAGGTCCTTTCATTACTTTTCCAAGCTTATTGTATATGGGTTTTCCATCAGATCCTAATTTACTCATATTAGATCTTTGAACTTCTTCAAAACATTTATCAAGATTAACTCCAAAAGCATGTCCAGCACCATATGTTACATACAATATATCGGTCAAAGCATCTATTGCTTCTTTTAAATCATTATTTTTAATTGCTTCTTTAAATTCTTCCAGTTCTTCATTTATCAAACTAATTCTTAAATTATTTATTTTTTCTGAACTAAGGCTTGGCTTAGTTTTTACTTCTTGCCCAAATGTTGTCATAAACAGTCCTACTTTTTCAAAATTTGTCATAATGCTCCTATATGATTCTATAAGCAATTAATGTATAAGAATACCTAGGTTGTATTCAAATAAAAAAAATGAAATTTAGAAAAGAGTTTGATAGTATTGGAACAATAAAAGTTCCCTCGGATAAATATTGGGGAGCATCAACCCAAAGATCAAAAAAATATTTTGATATAGGTGATTTTTTAGTTAGACCGGTTTTAATAAAATCAATTGCAATTATAAAAAAGGCTGCAGCTATAGTTAACTCAAAAAATAAAGATATTGATAAAAAAATTTCTGCAGCAATTGTAAAAGCTGCAAATGAAATAATTAATGGAAAGATGAGTGATAATTTCCCGCTAAAAGTATGGCAAACAGGTTCTGGCACACAAACAAATATGAATGTTAATGAAGTGATTTCAAATAGAGCAATTGAAATTTTAGGTGGAAAAAAAGGTACGAAAAAGCCAGTACATCCAAATGATCATGTTAATAGATCACAATCAACAAATGATGTTTTTCCAACAGCAATGCACATTGCAATCGCATTACAAACTAGAGATTCTTTAATCCCAGCCCTAAATGAACTTAATAAAGAACTTAAAAAAAAAGTTAAAGAATTTAATAAAATAGTTAAAATTGGGAGAACTCATCTTCAAGATGCAACCCCGCTATCTTTGGGACAAGAATTTTCAGGCTATCAGTCTCAACTAGAAAAAAGTATTGATAGAATTAAAAATGCTTTAGATGAAATATACTATTTGGCTCAAGGTGGAACTGCAGTAGGGACTGGCATTAATACTAGAAAAAATTTTGACAAAAAGATTGTAAATGAAATAAAAAAAATCACAAAGCTACCCTTTAGACCTGCTAAAAATAAATTTGCTGCTTTAGCAGCGCACGATTCTATTGTTAACTTTTCAGGAACTTTAAATACAACAGCTGTTTGTTTAATGAAAATTGCTAATGATATTAGATTTTTAGGATCAGGACCAAGAGCGGGTTATGGAGAATTAGTTTTGCCTGAGAATGAGCCTGGTTCCTCAATTATGCCTGGTAAAGTAAACCCTACACAGTGTGAAGCTGTAACAATGGTATGCGTAAAAGTAATTGGAAATCACAATGGTATTACTATGGCTGGTTCTCATGGGCACTTTGAATTAAATGTTTTCAAACCGTTAATTATCCATAACATTCTACAATCAATTAAAATTTTATCAGATAGTACAAAAAGTTTTGCAAAATATTGTATCTCAGGTCTTAAAGCTGATAAAAATAGAATTAAAGAATTAGTTGATAATTCATTAATGTTGGTAACAGCTTTAACTCCAAAAATTGGCTATGACAACGCAGCAAAAATTGCAAAAAGAGCTTTAAAAAATAAAACTACATTAAAACATGAAACATTAAAAACTGGTTTGATAAATGAAAAAGAGTATAACAAAATTATTAACCCAAAAAAAATGATTTACCCTTCATAATAATTTACAAAAACTTTTCTCACAAAGTTTTTAAAGTCAATCCAATTATCAATCTTTGATCCTTGATCATATTGCTCTAAAAAATCTGATAACTCGTTCTCAAGTATGATTTTACCTGGCTCGAAAAGTAAATTGCTGATTTTAATTTTATTTTTGGTTAAATTAAATTTTAAATTAAAATATATAAATTCGATTTTCTTTCTGCTTTTTTTCCCAACTTGAAAAAATCTATAAAATTCATCTTTTGAAACAACATTAAATACAAAACTCCCATTAAATATTAAGTCATCTTTAATATTTTCAATATTTCCATATATTAAATTTAAATTTCCAATTTTACCATTAAAAATAGTGTTATTAAAATTAATACCACCATTACTAAAATTTATAAATATTCTTGAGCTATCAAATAACTTATTTTTAATTATATTTTTAACTTTAAAATTTATGTTAGAACTTAAATTCTCATTATATAAATATTTCAACTCAAATAAGTTCTGTAAAAAGTTATTATCGAATATATTTTTTTTAAAATTTAATTTATCTAAATTCAAATTCATATTTAAATGAAAAGGATTTTTACTAATTTCGCCTGTATAATTTAATTTATTATTTTTTATTTTTGAGTCGCCTATTGATTTTAATTTAATAGAATCTTCCTCTATTTCAATTTCTGTTTCTATTTCTGAACTTCTAAAAAAAATAAAGTTTTTAATTGATAAATTAGATTTTTCTTTATATGTAAAATTTTCTACTCTTAAATTAAGTTTATTTAATTTTAGAATAGTTTTATTTAATTTATTTTTAAAATCATTTTTCCAGCTTATGTTAAAAGGTATATTATAGATACTTCCTTTGGATGTTAAAATATTTTCTAGATTTTTTTTATTATAATTAAAAGTTAATTTACTAACAGGAAAAATAGATATTACATTGCCTTCATCATCCATATAAAAAAATTTACTATTAATAATATTAAAGTTTTTTGTTGAAAATTTTTTTTGTAAATAATTCTTTAAATATTTTAAATTCTCATTATTAATTAAAAAATTGACATCAACTAATGATATTTTTGTTAACTCGATTGAATTCTTTTTGAAAAAATTTGCTTGGTTGATAAATACCTTCAACTTTTTTATTTGAGCAAGTTCATTAGGCGAAGAACTATCATTTGTATACAACTTGGTATTTTCAATTGTGAAGTGAGGTTTAGGTAAAATTTTATAATCAATTTTTGAGGATAAACTTAAATTAATATTATACTCCTCATTAATCATCGTATTTATTTTTGATTGCAAAGCTCCTTTGTCATACAAGCTCGGTATTGAAAGAAAAAATAAATAAAGAAACAATAGTGTTATTAAAAAAATTAAATATCTGTTAAAACTACTAATATTTTTAAATTTATGATTTGTAATCTTGATGAAGTCATTTATCTTATTAAAATGATAAACAAAAAAATTATTAATTTTTGCAACTTTTCTAAATGTTGTATTTTTCATGAAATTTTTAAATGTTTTATATTGAAAATTTATAAATGATAAGTTCTGAATACTTAAATAAGTTGAATAATTCTCAAAAAAAGGCTGTTTTACACACCGATGGGCCTTTATTGATTGTAGCTGGTGCCGGTTCTGGCAAAACTAGGGTTTTGACTTCAAGAATAGCACACATAATAAAAGAAAAAAAAGCATTTGCTAACCAAATACTTGCGGTAACTTTTACAAATAAAGCTGCAAGTGAAATGAAAAGTAGAGTTGGATCAATTTTAAGCAAAGATGCAATTGGTCTTCCTTGGCTTGGTACATTTCATTCAATAAGTGCAAAATTATTAAGAAAGCATGCAAAGGCAGCGGGATTAAATTCGAACTTTTCAATAATTGATCAAGATGATCAAATAAGATTAATAAAAAATATTTGTAAAGCGGAAAATATTGATATTAAAAAAATATCACCTAATTTTATATTAGCAGTTATAGACAAGTGGAAAAATAAAGGTTGGTATCCTGAAGAAGTTATTTTGAAAAAAAAGGATATTTTGGAAAATGGTTTCTTAAAAATTTATAAAATTTATCAAAATAAATTAATGGATCTAAATTCATGTGATTTTGGAGATTTAATTTTACATTGCGTAAAAATTTTTGAGAGAAACAAAGATATAGGTGAACTTTATTCAAAAAATTTTAAATATATATTGGTAGATGAATATCAAGATACAAATCATATCCAAAGTAGATGGCTTAATTGTCTTGCAAATTTTCATAAAAATTTGTGTTGCGTAGGTGATGATGACCAATCAATCTATAGTTGGCGTGGAGCAGAGATAAAAAATTTTTTAGATTTTGATAAAACTTATAAAAATACTAAAATTATAAGACTAGAAGAAAATTACCGTTCCACTCAAAATATTTTGACGGTAGCATCAAAACTTATTGAAAATAACAAAAACAGAGTTGGAAAAAATCTATTTACTAATAGTAGCGATGGTGAGCTAGTCTCTATTGAATGCTTTAGAAACGGAAAAGACGAAGCAACTGGTTTAGGGGATAAAATTGAAAATTTAAAAAAAAATTATTCGCTGAATAGTATTGCTGTCCTCGTAAGAGCAATTTTTCAGACAAGAGAGTTTGAGGAAAGATTTTTAAAAATTGGTTTACCATATAGAATCATAGGGGGTATTAAATTTTACGAAAGAGCTGAGATAAAAGATTGTATTGCTTATTTAAGAATAGTTTATCAAAGTAAAGACGATTTAGCATTTGAACGTATAGTTAATGTGCCAAAAAGATCAATTGGTGATACGACAATTAAACAAATTAATGAATTTGCAAAAAAAAATAAAACAAGTTTTGAGATAGCATCAAAAAAGCTTTTAGAGCTAAATTTAATAAAACCAAAGACAAAAATAGGATTGAATTCATTTTTAAATTTAATAAATAAATGGAGGAATGACTTTTTAATTAAAAAAATGAGTCATGTAAAATTATTACAAATTATTCTTGATGAATCTGGTTATTCATCAATGTTAAAAAATAAAAAAGATTTAGAAAATGAAAATAGATTAGAAAATATTAAAGAACTTTTAAGTGCTATGAAAGAGTTTGATAATCTAGAAAGTTTTTTAGAACATGTCTCTCTTTCAACTTCCATAGATCAAGATTGGAATGGGGAGAAAGTAAATCTTATGACTATGCACGGATCAAAAGGTTTAGAGTTTGATGTTGTTTTTTTACCTGGTTGGGAAGAAGGTTTATTTCCACATCAAAAATCTATTGATGAAAAAGGTCAAGAAGGGTTAGAGGAAGAAAGAAGATTAGCTTATGTAGGAATCACAAGAGCAAAAAAACTTGCCATAATATCTTTTGCAATGAACAGATTTTATCAAGGGGACTGGATTGATAGTATTGCGTCTAGATTTTTAGACGAACTTCCCGAAGAAAATTTATTAAAAAATAGTTATTACGATGAAAATCAAATAAATGATGAAGAAAGTTTTGAATTTAACCAAGACTTCGATTCACAAGAGTCAGTTAGAAGTCCTGGATGGATTAGATATCAAAAAAAATTAAAATGATTAGTGCAAGAATTAGATCTCTACGAAAAAAATATTATGATTATGGAATTGATGGATATATAGTTCCTAAAAACGATGAGTTTTTTGGAGAATATTCCAATCAAGATAGATTAAAAATAATTTCAGGTTTTGATGGTTCTGCTGGTTTAGCAGTTATTTTGAAAGATAAAAATTATTTATTCGTAGATGGCAGATATACAATTCAAGCAAAAAAACAATCAGGTAAAGATTTTAATATAGTTGAAATACATAAATTTCTTCCCCACAAAATTTTTAATAAAATTAAGCTAGGATTTGACCCTAAATTATTTACACAAAGACAGTTAAATATTTATTTTAAAAATAGACCAACTTTAAAATCTATATCAAAAAATTTAATTGATGGAATTTTTACAAAAAAAAATCAAAGTATTAAATCCTTTTTTTCTATAAGTGAAAAAATCGCTGGAGAAAGTTATAAATCAAAAATTAATAAAATTACTAAAACAATAAGACACTATAATGCTGATTATATATTTATAAGTGCACCAGAAAATGTGGCATGGACACTTAATATTAGAGGCAGAGATAATCCAAATAGTCCAATTCCAAATTGTAGACTTATAATTAGTAGGAAAAAAGAAATTTTTTTAATAGGCTTTAAAAAACAATTTTCAAAAATTATTAATGAAAAAAAATTTAATAATTGCAAAATAATAGAACCAAATAATTTGGGTAAATTAGTTAATAATCTTAGAGGAAGTAAGTTTTTAGTAGACCCTCTAAGTTGTTCGGTTAGTAATGAAAATATTATTAAATCAAAATTTAAAATAATTATTAAGAATGATCCATGCTATATGCTTAAATCATTAAAAAATTCTTCTGAAATAAAAAATATGATCAATTCACATATCGAAGATGGTGTTGCACTAACAAAATTTATTTTTTGGATTAAGTTTAAAAATAAAAAGAAGATAACTGAAATTGATGCTGAAAAGAAATTAGAAAAGTTCAGAAAAAATAGCAAAAAATATTTATATCCAAGTTTTAATACTATTGCAGGGACTGGTTCCAATGGAGCAATAGTACATTATAGAGCTACGAAAAGTTCAAATAAAGTTATTAAAAAAAAAGATATTTTTTTGTGTGATTCTGGTGGTCAATATAAATATGGAACAACCGATGTGACAAGAACATTGTGTTTTTCAAAACAACCAAATTATATAAAAAATATTTTCACGAAAGTTTTGAAAGGTCACATAGCAGTAGCTACAACAAACTTAAATAAATACAACCAAGGCAAACAAATTGACCTTAGAGCCAGACATTTTTTGAAAAAAGATGGATTAGACTACGCTCATGGAACTGGTCATGGTGTTGGATTTTTTTTAAGCGTACATGAAGGTCCTCAATCTATATCAAAATATAATTCCATTAAACTCAAAAAAGGAATGATATTAAGTAACGAACCAGGCTATTATAAAGCTGGACACTTTGGTATCAGAATAGAAAATTTAGTTTTTGTAAAAGAAACAAATAAAAATTTAAATTTTGAAAATTTAACTTTGGCTCCTATAGAAAAAGATCTCATAAATTTTAGTTTGTTAAATAAAAAAGAAAAAAATTATTTATTTAATTATCATCTTAATGTTTATGCTAAATTATCAAAATTTTTAAATAAAGAAGAAAAAAAGTGGTTAGCAAATTTAATTTAAAAAGTTAAGATTATCTTTTTTAATTTTTCATATCTAGCATCTTTAACCATTCATCTTGAAAAAGAATTTTTATGTTTAGTTCTTTTGCTTTATTAATTTTTTTTGAAGTTGGTTTTTCACCAATTATTAGATAATCAAGTTTTTTATTTACATTGCTTATTATTTTTCCTGAATTTTCCTCTATTATAGATTTTGCTTCAGCTCTACTCATTTCCTTTAGTTTGCCCGTAAACATGAATGTTTTATTTTTAAATTTTCCAGATTGTGTTATTTGCGAAACATCTAAAATATTTAAAACTTTGCTCAATTCTGTTAAAAACTGCTGATTTGATTTATTTGAGAGAAAATTTACAATAGATTTTATTTGAGTATCTCCGATACCATCAATATTTTTTATTTCATCAAAGTCACTTTTAAAAGATAGTTTAAAAAAATTTTTTGCTGATTTTAAATGTTTTGCTAAAAGTCTAGCATTTTCTTGTCCAATATGTCTTATGCCTAAAGAATAAATAAACCTATCCAATGATATTTTTTTTTTACTATCAATTGAGTATTTGAGATTTGAGGTTGATAAATTTCCCCAGCCATCTAAATTTTTAATTTGTTCATAATCTAATTTAAAAATATCTTGGGGAAATTTTATTAACTTAAGTTTCCAAAAATTTTCTACTATTTTTTTTCCGAATCCATCTATATTAAAAGCCTCTTTAGATACAAAATGCTTTATTTTTTCCTTCGCAATTTGATCGCACTCAAAGCCTTCACTTGAACACCTTCTTACAGCATCCTTTTTTTTTGTTATATCGTTATAATCTTTAACAGTTGAAGAGCCACAAGAGGGACATTGAATTGGAAAAATAAATTTTTTTGAATTTTTTTTTCTTCTTTTTAAATCAACTGCTATTACATGTGGTATAACATCTCCTGCTCTTTCAACAGTTACAATATCTCCAACTCTAATATCTTTTCTAATAATTTCATCTTCGTTATGTAGAGTTGCATTTGATACTGTCACGCCTCCAATATTAACAGGTTTTATTTTTGCGACAGGTGTTAAAGCTCCTGTTCTGCCAACTTGAATATCTATTTTTATTATTTCGGAAACTGAGTTATTAGCAGAAAATTTATGTGCTATAGCCCACCTTGGAGCATTAGTAACACTTCCTAGTCTTTTCTGTAATTCAAAATCATTAATCTTGTAAACTATCCCATCAATATCAAAATTAATTTTTTCTCTTTTTTTTTCTAAATATTTATGATTTTCTACTAAGTTTTTGACACCTTTTATAATTTTATTGTACTCATTTATTTTAAATCCCCAGCTTTTTAAATCTTTTAAAAAAGCTGACTGAGTTTTAATTTTCATTTCTTTTGCGAAACCAAAGGTGTAAGCAATGAATTTTAGTGGTATTTTTTTAGTTTCAGATGGATCTTTTTGTCTTAAACTTCCAGAGGCAGCATTTCTAGCATTTGCGAATTTTTCTTTAATTTTCTTAAAATCATTTTTTTCAATAAAAACTTCTCCTCTAATATCTATCTCTTCAGGAAAATTTTGAGCCTTAATATTTTGTGGTATATCTTTAATAGTTTTTAAATTTGCAGTTATATCCTCCCCTTCTTTTCCATCCCCTCTTGATAGACCTTGAATAAACTTTCCATTTTTATAAGTTAATGAAGCTGAAATACCATCTATTTTTGGTTCTGCACTATATTCTAAATCTTTTTCTTTTGATAAACTCAAAAAATTACGTATTTTTTTTTCAAAATTTTTTAAGTCCTCTTCATTAAATGCATTAGATAAAGATAGCATTTGAGTTTTATGTTTTACTTTTTTAAAGTTTTTTGATGGTGCAAAACCAATACTTTTAGATGGGGACTTGTTAGAGTTTAAAAAATTATATTTATTCTCTAGTTCAATGATTTCTTTTTTTAATAAATCAAATTCGCTATCAGTTACTTGAGGATCGCTTTTATCGTAATAATATTTATTATATTCTTGAAAAAGTTCAATTTTTTTTAAATATTCTTTTTCAATTTTAATATTTTTCATCTATTAAAAAAAAGACTTTATTCTATCTCTGAGTTTCTTTTTTTCCTTTTTTGATGTTTTTTTATCAATTTCGTAATTTTTATTAAATATACGATAAGATTCTTTATACCATTGACTTGATTGATAATTATACCCTAAGGTATTAGCATACTTTTTTGCCTCTTGTTCTAAACCAATCGTATAATGAATTTCTACTAATCTATGAAGCGCTTCCTCAATATAAATAGTTGTATCATATTCTTTAACAATTACCTTTAGCCTATTTATTGCTGCTATCCATCTTTCCTTTTTAATATAGTGTCTTGCAATATACATTTCTTTTGCAGCTAATAAATCATTTATTAAATCAAGTTTATATTTAGCATCAAGTGCAAAGTCAGTTAATGGGAATTTATTCACAACTAAACTAAAGCTTTCTCTTGCCTTTAAAAGTGGTTTTAAATCTTTTTTTTCATCAACTATACTTTCATAATGACACATTGCTAAAAGATAATATGCATAATCTAAATTTGGATCTTTAGGATATTTTTTTATAAATCTATTTAATTCATCAGCAGCACTACTATAATATGCTTGGCTATAATATCCATAAGATGCCATCAAAACTGCTTTGGCTGCCCATTCAGATTGGGGATATAAAAGCTCTGCTTCATTAAACTTTTTTGCTGCATAATAAACATCGCCATCTTTTAGTGCCTCTAGTCCTTTTCTATAGGCAGATCTCATTTGTAAATCTAAATTATCTTCTTCTATTATAGACTCAACTTTTTCTGGACTTCCTGAACAAGATTGCAAAATTAGTAAAAGTACAAGAATAATTTTCTTAAAATTCTTCATTAAAAAGTTTTAACAGATTTTTATTAAAAATCTAAACGTTTAAGCTATTGATTTTAGATATCTTTTATTGATAAATGTATTAGGTATTTTATTTTCTTTAACCTCTATTATTGAAAAATTTGCATTGTTATCAAAAACTTTTCTTAATAGCTGGTTTGTAAGTTTATGACCACCGTGTGAACATACAATTTTCCCAATAATTTTATATCCCGATAAGTATAAATCACCCATGCAATCAAGAATTTTATGATTTACAAACTCTAACTTATTTCTCAAACCTTCTTCATTCATAATTTTTTCATCATTTACAACTATTGCATTTTCTAGAGAGCCGCCTTTTGCCAAGTTCATTTTCTTTAGTTTGTCTATATCTTCATATAAACAAAAAGTTCTAGAATTAAATATGTTTGTAAGATCGTCCTCATAAACTTTCACCAAATTCCTTTGAGTACCAATTAATGAATTGTTGTATTTAATTTCAAAATCTATGTCTAAACTTAACTTGCTTGGTTCCAACGAAATAAATTTTTTACCTTCCTCAAGACTTACTTTTTGCTCAATTTTTATAACTTTGATTGGAGATTTGCTAATTTCTATTCCCACTTTAGTAATTGCATCAATATAAAGTTTGGCTGAACCATCTAATATTGGAAGTTCATCTCCATCTAATTCAACTAAAGCATTATCAATCCCAGTTCCATAAAATGCTCCCATCAAATGTTCAATCGTTGAAATATTAACCCCAAAATCATTTGAAATAGTTGTACAAAAAATTGCACTACTAACATTATAAATTCCAGGTATTACTAAATTATTATTTTTTAAATCAGTCCTTTTAAAAACTATTCCCGTATTTGGCCCTGATGGTTTAATTTCCATACAAACCTTATTTCCAGAGTGAAGTGCAACACCTTCAAAATTTATTGGTTTTTTAATTGTTTTTTGATTTAAAACTGACATCGGAACCTTATAAAAGCTAAAGTGATAGATTTAAAAACAACAAATGTTACAAGAAAATACAGTTTTTTATTTAAAAAAATGAAATAGTTTCTCAAAAAAACCTTTTTTTTGTATTTTTTTGGGAATTATTACAACTTCTTGTTTGTTTAAACCTTTGTTTAAATTATATCCTATTTGACAAATATTATTTTGTACTTGTTCGTCTAAAAAGGTTTTTGAATAGTTTGAGCAGATAATTTTATTTATATAAATTTGAAAATTAGCAAAAAAATTTTCAATTTTCTTTGTTAAGTTTTTTGGAAAACAAATGAATTCTAAGTCAATAGAAATTGTGTCACAATTTATTTGTGAAGGAGCGAAGTTATAATCTAAATCGTTAACAACATACTTTTTCACAATAATATGAATAATATTTTTATCTGGGTATGCTTTAAGAATTTGAAACTTTGCATCTTGAATAAGATATTTAATGTCTTTTTCTTGAATTTTTTTATTATCAAGTTTTCTTTTCAAAGAAAGATTAATTGAGATAGTCTCTCCTGTTTCAATAATTAAAAAGACACTGGTTACAAACGAATTTATTTTTTTTTCTATTTTTTTTATATTATCTTCTATAGGTTTCTTTAAAACTTCGAAATTTGTATATTCATTCAAGTTATTTAAATTTATATCATCGTCGTTATAAAAAATGGTACTTTCGTCAAGTTTTTTAAAAACAGAAGTAGTTAGTTTATTTTCTGATAAATAAAAAAAAATATCATTTTCATTATTATTCATTTGTTATAATTATTTTATTTTTAAATCTAAGATCAATAATTTTCACACTCTGAAATTTTTCATTTTTACTTACTTTTTCAACTGAATTCAGTTGAGATATTAAATTTTCCATTGGTAATTTTAATAATCTATCATCTTTAGTTTTTATATCCCATCTGCCTGATGGGAAAAAATAAATTTCTTTAATTTTATTGAATTTAAAATTTGATTTTTTTACAGTTTTAACAAATTCAATATACTTATTTATATTAACCTTTCCAAACACATAAGGTAAATTTTTTTCTAGATTATTATAATTGATCAATTTTCCATTTGATCCAATAAAAAAATAATTACCATTTACATTTGTCACGCCTAAAAATTCAGTTTTTTCAATTTTGACTTCTAAAGTATTTGGATAAATTTTTTTTATTTCAAATGAACTGATTAAATTATTTTTTTTTAAGACTTCCAAAAAAAATTCTTTTTTTAAAGAAAATATATTTCCTAAAATAAATTTTTGAATATCCTTTAAAATAAGCAAATTATTTTTTTCCGAAAGTCCTGATACTTTTACTTGGTCAATATTAAAATCAAATAGTTTTGATTTAATTATCTTTTGATTATTTAACGTGCTCAATAATAAAAAAATAAATAAGTATATATATAATTTGTTTTTTTTATCTATTTTTTGATGCATCATTTAAAATCCATTCTATTAAATTAGAAAAACTAATACCTCTATAATTTGCAATTTCAGGAACTAAAGAAAGTTTAGTCATACCTGGTTGAGTATTTATTTCTAATAAATAAAACTTGTTTTTATAAAATTTAAAATCTGATCTAGTAACACCTTTGCATCCAATCAATTTATGAGCTTTCAACGCTATATTCATTATTTCTTGCATTTTTTTTTTATCTAAATCAACTGGAATAATATGTTTCGTTTTTGCATTAACGCTGTATTTGGCTTTATAATCGTAAAACTTTCTTTTTGGTTTTAATTCAATCGCACCCAGTTTTAATTTTCCCATTATTGCCGCCTGAATTTCTCTACCTGGTATAAACTCTTCTATTAATATTTGATCATATATAGATAATTTTTTTAAATTTTTAATTAAATTTTTTTTTGTACAAATATAAACATTAACACTAGATCCTTCATTTAACGGTTTGATTACAGCTGGAAACCCTAACTTTTTTTGGACTAATGAAATTATATTTTTATTGTTAAAATCATATTTAATAAATTTTGGAGTAAGAATTTTATTTTTTATAAAGATTTTTTTTGATATCTCTTTATCCATAGCTATTGAAGATGCTAAGACACCAGAGTGGGTATAATCAACACTTTGTGACTCAAGAATGGTTTGGATGTATCCATCTTCTCCAAATTGACCATGTAAAGCATTAAATATTATATCTGGTTTAAATGTTTTTATTTTTTTTAGGAACTTTCCATCTGGTTCTGCAATAATTGATTTATATTTTTTATTTTTTTTCAATTCTTTATAAACACTTTTAGCTGTTTCTAGACTTATAAGTCTCTCTTTAGAAATACCTCCGGCCAAAATTATAACTCTTTTTTTCATTCAACTATCTCGATCTCTGTCTCTATATTAATTCCAGTTTTAGATTTTACTTCTTGTTTCACAAAATTGATTAAATTTTTCATATCGTTAAAAGTCGCATTATTTTTATTAACAAAAAAATTACAGTGTTTTTGTGAGATTTCTGCACCTCCAAATTTAGTATCCATTGGAACAGATTTTGAAATTAACGCCCAAACTTTTTTTTGGGTTTGATCTTTGGGATTTTTAAAAGTACTTCCTCCAGTCTTAATTTTACTTGGTTGAGATTTATCCTTTTTGTTTTTCAAAAAATTTATGTTTTTTTGAATTAATTCTTGATCTTTAAATTTTCCTTTAAAGGATGCGCTTAAAAAGATTAAATCATTATCTAAATCATTTCCTCTATAGATAAATTTAATTTTTGAAGCCGGTATTGTGAAAATTTGGCCTTTTTTATTTATAGCTTGTATTGACAATATAATATCTTTAAATTCTCTATCAAAACATCCTGAATTCATTTTTAAACCACCACCAATTGTCCCTGGTATGCATGACAAAAACTCAAACCCTCCAATATTGTTTTTGCATGCAAATTCAGATAATTTTTTATCTATTGTTGCACTTCCAGCTACTAATTTATTGTCTGATAACAATGAAATATTGGAAAAATTTTTTCCTAACTTAATAATAATTCCCCTAAATACATTGTCGCTAAACAGAACATTTGAGCCAGCTCCTAATACAAATATTTTTTCTTTACTTCCAAATAATTTAAGAAAAGAAACTAATTCATTTAAACTCTCAGGTTTATAATATACTTCGGTGGTTCCACCAATATTAAACCAATTAGTATTTTTCAGATCATAATCAAAAAAAATTTTCCCTTTTATATTTTTTGAAAAGCTTTTTAAATCTCTTAAATTATTCATAATAGTTTCGGTAATTGTCTCATCCAATTAGAAATTGAACCAGCACCCATTCCAATTACAACTTTATTAGGATGAATATATTGTTTAATAAATTTACCTAATTCATATTGATCATTAATTAAGTAAACTTTTACCTTTGAATTTTTAATAATTTCTTTTGCAAAACTTAAATAATTAAAATTAAGCTTTATTTTTTCTCCTGCCTTGTATACCGGACACAAAATAACAGCATCAGCTTTTTTGAAACTTAAACTAAATTCTTTTCTAAGATCATTTAATCTCGAAACTCTATGGGGCTGAAATACACAATATATTTCCTCTTTTTTATAAACTTTATTAACCCCGTTAATTAGTTCAGTTATTTCTGTTGGATGGTGAGCATAGTCATCAAAAAAATTAACATCTCTAAAAGTAAAAACTTTATTAAATCTTCTTTGAACACCCTCAAATCTACTTAAAGATTCTTTAATAATATTTATTGATATTCCAATAGTGATAGATACGGCTGCTGCTGCAGTAGCGTTTCTAATATTGTGTAACCCAAGTAAAGGAATTTTTAAATTTTTTAAAAAAATTTTTTTTTTGGAAGGTAAGGAAACTTGTATATCAAAAATTGATTGTTCTTTAAATTGACGAATATTAAGTATTTTAAAATTAGAATTTTTATTAACACCATAAGTATAAAAATTTTTTATTTTAATCTTTTTAATTAGCTCCTTATTTATTTTATCATCGATACAAATAAAAGATTTTCCAAATGAGGGAACTTTATTAATAAATTCTAAAAAGTGATTTTTAAGTTTTTCCAAAGACTTATAATAATCCATATGCTCTCTGTCTATATTTGTAACAATTGAATAAGTTGGCGGAACTTTTATAAAACTGCCATCTGATTCATCAGACTCCAATATACACCATTTACTTTTCCCCAGTTTTGCAGAACTCTTCAGCGAGTTTAGTACTCCACCATTAATAATTGTAGGATCTAATTTCGATTTAGAAAAAATTCCAGAGATAAGAGAGGTTGTAGTTGTTTTCCCGTGCGAACCTGCTACTACAATATTTTGAGTAAGTGAAACAATATGTGCCAACATATCCCCTCTTTTATAAATTGGTAAATTTTTACTTTTGGCTTGTTGAACTTCAGGATTATTTTTTTTGATTGCAGATGAAATAACTAGAATTGTGGCCTTATTAATATTTTTCTTAGAATGACCTAAAATAATTTTAATTTTATGTTTTTTTAATCTTTCTGTATTCTTGTTTGTCGATATATCGCTTCCTTGTATTTTAAATCCCATACCTTGCATAATTAAGGCTAAACCGCTCATACCGATTCCACCGATACCTACAAAATGTATATTTTCATTTTTTGCTAGTTCAATTTTCATTTAGCGATTGTATAATTTTTTCATTTATCTTATTCCAAGTATTTTGGTAACTAAAATTTTTCATATTTCTTTTTTTTTCTAAATAATCATCTTTATTTTCAATTATTTGAACTATTTTTTTTGTAAAAAGATCATTAGTAATATTATTTTGCTCAATCATCCAACAGCAATTATTATTTTTATAAAATAGTGCATTTTCATATTGGTGGTTATCCTTTGCAAAAGGATAGGGTATAGCTAAATAAGGAATATTTAAGAAAGTCAACTCTGAGAGTGTAGAAGCTCCTGCTCTAGTAATACATAAATTTGAGTCCAATATATACTTAGAAATATTTTCATCAAAATTAAATATTTCATGATTAATTTTTTTTGAAGAATAAAAATTTTTTAAATTTTGAAAATTCTTATTATTGCCCTGTTGATAAACTTTGATTTTATATTTTTGTGACAAATTAAAAACAACATCTTTAATATTTTCATCAAAGAATTTTGCTCCCTGACTACCACCTACTATTAACAATCTCAATTCATCAAAAATTTTTTTATCATTAATTTTTACTGAATAGAATTTTTTTCTTAACAAAGAATTTATTAAAATTATTTTATTAAAATATTTTTTAGGAAGTTTTTTTATATTGTATGAATAACAAAATATTTTTTTACTAAACTTGATATAAAAAAGATTAGCTCTTCCAATCACCATGTTTGGTTCAAATAAGTATATTTTTAAATTTAAAATCTTTGCAGATATACATATCGGTAAAGACATATATCCACCAGTGGAAATCAAAATTTGAATTTTATTTTTTTTTATAAAAAAAAAGGATTTGATAGTTAAAAATAAAATCAAAAAAATATTAAAAGGTAACAAAAAAATATTTTTTTTTAAATTTGGGGTATTAATAATTTTAATCTTTTCTTTTTTTATATCTAAAAACTTTACACCTCTTTCATCAGACATGTAATAAACATCAAAATCATTTTTTAAATGTTCAAAAAATATACTAGCTGGAATGACGTGTCCCCCTGTTCCGCCGGTGCTAATTAAAATTTTTTTTTTCATTAATATACTATTCTTCTTTTGGTAAGATTAAGAATTATACCCGATAAAATTGCTGTTCCTACAATTGATGATCCGCCATAACTTAAAAATGGTAAAGTCATACCTGTAGTAGGAAATAACCTAATATTTACACCAAGGTGTATTAATGTTTGAAATAAAATTATCGAAGCAGATCCTACAAGAATCAATTTTACTTTATTATTTGTTTCAAAATATAGTCTTTTAAATACTCTATATATAAAAATTAAAAAAATAACCATTAGCGATATAACGACTATAGCTCCAAATTCCTCTGAAATCACAGAGACGATATAGTCTGTATGAGCTTCTGGAACTCTATTTTTCAAAACCCCTTCACCAATACCTTTGCCAAAAAAGCCACCATTTATTATCGCCTCAGATGCTTTTTCTGACTGATAATTATTACCTGAAGTTGGATCAAAAAAAGATTTTATCCTTATTAAAATATAAGAAAATTTAGGTACAAAAAAAATTAAATAGAACAAAAGTAAAAGCATTAAGCCAAAAAAAATAAAAAAAATTATCAAATTTATTCCAGATATAAAAATAAGACTTAACCAAGTTAAAATTACTAAAAAGGTTTGACCTATATCTGGTTGGGTGATTAGAAAGAATATGATTGGAATAATTAAAATAAAACTTAAAAAATATTTATAATAGATACCTTTATTATTTTCTGAACTTAAAATTGAAGCTATGATAATAATTATAAATGGTTTTAAAATTTCAATTGGTTGAAATCTTGGCAAAAATAAAAAATCAATCCATCTTTTTGATCCTTTTACCTCAATCCCTATAAAAGGCACCATTGCTAAAAAAGCAAAACAAATAAAAAATAATATTACTGATAATTTATATAAATTATTTTCATTTAAAGATGAAAAGAAGATTATAAAAAAAAATGCAATAAAAGTATAAAATAAGTGTCTTAAAAAAAAATAGTAGCTATTCGTGTTTAATTTATCCGATGCTATAAGCGAAGTTGAAACTAGTGAAAAAAATAGTCCTAAAGAAAATAATATTATAATTAAGAAAAATATAGCTTTATCTAAATTTTTCCACCACTCATAATAAAGTCTATAAATGTTGTAAATTTTATACATAAATTATTTTTTTAAATAAGTTTTTAGAAAAAGATTGTTAAATTTTTTACCTCTATCTTCGAAATTTTTAAACACATCAAATGAAGCAGCAGATGGACTAAAGAGAATAGTTTTTTTTAATTTAATTTTTTCTAATTTTATATCAGAGATAGCATTTTTTAAAGCCTCTTTTAAGTTTCCAAAAGTTTTATAGCGTATTTTATTTTTAAAGTTTTCAATAAAAAAGTTTTTATTTTTTCCATATATATATGCTGTAAAATTTTTACACTTATTTTTTGGCATTAAAAACTTGTCTCCTAATTTTGGAATTCCTCCTACTAACCAGTATACCCTTTTTAAAGAATCAAGAATATTTTCGGATGAGGAAAAGCTTGTAGCTTTTGAATCATTTATTACAGAAAGATTATTACTATTATAAATAATTTGTTGTCTAAAATTCAAACCCTTAAAATTATTTAAAGTATTAAGTGTATCAATTTTTTTTAATTTAAGCTTTTCTGATATTGAAAAAATAAATCTTAAATTTTCTCTATTTCCATAAGTAAGAAAATAAGGATTCTTAATTCTTGAAATTTCTCTTTTAAATAAATTTTCTTTTACATCAATAATTTTTGATTTTATTTCTTTTCTTCTAAGAAATTTTTTTAAATATCTGTTTTGGGTATTTAAAAAACTATAGCTTTTATAAGATTGTTTTTTTATTAGTTTGAGTTTTGAATTTACATAATTATTAATATTACCATGTCGTTCAAGATGATCGGGGGAGATATTCAATATTGCGGCATATTCACTTCTAAAAAATTTACTATAATCAATCTGGTAGGAAGATATCTCAATTACAAAAATAGTTTTTTTTGTAACTTTCTTTTCATTTAGAACTGCATTACCAATATTTCCTGCAAGTCTTACATCTTTATTTTGATCTTTTAAAATATTAAATAAAATTTTCGCTGTAGTAGATTTTCCATTTGTTCCAGTAATAGATATAATCAAATTGTTATAGTTATGAGTGTAAAAAATATCTAAATCTGTAATTATTTTATTTTTTTTTGATTTAATAAAATTTTTTAGTTTACATTTTTTGATATCAATTCCGGGACTAACTAGAATATAATCAAAAATAATTTTATGTATATTTTTAAGATTTAAAAAATTTTTTTTTTTTTTATACAAATTTTTTTTATTATCATCAAAAAAATATATTTGATTATTTTTCTTTAAAAATAAATAACTTGATATTCCAGTTTTCCCTAAACCATAAATTAAAATTTTTTTTTTAAAAAAAATTTTTTTTTTTTCGTTCATTATCTGAATTTCAAGGTAGCCAAACCTATCATCGCTAGTATGATTGATATAATCCAAAATCTAATAACAACAGTTGACTCCTGCCAACCTTTCTTTTCAAAATGATGATGTATGGGTGCCATTTTAAAAACTCTTTTTCCGGTAAGTTTATAGGACCCTACTTGAATAATTACTGAAACGGCCTCTAAAACAAAAAGACCTCCGGTGATAGCTAGAACTATTTCATGTTTTGTAATTATACCTACGGCTCCTAAAGATCCACCAAGTGCTAAAGAACCAGTATCTCCCATAAATATTTTTGCGGGTGGTGCGTTAAACCATAAAAAACCCAAACAAGCACCAATTATAGAACCGCAAAAAACTGAAACTTCTCCCATACCTTGTATGTAAGTAATTTGAAGATAATCTGAAAAAACTATATTTCCAGTTACATAACTTATAAACGCAAAACAGCTAGCAACCAGAATTACCGGCACTGTAGCAAGACCATCTAAACCATCAGTTAGATTAACTGCATTTGATGAACCAACTATTATAAAAACTGAAAAAGGAATAAAAAACCATCCTAAATTGATTATTAAATCTTTAAAAAAAGGAAAATATAAATATTCTAATTCGGAATGATCTGAAAAATAACTTAAAAATAATATACCGATAACAGCAATGAGAATTTGAGTAAAAATTTTAAATTTGAAAGAAACTCCGTAAGAATTTTTGTACTTTATTTTTCTGTAATCGTCGTATGCTCCAAGCAAACCAAATCCAGCTACAATAAAAATTAAAAACCATATCAAATAACTTTTTAAATCACCCCAGAGTAAAATACCTGAAAAAAGACCTATTAAAATCAATACTCCTCCCATAGTCGGAGTTCCTATTTTTTTTATTATATGATCGCTTGGTCCATCTTCCCTTATTGGATCTAAAATTTGTCTTGTTGAAAAATAACTTATAAAAGGATTACCAATTAGAAAAACTATGAACATGGAGGTAAAAACAGCTAAACCAGTTCTGACTGTCAAATATTTAAATACATTTAAAAAAGAAAACGTATCTACAAAATTGGTTAATAAACTATAAAGCATTTTTAAATTTTTTTAGTTGATTTGCTAATTTGTTAAGTCCTGTTGAATTAGATCCTTTAATCATTAGATAATCATTATTATTTAATTTATTGTTAATCAAATCATTTATTTGAGAACTCTCTCTTAAAATTAAACCTTTTTTATCTGATCTTATGAATTTGAAGGTTTCTTTTATATGGGAACCAAATATATGAACTTTATTTATTTTAGATGAATTAATTATAGGTGAGATCTTACGGTGCAGATTTTTTGAATGTTTACCTAGTTCTAGCATGTCTCCGAGTATCGCGTATTTTTTGTTATTTGTTTTTATTAAACTAAAATTTTCTATGGCTGACTTTAGAGATAAAGGATTAGAATTATAGCTTTCGTCTACAAAGTAAATACTTTTTGTCCCTAATTTTATTTTACTAATATCACCTCTACCTTTAGGTAACTTAAATTTATTGAAAATATTTTTATTAAGATGTAAAGGATCTTTAAAGATTGAAATTATTGCAACTGTAGCTAATAAGTTTTTAATAAAATTTTTAAAGTTATATTGTGTAAAAAAAGTTTTGTTTTTATTATTTACAACTAAAGAAATTATAAATCCCTTTTTATTCTTTATTATATTTTTAAATCTGACATTTGCTATTCTACTAACTCCAAATGTAATTACTTTTAATTTTTTTTTTGTAGCAATATTTTTATGAAAATTGAAAAACTGATCATCTGCATTCAATATTAATGTTCCACCGGAAACAATATTATTAATTATTTCTGCTTTTGCCTTTGCAATACTTTTTATATTTTTAAAATTTTTTGCATGTGCATGTG
>MDSW01114258.1_pt1 | contig 22351 bp, 24 predicted proteins | sample 811171 | NCBI WGS metagenome assembly MDSW01 (sample SAMN05326641, study PRJNA326480) | marine metagenome | isolation source: seawater | place: Atlantic Ocean: North West | collected 2012 | reverse complement strand
ATACACCGTCTAGTCGGAGCTTTTCAGGTGATGAGATTTAGTCTTGTATCACTTGAAACAGTTAATAAGGATCTAAAATTAAATTCTGGAGAACACATGAACCAGAAAAAAAATTCTAATAAAATCCTATTAAATAAAAATATTTGTGTAAAAGATTTAAGCTTTATTTATCCAGGAGGAAAAAAAAATATTTTTAATAATTTAAATTTAACTATTCCGGCAAATAAAACGATTGGAATCACCGGTGAAAGTGGATCAGGGAAAACAACTTTTATTGATTTAATTTTAGGTGTAATTAAACCAACAAAAGGAAATATTCTTGCAGATGATATTGATATTAATTTATCATTAAGAGCGTGGCAAAATATTATTGGCTATATTCCTCAATCTATTTATTTAGGAGATGACACAGTCAAAAGAAATATTGCTTTAGGCATTGATGATAGCGAGATTAGCAATGACAAAATTAATTATGCTTTAGAAAATTCAGAGTCTAAAAGTTTTATAAACTCACTTCCTAACAAAATAAATGAAACTATCGGTGAAAGAGGGGAAAGATTATCAGGCGGTCAAAGACAAAGATTAGGTATTGCCAGAGCATTATACAACAATCCTAAAATTCTAGTTATGGATGAGGCTACAAACGCATTAGACTCCAATACAGAAATGGAAATAATCAAGTCTTTGAATTCAATGAGAGGAAAAAAAACTATTTTTATTTGCGCCCATAACAAAGCAGTTTTAGATGAATGTGACTTAATATTAAGCGTTCAAAACGGCAAAATTTTAAATACTAGATAAAAAACATTTATGAAAGTAATTATTTTATGTGGCGGTTTAGGGTCGAGGTTATCAGAAGAAACTTATATTAAACCTAAACCAATGGTTAAAATTGGAGGAAAACCAATTTTAAAACATATAGTAGAAATTTATGAAAAATACGGTTTTAGTAAATTTTATTTTGCAGTAGGTTACAAGTCTCATATCATTAAAAAATATTTTAAAAATATAAAAAACAAATCAAGTTATAATTCAATCTATACAGGAAAAAAAACTTTGACAGGCGGTAGACTTTTGAGATTGAAGAAATATATAAAAGAGGGAGAAAATTTTATGTTGACCTACGGAGATGGCTTAACAAGTCAAAATTTAAATGCACTTTTAAAGTTTCATAAAAAACATAAAAAAATTGCCACCATGACAGTAGTTAGACCACCAGTAAGATTTGGAGAAGTGAAAATAAAGGGAAAATTAGTTTACAGATTTAAGGAAAAACCTCAGAGTAGTTCTGGTTGGATTAATGGTGGTTTTTTTGTATTTAATAGCAAAATATTTAATTTTATTAAAAATGATCAAACTATGCTGGAGAGGGAACCTTTAGCAAAATTATCAAAAAAAGGACAACTTCTTGGTTACCAACACAGTGGTTTTTGGCAGTGCATGGACACGTTAAGAGAAAAAAAACTTCTTAATCAAATTTATAAATCAAAAAAAAATAAGTCACCATGGATAAAAAAATGATTAATGGAGTTATAGTCAAAAATTTGAGACAAATTGAAAACGAGCAAGGAAAAGTTATGCACATGCTTAGATCTGATGATAAAATATTTAAAAAATTTGGTGAAATATATTTTTCATTTTTTAAGCCAAAAGTTATAAAAGCCTGGAGAAAACATAAGAAGATGGAATTAAACTTAGTTTGTATAAAAGGTGAAATAAAACTAGTTCTTTATGACGAACGTAAAAAAAGTATTACCTATAAACAAATACAGGAAATTATTTTATCTCCCAAGAATTATTTCTTAATAAGTGTTCCTAGTAATATCTGGTATGGTTTTCAAGATTTAAGTAATTCGGAATCTATAATTGCAAATTGCGCAACCATACCTCATGATGATAAAGAAATTTTAAGAAAATTGCCTCAAGATAGCTCAATACCTTACAAATGGTAAAAACCAAATGAAAATTTTAGTTACAGGGGGAGGCGGTTATTTGGGGAGCGTTTTAGTACCAAAGCTTCTCAAGAAGAAACATCAAGTGAATGTTTTAGATCTTTTTATTTATGGACAACAGGTACTTGACGCTAACGAGAACCTTCAAATCTTTAAGGGAGATATAAGGGACATGCAAATTCTTAAAAAAGCACTTGCGGATTGTGAAACAGTTATTCATTTAGCATGTATTTCTAATGATCCAAGTTTTGAATTAAATCCAAAACTCGGTAAATCAATAAATTTAGACTCCTTCGAACCCCTGGTTAAAGCATCTGTAGAGTCTGGAGTTAACAGATTTATTTATGCATCTTCGTCTAGTGTTTATGGAATTAAAAGTGAAAAAAATGTTACAGAAGATATGTCCTTATCACCTTTGACAGATTATTCTAAATTTAAAGCTGTTTGTGAAAAAATACTTTTAAAGTATAAGTCAAAAAATTTTATTACAACAAGCGTAAGGTCAGCAACATTATGCGGATATTCAAGAAGACAAAGACTAGATTTAATAGTTAATATTTTTGCAAATCAGGGTTTCAATAACAAAAAAATAAATGTTTATGGCGGTGATCAACTTAGACCAAATATACACATTGAAGATATAGCGGATTTTTATTTATTTTTACTTGACCAAAATAGTTCATTAATAAACGGGGAAGTTTATAATGTTGGATATGATAATTACCCTGTGTTAAAAATAGCGGAAATTGTTAAGGAGCAGCTAGGGGATTATGTAAATATCACAAAAGTTCCAACTGACGATCTCAGATCTTACCATATATCATCAGAAAAAGTTCAAAAACAGCTAAAGTTTTTTCCAAAAAAAACAATCAAAGAAGGAATTAACGATCTTAAGATAGCATTTGAAAAAAAAATTTTAATAAAACCTTTGGATAATAAATATTATTACAATATAAGGAGAATGAAAGAAATTAATTTAACATGACCTCAAACAAAAAAGAGCTATTAAAACTTTATAAGGCGTTTCATCTAATAAGATACAGTCAAGAATATCTCATAGAAAAATATCATCCAGAAGATCTAATGAGATGCCCAATACATTTTTGTTTAGGACAAGAAGCGTTAGCATCAGCAGCTTCTCTTTTTTTAAAAAAAGAAGATTATTTACTGTCTCATCACAGATCTCACGGATATTATTTAGCCAAAAATTGCCCAATCGAAGCTATGATTGCAGAATTTTATGGTAAGCAAACAGGTTCGAATTTTGGTTTGGCAGGTTCCCAAGAATTGTCTTACTCAAAATTAAACTTTTTTAGTGGAACAATACTTTCAGGAATGTTTTCTATATCATTAGGCACAGCTTTCAAAAACAAGTTAGATAAAAAAAATATTACAATGACGGTAATAGGCGATGGAGGCATGGAGGAAGGAATAGTTTATGAAACTTTAAACATCGCATCATTGATGTCTCTACCTATATTGTTCGTTTGTGAAAATAATAGATTTTCAGTACACACAAACATGAAGGAAAGAACCAAGGTTCAGAATTTTAAAAAAATTGCCGAATCTTTTAATATAGATTATTTAAAAATATCAGATCATAAAATTCTTAAAATATTGTCGAACACCGAAAAGGCTTTTAAATTTGTTAGAAATAAAAGAAAACCCTTATTTCTTGAGTACGATACAATGAGAACTTGTGGTCACGTTGGACCAGAGAACGATGACAAAGAACACAATTATAGAAATAGTTATTTAAAAACTTGGTCAAAAAGAAATACAAATAATGACTTTTTAAAATTACTTAAAAAAAAATTTGGTAAAAATGAAATTGAAAAAATTGAAAAAGCAAACAAGGAAAAAGTCCATTTAGCAGTATCAAGCGCCAAAAAAGATCCCTTTTTAAATTTTGATGATTGTTTGCGCGCCAACTTCAAAGTGAGTTATTCTAAGCTGGTAAAGAAGTTTTCTGAAGACAATAATGACTTTAAATCTGATCAAGCAGAAACCAAATTAAATCCATATTAACCAAATTAAATCCATATTAAATGAAAGAGAAAACTTACAATCAAGCAATAAAAGAAGCCATATTTCAGTCCATGAAATTGAGTAAAGACGTTATCGTTTTTGGTTTAGGAGTTGGAAACACAGGTAATATATACGGAACCACCAAAGGCTTAAAAGAAAAGTTTGGTAAAGGAAGAGTTTTTGATACCCCTGCTTCGGAGTCCGCATTAACAGCAATGGCAAGTGGTATGTCAATAGCAGGTCTTAGACCACTTTTAATACATCAGAGATTTGATTTTATGATTTATTCTTTAGATCAAATTGTCAATTGGATTTCATTGTGGAGTTTTAAATCTGGAGGTAAAAGCCAGATGCCTTTAACCATAAGAGCCATAGTTGGAAAAGGTTGGGGTCAAGGACCACAACATAGCAAAACACTACACTCATGGTTTTCTAATTTACCTGGATTATCAGTTGTTTATCCCTCAACTGCTTATGAGGCCAAGGGTTTAATGATGTCATCTTTATTCTCAAATTTTCCGACTATATTTCTGGAAAGTCGCTCACTTCATTCGATGAAAGAAAAAGTTCCAGATGAGCCTTATTTTCTAGATCCTACAAAAGCCGTCATAAAGAAAACCGGCCAAGACCTAACCATTGTTGGCTTTGGTCCATCAATAGTTAACGCCCTTGAAGTAGCAAGCAAACTTGAAGGTGACTCAATATCTTGTGAAATAATAGACCTAAGATCTTTAAACCCAATAGATGACCAGACTTTGATATCATCAACTAAAAAAACAAAAAGATTATGCGTTATAGAAAATGGTTGGCCAGACAGTGGTGTTGCATCAGATGTAGTATCGAAAGTAGTACAAAAAGTAGATTTATTAAAAAAACCCATGTCTTTTTGTTGGCCAAAAAGTTTTGTTCCAACGGCCTATCCTCTAGAAAAGGAATTTTATTTAGACAACAATAAAATATTTAAAGATATTAAACAAAAAATATTTTCATAAATTGAAAAGCAAAGTTGTAATAATTACTGGAGCAAGCCAAGGTTTAGGATTGGAACTTGCAAAACGATTTATAAATTCAGGACAGAGAGTGCTTCTTTGTGCCAGAAATGTATCAAATTTAAAAAAAAAATTACAATCTATAAATTTTGATAATAAAAAAGTTATAATAAAAGAGTCAGATATTTCCAATTTAAACAACGTTAGAAATATTGTTAAAATTTGTTTAAAAAAATTTGGTCAGATTGATGTGTTGATTAATAATGCGGGTATTTTAGGACCTAAAGGAAGTTTTGGATCTTTTAATTTTAATGAATTTAAAAAAACAGTAGACATAAATTTTTATGGTTCAGTTTTAATGTGTAAAGAAGTTTTGCCACATTTTAAAAGAAAAAAATCTGGAAAAATAATTCAACTATCAGGAGCTGGAGCAGTGAATTCTATGCCAATGTTTTCAGCGTATGCAGCATCTAAAGCAGCGATAGTGAGATTTTCAGAAACCTTAGCTGATGAAGTTAAAAAGTTTAACATTCAGGTAAATTCAGTTGCAGCTGGCGCCATTAATACTCAAATGTTAGATGAAATTATCAGAGCAGGAGAAAAAAAAGTTGGAAAAGAAATGTATAGCAGAATTAAAAAACAAAAAAAGAATGGAGGCATACCATTTAGTGTAGTTACAGATCTAATTCAATTTTTAGCTTCTGACAGAAGCGGAAAAATTACCGGAAAGCTATTAAGCCCCAAATGGGATAATTGGAAAATACTTAAAAAAAATATCAAAGTAATTTTGAAAAGCGATGTATTTACTTTAAGAAGATTAAGAGGAAAGGATAGAAAACTAAATAAGCTAGACAATTAGCTCTTACTTAAAGAGTCCAATTTACTAATAGTTTTTTTCCAAAATTCTAAGTCTTTTTTTCTTTCGTCATCACTTATAAGTTTATCTATAGGCCTCCATGCAACAGGGGTTACACAGTCAAAAGTTAAATTTTTCTGTTTGAGATATCTGCATCTATGACAAGACCCAACTTTGACGTGAGCCAAACAACGAAAAACGTCGTTCGCCTTTTTATTAAATGATTTTTTTACAAGTTCAGGATCGGCAATTAATGCTTGGCACATACCAAAAAGATCACCCTTTTTTTCTGATAAAATTTTTTCCCCCTCTTCTATAGAGGTAATATTGCCTTGAGCTATAACAGGAGTTTTTGTTATTTTTTTTAATTCTGCAGAGTAATCCCAGTAACTACCCTTTTTCATTTTTATATATTTTTGCTTCGCAGTTTCGTAAATACCAGCTGTAACAGTATAATAAGAAAAATTATTTTCATCTAAGAATTTAACAAGATTTTTGATTTTTGAAATATTTAAACCTTCTGGAGTAAAATCATCTCCCGTAAGTCTTGCTGCAAGTTTATTTTTTATTTTAACGTCTAAAGGTTTTAAAATATTTTTTATTATTCTAAATCTGTTTTCTTCACTTCCACCATACTCATCCTTTCTTTTATTTGTATGTGGTGAAAAAAATTCGTGTAGAAGGTAGCCATGTGCTAAATGGAGTTCAATAAAGTCATAACCAGCTTGATACGCTTGATTAATAGCTTTAATAAAATCATTTTCTATTCTTTTTATTTCATCAATTGATAGAATCTCTGCTTCTATGCCAATATCAGGAACAATATATTTTGAAGGCCCCACCACTCTTTGTTTTGAATATTCCGTGTTTCCTTGTGCACCAACATGGAACAATTGTAAAGTGGCTGCGGCCCCATTATTTTTAATTCCTTCACATAATTTTTTTAAACCATTAAAATGCTTTTTTTCGCCTGCATGCATTCCGTTGCAAGTATCGCCACCTTCTTCAGATACCGATGTAGCACCAACAGTAACCATGCCTAGATCATTTGCTGCCAAGTTTGAAAAATAACTGATGATATTCTTAGTTACAGTTCCATCTGTGTTTGCCATATTAATGCTGACAGGAGAACTAACAGTTCTATTTCTTATTGTGATATTGTTTAATTTTATTGGGGACTGAGAAATTTTAAACATTTCTAATTGAATTAATTTTTTTTATTATCTTTTCATAACTTATGTTATTCATACAACTACAATTATTCACACCAGTTCTTAAATTACAAGGTTTTGCAAAGTTTTTTTCAGCAGATTTTAATGAGGAAGCATTAGCACACATTTTACAAATCTCCTCTGGGAAAAATACATTTGATCTTGGGTATTTATTTAACTCGTTAAAGTAAGTTGGTCCCGCTAAAGCCAATAGCGGTTTATTAAAAACCATCGCTAAATGACAACCCAGGCCAATAACAGAAACTATTATTTTAGATCTTTTAATCTTTTTAACATAGCTTTCGAAGCTATCAGTTTCATTTTGCCATTCTATTTTTTTGTTAAATTTATTTTTTAGATCAGATTCTAATATTTTGAATAAATTTTTTGGATAGCTTTTTATTTTCCATATTTCTGGCACTATCCAATTAATAAATATATCATTTTCAGTTTTAATTTTAAATTTTTTATTATGAAATATTTTATAATTCTTTAACTTGAAGAACTTTGATAAAATTTTATAAAGATCTATGGTTTGTTTCTTTATGTTTGAACCTTCCGTTAAGAGACTTTTAAGATAAACGACTTTTTTATTAGATTTTTTTTTTAAATATAAATTTAAAACCAAATCAGATTTAATTAAAATATGTTTTTTTTTTGGATTTTTGATATCTATTATCTTATCAATCCTGTCACTTAATTTAATAAAAGGATGAATTTTTTTATCTGATATCCAGAAAATTTTTTTAAAATTAAGATTAGGTAAAAAAGAAATAATTCTCAAATAGTCTCCTATGCCAAATTTTTCCATATTAGAGTTGGTTATAACTGTTAAGAAAGTATTCTTTTTTTTCAATATAAACTCAAGTTCTGATTTAGTGAAAATGATTTATTTAAATTAAATCTTCTTTTATTGAAGATTCTAAACTCGATGCTTACTCTTGTGCCTTTTCCTAGATTGTCGCTTGATCCATGTATTGTATTTGGATGAAACAAAATCCCCTGTCCTGGTTTTAAAGCAAATCTTGTTGATCGAAATTTATTTGAGTACCTTTTCTTTAAAACTCGAGAAATAACTTTTTTATTTTTTATATATGAATTTAATTTATGCCTAATTTTGTATGTAGATGGATACAGTCTAAGAGTTTGTTTTTTATTAAAACCTATAATTGGTATCCATAAAGAAACAAATGACTTCATATCATTATTGTACATATCAACATGTTCTGAAGCTGCATCATTTTTTTTAGCCGGTCTAGCAATACGAAAACCTATTTTATTTTTTTTTAATTCTCTTTTTTTTGGATCACCAACCCAAATTATTTTAGTTTGTGCATGAGACCAAAAGTTATTTAATATTTTTTTAATTTCTTTATTCGAATTTACTTTTTTAATTTTATTATTTCCAATATCAATGTATCTCGTGGGAGACCGTATAATTTTTTTATAAATATCTTCACTTTTAATAACTTTATGAAGTTTGTTGATATTTTTTTTGAAAATTTTTTTTCTTATTATTCTGTTAAGTCTTTGTTCTATAATTGAGCCTATACCGTTTATTTCGTTTCGATTAAAAACATTAACTATTGAGTAGCCATTTTTTTCAAAAAGATTAGACTTGTTCATAAACAAATATATATAATAGATTATATAATATATACAATGAAGTTTAACAATATTTTCTAAAGATTAATTTACATGAATAAAATTAATATTAATTATTCGGAACTTATAAAAAAATTTGAGGAAGTTTTAACCTCAACGTCAAGAGGATTTGACACAGAAGTAGAATTTCTTGAAAGCTGGGTTCCAAATCCAGAAATAAATCAAAGCATTAGAGATTTAATTAATGCTGCATTAGACTATGAGACTAAAAACTTTCAAGTTAGTTTCGAAAAAAACGAGCAAGAAAAAATTGATTTATTAAATTTAAAAAAAGCTTTTGAAAAAAAGCTTAAAATTAATCTGGAAAACAAGGTTCTGTATATAAAAAGCCTATAATTAAAAAAATAATAATGAAGAAAAAAATTGAAAAAGAAAAATTTTCATTAGAATTAGATTTTGATGAAAAACAAAATAAATTTAATAAACTGACTTTTAAGTCAAAAAGTTTGAACGAGTTAGAAAAAAAAATTCTTGAACAAATTTGCATTTTGTCTCCTCAGTTAAAATTACAGGAAATATACGAGCATTTGATAATTAGAATTGAAAACAATTTTAGAGATTTTAATAAAATAAGTTACAGCGGAGTTTACTTTGCAGAAAATAAATTTAAAGAATTTATTTTTTTTAGGAAATTTGTAAGGGAATTAGTTAGGGAAGTTTCCAGTGATAAATTTAAAAAGAAAATCAATTTTCAATACATAAAACCTAACCATGAATGGGTCTCCTTTAGTATTGAAGAAAAAGAAAAAAAAATTATAGAAGCCTTTAGAAAATTTGAAAAAAATGTTTTAAAAAAAGAAACAAAATTAGAAGTTTTAAAAATTGAAAATAATACTGATATCTACATTAATTTACCTGAACTTTTATCATCTGACGAAAAAAGCAGTCTATGTTTAAAGTTTGAAATATTTCTGAAGGATAATTTGGATAAATCATTACTTTTGTATTTCCAATGGAAAGGTGATATGAATAAACTTAGGAGGTTAAAAGTTTAATATGTACAATCTCGAAGAAATGACCAAGCTTTTGAATGAGGAACTTTCTCAATCATTAGTATTAGATGGAACTAAAATTCAATGGTATGCAGATAGAGTAAAAAAATGGGAAAGAGGAGAAAAAATCGCTCCAGTAACAATCGATATGGCCCTAACAAGAAGCTGTAACTACGGCTGTCACTTTTGTTATGCAATGACCCAAGAAAATGACAGGTCGGTAATTACCAAAGAACATATGTTTAGTTTTTTAGATGATTGTGCAGAAATTGGTGTAAAAGGAGTCAGCTTAGTATCTGATGGTGAAAGCACAATCCACCCTGCATTTGTAGACTCAATCGTGCATGGAGGAAAACTGGGTCTTTCGATGGCAACAGCTACAAATGGTTTTTTATTAAATGAAGAAAAACTAGAAAAAATTTTACCACACCTAACCTATATAAGATTCAACATTTCAGGTGGGGAGCCAAAAAGATATGCTGAAATTATGGGTTGCAAAGAGAAATGGTTTTATAAAGTCGTAAAGAATATTGAGACAGCAGTCAAAATTAAGAAAAAAAATTCTCTAAAGGTTACGATCGGTATGCAAATGGTTTTTATGCCTCAGTATCACGATCAAATAATGCCCTTAGCAAAACTTGGAAAAAAATTACAACCAGACTACCTGGTTATAAAACAATGTAGCGATGACGAATCTAGTTCTTTAGGAGTTGAATATGAAAAATATAGAGATCATTATGAATTGTTAAAACAAGCAGAGAAATTGTCTGATGAAAATTATAAAGTTAGAGTAAAATGGTCTAAAATAATTTCAGAAGGAGTAAGAACGTATCAAAGATGTTATGGCCCACCATTTCTTTTGCAAATGTCTGGTTCAGGATTGGTTGCTCCGTGCGCTCAGCTATTTAATGAAAAGTTTAAAAAATTTCATATTGGAAACATAACCCAAAAAAGATGGAAAGATATTTGGGAAAGCGATAGATATTGGGAAGTTATGTCATATTTGTCTTCTTCAAATTTCAACGCTCAAAAAATGTGTGGTAACCTTTGTCTTGTTCACAAAGTAAATGAGTATTTAGATGGATATAGGAAGGGGATAGTTAATCTAGAAGAACCGAAATCTGAAACTAAACCAGACCATATTGCTTTTGTTTAAATTATAAATATTACTTTTTCAAAAATCTAATCCAATTTGAAGTGGCTTTTTTTATCTTTTTTTTAGTCCACAATGGTGCATTTTTCCAATAACTAGTGTTAGATAAAATTATTTTTATGCCGCGTTCAAACTTAATTTTAGGTTTCCATTTTAAGGAATTTTTTATCTTTTTAATATCTGCATGAGTTGTTCTGGGTTCACCAGGTCTCCATGGAACAGTTATCTGTTTAGAGCTCATAAGATTAGCTAACTTTTTAATTGTTTCAGGTTTACCAGATCCCAAATTAAAAATTGTATTTTTAAACTTTGAAAGAGCTGCTTTATAAAACGCCCTACACAAATCATCTACATATAAGAAATCTCGTTTTTGTTTACCGTCCCCAACCAATGTTAATGGATAGCCAGAAATTTTTTGTTTTATAAAAACTCCCATTACTGCACCATAAACATTTGTTGTTCTGGATCTTGGACCGTAAGCATTAAAAATTCTTATTGAAATTATGGGAATATTATAAACCTTTCCCCAATGCATAGATGCTTGTTCGCCAATGTATTTGCTAAATCCATATGGATGTTCAATTTTAATTGGCTGTTTTTCGTTAGTTTTTTTATTGTTTATTCCATAACAAGATGACGATGCAGCATATACAAATTTTTTCACTTTATTTTTATTTTTTCTTAAAGCCTCCAAAACTAAAATTGTATTTCTAACATTGTTATCAAAATAATTTAATGGTTTTTCTATGGAAGGTATTAATTCTCCGTGTCCAGCAAAGTGGAACACATAGTCGATTTTTTTGTTTTTTATAATTTTGTTTATATGAACTATATTTTTTTTATAAAATTTAAAACTTTTTTTTCCATGATGTTTAATATTATCAAATTTACCGGACGTAAGATCATCTATACCAATAACAAAATGTTTTTTTTTCAAAAGATAGTCGGTCATATGACTGCCAAGAAAACCTGCACAGCCAGTAACTAAAGAAACTTTTTTCATTTGAGATGCAATAAAATTATAATTAACTTAAAAAATTTCAATTAACAAGAATTAAATTAATTTAATAATGATATACAAAACTTTAAACAAACTTAATAAAATCAAAACTTTTCCATATTATTTTTTGACCCCTTTGGTATACGCAATTGGAAATAAGTGTGAACAGTTAATTGTTTTTTCACTATTGGCAAAATTGAATAATAAAAAATTAATAATTCTACAGCCAAATATTTTAAAAAAATTTCTCAAATACCATATTGCAAACCAATCTTTGCCTAAAGATTTAATAATAAATGGAGAAAAACAAAATAAAAATAACATTTCAATAATTATATTAAATTATATTTTTAATCTTGAATTTATCTTAAGAAGATTTTTTACAGTTTATATAAACAGATTTTTTAAAATAAAATTGAGCGAAACATTTAGATTTCCATATATAGGCGCTGTTCATTCAAACTATGAGAAAATTCTTAAGAGTAAATTTGAGGACTTAGATATAAAATTGTCAAATGATAAAAAAATTTATTGTGAAAATATTTTAAGAAAAGCCGGAATAGATGATAATGAGAAAATTATTTGTCTTCACGTTAGAGACGGTGCTTACAGAAAAGATGAGAGTAGAAAAAGCTATAGAAATTCAAATATAAATAATTATACAGAGCTAGTAAAATATCTGATCAATGAAAAATATACAGTATTTAGAATGGGCTCTAAGAATTCGGAGAATTCAAATCATAAAGACAAAAGATTTATCAATTATCCAACCACAGATCTTAGATCTGATCTCATGGATGTGTATTTGATAAGCAGATGTGATTTTTTTATAGCTACACAGTCAGGTTTATTAGAAACCGCATACATGTTTAATAAACCCATGTTAATAACTAATATGGTAGAATTATATTGTAGCTATCCTAGAAAAAAAAATGACCGAGGTATTTTTAAAAAAATAATTGATAAAAAAATCCAAAAAGAAATTTCAATTTCTGATTACGCTAAAATGCCATATGGGTATCACGATCCTTGGAATGAACAGCACGACCTAAGTTTTGTGGAAAATACACCGGAAGAAATTTATAACTCGGGAAAAGAATTTGTTGATCTTATAAGAAATAAAAACTTTGAACTTAACCAATCTCAAAAAAATTTAAATAATTTTTTAAAAAAGAGAATGAAAGAAATGGAAGAAAGAAAAGAACTTGAAGGAAAAGATTTTTTTGAGTACACACAGCTTAAGAGGCTACATATGTGGAATATGAAATCAGAAGGATCTTTAACTAAATCATATTTGAAAAATATTAAAATAAACTAGGAACTTATGAAAAACGAAAAAATATATTTCTGTAAAAATTGTCTTAACACCTCAACACGACCCAGAATAACATTTGATAAAAACGGATGGTGTAATGCATGTGTTTGGATGAAAGAGAAAAAAACTTTAAATTGGGAAAAAAGGCAGGAAGAGTTAGAAAATTTATTTACTTCACACAAAAGCGAAAGTGAATTTGATTGCATAGTTCCAGTTAGTGGTGGTAAAGATGGATCTTATATTGCTCATACACTTAAAAACAAATATAAAAAAAATACCACAAAATTTTAATTATCCAATTATTATGGCTGGAGGAGCAGGTAACTCAAGACATTTTTTGGAAGCCTTAAAAAACAAAAAAGTTGATGCTGTGGCAACCGCAAATCTATATAACTTTATAGGAGATGGTTTAAAAAAATCTCGAGAAGAGGTTCTAACAGGAGCTAATAAATTCCCAGAGTGGGATGAAGATGCTATAAAAAAAATGGAAAGATTTTTTGCTTAATACAATGAAGAAAACTTTTTTATTTGTTTTAATTATCAATTTAATTATTTTTGTTGCTTTAGAGATTGCTGTAAAATTGTCTTTAAAATATTTGGGATATTCTACCGTTCAGAAATATGCAAATATTTCATCTCACCAATTTGATTATACTACAGGCTACTACAAAGGGCCCTTTGAGAGTGAAAAAAAAAAATAACGACGGAAGTATAGTTAAACTAGGAACAGATAGGTATGGTTTTGCTATCGATGGGACCGGAGATGTTCAAAGGGATTTAATTTCAAAAAATAAATGTAGTTATAGAGTATTTTTATTGGGCGGGAGTACAGTTGAAGGAAGATTTTTAGAAGATAAATTTGATACTATTTCAGCAAGGCTAGAGAAAACTTTAAATCAAGATTTTAATAATATTAAATTTGAAGTTATAAATACAGGTATAAGTTCTTTTCAGTCATCACAAGAAATATCATTATTTTTATACAAAATACTATATTCTATGAAACCAGATCACGTTATTTTCTTTAATGGCTCAAATGAATTTGCCAACTCATTAGACAACGTTGATCTAGTTGAAACAAATAGCCATCTCTATCAAAGAGAGCTAAAAGAAAATATCAAGAATTCATCAAAAAACATCTTTTATAGTTTAGATACTATGCTGGCTGAAAATCTAAGCTTATATTTTGCTTCAAAAAAAGTGATGAAGAAACTTGCTCAGAAATTTCAAAAAAGAGAAAAACAAAACATTGATACAGATAATGATAAAATAGAAAAAGTTATAGAAAAACATGTTTATAGATACTTTTATAATATGCAAATTGCAGAAAACTTATCTTCAACACAAACAAGTGTATCGGTGTTTTTTCAGCCAACATTGTTACCAGAGTCTATAAAAAATGCTTCAAGTGAAGAGATGAAAATCATTGAGAGTGTTAAAAAAAATGAATGGGGCAAATCTTTCTACCTAGATGCAAAACAAATTTATTATGACAAAGTGAGAGAAGGCCTTAAAAATAAAAAAAATTCTAATGAAAATTTTCAGTTTCTTGACTTAAGCGGTATATTTTCTAATAAATCAAATGAGCTAAGCTACTTCGGGGACCACGTTCATTATCTTCCCGAGTCTCGTAAAGTTATTGTAGAAAATATATACAGTTATATTAAACCACTAGTTTTAAAAAACTTAAATTTAAATTTTAATAATTGTACTAAATAAGCAAAGCATTTCAAAAAAATTTTAGACAATAATGAATAAAAATCCATTCTTTTCAGTTGTGATACCAACTTTCAATCAAGACTCTTTTTTAAAAAAAGCAATAAATTCAGTTTTACAACAAACTTTTAAAGATTTTGAAATAATAATAATTGATAATAACTCAACAGATAATACTGAAGAAACCGTTAAATATTTCAATTTAGAAAATATTCAGTATGAAAAAATTTCTAATGGTGGAATTATAGCTAAATCTAGAAATCTTGGAATAAAAAAAGCAAAAGGCAAATGGATAGCATTTTTAGACTCAGATGATGATTGGGAATCCGAGAAGCTTGATAAAGTTTATAATATAATAAAAAATAATTCAGCTGATGTAGTTTCAACAAACATGTGGATAAAGGAAGAGGGCAAGTTAAAAAGAAAAATCTATAAATACGGTCCTTTTAGAACCAATTTCTATAAAATTTTAATTAAATTTGGAAATCGAATCTCTACATCTGCTTCAGTTGTAAAAAAAGAATTTTTAGTAAAATACAATATTATGTTTTCAGAAAAATCCGAGATTGTAACAACAGAAGACTTTGATTTTTTTCTAAATATATCTAGGAAAAATGCAAGATTTTATTTTATTGATTTGCCTTTGGGCACACATAGTGTACATCAAAAAAGTGCGTCATCTAATTTCAATAAACACAACATGGCTTTAAAACACGTGCTAAAAGATCATGTTTTTAATAAACAAGATTTTGAACCAAACAAAAATAAACTATGGAAAGAAGTTGAGGGAAACTATAACCTAAGATTTGTTTTGCAAAAAATAAAAATAGAAAAATTCAATATTTCTAATTTTTATCTTTTAGTAAAAAATTTAATCAAAAACCCAAAAAATAGTTTAATTTTTTTAACAAGGCTAATAAAAAATAAACTTTTATCTTATTAAAATGAGAAATAAAATTAAGGTAGCAATACTAATTGACTCTGAAAAGAAATCAGGAGGTCAATTCCATGAGATCGTAACTAATGCTAGAAATATTCAAAAAGAAAAAGCTGAAAATTTTGAATTCATAATAATATATACCTCCAAAAGTATAGCAAAAAATTTACCAAATTTAGGAATTGAAAAAAAATATTTTAACCTAAATAAGATTGATAGATACCTATGCTATCTTAGAAATTATCACCATTTTTTTAGAAGAATTAAAAATTTATTTTTTAGAAACAAGTTTGAAAATTTTTTAAAAAATAACAATGTTGATTTGGTTTATTTTATAGGGCCTTCACAATACTCATTATATTTAGAAAACACCAAATTTATAATTAATATTCCAGATATATACAGCAAAGAGCACTTAGAGATTCCAGAGTTCGTAAATGATTCAGAGTATCAGAGAAAAGACGAAATATTCAGGTTATCTTTTCCAAGAGCTATAGGAATAATAGTGCCGGCGGAAATTGTAAAAAGAAGAATATCTTTTTTTTATGGTGTTCTAGAAAAACGTATTCAGGTTATTAATCACCAACCATCAATGGGTATTAATGAAATAAAAGCAGAAGCTTTAGAGAAAAGTACTTCATCCTTAAAAGAATATAAATTACCAAAAAATTATCTATTTTATCCTGCTATGTATGCCCCCCACAAAAATCACAAAACACTGATAGATGCACTCGAAATACTTAACATTAAGTTTAAACTGGATTTCAGCCTTGTTCTTTGTGGAAATGATTTAGGTTATTTAAAATCAATCAAATCTTACACAAAAAAGAAAAATCTAGAAAAAAAGATTTTATTTTTAAATTTTGTAAAAGATGAACATTTGCCTTTTCTATACAAATCTTCATTTGCTTTACTGATGCCTGTACTATCTGGGCCAAGTAACATTCCTCCATGGGAAGCCTTTAAACTTAAGGTCCCAGTGATTTACTCAAATTTAGATGGTGTAAAGGAAGTTTTTGATGACGCGGTTTGCTATGTTGACCCTTTTAATGCTGAAGACATGGCTCAGTCAGTAAAAAAACTTTATGAAAACAAAAACTTTAGAGAAGAATTAATATTAAAAGGTCAAAAGAAACTTCAAGAAGTTCAGTCAAAAAATGAAATTAAAAAATTTTTCAAGATTATAAACGACTATAGAAAGATTAAAAATTTATGGGATCTTTAAAAAATTTTTACAAAAATAAGAAAATTTTGGTTACAGGGGCCACGGGATTCAAAGGTGCATGGTTAACAGCTTGGCTTTTAAAGCTGGGCTCAAAAGTAACAGGAATCGGATTTAATCCAAATAAAAATAAAAATTTATTTTATCAACTAAAATTAAATAAAAAAATCAATCTAAATATTTTTGATATTAGAAATTTAGAAAAACTAGAAAAGGTAATAAAAAAAACAAAACCTTCTATTATTTTTCACCTTGCAGCACAGCCTTTGATTTATGAGTCTTACAAAAAACCTCTATTAACTTTTGATGTAAATTATAGAGGTTCATTAAACATAATGGAGTTAACAAGAAAATATAAATTTATTAAATCAGTTGTAGTTGTAACCTCAGACAAATGTTATGAAAGCAATTATTCATCAAAAGGTTTTAAAGAGACTGATTTATTAGGAGGAGTGGATCCTTATAGCGCATCTAAATCTTCAACAGAAATAATGGTTAGAGCTTACAGAGAAAGTTTTTTTAAAAAAGAGAGAATAACTGGAATTTCTACAGGTAGAGCCGGAAATGTGATTGGAGGAGGAGACTGGTCTCCTAAAAGATTAATCCCAGACTGTATAAAGTCACTAAAATCTGGAAAAACTATTCTTATAAGAAATCCACATTTCAATAGACCGTGGCAATTAGTTTTGGAACCACTAAAAGGATATTTAGTTTTGGCCCAAAAACAATATCTTAATCCCAAAAAATATTCTAATGCATGGAACTTCGGGACAAATCCTAATTCTCTTACAGACGTTCAAACAATTGTTGAATATATTATTAAATTTTGGGGCTCTGGTAGACTTAAAACAAAAAGAAATAATTTCTATGAACAAGAAAATTTACAATTAAATATAAAAAAAGCAAAAAAATATCTTAAATGGAATCCTACATATAGTATTAAAAGCAGCGTAAAAATGACAACAGAATGGTATTTAAGAGTTATAAAGAACAATGAAAGTCCAGAAAAAGTTACTTCAGATCAAATCGAGAAGTATATGCATGACAGCAAATAAAATAGTAATAATAAATAATGAAAAATGTTTTGAAAAAGACAGAAATATCTATTGTCAAAATATCGAAATCAAATCACTAGCAGAGATTTTAAAATATACTTTCGATTTATACTTTATTTTAAGAAGAGGAAAGATTAATCCAATTCATAAAATTTCATCAAAAAAAATTTATCTTACAAATAGCTATTTTGATTTGTTTTCAAAACTGTCATATTTTTTTAAACAAAAAAAAAATAAATATTTAATAATTTCAATTACGCCTTTTACTTTTTTTGCTTTTATTTTAATAAGTTTATCTGGAAAAAAATGTTTTTTATATCTGAGAAGTGATGGAAGAGAAGAATTCAAGTATATTTTTGGCTTTGGCTTTGTTTGGATTTATAAACTTATGTTATTTTTTATGGCAAAATATTGCACCATTATTGCAGTAAATAAATTAATTTATCCTAAAAAATTTTTTTTGGCACTTCCTTCTCAAATTGATAAAGATTGGCTTAAAAATTCAAAAAGAATTAAGAATAAAAAATTAAAGCTACTTTATGTTGGTAGAATCAAGGTTGAAAAAGGAGTTTATTCTTTATTAAAATTATTTAACAAAATTCAAAAAAATATCTCTGCAACACTAACATTGGTTGGGCATGGAGATGAATTAAGAAATTTAAATAAAAATATCAAACACATACAGCCTACTTATTCTAAAAAAAAATTAATAGAAATTTATGATAAACACGATATTGTTATTTTACCCTCATTTACGGAAGGACACCCCCAAGTATTGCTTGAGTCTTTGGCTAGAAAAAAGCCAATAATAATATTCAGCAATATAGCTTTTGTTAAAAAAGATTTTAATAATGTTTTTGTTTCAGAAAGAAATCAGGATGATTTTAATAAAACTATAATTTTTATTAAAAAAAACTTTAAATTAATATCTAAAGATTTCAAAAAAAATAAAATACCAACTAAAATTAATTTTAAAAACCAATTAATAAAAATTTTAAATCAAAGTAATTAAAAAAATAAAAAAAGTCTATATTATGTTTGTATACTTATCAAAAGTATTTGATGGCTTGAATTTTTTTTTAATGGCCAGAAAACCATTTTTAGAAAGTTTATTTGAAAAACTTTTGCTCTTAATTAATTTAAAAATATGATTTAAAAATTGTTTTTTATTTTTATAAACCAAAACATCTTTATTTTTTTTTAACAAATTATCAGGAAAACATTCTTCGCTTATTATTGCAGGCAGTCCATAACTCATATAAGTAAAAATTTTATTTTGAAGACCTGTCGCTATATCAAGATTGCATACTCCACAAATACTTTTTTTAAAAATCTTATCCAACTTTTTAATTGGGCCATGAATTACTACGTTTTTACGATTTAAAAAAAATTTATCTATTGGATTAATTTTTCCGATAATATTGAATTCTATTTCAGGATAAATGATATTTATTTTGGGGAGAATCGATTTTACAAAATTATAACAGGCTACCTTGTTGGGTAAATAATTAATATTACCTACGAAAAAAATTTTATTATTATTAGAATTGTGAACAAAAACTTTCTTTTTAATTTCAAATGAATTACCAATAATAAACACTTTATCTTTTCTTATAATTTGTAATAATTTTGGGATTTCATTTTTAGAAACTAAAACTATCCTATCAAATAGATCTAAAACTTTTTTTTCATACCAGGTTAAAAGAATTTTTTCTACTAAGTACAAATATTTGATAGGATTAAAAGCAGAAAGATGTTTAACAACTTGCTCATAGTTAACTGAACTAAGATCTGTCACCTCAAGTATTGTCTTACCGCCATAACCCCTTGGAAGATATTGAGCACATCGTACAAGATGAAAAATTATAACTTGGTATTCATCCTTATTTTCCTCAATGAAATTTAACATTTCTTTAGAATGAAAATAACCATTTTGCATCGGCTGTAATTTTAAAAAATAAATGATGGTGTTAATTATCCTTCTAAAAAAATTTATTTTGAATACAAAAATTTTATTACAAAAATTAAGATTCTTATTATTTACTAATTTATTACTGATACAGGCAAAATCGACTTTGTTTTTCTTTGATAATGATTTTACTATACCCAAACTTCTTTTTTGTGCACCGTCAAATAGACTTTCTGATAAATCTTTTGATGAAACAAAAAGTATTTTTTGCATGAAGAGAGTATGTTATATCAATTGAATATTTAAGACAATTTATTGCTCTGGGCGTGTAGTTCAATGGTAGAACGCTACGTTGACATCGTAGAGGCCATAAGTTCGATTCTTATCACGCCCACCAAATATCTAAGAAATGGGCAATTTTATTCTGTTTACAAAAAATTAAAAAAATAATATAAACTTGTGCCTGGTGATTATTGCGAAGGGGCAATACCCGATCCCATTCCGAACTCGGAAGTCAAGCCCTTCAGCGCCGATGGTACTTTGTCTTAAGATATGGGAGAGTAGGTCGTTGCCAGGCTAAAACTTATGAAAATAGCAAGCTCATTAAAATCTATCAAAAAAAGAGATTTGGACTCTAAGCTAGTTCGAAGAAGAGGTAAGATCTATATAATCAATAAGAAAAAGCCTAAATTCAAAGCCAGACAAGGCTGAATTTTTTAATGAATGTAGGTTCAACAAAAGAAAAAAATCCGGAAAAAAGAATCTCTATTACACCTGATACTTCCAAAAGTTTGAAAAATTTGGGGCTAAACGTTTTTTTGGAAACAGGATATGGAGAAGGTTTGGGATACAGCGACCAAGAATACAAAGATAAAGGTGTCCAAATTTTAAATGATGCAAAAGAAGTTTTCTCTAAAGCAAATTTAATATGCAAAGTAAGTTTACCCGATCAAGAAGAATCAAATTTTATTAAAGAAAATTCTCATTTAATAGTGGCAAATTACAACCAAGAAAAAGAAAAAAATTTTTTAAAAAACAACATCAATATTTTTGCGTTAAATCTATTGCCCAGAATAACAAGAGCACAATCTATGGATGTGCTATCCTCCCAAGCTAATCTTGCTGGATATAGAGCGGTTATAGAGTCCATATACGAATATGAAAAAGCAGTGCCTATGATGATGACAGCTGCAGGAACTGTTCCGGCAGCCAGAGTCCTGGTCGTTGGTGCAGGTGTGGCGGGCTTGCAAGCTATTGCCACCGCTAAGAGATTAGGAGCAATAGTTTCAGCTACAGACGTTAGATTAACAGCAAAAGAACAAGTTGAAAGTTTAGGAGGAAAATTTTTAACAGTGGAAGGTTCGGAGAATTTAGAAACCAAAGGCGGTTATGCCAAGGAAGCAGGAGAAGATTTTAAAAAGAAACAGGCACAAATGCTAGAAAACGCTGCTTCAAAGAGTGATATTATTATTTGTACTGCACTCATTCCCGGAAAGCCAGCACCTAGAATTATTAATGAAAAAATGATTGATAGCATGAAGTCAGGATCAGTTATTTTTGATTTAGCCGTTACACAAGGAGGGAATGCGGCTTACTCCCAAACAGATAAAATAACGGTTAAGAAAGGCGTTAAGATAATTGGAATAGGTAACGTTATGAACAAATTACCTCTTACCGCATCAAACCTATACGCTAAAAATATATTTAGCTTTGTTAGAAATCTATATAGCAAAGAAAAAAAAGAATTTGTTATAAACATGGAAGACGAAATAATAAAAAATACTTTAGTAAAAGGAGGTAATTAATATGGAAATTGATCCATTTATCTTCAGGTTCAGCATATTCATTTTATCAATTTTTGTTGGGTATTATGTAGTTTGGAGTGTGACACCATCTTTACATACTCCACTAATGTCAGTCACTAATGCGATATCTTCCGTAATTATTGTTGGTGCAATAATTGCTGCGCTAGCAAGCTCGTCAGGAAATATTTTTGAGACTTCAAATATTTTTGGCTTTTTGGCAATAATTTTAGCTGCTGTTAACATATTTGGTGGTTTTTTGGTTACTCAAAGAATGCTTCAAATGTACAAAAAAAAGAAAAAAGATAAAAAATGATCTCAGCTAATTTATCAGCAGTATTTTATTTAATTTCCGGAATACTTTTTATTCTTGCGCTAAGAGGTTTGTCTTCACCCGAAACATCTAGACAGGGTAATTTTTTTGGAATTTTAGGCATGATAATTGCCATTACTGTTACATTTTTGACAGTAGGTAATTTTTCAACTGCGATAAATTATGTATTATTATTTTTGGTAATTGGAGGTGCTATAGGAGCTTTTATTGCCTTT